>Ga0114129_10000844_pt1 | contig 39671 bp, 27 predicted proteins | sample RhiMetdeltSRZDD1_FD_80071 | JGI IMG/M metagenome (GOLD analysis project Ga0114129, IMG submission 80071) | Populus rhizosphere microbial communities from Tennessee, USA - Rhizosphere MetaG P. deltoides SRZDD1 (version 2) (version 2) | ecosystem: Host-associated > Plants > Roots > Rhizosphere >...
GGGTCTTCGATGGAATCGACTGGCGAATCGTTCCCAGCCCGCGTGCACCCGTGCCCCGGGCCTTTCCACAGATGACCCACGATTCCTTCCGGCAGGTCACGGTGTTGCACGGTGGCTATGACGAGGATACGCGGGGCCAGCTGAGACTGTTCAATGACACGTGGGAATTCGATGGTCGGACCTGGCAGCGGGTCGACACGCTCGGGGATATTCCCCCGAACTGGGGCGGCTTGATGGACTTCGATCCGGCCCGCCGCGAAGTCGTCAATTTCGGAGGACTGGTGGCTCAATACTTTCTTTCAACTGCGCCGGGCACCGTCGCGCAGTATGTGCTCCCCACACGGCGGGCCACCCGCCTGTACGACGGCCGCACGTGGACAATCCTGCCCGCACGGCCGCTGACGGGCACGGTGGGCGGCCCCGGCGCCTTCGACAGCGCGCGTGGTGTGCTGGTCGTCCAGGGCTCTGTTCGAACGCCTGATGGGGATTTCTTGTCGGCCACGGCCGAGCTTCGGTTTGCCTCCGACAGCGACGGCGACGGCGTCTCGGATCCCGACGATAACTGCCCGCTGCAGCCGAACTCCGATCAGTCGGATGGCGATATCGACGGCAGTGGCGACGCGTGCGACAACTGCGTCGCAATCGCCAATCCGCAACAGCGCGACCTGGACCGCGACGGGTTCGGCGACGCCTGTGACGCTGATATCGACGGCGACGATGTCGCCAACCAGGACGACGCCTGTCCGGAGGCCTATGTCGCCGGCCGCGCGGCGGACTCGGTGCTCGGTGGCGGGGGGCCGGACAGCGACGCCGACGGCACGCCGGACGATTGCGATTCGTGCCCTCACGACCCGGATGACGACGCCGACGGAGACGGCATCTGCGCTGAGGCCGACCGCTGTCCCCGGTCCTTCGACCCGCTCCAGGTCGATTCGAACGGCGATGGATCGGGCGACGCCTGCCAGCCGGTCCTGGTCCTCTCGGGAATCACCCAGGATGGGGGCAACGACCTCGAGGTCCACGCCGAAGCCAGCGACCCCGACGGCGATCCACTCGTGGGCACCATCGAATTCTTCGCCAAACGCGACGTGAAGGTGCGCGCCATCGACCTCGACAATCCCTCCTGCGCGACCGATCTGTTCCCGCCGGGACGGCCTGGCGAAGGGATGGCGTATGTCGCGGTACCCGGAGGTGACGCCTTTCTCGTAGACATCGATTCCGTGCTCGGCTGCCATGACGGAATGGCTGACTTCATGATCGCGCTGGGATCGTGCGACAGGCCTAATCTTTTCTTCGGTCACAACCTGAACCTGGTGTTCGTGCCGGCCGAGATTTGTGTCGCCCCTTTCGTCCCGGATTTCCAGCCGCCCGATCCTGCAACACTCATCGACCTGACCGTCACCTCGGTTGGTTTCGACGCGGTTCTGATGCTGCAGACAGACAGGTCGCCAAGTCTCGATATCCCGTTTTCCAACGGGCTCCCGCAGCGCAGCGACATCTCCTCGCTGGTGCCGGACACGACCTACCACTTCACCCTTACGGTGACAGACGGAACGACGGTACCCGTTTCGGCGGAGACCGAACTGCTCTACCAGGGCGAGCGGGAGATGTTGTTCATCGGACCCAATCACCCTCCCGACGCTCACATCGCGACCTCGAGTACCGTGGAATGCACGGGGCCTGGTGGAGCGACTGTTCTGCTCGATGCCAGAGGATCGACCGACCTCGATTCGACACCGGGCACGAACGACGACATCGTGTCGTATGAGTGGGTCCCGAGCCCTGATGGGCCATCACTTGGCACTGGGGTGATTTTGAGCGTGCCCCTTTCGATCGGGGCTCACGCGATTCTCCTGCGGGTCACGGACTCGCACGGCGCGACAGACAGCGAGGATGCGTCGATCACGGTGCGGGATTCGACCGCGCCCTCTCTCATGTGTCCAATCTTCAGCCCCACGGAGTGCACTGGCCCGGAAGGAGCCCAGGTGGCCGTGGCGGCGACGGCGACCGACCGATGCGGCACCACGAGTCTCACGAACGATCGGAACGGCGGTCCCGATGCCTCGGGGACGTATCCCCTCGGCTCGACGCAGGTGACATTCTCCGCGACAGATTCGTTCGGAAACGTCGCTAGCTGCACCGTCGGCGTGCAGGTAGGCGACACGACGCCGCCGGCAATCACCGTCACCGCGGATCAGACGAGGCTCTGGCCGCCGAACCATCGGCTGGTGCCCATCCACGTGACCTTCCAGGCGGTCGATCGCTGCGATCCGTCGGCGGCCGTGCGTCTTGTTTCGGCCACGAGCAGCGAGCCGGATGACGCACCGGGGGACGGGGACGGCCGCACACGAGATGACATCTCAGGGGCGGACGTTGGAACTTCAGACACCGAGGTGTTCCTGCGCGCCGAGCGCTCGGCGGGGGGCAATGGCAGGACCTACGAGCTGATCTATGCGGCCACGGACGCATCCGGCAACCAGGCGTCTGCCGTCTCGTTGACGAGCGTGCCAAGTAATCTGGGAGTTGGACCCGATCCGGTCCTGTTGCGCCCCGATGTAAGCGCGGTCCCAGGTATGGCGACATTCTTCTGGAACCCAGTGTCGGAGGCGCTAGGATACGATGTGATTTTCGGCGACGTAGCTAATCTCCGTTTCGATGGCGACATCTCTCTGGGTCCCGTGTCCGTGCCGGCACGGCTCACCACCTCGGCCCGATGGACCGAGGCGTCTGGCGGGCCCCATCCGGCCCCCGGCCAGGCGTTTTTCTTCCTGGTCCAATACCGGGATGAGCACGGGGCCAGTGGATTCGGGAGCGAGCCCCTTCCGCTGCCGCGCCTACCTGCTTCGTGCACGGGCGGATGCCCGGGTGAGGCGACCGCGCCACCATCCTTGGCCCAGCCTGGAACTCGCCGGGGCCGCAGCTAAGGGCAGGCCAGGGGATCGATCACCTGCTCCCCCGGGCCGAAGGTCCCGGCCGCGCAGGAGTTCCGCGCGCGGGTGAGATAGAAGTAACCGTCCCCGCCGGGCGGGGCGGCGCGCGTGTCGTCGTAGGCCGTGGCCGCGAGCCCCGAGGCCAGGCACGACGTCGCCGCTCCCAGGCCCGACGTGCGCAGGGCAAGGAGCCCACCCCCCGCGACCTCGTAGGTCACGCCGGGACCGGCCCCGGCCGGCTGGCTGCCGTCCCAGGCCAGGTGCGCGGGGAAGGCGGTGTCGACCGCGAGCCCCGTCACCTCGATCGGCGTAAGCCACGGGGCGGCCGCGTCGCCGGGGGAGCAGTCGTCGCCGTTCAGGTGTCCGTCGAGGTCCCGGTCGGCGCCGAGCCGCACCCCGGAGCCGACCGTGGCGCAGAGGAAGCTGACCGGCCCTGCCGCCCCCTGGCGCAGATCCAGCGTGCTCAGCTGCGGCTCCCCCGCCACGTCGGTGGTCCACAGTCCGCCCGTTCCGATTCCGCCGTTCAGGTAGTAGCCCCGCAGGCGGCCTGAGGATCCGCGCGCCCATGCGACCAGCTCGCAATGCCGGCCGGCGTCGGCCAGGTTCCCGAGAGTCAGGAGGCTCGAGAGAAGCAGCTCCTGCGGCGGGGGCCCGGTCGGCGGGGCGCCGGCGGGGACCGTCAGGTTCTTCCCCACGGCCGGCCGGATGCCGGTCGGGAAGAGCGTCAGGAAGACCGTGAGGTCGCGCGTCTCCTGGGGCGTGAGGCTGAACACCCCGGCCGACAGGAAGGTCCCCAGGTCGGGAATCGACCCGTCGTGCGTGAAGCCGAACCCCCCCTTCGACTCGGGAGGATTGGTCGTCCCCGGCGCGCCGAACCGGGGGCCGAGCTTCTCGTACATGTTGCGATTGTGCGGCACCTTCAGGTCGCTGTGCGGGCTCCCGTCGAGGTTCCCGTTGAACAACCCCGCCTTGGCGACGTCCGGATCGCCCGGGCTCAGCCCGCCGATCCTGCCGCCGGCCGCGCCGAACGGCAGGGCGTGGCAGGCCGAGCAGGACTGCCCCGCGTCGGTGCTCCCCGACGTGAAGAGGCGCTGCCCCTCCGTCGGGTTGCCGCTGAACGGGTTGTTGGGGATGGTCACCGTGAAGTTCGGGATCGTGTCGTCGACGTTCCGGAACGGGTTCGGCGGGAAGGCGATCCCCAGGGAGAACTGGCGGAACAGCTCCATCTGGGAGGCGCTCAGCCCGGCCGGCTCGCCGTTGACCGGGCCGATGTCCCGCGAGCCCAGGAGGCCGACGAACGCCTTGTTGAACGCGTTGAGCGTGCCCCGGTCGCCGCGCCAGTGCAGCGGCTCGAGCATGCCGCGCAGCGTCTGCGTCGTCATCGGCCCCTTCTGCGGGTCGAACCCGGTGTGCGCCGAGAACGGCGGCTGCGCCGGCACGGTCGTCGGCTGGTTGTTCTGCGGCACGATGAACCGGACGTTGTCTCCCGGCGTGCCGTAGGGCGCGAAGTCCCCTTCGGGGTTCCCCAGGTCCCAGCCCAGCTCGTCCATGTTTCCCGAGATGTGGCAGGAGGCGCAGGAGTTGTCGCCGTGCCCCGAGGTGTCGATGCCGTCGTACAGGAAGCGCCGGCCGTTGCGCACCGTCGGGGAGGAGGGATCGTGAAGCGCCAGCTCCCCGACCTTGGTCAACGTCGCCGCATCGACCAGCGCAATCGAATTCGAGAAGCGGTTGAGGACGTAGAGGCGCCCCAGATCCTCGCGCAGGGCGACGCCGGTCGGCCCCTCCCCCACCTCCACGGCATCCGGGGCGGCGCGCGACGGGCCGAACACGCACGCGGCGTAGTTCCCGGGGCCGTCCAGGCAGCCCTGGCTGACCCGGAACAGCTTGCGCGAGCCGATGGCGGTGAGGTAACCGGTCGTGCCCGCCCGGTTCCAGGTCATCATCCCGGGCTGCGAGAGGCTCGCCAGCCGCTCCGTAAGGTTCGTCGCCGGATCGCTGTGGCGATCGATGTGGGCGTTCAGGTCGACGATCCGGAGCGCGTTCCCCTGGGCCGGGTCGACGATGGTCAGCCGGTTGTCCACCACGTGGCCGCCGACTCCCAGAGGATGCTCGAAGCGCACGCGGTTGCGCGCCTCGGTGTTCGGCACGTAGATCCGTCCGTTCGCCGGATTGACCGAGATCTCGAACAGCGTCGTTCCGAGGTGGTCCACGGTCGTCACGCCGAGCGTCGTCGCGTCGATGACGAACAGATCGTGGTCGGGCAGCCTGACCGGCAGGCACATGCTCCAGTCCTGGCCGGCGTCGTCGCGCCACGCCTGGGTCCCCTGGTCCCAGCCGACGATGAGGCCGACGGGGGGGACGCCGCCGTTCGGCGGGTCGGGCAGGAGCGTGTTGCGCGCGATGCCGGGAGGCAGCGGAGGATACGGCGGGTGCGGCGCGCTGCAGTTGATGTCGTTGAGCCCGAGGGCCGAAAGCCGTGTCTGGTTCAGGCCCGCGCCCCCCCCGAAGATGACGTTCGCGTTGATGCCGGTCGTCTGGTTGCCGGAGTTCAGGACGATGGCGTACACCTTCGTCCCGTCGCGCGAGACCGCCAGGGCCCGGGTGTCGCTGCCGAACAGGTCGATCCGGGACGGCAGCTGGGAGAGATCAGAGAGGCTGAAGGCCTTGACCGCGTCCTCTTGAGAGACCGCGACGAAGGCCCGGCCCGCGGCGAACACGACGTCGGTCGGCTCGTCCCCGACCGGCAGCGTCCGCACGACGGTCCCCAGGTTCAGATCGACGATGCTGATCGAGTCGGAGAGGTGGTTGACCACCCAGGCCTCCGACTCGGTGCGGGCGACCACGGTGACCGGCTCGAGCCCCACCGGGATCTGCGCCAGAGGCGCCAGGTCCCCTCCCGGAAGGACCGTGAACACCTCCAGGAGCGCCCCGGGGGTGTTCACCGCCAGGAGCCTCCCCCCCGAGGGGGTCAGGGCAATCGGGTGGACCTGCGACGACTCGAAATTGACGTACTGGGCCCCGACAGGGGCCGAAAAGGCGAGTCCAAGAAGGAGAACCGGGGCTCCGAGCCGGATGGTCCGCATGGAAGCGCCTCCCTTGCGTGGTTGCGGCTCGCGCGTCCGGCATCTAAATTGCTGCACGGACGCGGGATGCGCGTTAACGTCTGTCCCATCGGGCCGCCGCCGGCTTTGTCGCCGCGCGATCCGGGCGGCCCGGGCATAATAAGATGGCTCGCCGGGAAATTACGCCGGATCCGTCGATTCCGCAAGGGGTTGTTGACGCGATGCGTGGACCGCAAAGGCCGAGACCAACCTGTCATTCGTGGTCCGTCCTGCTCCTCACGGTTCTTGCCTGGTCGCCGGTGGGCGCCCAGGCGCCCGTCGAGCCGGGGGCCGCTCCCCCGGCCGCATCCACCCGGTCTTTCCCCGCCATCGCCACGATCCGGATCGAACGGACGGACGTCTTCAACCTGGAGGACCCGGATGAGCGTCACGCCCCGTACATCCTGGCCAACAAGCTGCACATCGAGACGCGCGAGCGCATCATCCGGAGGGAGCTCCTGTTCGCCGAGGGGGACCCGGCCGACCCGGATGTGCTGTACGAGTCGGAACGGAACCTCAGGCGGCTGAGCTTCCTGCACGACAACACCCGCATCGTCACGGTGCCGCGCGACGACGGGCGGGTGGACGTCGTGGTGCGGACGCGCGACGTCTGGACCACCCGGCCCAGCGTGTCCCTGCGGCGTGAAGGGAACGAGACGACCGGCCGCTTCTCCTTCATCGAGGACAACTTCATGGGGTTCGGCAAGCGGCTCGGCGCGTCGTACCGCAAGGACTTCGATCGCGATTCGGGCGGGGTCGAGTACTCCGATCCGCGGCTTCTGGGGACACGCTGGAACCTGGTGGCGAGCTATTACGATCGCTCGGACGGCATGCTCTATTCGGCGGAAGCCGGGAGGCCGTTCTACTCCGTCCAGACCACCCAGGCGGGCGGCGGGGGCGGATCGCATTTCTCGCAGATCACCACCCTGCAGCTGGACGGGGAGGACGCCCCCGGCTTCCGCCAGCGGCACAGCGACCTGACGATTCGATACGGTCGTGCCCTGAGCACCGGGTATGACTGTGTGCGCCGCCTCACCTACCGCTTCCGCCTGGAGGACGACATCTTCGATCCCGAGCCGGGGGAAGGGCCGCTCTCGCTTCTCCCGCCGGTCGGCGGCTCGGGGTATGCGGCCCTGCCGGTGGATCACCGGTTCCGCGTCCTGGGGGTCGATTACCAGAGCAGCGACGTGCGCTTCGAGCGGGCGAGCCACCTCGATCGATTCGATCGATTCCAGGACGTGAACCTGGGGAACGAGTGGTCGGTCTCGCTCGGCGTCTCCCCGACCTTCCTCGGGGACGAAAGGACCCGCGTGTTTCTCGGCGGGCAGTTCAGCCGCTGGATGCATCTGTCGCCGAACACCTTCTCGCGCCTGCAGGCGGAGGTCTCCGGCCGGCTCGAAGCGGGGGCCGCGCAGAACGCGGTGACGCAGGTCGACCTGAGGCACTACTACCTGGGGCTGCCGCGCCAGACGCTCGTCGTCCATGCCGAGCAGACCTCGGGCCACAACCTGGACGGGGAGAAGCAGTTCGTCCTGGGTGGGGAGTCGGGACTGCGCGGGTACGACAACCGGCGCTTCGACGGCAACAAGCGGCTGCTGCTCAACGTCGAAGACCGGGTGTACCTGGTCTACGACTGGCTGCACCTCGTGTCGGTCGCCCTGGCCGGCTTCGCGGATGCCGGGTTCGCCTGGCGCGCCGGGAAGGGACAGGATCTGGGAGACGTCGTGGGGGACGTCGGCGTCGGGTTCCGATTCGACGTGACCCGCGGGGGGAGCGGCACGGTCATCCGACTCGACTACGCCTATCCCGTCAACCGCGTCGGGCAGGAAGAGAACCCGCGCGGCGTGCTGTCGTTCACCGCTGGGCAGGCGTTCTGACGAGCCGCGGGATCGATCAGCCCTTCGCCGCCGCAGCCGCGCGCGCCGCGCGGCGGCGGGAGGCCGCGACCAGGACCTTCACGACGCGCGATTTCCATCGGGGCTCGTGCAGATCGAAGTAGTGCTGCAGCCCCGCCGTCTGCTCGAGCGACTTGCGGCCCGGGGGCATCTGCCGGATGCTGGCTCCGCCCAGGTGGGCGACCGAAAGGTCGTAGAGGACGTGCACTTCCAGGCCCGATTTCCAGACACGACGTGAGAGATCGACGTCGTTGAAGAAGATCGGGAACCCTTCGTCGAACAGGCCGCCGATCCGCCCGATCGTCGCGCGGGAGATCAGGAGACAGGCCGCGGCGGCCTGATCGATGACCGCGACGCCGGCCCGTCGTATCGATCCCAGGTGATAGCTCCGTCCCACCCGCCCTCCCAGGAGCCACCGGTCCACCCTCCTGCCCGCGCGCGAGTAGTGACAGAACACGATCGGCAGTGTTGGAAACCTCCGATGCAGCGACTGCGAGACGCCATCCTTCCCCACCAGGTTGCACGTGACGATGCCGGCTCGCTCATGCGCCCGCAGGTAATCGAGCATGCCTCTCAGGGCGGGGCCGGTGAGGATGATGTCGGGATTGACGACCGCCAGGATCTCCCCGCGGGCCACGGCGAGCGCCTGGTTGTTCCCGCGGGCGAACCCTTCGTTCCGGGCGTTCGCGATCAATTGGAGCCTGGGATCGGCGCCGAACTCCTTCCGGACCATTTCGGCGCTTCCGTCGGCCGACGCGTTGTCGACGACGATGATCTCGGCAGAGAGCGTCCCGAGGCTCGCGAGTGTCGAGCGCAGGCACTCCCGCAACAGGCCGCACGTATTCCACGAGACCACGAGGACGGACAGATCGGGCGGAGATGTCAATGGTGCGTCGCGCCGCCGGCCGCCCGCGGGACGGCCCGGATGGTATCGCGCTTGCTCAGGATGATGATGACTTCGTTGTCGCGCTTGAAGATCAGCTCGACCTCGAAGCCGTGGCCCCGCCGGACGGTGAGGATGAGCTCGAGCATCTCGACCTGCGTCCAGACGTGGAAGTGGATGGCGGCCTGCCGCTCCATCAAGTCCCGTGCGTGCCGCTCGATCTGCGCCTCCCCCTGGACCCGGTCGACGAGCTTCGTCCACTCCTCGTAGTGCCCGGCGCGGGACCACGCGGACCCCTCGCGGTCGTCCCGCAGGAGATGCTCGATCGTCGTGAGCGGACGGTCCGAATCGAAGGTGTAGCGCTTGTCCGGGATCGCCAGGAACAGCACGCCGTCCTTCCGCAAAACCCGGAGCATGTTCCGCAGCGCACCGATCGGGTTCTGGCAGTGCTCGAGGAGGTGGTTCGCGATGACGAAGTCCTGCGAGGAGTCCGGGATCGCATCGAGCGTTTCGCCGTCGGCGACCACGTCCACCTTGACGAGCTTCGTGCTCAGATCGGGGTGTTCCCTGGCAAGCTCGCGGGCGCTGACCCGATCGACGTACCGGACGCGGACGTCGCGCGGCACCTTGAGCGGATTGTGCATCGCGCCAATCTCGATTCCCTGCCCCCTCAGGTAGGCGCGGGCAATCGCCTTGCGCCGCAGCAGCTCCTCCGGCCGCACCGGCGCCCCCAGCAGCCGGCCGGCGCGCTTCCGAACGCTTCTGGCGATCTTGGTGATCATTCCGGTTGACGCTCCGGTGGAACTGTTAGCACGCTCGATCGGAATCTGTCAAACCGCGCCGTCGCGGCGCGCGCCGCTCCAGGGCCCGGGCGCGGATGCGCGTTCGTGACGCGTGTCCGCCGGCGAACGCCGCACGCCTCGCGGGCGGGGCATCGGGTTCCGGGCCGCTCTTCTCTTCGTGCTTCAACCTCCCTGTCGGCAACAGTTGCGCAGGGCGGGCGGGATGCGATGCGCGCGGCGCGCGCGTGGCACCGCGATTGCTTTTCGGTCCAGACGATTCACGACACGCACGCAAGCAAGCAAGGGACGGGACCGATGGGTAATCTGGTGAGATGCGTCATCTGGGGGGACGATCCGGAAACGCGGCAGCGCCTGGGGGCGGGCGTTCCGGGAACTTCGGGTTGTTCCAACCAGGGGACGGCGGCGCGAGCCGCCGTCCCGAACTCCTCCAAGGCTTGATGACGGGTTCTCCTCGTCATGGCGCCAACCCGAGGCGTCGCGGCCGTCCCGAGGTTCCTCCCGAGGGACGGCCGCCTTCCTTTTCCGCGCTGCGGCCGGCGGCGTGGTCGCGTGCCGGCGACCAGGTCGTGCTGCGCAGGAGCTCCTCGAGCTTGGCCGGAAAGCCGGCCAGCCCGCCGTAGTGCGCGAGACGATACTTGAACGGCAGCCGGATGCGCGGCGGGTCCGGGTCGACCTCCCAGGTGTGCACGCCGATCACCGCCGGGAAGCCCGCGCGATTGCGCGCCTCGATCTCCCGCAGGATCACCCGGTTCGGCACGCGCCTCAGCCCGAACCCTCCGGCGAACAGGAGCCGCACGCCGAAGCGCCGCCCGACGAGCGGAGGCAGCTCGAGGATCGATCCGCCCGGCCGGTCGATCCGGTACGGGTCGCGCGGCCAGTCCGGATCGCCGATGTGGACGATCGGCGCGAGGCTGGAGTCGTACAGGAACCCCTCGCGGATCAGGACATCGCAGGCCTGTGCGACCATGCCCGACGCCCTGCCACGCCTGCCGCCGCCGGGATGGCCCCCGAGAGTCCAGCGCGGCGCGCGGTAGCCCGCGACCGGTTCTCCGGTGCAGCCCTCCACGGCCTCGCGCGCCGCCCGCAGGTCGGCGGCGAACTCCTCGGCCGACATCGCCGCCACGGACGCGTGCAGGTAGCCGTGCGTGGCGACCTCGTGCCCGCGCTCGTGGATCTCGTGGATGAGGGCCTGGTGCCTCGCCGCCGTCCAGCCGACGGTGAAGAAGGTTGCCTTCGCCCCGCACGTGTCCAGAAGCGCCAGCAGCGCCCGCGCGTTCTCTTCAACTCGGCTCGGCAGCCGGTCCCACTCGCCCGCGGGGATCAGCGCCTCGTCGATGTGAAACCACTCTTCGAGGTCGACGGTCAGGATATTCGCAAGTCCCGGCATGGGCCGCAGAATCGCACGCACACCGCACCTCCGTCAACGCACCGGCCTGCGCTTTCATCGCCGACGTGAGGCGGTACAATGCGCCCCATGCCGGCGGGGCTCGACCTGGGGTCTTCCAGCATCAAGGCCGTCCTGGTGCAGCGCGATGGTCGCGCCGGCGGGGCGGCGCGCCGCGCTATTGCGACGAGACGGCTGCCGGGCGGACGGGTCGAGCACGACGCCGAAGCGATGTTCGACGCGGCCGTGTCGGCCCTGCGCGCCATCCTTCCGAAAGGCCGGCGCGGCGAGCCGGAGTCGCTCGGGATCGCCACGCAGCGCTCGACCGTCCTGTTCTGGGACCGGGACACGGGCCGGCCGCTGACTCCCGCCTACTCCTGGCAGGACCTGCGAGGCGCGCCGCTCTGCAGACGACTTCGCGGACGGCCCGGCCGCGGCGGCCGTTCGAGGCCGGCGGCGTTCGAGGACCTGGTCCGCGAGCGCACGGGGCTCCGGTTGAGCCCGCACTACGCGGCGGCGAAGCTGGCGTGGGCGCTCGGTCACGTCCGCGGCCTGAGGCGCAGGGTGGCTGCCGGAACGGCCCTGTGGGGCACGCTCGGCACGTTCATCGCCTGGCGGATGAGCGGCGGAGCGCTCTACGCCATCGATCACGCCAACGCCCAGCGCACGCTGCTGTTCGATCTTGGCGCCCAGGCCTGGGAGCCGGGGCTCTTCGAAGCGTTCGGCCTCTCACCGCTCCTGGACGCTCCGGCCCTCCCGGCGATCGTGCCGACGTCCCTGGCGGAAGGGGCCTGCCTGGTGGCGGCCGGCCGTGCGCTCCGCCTCGAGGCGATGACCGGCGACCAGCAGGGGGCGCTCATCGGGCTGGGGTGCCGGAACGAAGGGGCGGTGGCGATCAATTACGGCTCCGGGGCGTTCGTCCTGATCGGCACGGGCCCGCGGCTGGAGCGCGTCCCGGGCCTGCTGACGACGATGGTCGCCTCGTGGCGCGCGCCGGCGGGCGCGGGATGGCTGCGCGAGGCCCGCTACGCCGTCGAAGGTCCGGTGAACTCGGCGGGGACGGCGATCGACTGGGCGGCCTCCCGGCTGCGCCTGCGGCTGCGCGCGGCCGACCTGGACCGCCGGCTGGGCCAGGACCCGGGGCCCGCCCGCACGGTCCACTTCCTTCCCGCCGTCTCCGGCCTGGGGGCGCCGCGCTGGGACCCGTCCGCCCGCCCACGCTTCGCCGGGGACGTGCGGCGCGCCTCGACCACCCATCTGCTGCGCGCGGTTGTCGAATCGATCGCCTTCCGCTGCGCCGAGATCGTCCGGGCCGCTCCGCGGCTCCACGGATCGGGGCCGGTCCTGGCCGCCGGTGGCCTCGCCCGCTGCCGCTCGCTCCTCCAGGCCCAGGCCGACCTGCTGCAGCGACCGGTCATCGTCCGCGAGTCACCGGACGCCACCTGCCTCGGAGCCGCGCTCCTCACGCGACCCCCTTCCTCGTGGTGGGAAAGCGGCGCCGGGAGCAACGGACCCCTGAAGCGCCGCGCGGGGGACGTCGTCGTCCGGCCGCGCCTTTCCAGACGCGAGGCGGAGGACCGCTACCGGGCGTGGGAGAAGGCGGTCTACGGCCGGGCGGCCTCGAGATAGGGCTTCCGGCGCTTCATCCAGGCTTTTGCAGGACCATCCTGAACCACACGACCCCCCTGCCATCAGGCTTTCGGGTCTCGACGCTGATGCGCTTCCAGACGCAACGGATCAGGGACGGGTAGTTCTTCCTGTGCTCGTCGTCGATAAAATAAAGGACGCTGTTCTCGTTCCAGTAGCTCACGTGCGTGGGATCCTGCGCCCATCCTCGCCCCTCAGTCGAAGGGACGGTGCAGTCGAGGCGGCCCGCCGGCCCGAGCACGCGGTGTGCTTCCTCCATGAAGTGGATGACCCCATAGTGCCTTGCGGGCTTGCGAAGTGCGGCGATCAGGCTCTCGAACGCTTCTTTGAAATGCCCGGTGGCGGCGGAAGCCTGCGCCTCTTCGAGGCCGGCGGGATCCGGCTCCTCGTACCACTGGCGCAGGTGCTCGGGAAGGTCGGCGCACAGGATTTCGTCGAACGAACCGTCCTCCCAGGGCCAGTGTCTCTCCAGATCCGCCACCACGTCGACGCCGGGGAACGGTTCGATGTCCACGTTGATGTACCCCGGCTTCGGATGGCGATTGCAGCCGAGATGCAGGCGTCGCCCGGGCGCCGCTCCGGCCGGGCGAACCACGGCCTCCTCGGGAAGGGCCCCGGACACGGTCCTGCGGCTCCGACTGAAATGGCGGACCAGGCGCCGCCACCGGTGTTCCCGCCTGTGCGGAATGGACATCCTGCGGCCTCCCTCCGGACCCTATCGACCGGCCTCGAGGTAAGTCTTCAGCGCGCTCTCGTACGCGCCGCCCGGGAATGCGCCCCAGAAGATCCGGGCGATCTTCCCGTCGCGGTCGATGAGGTGCGTCACCGGGGCGATCGGGATCCGGCCGTAGTCGTCGTACATCCTGCGGTCGGCGATGAGCACCGGATAGGGGATCTCGTAGGTCTCGACGAACTTCTTCAGCATCGTCCCGGGATCCTCCGGCATCAGGATGGTGTCGGTGTTGATCCCCAGGATGACGAGCCCGCGATCCTTGTGCGCCTTGTAGAGGGCGATGAGGTCGGGCGTTTCCTGCCGGCACGGGAAGCACGCGGAGTACCAGAAATTCAGCAGGACGACCTTGCCGCGGTACGCGGCGAGGCTGACCGGGCGCCCGGCCATGTCCTTGAGCGAGAATGGCGGCGCCGGCCGGCCCAGGAAGCGCTTGAGGTAGGCGTCCTTCAGGGGCGTCGGCGAGGCGTCCGCCCGGGGCGCGGCGGGGGTCGCGAGCGCGGCCTCGAGAGCGAACGCGCAGGCGATCGGGATCCGGCCCGGTCGACCTCGGGACGCGCGGCGGGCCGCCGGCCGACTCATGCCGCCGCCCGCCCCGCCTCGCGCAGGCGATCGATCACGAACTGCCGATCGAGGAACGCCAGCAGCCAGCCGGCGCGCGGCCCCTTCGATCGCCCCATGAACGCCAGGTAGATCGCCTCGAAGGCCGCGGTCGTCGGCTCGAGCCCGACCTCCTTCGCCAGGGAATAGACCTGCGTGTGGATCTCCTCGCCGGTCATCTCGGGGCGCAGCGCCCCTGCGAGCCGGGAAAGGAAGGCCCGTTGCGCGTCGTTCAGGCCGGCTGCGGCGGGCGGCAGCGCGCGCTCGATCGAGAATTTCACGTCGGGCGGCGCGAACTCCTTCAGCCAGCGGACCGCGTACCCGGCCCGCTCCTTGAGCGCCGCCGGGTCGGGGACGGGATAGTTGTTGCGCTTCAGGATGACGACCGCCTGGTCCAGGTCGAAATCGGCCATCTGCACGACGTTGACCAGGTGCCGGAACGGCACCTCGACCGGGGTGAACTGGTCGGCCCCGGCCAGCTGCAGGGCGCGCGGATCGCGCCCCTGCGCCGCCGCGTCGTCGAACTCGTCGATGAGCGACAGGAGCGGCAGCCCGGGGTCGAACCCGATCGTCCGCATCGGCCGCGTCTTCACCACCAGGTAGCGCAGCACCTCGGGGGGCAGGACCTCGAGCATCCGGTGCACCGAGAGGACGATCCCCTTGCTCTTCTTGAGCTCCCCCTTCCCCTGGAAGGAGATCCACTCGTAGGTCACGGGAAACGGCGGCGGGGCCTTGAAGACGTCGCGGCAGATGAGGGCGCCGGTGTCGTACGAGCCGCCGCGCGTCGCGTGGTCCTTGCCGAACGGCTCGATGGTGACCGGGATGCGCGCCCAGCGGGCCGGCCAGTCGACCCTCCAGGTCAGCTTCCCCCCGCCCCGCATCGACACCGTCCCCTTCCCGCCGCAGCCGCAGGTGTAGTCGACCGTCTCGGCCTTCTCGGAGAACCCGGTGACGAGCGTCCCGGTCAGCCGGCCGCACGTCCCGCAGATGGGATTGAAGGGGCTCCACTCGGGCTCCATGGTGCGCCCGGTGCACTCGTGCAGGATGCGGGCGATGGCGTCCCGCCCCTTGAGCGCCATGATGATCTGGGGCACCAGGAGCCCCGACTTGTACATCTGGTCGGCGTAGATCACCTTCACCCGGATTCTCAGGCGCTCCAGCGAGGCCAGGAACGGCTCGAGAAAATGGGCGGCGTACGACGGGTGCCCGGCGCACGGGCAGGGGAACTCCGACAGCGGCTTGCCGATGTGGTTCGTGTAGACCGCGGCGTCGAGGAACGGGTAGACCTTGCGCAGCGGGTCGAAGTTGTCGGCCACGTAGTCGAGGGTCACCTGGACGCCGCGCTCCGCGAGGACGCGGTAGACGACGTCCGCGGTGATCACCTCGCGCAGGTTGCCGATGTGGATCTCCCCCGAGGGGGAGATGCCGGTCGAGATCTCGTGCGGGCCCGGGCCCAGCTTCAGGATCTCGTCGGCGATCTCGTCGGCCCAGTGCCGTTCACGGACGTGAACCATGTCGTCCCTCTCGCCCCCTTGGGCGCCGCGATCACCGCGGGGCCGGCCCCGCCACGAAGCGGAACCGCACCTCGATCGCGTCGTCCATCACGAGCCAGAGGAAGCGAGGGATGGGGATCCCATAGTCGCTGTACGTCAGGGTGACGCTCCCTTCCGCCGTGAAGAGCCCGTTATCATACCGGATCGCCACGGGGACGATAAGGCTGCGCTCGACGCCGTGCAGGGCGAGGGTCCCCTCCACCAGCGCCTTGCGCTCCTTGACCTGGATCGACGTCGAGCGAAAGACGATCTCCGGGAACCGCTCGACCTCGAGGTGCGCCTTCCGCATCTTGCCGTCGCGCATGCGGTTGCCGGTCTCGAGCGAGACCGCCACGACGCGCAGGACCACGCTCGCCCCCTTCGACAGGTCGGACGGGTCCAGGCGGACCTCCCCTTCGAACCTGCCCGCCGTGCCTTCGATGGACTCTCCGGGCCGGTGGATGGTGAAGGTGAGGCGGCTCGCCGCCGGGTCGAGAGGCAGCGCGACCGATCCGGCCCGGGGCGCCTGGGCCACGGGGGGCGCCGGCGCGTGGACGGGTGCAGGCGCGGCGGACGGCGCCCCGTTCATCGCCGGGAAGGCCGCGGCGAGCGGCAGCCACGCGACCCACCGCGCGGGGCGTCTCATGGGAGGAAGCGCCGCTTGCCCGCCATGGCGGCGGCGTACTCCGGGCGCGCCAGGAGCGCCGCCTCCTCCGTGACGATGCGCATCCAGAGGATGGCGCCGAACAGGACGCCGAAGGCGATCGCCGTGATCCAGGCCCCGCCGGCCAGGGGCATGGCGAGCCCCTCTCCGATCACCGCCAGGTAGTTGGGATGCCGCATGAGGCGGTAAGGCCCTCCGGTCGCCACCCGGACGGCACGCGGCACGATGACGCGCATGGTCCACTGATCGCCGAGGTGGCGCACCGCCCAGAGCTTCAGCCCCTTGGCCGCCGCGAACAGGACGGCCATGGAGACCGCGAACCAGGCGGCCGGCCGCCGCCCGGCCAGGAGGTGCTCGGCGACCGCCGCCGGAAAGGCGAGCGCGTAGACCGGCGCCATGAGCCGGAAGACTCCCGGCGCAATCTCCTGGGCCCCCTGGCGCAGGAGGCGGCTCTCGTTGCGCCGGGCGAGCAGGCGCTCGCCGGCCGCGAGAAGGAGAGCGGCCGCCACGAAGCCGACGTACGCGATTGAGGTCCGATCCATCCCGGATTCCACCCGTTTCAGCCGAGTCCTACGCCAGCAGCAGCCTGGCCATGAAGCCGGGGCCGAGGACCGCCCGGGCCTCGACGGTGTCGCCGGCCACTTCCGCCAGCAGGTCGGCGAGCCCCCGGTCCCGATCGAGGCGGCGCGCCGCCCAGTCGGCCAGGCGCGGGCGCCTGAGCACGGACTGCAGCAGGCGATCGAGGCGGAGCCGGTCCCGGAACGCCGCCCGCCTGGCCGCCGCGTACGGCGCGAGGGCCCGCCGCGTGACGTCCCCCGCCCCGAGGGCCCGCGCCAGCACCTCCGCCGCCAGCTCTGCGCCGCGCAGGGCCATGCCGATCCCCTCTCCCGTGAACGGGTCGTAGAACCCCGCGGCGTCCCCCACCAGGAGGACGCCGTCGGCGATGCTGTCCGAGGCCCTGCAGGCCATGGGGCCGGTGGCCCGGAGCCCGGAGACGAGGGAGGCGCCCGCCATGCGCGTCTTCGTGAGCGGATGCGCGGCGATGCGCCGGGCGAAGAACGCGGCCAGCCGCGCGCCGCCCGGCGCGGCCTCCCGGATGTCGGCGCGGTCGACGACGATGCAGACGTTGGCCAGGCCCCGCGGCAGCGGGTTGATCCCGCAGTAGCCGTACGGCGTCACGATCATCTCGCCGTGGTCCCCCGCCGTCTCGACGCCGCGAAAGTGCCCCATGACGGCCCACTTGCGATGCCGCGGCTCGGTCCGCCGCAGTCCCAGCCGGCGCGCCACCATCGAGTTGCGCCCGTCGGCCCCGACGACCGCGCGGGCCTTCTTTTTTTTTCCTGAGACGGGACCCACCGAGAGAATCCCGTCCGCGCCGCGCGACAGGCCCGTGACGCGCGCCCCCTCGAGGACCTCGACCCCGGCCCGCCGGGCACCGTCCAGCAGGATGCCGTCGAGATCGTAGCGCCGCAGCGCCAGGCCGCGCGCCCCCCCACGGTAGCGGCCCAGGACCTTCGTGCCGTCCGGGGAGATGACCGCCATCCCCACGTGCCGTAGCGGGCCGGCCGCCTCCACCCTCTCCAGAATCCCCAGCCGCGCGAACGACTCGAGCGCCGCGGGCGGCACGTACTCGCCGCAGATCTTGTGGCGCGGAAACCGCGCCGCGTCGCACAGCGAAACGGAGGCGCCGGCCCGCCGCAGGAGCGTGGCCACCGTCGATCCGGCGGGGCCTCCCCCCACGACCACGGCGTCGAGGACCGGACCGCCGCTCACGCGTCCGCCGCCCGAAGGACGAGCGCGGAGTTCTTCGAGCCGAAACCGATGCAGTTGCACAACGCGACGCGGGGGGCGCCCGGCCGGGCCTCGTTCGGCACGTAGTCGAGATCGCACTCCGGGTCCGGGACCTCGTAGTTGATCGTCGGCGGCAGGAAGCGATCGCGCAGGCCGAGGAGCGTGGCCGCGACACCCGCCGCGCCGCACGCCCCCTGGGTGTGGCCGATCATCGACTTGATCGACGAGGCCGGCACCGTCCCGGCCCGCCGGCCCAGAAGCGCCCGAACGGCCAGGGACTCGACCCGGTCGTTCTGCTGCGTGGATGTGCCGTGCAGGCTGATGTACCCGACCGCGTCGGCGGACTCCCCCGCGGAGCGCAGCGCCAGCTCCATGGCCCGGGTCGACTCGGCGCCGTCGTGGCTCATGTGGACGCGGTGATGGGCGTCGCAGGTCGAGGCGTATCCGGCGACCTCGCCGTAGATCCGGGCGCCGCGGCGCCGCGCGTGCTCCTCTTCCTCGAGGACCAGCAGGAAGGCGCCCTCTCCCAGGACGAAGCCGCTGCGGTCCAGGTTGAAAGGACGCGAGGCCTTCGAGGGCCTGTCGTTCCAGCCGACCGCGGCGGCCCGCATGCGGCAGAAGCCCTCCAGCATGCCGCGCGTGATGCACGCCTCCGCGCCGCCCGTCAGCAGGACGGCGTGCTCCCCGCGGTGGATGGCGTGCATGGCGTAGCCGATCGCGTCGGTCGAGCTGGTGCAGCCGTTGCTGAGGACGTGCGACGGGCCGGCGAACCCGAAGCGGATGCTCAGCTCGCTGCTGAGCATCCCGACCACCGATGAGGAGATCGCGAACGGATTGACCCGCCGGATCCCCGATCGATAGTAGGCCTCGTACTGGCGCTCGGCGAAGTCGATCCCACCCGCCCCGGTCCCCAGGACGACGCCGATCGATCGGCGGTCCGCTTCGGAGAGCCCGTCGTGAAGGCCCGCGTCCGCGAGCGCTTCGCGGGCGGCGGCGATCGCCATCGGGACGACGCGGCCGACGCGCGGGAGGTCTTCCGGTTCGAGAAAGGCCGCCGGGTCGAAGGCCGGGACTTCGGCCGCGACCTGGCACGGCAGATCGCCCGGATCGAAGAGGGTGATGCGGCCCGTGGCGCTCCGTCCGGCGCGCAGCCCGGCGCGAAACGTCTCCGCTCCCAGGCCGAAGGGAGACACCACACCCACGCCCGTGACCACCGCCGACATGGTGATCGAGTCTATCACCCGGCGGCCGAGCCGGCGACGGAGGGGGGGGCCTCCCCTGCGCGCCCCGGCGACCCGATTCCGCGGCGCTCACCGCGGAGCCATTCCAGAATGAGCAGCGTGAAGAAGGGGAGGTATTCGACCAGGCGGATCCAGGGGTACGGCTCGAGCTCCCGGCCCGGGGCCCCCAGGTTGACGTACGCCAGGGGGACCAGGCCGCACAGCAGGATCCAGGGGACCGACGGGAACAGGCAGAGCCACGGCAGGATCCACAGGAAATACCAGGGATGGGCGGTCGGGGACAGCAGGAGGACGGCGCCGGTCATCAGGTACATGCCGCGCAGGGGCTCGACGCGGCGGCGCACGAGCCACGCGGCGACACCGAGGGCGGCCAGGGCGCAGGCCCCCTTGGCGAGATCGATCGGGTAGACCCAGCCGTAGAGCGGATCGAGCGCTCCGGAGTGCGGGACGTGCCGCCGCGCGAGCGTGATGGCCGCCTTCAGCGCCGGCGTCGGATCGATCCAGGCGATCGCCGCGTGCGCCAGGCCGAACAGCGACTCGTTCCCGAGCCAGCGCCCGGCGTACTCCGACAGCCCGGCGACGAGACCCGGCCCGGCGGCTCGGAACGGCCACCAGGCGACGAGAAAGAGCAGGAGCGCGAGCGCGGTGAAGCGGGCGCGGATCGATCGGACAAGGGGGGCGAAAAGAACGAGCGGGAACAGCTTGACGAGCCCACCCATCGCCAGGAAGAGCACCGCCACCGCTTCACGCCGCGCGATGAGCGCGGTTCCGGCCAGGATCACGCACAGGGCTCCCGCGGGCTCGAGGTGCCCGCTCCACGCCGCCTCCGTGACCGCGAGCGGGCTCCAGGCGTAGATCAGCACCCGGACGTCAGGGACCGCGCGGCGCCGCATGAGCGCCAGGAGAGCGCCGATCAGGAGCAGGTCCGCGACGACCACGACGGTCTTGATGCCTTGGACTCCGCGGCCTGGCGCGGCGCCGAGGGCGAACAGCGCCTGCGCCGCCGGAGGGTAGACGGTGGGGACGTCCGCGTGGTCCATCCGCGCGAGATCCGGGTCCTGCGTCGCGGCGGCCCCGCGCTCGGCGGACGTCTCGACGATCCCACGCACCGCGGGCGTCTCGCGTCCCGCCGCGGGCGTCCCGCCGCGCGCCGCCGGGGCCTCGCCGTAGGGGTTCGCTCCGGCCAGGGTCTGGCGCCCGTCCCAGAGGTAGCGGTACAGGTCGTTGCTCAGGGCGGGCGAGGCGAAGAGGAACGTGAGGCGAAACAGGATCGCGAAGCCCAGGATGACGCGCAGGACCGGCTTCGCGCCGTCGGCATCCTGGCGGAGCGCGGCGCGGGCCGCCAGGGCGTAGCAGGCGAACGCCGCGAAGAAGAGGACGAGCCAGCCGGACACCCTTCCCGGACCGGGAGGGTGGAGTAGCATCAGGCCGAAACCGCACTCGATCGCGACACCCAGGAGTACGAGGCGGGACAGGAGGGCGGGGGCCGGCGGCCGGTTCAGCTGCACGCGCCGGCATCGTAGCATCGCAGGGGGGCGGGTGGGAATCGTCGGCGCGTCGATCGTCACGCTCTACTACGCCACGCTGTCGCTGCTGGCCGTCTACGGCTGGCACCGCTTCCATCTCCTCCGGCTGTATCGCCGCCATCCGCCCCGCAGGCCGTCCCCGGCCGTCGCGCCCGCCCCGCTTCCCGCGATCACCGTGCAGCTGCCGATCTACAACGAGCGCCGGGTGGTCGATCGCCTCATCCGCGCCGCCTGCGACCTGGAGTACCCGCCCGGCCTTCTGGAGATCCAGGTGCTGGACGACTCGACCGATGTCACCTCGGACCTCGCTGCCGCGGTGGTCGAGGAGATGCGCCGCGAGGGGCGCGATATCCGGCACATCAGGCGTTTGTCCCGGCAGGGATTCAAGGCCGGGGCACTGGCGGCGGGGCTTGCCCGGGCGCGCGGGGAACTGGTGGCGGTGCTCGACGCCGATTTCCTGCCGGAGAGATCCTTCCTGCTCGACCTCGTCCCCTGCTTCGCCGATCCGCGCATCGGCATGGCGCAGGCGCGCTGGGGACACCTCAATCGCGACTACTCGATCCTGACGCGCTGCCAGGCGATCTTCCTCGACGGCCACTTCGTCATCGAGAGCGCCGCGCGCCACCGCGCCTCGCGGTTCTTCAACTTCAACGGCACCGCGGGCCTGTGGCGGCGCTCCTGCATCGAGTCGGCCGGGGGATGGCAGTCCGACACGCTCACCGAGGACCTCGACCTGTCGTACCGCGCGCAGCTTCTGGGCTGGGAGTTCGCGTTCGTGCCTCAGGTCGTCGTCCCGGCGGAGCTGCCGGCCGACATCGATTCGTTCAGGGCCCAGCAGCATCGCTGGACGATGGGATCGATCCAGACGGCCCGGAAGATCCTGCCGCGGCTCCTGCGTGCCCGACTGCCCGTGCCGGTCAAGATCGAGGCGCTGTTTCACCTGACCGGGAACCTGTCCTACGCGCTGATGGTCCTCCTGGCGCTCCTCCTCGTCCCGGCCGTCGTCCTCCGTAGCGAGGCCGGCCTCTCGGCCCTCCTGGCCCTCGACGTGCCCCTCTTCGTCCTCACGACCCTCGCCGTGATGGCTTTCTACGTCGGGGCCCAGCGCCTGGTGCGCGAGGACTGGCACCGCACCCTGAGGGACCTGCCGATGGCGATGTGCCTGGGAGTCGGCCTCAGCCTGAGCAACGCCCGCGCGATCGCCGCGGCGCTTCTGGGCCTGAGGCGGGAGTTCGCCCGCACGCCGAAGCACCGGCTGGTCGGACGGTCGGGCCACCGGGAACGGGCCGTCGAGCGCACGACCGCGGGGCGCCCCTGGAGGGCGGTGGAGCTGCTCGCCGGGGCCTGGTTCGCGGGGGCCGCGGCCTGGGCCATGCTCTCAGGTCATTACGCTCCCTTGCCGTTATTCCTGCTGTTCCTGGCCGGCTGCCTCGTGCGACCGATCCTGGTCCTCGCGGGAAAAACGCCTTGACGCGGCCCGCGCCGTGGCGTAGATGAACCTGCGCAATCAACCGACAGTCCGATCAGTCCGGTCCGGCCGCGTCCCCCGCCGCGGTGCCCGTTGTCATCACGGAGTGCGTCCTTGCGGTCGTCCTGCGCCATGGCGTGCGCCCTCGTGGTCGGAGCGGCGCTCCTCGTCCCGCCCGGCCCGCGCGCGGCGGAATCCGCGCCTCTCCCCGCCACGGCCACGCCCGGGCCCCTGTCCTGCGTCCTCGAGATCGCCGGGCGCGACGCCGCCGGGAACACCGTCCTTCAGACCGTGGGCTATGCGCTCGATCGCCCGGGGCTGCTGCTGGCGCCCCTGTCGACCCTGGCGCCCGGCGCGGCCCGCTGGCGGAGTCTCTCGGCCGCTCCCGATCCGCTGGGATCCGGTCCGCCCTCCGGCCCGGTCACCGGAGTAGCCGGGAGCGCCGGGACCTCACGGCCGTCCGCGGGCTCGGCCGACGTGACGGAATTCCTGCTCGAGGATCCGGAACGGGACCTCGTCCTGCTGCGCGCCCCGGGACTGGGGGCCTGCGAGGCCGGGGTCACGGCGGCCGTGCCGGCCGAAAGCGCCGGGGAATCCTGGATCGGCATCCGGAACCGCGAGGGGTACCGCGGCCGGGTGTATCGCGCGCAGCTCGACCGCACGATCCCGGTCCGGGGCGGGCCCGACCTCCTTCGCGTGCGCATCCCGGACGGAGGAGGGGCCGGATCGGGGTTCCTCCTGGACAGCCGCCGCCGGCTGATCGCGTCGATCCTGCCCGCCCCATCCGGGGCCGACCGTCTCTTCGCCTGCGCCGTGCCGATCGACAGCAAGGCGATCGACGCGGCCGCCGGGAGCGCGGGGCGGCCGCTGCTCGAGGTCTCCTCCACGCCGCGGGCGCAGGGTCAAGCCGCTCGCACGCCCGCCGCCATCCTGGCGCAGGCGCTCCTCCTGACGCGGGACGACCAGGCCGACCGGGCGCTCGCCCTGCTCGACGAGGTGGTGGGGTTGATCGGCGAATCCGACACCCTCCTGATGGAGCGCGGCGCCTGGCGCTTCCGCATCGGCCGTTCCGAGGCCGCCATCCTCGATTTCGCGCGCGCCGCCGCCCTGAATCCCCGCCTGTTCCCGGCCCATCTGAACCTCGGCGTCGCGCTCGGGACGACGGGGCGATACCCGGAGGCGGCCGACGCCCTGAAACGGGCCCTGTCGATCGACCCGTACAACGCCCCCGCCCACTACCAGCTGGCGCTGGCCCTGGCCGCGGCCAAGCACAGGGACCAGGCCCGCGGCGAATACGAGCGCCTGAGGCTCCTGGACGCGGCCATGGCGCGCGATCTGGGCACCCTCCTGCAGTTCTGAGCCCCCTCCGACCCGGAACGAAGGCGGCCTGATTACCGTTCCGTAATCCCGTTCCAGCAATCTTGCGCCCCGCCTTGCGTTCGCAACATCAGGCCCTATATTGCGATTGCGTGATTTCGGATCCGATTGCGGACGCCGGAGGGGCGACGCTGATTGACTTCGAGAGGAGTGGAGCGATGAAGAACGGGATGACGTGGGTGGTGCTGCTCATCGCACTGCTGGTCACGGCGACCCCGGCGTCAGCCCAAGAGCTCACGACGGGGACCCTGGCGGGCAAGGTCATGGACCCGACCGGTCGGGGAATTCCGGGAGCCGTGATCATCGCCACCTCGCAGTTCGGAACCAGGACCGCCGAGACCGACGCGAACGGCAATTACATCCTGCCGTTCATGCGTCCCGCCGCCTACACGGTGCGCGCGGAGGCCCCGGGCGGCTTCACGACCGTCATCCGGAACGACGTACAGATCGGGCTGAACCAGCGGGCCGCCCTCGACTTCACGCTCGAGCCCGGCAAAACCGAGACGATCACGGTCACCGGCGACGCGCCCCTCGTCGACATCAAGTCGACCGCCACCGGCACGAACATCAAATACGGCGATTTCGCCGACGCCGTGCCGATCGGGCGCTCGTTCACCGACACCTACGCCATCGCCCCCGGCGTCGTGAGCGGCCTGGGGACCGGCCAGGGGAACTACTCGATCGGCGGCGCCACGGGTCTGGAGAACGTCTACCTGATCGACGGCGTGAACGTGACCAACACCGGCTACGGCGGCATCGGCGCCTACAACATCAACTACGGCTCGCTCGGCACCGGCGTCACCAGCGATTTCCTGGACGAGGTGCAGATCAAGACCGGCGGGTTCGAGGCCGAGTACGGCCAGGCGCTCGGCGGCATCATCAACACCATCGTCCGCTCGGGGACCAACGACTTCAAGGGCAGCGTCAAGTGGTACGCCAGCCCGTCGTCCCTGATGTCCTCCCGGACGCTCGTCGGCCTCGACGCCGGCGCGGCCAACACCATCAACACGAACGTGAACGACTTCGCGTTCTCGGTGGGCGGGCCGATCATCAAGGACAAGCTGTTCTATTTCGTCGCCTACAACCCGGTCGTCACCACGCCCCGGCTGGAGGCGCAGGCCAAGCTGAACCCGGAATTCGCCGCCGCCAGCACCTGCACGGGCGGCAGCCAGTGCGAGTCGGTGTTCGACGAGGGCGTGTCGACCAACGCGTTCGCCGCCCCTTCGGCCCTGGCCTTCCCGTCCGCCGGGCGCGAGCTCGAGCGCCAGCGCACGGCCAACAACTACGCCCTCAAGTTCAACTGGCAGGTCTCCCCGAAGCACCAGGTGGAGCTGAGCTTCTTCGGCGACCCGGCCGACGGCAAGAACGGGCCGCAACGCGACAACGCCCCCCGCTTCACCGACTTCAACACGGGCGGCGGATACAGCAAGATCAAGTTCGGCTCGGACAACCAGGCCCTGAAGTGGAACGCCGTGTTCGGCCCCCGCTTCTTCATGGAGGCGCAGATCGCGCACCATGACGGGACGTTCCGCGAGACCTCGGAGCTGGACCAGTACTCCTACACCGATCTGCGCAACACCCTGGAGTTCTTCCGCGGCGCGACGACCTACGACCCGGGCACGGGCGCCGTGCCGTTCGAGCTGTCCCCGGTGAACACCCGCCTCGGGGGCATCGGCTTCATCTCGAACCAGGACGACTCCAACACGCAGTACTCGGTGAAGCTCACCAACGTGATCGGCAAGCACGAGATCCGGTACGGCGTGCAGTACGACGACATTTCCTACAAGGACACCTCCACCTACACCGGCCCGTCGTTCAACGTCGACGTCGGAGGCTTTCCGATCGCCACGCAGGGGGGCGGCCTCGTCAGCGTGCGCAACACCGTCGGGTCCGTCAGCGACGCGTACGATACGGCGAACACCTTCCGCGTGACCCGCGCCCGGCTGTCGCCGGTGGCGCCTCCGACGACCGCGACGGAGCAGAGCCTGTTCGTCCAGGACACCTGGTCGATCAACTCGCGCTGGACGGTCAAGGCCGGCCTGCGAATGACCGAGGAAACGGTCAAGGGCTCGGGCAAGTTCACGCTCACGCTCGGCGGCGTCCCCACGGACTACACGCCGAGCCAGTACACCTTCGACGGCAACATCGCGCCCCGCCTCGGCGTGAGCTGGGACGTGCTCGGCACCGGCAAGAGCCGCCTGTACGCCAACTGGGGCCGCTACTACGAGAGGGTGCCGAACGACCTGGCCATCCGCGCCTTCAGCAACGAGGTCGGCATCAGCCGCGCGACCTTCACGGACAAGGCCCTGACGACCCAGGTCGGGACGAGCAACGTGCAGGGGATCCAGCCGAGCACGGTCGTGAAGGGGACCAAGCTCCCCTTCGAGGACGAGCTGTCCGGCGGCTTCGCCTTCGAGGTGTCGCCCAACTCGTCGTTCGAGGTGCGCGCCATCTACCGCACGCAGGGCCGCGCCCTCGAGGACATGCAGGTCAACGCCATCGAGCAGATCCAGAACTACTACTACGGCGTCTCCTACGGCTACCCGTACGACCCGTTCGGCGGCAGCAGCGGGACGCCCGTGAGCACGACGTACCCGGCGGCCACCTTCGGCGCCTACGAGCTGGCCAACCCGGGCAGCAAGCACGAGCCGACCGGCAGCCTGTTCAACTTCCCGAAGCCGGTGCGCCGGTACAAGGCGCTGGAGATGGTCTACACGAAGCGCTTCTCCGACAACTGGTCGGTGATCGCCAACTACCGCTTCGCGCGCCTGATCGGGAACTACGAGGGCCTGTTCCGGAACGACAACGGCCAGAGCGACCCGAACGTCACGTCGCTCTACGACTTCCCGAACTCGCCGCTGGTGTCCGGACAGTTCGCCGCCGGGCCGCTCCCGTCGGACGTGACCCACGTGCTGCACGTCTATCCGTCGTACACCTTCAACAACAAGCTGCGCCTCGGGGCCAACTTCTCCTGGTCGTCGGGCGTGCCGCGCACGTCGCTCCTGGCGCACCCGATCTACCAGAACAGCGGGGAGATCCCCGGCATCAACCCGACCTACGCCTACTGGGCCGACCCGGGCGGCGGCCCCGAGCTGCGGAAGACCAAGAGCCTCGCGTCCGCGCTGGCCGATCCGGACGGCTCCGGATTCATTTTCCTCTATGACTACGACCCGGTGAAGCGCGGCAACCTGGGACGGACCCCGGACCTGGTGACCCTGGACCTGCACGGCGACTTCCCGGTCACCTTCGGCAAGACGAAGCTGTCCTTCATGCTGGACGTCTTCAACGTCTTCCGGACCCAGGAGCCGACCGCCTTCGACGACAACATCGAGCTGACGGCCGGCGTCACCGACCCGGACTTCCTGAAGCCGGTCCAGTACCAGGCCCCGCGCCAGTGGCGCCTGGCGGCCAAGTGGGACTTCTAGAGTCGCGTACTACCTCGTAGCCTCCTGACTCGGGCGGCCCCCTCGCGGGGGCCGCTTTTTTGTATACTCGCCGCGTGAACCGCCCGGGCTCCCTCGTTCGTCCCCTCGTCCTCTTTGTCATCGGTCTCGCGATCGTCCTGGCCGTCGGGACCGCGTCCCTGTTCGTCCACGTTCCGGAGGGCTCGATCGCCGCGATCGGCGGCGCGCTTCGTCCGTCGGGCTGGCGCCTGCGGCGGCCGTTCGCGCACGCCCGGTTCATTCCGCTCGCGGGGCGCCTGGACGGCGTCGAGGTGGAGCGGCAGACGGAGGAGGGGGCCTCCATCCGGGTCCGGCTGTCGTTCGCGTACGAGCTCGAGCCGGACCGGCTGGCCGGGGCGTCCGCCGCGCGGGCCGGCATGGCTGGCGCGATGCAGGTGTCGGGCCTGCGCGGGATGGCGGAGCGCCTGGCGCGCGAGGCGATCGAGCCGATCCCTCTCGCCGCCCTCCTGCCGGTCCAGTTCGCCGACACCGGCGCGGGGACCGGAGGGGCCACGCCGGCCGCGCTCGGGGGGGCCAACGCGCCGCTCCCCCGCCCCGCCACCGAGGCGATCGCGCGAGCCCTGCGCGCCAGCGGCATCGAGCCGTCCGCGCTCGTCGCCCGCGTCGGATCGCCGGCCTCGTTCGCGGAAGGGACCGGAACGGTGGTGCCCGAGGCCACCGGGCTGCGCGTCCTTCTCCTGGGTCTCGACGGGGCCGACTGGGGGACCATCGACCCGCTGCTGAACGCCGGCCGCCTGCCGAACCTGGCGCGCCTGATCGAGAACGGGGCGCGCGGCCCGCTGCGATCGTACGACCCGATGATCTCCCCGCTGCTGTGGACGACGATGGTGACCGGCGTCGGGCCGGACGCCCACGGGGTCGCCGATTTCCAGGCGCTCGACCCGGCGACCGGGAGGCGCGTGCCGATCTCCAGCCGCTTCCGCCGCGTCAAGGCCCTGTGGAACATCCTGAGCGACGCCGGCCGCTCGAGCGCCTTCGTGGCCTGGTGGGCTTCGTACCCGGCGGAGACTGTCAAGGGATTCCAGGTCTCGAACCTGGTGGTCTTCCAGACGCTGCGGCCCCGGGCGCCCGGCGCGGTGGCGCCGGCGGGCATCACCTATCCTCCGGAGTATTTCGACCAGATCCGGCCCTCGCTCGGGACGGCGGCCGACCTGACGTTCGACGAGGTCCGCCCGATCCTGCACATCAGCCGCGCCGAGTTCGCCGAGGGGCTCGCGACCGTTCTCAAGCCCAGGACGTCCGACGACGAGGCCCCGAACCGCAAGATGGCCCAGCAGCCGGTGCCGCTGGCGATCTCGATCCTCGCCGGCTCGAAGAGCTACGCCGCCATCGCCGCCGACCTGGCCGGCCGCCGGCTCGACCTGACCGCCGTGTACTTCGAGGGGATCGACATGATGGGGCATCGCTTCCAGCAGTGCATGCCGCCGCGCATGGCGCTCTGCCCCGAGGAGGACTTCCGCCGCTACCAGGACGCGGTCACCGGCTTCTACGTGAGGCAGGACGAGCTGCTCGGGACGATCCTGCGCGCCGCCGGGCCGGAGACCACCGTCATGGTGGTCTCGGATCACGGCTTCAAGACCGGCGCCGACCGCCCCCTCGACGTGCTCCCGTTCACCACACAGCAGCCGGTCGAATGGCATCGCGAGGACGGCATCCTGATCCTGAGCGGCCCCGGGGCGCGCCGCGCCCGCCTGGGCCCGCGCGCCACCCTGTTCGACATCGCGCCGACGCTCCTGTACCTCCTGGGGCTGCCGGCCTCCGAGGACATGCCCGGTCGCGTCCTGCTCGAGGCGATCGACCCGAAGCTCGCCGCGTCGTTCCCGGTCCGCACGATCCCGTCGTACGAGCGCATCGGCGCGCCGCGCGACACGCTCCTCGCCGCGGGCCCCGGGGTGCGCGAGGCCGAGGAGGAGCTCCTCGACAACCTGCGCGCCCTCGGCTACATCGGCGGCGACGCCGGCAACGCCCCCCGCGACGGGGGCCGGGAGGGGGCCCCGTCCGTGGCGGGCGTGACCACCCCTTCCGCGTCGTCCCCCGCCGGCGCTGCTCCTGGCGCGCCGTCGTCCGCCGGCGCCCCGGGCCCGTCCGGTCCCGAGGCGGACACGCAGGTCTTCTACCATCGCAACCTGGCGACGTATTTCATGAAGCGGCGGGACTATCCAGGGGCGGCGAAGCAGCTTCGACTCGCGAACGAGAAGCAGAAGCTTCCGAAGACCTACCAGCTCCTGTCCGAGGCGCTCCTCGGCATGGGGGAGCCCCGGCAGGCGATCGCCGCCCTGGACGAGGGCCTGCGGACCCTCGACGCCATGGACCCGGAGTCGGTCCTGTGGATCGTGCAGATCTGCCTTTCGGAGCCCGGCGGCAGGCCGGCGGCGCTGGATGCGGTGAAGCGCTGGGCCGGCCGCACGGAGAAGAGTCCCGGTCTAGACGACGCCATCGCCGCCCGGCTCCTCGAGGACGCCGGCGACCGCGACGGTGCCGCGGCGCTCTACTGGAAGTCTCTGCAGGCCGATCCGGCGCGCGCCATGGCGGCCCAGCGGCTGATGGCGATCCTGCCGCCCGAGAAGCACGCGGCGCTCGAGCCGATCGTGCGGCGGGCCCTGGCGCGCGATCCGCGCATCGACGAGTACCACAACCTCCTGGGCGTGCTGCTGGCGACGCGGGGCCGCACCCAGGAGGCGGTCGAGTCGTTCCGGAGGGCGGAGGAGCTCGATCCCGAGAACCCGCGCTTTCTCTCCAACCTCGCCGCCGCCTATGCCCAGCTGGGGCGCTGGGACGAGGCCGCCGCGGCCTACGAGCGGGCCTCGACCCAGGCGCCGGAGGCCGGGCTGTACATGAAGCTGGGATCGGCGTACCGCCGGTTGTCGCAGCCCGATCGGGCGCTGGACGCCTTCCGGCGGGCGCGCGACCTGGGGGACCAGGGGAGCGGACCGTATCTGGGGATGGCGCTGGCGAAGGCGGAGATGAACCGCGTGCCGGAGGCGCTCGACCTCGTGCGGCAGGGGCTCGAGCGGCACCCGGACGACTCGGCGCTGCGATCGCTCCAGGACGCCCTGATCAGGAAGGGGCGTAGTCCAGGATAACCGCCCGGTCGTCCTGGCTCAGGTCGGTGAACTGGACGGCGACCTGGTGCGTGCCGTCGGCGGCCTTCACCTGGCGCACCACCTTCCCCTGGACCTTGATCTGCGACCGCGTGCCCGGCAGGAAGAACTCGATCTGCAGGACGGCCCCCACGTTGATCGGGACGTGGGTCGCCATCAGAAGTCCCGATTCGCTCAGGTCCTTCGCCTGGCCGATGACCTGGCGCGTGGCGTCCTTTCCGGTGACGTTGAACACCACCGTGATCCGCTCGGACTCGCGTTTCTTGAGCGCCAGGATGCGGGCCACCATCCCCAGGAGCTCGTCCGGCTTCTGCGGCTTGGTGATGAACTCGGTGCACCCCGCCTTCATGCAGCGGTCGTGGTTCTGCAATCCGCCCGTGGCGCTCATGATGATGATCGGGGTCGCCGCCAGGGCCGGGGTCTTGCGCATTTCCGCGCAGGCCGCCGCGCCGTCCATCTTCGGCATCTCCAGGTCGAGCAGGATCAGGTTCGGCTGGCGCTGCAGCGCGAGACTCACCGCCTCCTCGCCGGACATCGCCGTGAGGACCTCGAACCCGCCGCGCTGAAGGTAGGATTTCTCGACTTCGAGGAACAGCTTCAGGTCGTCCGCGATCAGAACCGTGACCTTCGCCAAGCGCTCCTCCCAGGGCGTCGCCCGGCGCTACGTTTCGCCGCTCAAATCCGGTGCGGGCGCGGACGTTACTACACGCGTTCGTGGGGTGTCAACGCGAGTGCGCTCACTATGGATGTCGAATTCAACCGCCACGCCAGCCACGCAACCAGAAAGATGCCGACGATGTAGAGGAAGGTCAACCCTATCAGGCAGCCACCCCATCGACGATACTGCCCTCGCAGAGCATCCAGCCTGGCATCACGAGGCGACTCCTTTCCGCTGATCGCTGCATCCGCCTCGCACTGCGCATCGAACACCTCCGACGTCGCGAAAATTCGATCCAGCAGGCGGGCGGACCGGATTGGCTCAGTGATTCTGTCGTAAAACTCCCTGTGATCCTGCTTCAGGGCGTGAATGATCTGTTTCCTGATCCTCAACACCCGCCAGCAGATGAGCACCCAGACGATGCCGGCACCGCCAAAAAGCAATGGAACTCCCATACCCGTCATGGGTCCTCCGGCGCACCATTCGGAGCGCGTTCGCTGCGGCTGGAACGATCAGCGCTCCTGGTGGTCGTCCAGCAGGACGATATCGATCGGGTCCCCCGGGGCCATGGCGGTGACGCTGGCCGGCACGATGGCCAGGGCGTTGCCGCGGGCGCAGGCGACGAAGTCGGCCGAGCCGCTGCTCGGGATGATCTCGACCTCGTAGGTCGTCCCGTTCCACCGCGTCCGGGACTGCACGTAGCCCTCGCGGCCGGGCCGCTGGCGCACGGGGCCCTTGAGGACGCCGCGCACGGGGGGCTGCACGGGGTCGGGGCAGCCCATCAGCCGGCGCAGTGCGGGACGGGCGAAGACCTGGAAGATGACGTAGGTGGACACGGGATTTCCGGGGCAGCCGAAGACGAGCGTGCGGCCACGGCGGCCCAAGGTGAACGGCTTCCCGGGCTTGATCGCCACCTTGTCGAACAGGATCTCGACTCCCGCGGCCTGCAGCGTCTTGCCGACCAGGTCGTAGACGCCCATGGAGACCCCCCCGGAGAGGACGAGCAGGTCGTCGCCCAGGCCGTCCTCGATCATCCGCCGGAGCGGGCCTTCTTCGTCCGGGGCGATGCCAAGGTAGCGCGCGGGGACCCCGGCGCGCCGCGCCAGCGCCTGCAGGAGCGGGCCGTTGCTGTTGCGGATCCAGCCGGGACCCGGGGTCTGGTCGGGCTCGACCAGCTCGTCGCCGGTGGCGAGGATCGCCAGGCGCGGAAGGCGGCCCACGCGGACACGGGTGCGACCGCAGGAGGCCAGGACGCCGATCTCGCCGGGCCCGATGAACTCGCCCGGCCGAAGCAGGACTTCCCCCTTACGGATGTCGGCCCCGCGGCGCGCGAGGTTGTCCCCGGGCTGGACGGCGCTCTTCGGCCGGATCGCCTCCGCCTCGCCGGGCACCGGCTCGGTCTCCTCCACCATCAGGACGGCGTCGGCGCCGGGCGGGATCGGGGCGCCGGTCATGATGCGCGACGCCGTGCCGGGGGTCACGCTCTTCAGGGCCGCCGGATCCATGCCGGCCGGGATCTCCTGCAGGATCCGGAGCGGCCGGAGCGCGTCCTTCAGGCCGGCGGCGACGACGGCGAAGCCGTCCATTCTCGACTTGTCGAAGTCGGGATAGTCGTGGTCGGCGCGCACTTCTTCCTGAAGATATCGGCCCGCGGACTCGTCCATGGCCACGTCCTCGAAAGGCAGGACGGGCGCGGCATCCAGGACGATCGACAGCGCCCGTGCGACGGGCAACGGCTCGGACATGGGCGGAGTATACCGCGGTGCGCGGGAGGCCGCGGCGCGCCGGGCGCGCCGCCGGGCGGCGGAAGGGGACTCGTCAGCGGGAGCGGGCTACCTCAGGCGCGCGCGCGGACGATGAGAATGCGCGGGATGCCGGCGAGGTCGGGCCGGACCGCGGTGACTTCGAGCTCGGGCTGGCCGCCGTACAGGGCGCGTAGCCCGGCCTCCTGGCCGAGCCCCATCTCGGCGATCAGGTGGCCGCCCGGCTTCAGGAATTCGACACACTCGCGCGCCAGGCGGCGGTGCACGGCGAGGGGGTCCGGTCCGGCGGACAGGGCGCCGCGGGGCTCGTGGTCGCGCACCTCGGGCATGAGGCCGGGGAACTCGTCGTCGCCGAGGTACGGCGGGTTGGTCAGGATGAAATCGACCCTCCCCGCCAGGTCGGACCCGGGGCCGCGGAACGGCTCGAACAGGTCGCCGCGGCGGAAGTCGATCCGGGCGGCGACGCCATGGGCGGCGGCGTTCTCGCGCGCCACGGCGAGCGCCGCCTCGGAGACCTCCCCCGCGAGCACACGCGCCCCGGGAATCTCCTTGGCCACGGCGACCGCGAGGCAGCCGCTGCCGGTGCCGATGTCCTGGACTACGGGATCGGGGGACTCCAGGAGGCGCAGGAAGGCCTCGATCAGCCCCTCGGTCTCGGGGCGGGGGATCAGGACGGCCGGGGTCACCTTGAACGCCAGCGACCAGAACTCCTGGACCCCGGTCAGGTACTGCAGGGGCTCGCGGGCGGCGCGCCGGGCGACGAGGTCGCGGTACCGCGCGGCCGCCGGGGGTTCCACGTGCCATTCGGGGTGGGTGTGCAGGCCGGACGTCTCGACGCCCAGGACGAAGGCCAGCAGGACCTCGGCGTCTCGCAGCGGCTCGGGGACGCCGGCCGCCTGCAGGGCCGCCCTCCCCTCCTCGACCAGGGAGGACGCGCGTCCGCTGCTCAGACGCGCACCTCTTCCTTCAGCGCCTCGGCCTGGAAGTGGGCGGAGATCGGCTCGATGACCGGGTCGAGGTCCCCCTCCAGGATCTCCGGCAGCCGGTGGATCGTGAGGTTCACGCGATGGTCGGTCAGCCGGTTCTGCGGGAAATTGTAGGTGCGGATCTTCTCGGAGCGCTCCCCCGTGCCGACCTGGCTGCGGCGGTCCTTCGCGATGGAGTCGCGCTGCTTCTGGATCTCGAAGTCGAGCAGGCGCGAGCGCAGGACCTTCATGGCGCGCGCCTTGTTCTTGTGCTGCGAGCGCTCGTCCTGGCACTGCACCACGGTCCCCGTGGGCAGGTGGGTGATCCGGATCGCCGAGTAGGTCGTGTTGACCCCCTGGCCCCCCGGGCCCGTGGCGCAGAACGTGTCGACGCGCAGGTCCTTCTCGTTCACCTCGATCTGCACGTCGTCCGCCTCGGGCAGGACGGCGACGGTGGCCGTGGACGTGTGGATGCGCCCCGACGACTCGGTGGCCGGCACGCGCTGCACGCGGTGCACACCGCTCTCGTGCTTCAGCCGGCTGTAGACCTTGTTGCCGGAGATGAGGGCGATCGCCTCCTTGAGGCCGCCGAGGCCGGTCTGGCTCAGGTTGAGCACCTCGACCTGCCAGCCGCGGCGCTCGGCGTAGCGGCTGTACATGCGATACAGCTCGCCGGCGAACAGGGACGCCTCCTCGCCGCCGGTCCCCGCCCGGATCTCGACGATGACGTTCTTCTCGTCGTTCGGGTCCTTGGGCAGCAGCAGGGTGCGCAGCTCCGCCAGGAGGGCATCCCGGCGCTGCTCCAGGGACTGCAGCTCCTCCCTGGCCATGGCGCGCATCTCCTCGTCGTTCATCAGGGCCTGCGATTCCTGGATCTGGCGGGCCACGTCCTTGTACTCGCGATACTTCGAGACCGTCTTCTCCAGCTCGGAGTAGCTCTTGGTGACCTGCCGGTAGCGCTCCTGGTCCGACACCAGGGTCGGATCGCTCATCTGTTGCGCGAGCTGGTCGAACCGGCCTTCGATGGTCGCAAGACGATTCAGGATTTCCACGTCACGAGGCTCCCTTGCAGAAATCTAGCACCGCGCGGGGACGGACGCCACCCGCACGGTGGTCGGGGAAACGGATCCTAGCTGTTGGGGAATGCCGTGGACACGGGATCTAGGAGGCGGACTTGCCGGAGGACGTTCCGGCCTTGGACGTCGAGGCCTTGCCTGCCACGACCTTGCCCGGCACGACCTTGCCTGCCGTGGCCTTGGTCGCGGCCGCCTTGTCCGCCATGTCCTGGGTCTTGGTGTAGCGCTTCTGGAAGCGCTCCACGCGCCCCGCCGAGTCGATCAGCTTCTGCTTGCCGGTGAAGAACGGATGGCACTTGGCGCAGATCTCGAGGCGCAGGTTGTCCTGGGTCGAGCGGGTGATGAAGGTCTCCCCGCAGGCGCAGACGACAGTGACTTCCTTGTACGCGGGATGGATCCCTGTCTTCATGTCACAACTCCGTTGGGGCCGAAGCCCCGAAGCACCGCGCGATGTGGCGGGAGTGGGCATTATAGAGGAAACCGGCCCCGGTTGCAAAGGGATGCGGCGTCCGGGCCCGGGGGTCTGGCGTGGCCCTGGTGGAGGGGCACCCGGGCCGCCGTTTCGGCTATGCTTCGAAACGGGACGCGGGGTCAGGCTGCGTGACTCGGAGGAGAGGCGTGAGCTTTCCGGGTTTTGAATCGGGAAGGTACTCGAAGTCGTGGGCCGAGATGTCCTATGACGCCAGGCTCATGTTCGTGTACCAGGTGACGATGATGTTCCTGTTCATCACCGGAGAGCTCCTCTCGTTCCCGATAGAGATCGCCGTCGCCGCAGGATTGACGGCGGCCTGTGCCGTCCTCGCGGTCCGGCACCGTCGCAGGACCCCCTGGGTCTGGCCCGGTCTTTCTCTCACAAGGCTCCTCCGAGCCTTGGCGACTGCACTGATGGGCGGTTACTTTCTGGTCGCCAGCTCTCCTCTTTCTCCGCCCACGAACCCCGCGCACCTGCCCTGGTACCTGGCTGGCTTCGGCATCATCCTCTTTGGAACGCTCCATGCCCTGGCGCTCGTTGCATTCGCCGAGGCAGACTATTTCACGCCTCCCCCGCCCCCCATGCTCGAGCGGACCTGGAAGAGGATTGTACGGACCGTGTTCGGTATTCTTTTCCTTGCGGTGTGGCTGGAAGCCGGGGCCTCGTTCCATTGCTTCGGCGTCGCGTTTCGCGACGGCTCCCCCGTCCCGACCGCGACGCAAACGGAGTCGCTCTCGAACCACAGCAAGATTGCGTACGTGACGCCCTCGCAGAAACGACGGGTCAAGAGACTTCAGAGGTGGATGAGCGTCGGCATTCCGTCGGCCATCCTCGTCGGGTTCATGCTGCACTTCGTCCTTGGCGTCAAGATCGTCCCGGACGCGCCGACGCGGACATGATCTCGGTGGAGGGGCAGCAGGTCGGGATAGCCGTCGTGGTCGTCCGCGATGTGGCGCGGGCGCCCTACCCCATGTTGCTCATGGACGACAGGAACTCCTCGTTGTTCTTGGTCTTCTGCATCCGCTCGATCAGGAGCTCCATCGCCTCGACCGGCGACAGGGAGTTCAGGACCTTGCGGAGCACCCAGGAGCGGTCGAGCTCGAGCTTGGCCAGGAGCAGCTCTTCCTTGCGGGTTCCCGAGCGGGTGATCTCGATCGACGGGTAGATGCGGCGATCCGCCAGCTTGCGATCCAGGTGGATCTCCATGTTGCCCGTCCCCTTGAACTCCTCAAAGATCACGTCGTCCATGCGGCTCCCGGTCTCGATGAGGGCCGTGGCGATGATGGTCAGGGAGCCCCCCTCCTCGACGTTGCGGGCGGCGCCGAAGAAGCGCTTGGGCCGTTGCAGCGCGTTGGCGTCCACGCCGCCCGACAGCACCTTCCCCGACGGGGGCACGATGGTGTTGTAGGCGCGGGCCAGACGGGTGATCGAGTCGAGCAGGATGACCACGTCCTTGCGGTGCTCGACCAGGCGCTTGGCCTTCTCGATGACCATCTCGGCGACCTGCACGTGGCGGGTGGCCGGCTCGTCGAAGGTCGAGGAGATGACCTCGCCGTTGACCGAGCGCTGCATGTCGGTCACCTCTTCCGGGCGCTCGTCGATCAGAAGGACGATCAGGACGACCTCGGGGTGGTTCTGGGTGATGCTGTTGGCGATCGCCTGCAGCAGCATGGTCTTGCCGGTGCGGGGCGCCGCGACGATGAGGCCGCGCTGTCCCTTGCCGATCGGGCAGAGGATGTCGAGGACGCGCGACGACACGCTGTCCCGCGTGGTCTCGAGCTTGATGCGCTGGTTCGGGTACAGGGGCGTGAGGTTGTCGAAGAAGATCTTCTCGCGCGCCTGGTCGGGGTGCTCGAAGTTGACCGCCTCGACCTTGATCAGGGCGAAGTAGCGCTCCCCTTCCTTCGGCGGCCGCACCTGCCCGGAGATCGTGTCGCCGGTGTGCAGGTCGAACTTGCGGATCTGCGAGGGGGAGACGTAGATGTCGTCCGGGCCGGGGAGGTAGTTGTACTCGGGCGCCCGCAGGAAGCCGAAGCCGTCCGGCAGGGTCTCGAGGACCCCCTCGGCGAAGATCAGCCCGCTCTTCTCGGTCTGGGCCCGCAGGATCTCGAAAATCAGCTCCTGCTTGCGCAGGGCGGTCGCGTTCGCCACGTCGAGGGCCTTGGCGATGCCGGTCAGCTCGGCGATCGACTTCTCCTTGAGCGTGCGGATGTCGAGCTTCTCGCCCGACAGCTCGGCGCGCGGCACGTCCTGGCGGTCGACCTCTTCCTCGACCGCGGTGGTGATGCCGCCCGGGGCCTCACCGTTCGTGGCGACCGGTGCCTGCACGGGCTCGTCCACCGGGGGGCGGCGCGGCGGGCGGCCACCTTCGCGGCCTCCCTGACGCGGGGGCCTGGACTCTCTCGCGGGTTTCACTTCGCGATCCATTTTGTCTCCATTCACGGGGTGGGCCTGCCTCCTTGGGTTGCCGCCCTGGCGGCGGGCCCGTCGGCCCGCTCCGGACGGAAATTCTGGTGCGTCAAAAGGACGTCGTCGATCACCCGCCACAGGGCGGGAATCCCCTGCCCGGTCGTCGAGGACACGGCGAGCGGGCTCGTCCCCTCCGGCAGGCCGAGCCACTGGGCCGCGCGCTTCATCGAACTGGCCCGGTCCCGCCCGGACAGCTTGTCGATCTTGGTCAAAACTACCTGATGCCGGATACCGGCGACCTGAAGCCACTCGCGCAGCTCGTCATCCATCTCGGTCGGCTCGTGCCTCGAGTCCACCAGGTGCAGGGCCAGGTCCGGCCCCTCGGATCGGGTCAGGTAGGCCTCCACGAGCCCCTTCCACTGCTGCCGGATCTTCGCGGAAATCTTGGCATAGCCGAACCCCGGCAGGTCCACGAAGAAGATCCGGTCGTTCACGAGGAAGAAGTTCAGCGCCCTGGTGCGCCCCGGATCCTTGCTCGTCCGGGCCAGCCCCTTCGCCCCCAGCAGGATGTTCAGGAGGCTCGACTTGCCGACGTTCGACCGTCCCATGAAGGCGATATGCGGCCGCGGCCCCCGGGGGAAGTCCTCGGGCCGGGTGGCGCTGATGTGGAGGCGACGGGCGCTGATGTTCATGTCCGGATGGGCCAAGCGGTCTTGGGCCAACAGCTTCGGAAAACGACCTGCGGCGAACAGGCCAGGATGCCGGGGAAATTTCGCGGGACCGGTCATTCCCGCGGGTGTTCGTTACAGGACGTGCAAACCAACCGGGACGTGCTAACCAAACGGGACAAGCCAACTAAACGGGACGTGCCAACTAGAACCGGACGTCCTGACTAATGAGCAATAGGACCGGGAGTTTCCTTGCCGAGGTCCTTATTATACTCCTTGTCGACCTCTCCGTGGGGTTCCCCGCGGTCCATGGCGATCTGGAGCACCTCGTCCATGGTGTCCACAAGACGGAACTCGAGGGTCTTCTGGATGTCTTCCGGGACGTCCGCCAGGTCCTTCTCGTTGTCGCGCGGCAGGATGATGGTCCGAATTCCCAGGCGGTGGGCAGCCAGGACCTTCTCCTTGACGCCGCCGATCGGCAGGACCTTCCCGCGCAGGGTGATCTCGCCGGTCATCGCCACGTCTCCCCGCAACGGCGTCTTGGTCAAAAGCGACGCCAGGGCGCTGGCCATGGTGATGCCCGCGGACGGCCCGTCCTTGGGAATGGCCCCCTCGGGGACATGGATGTGGATGTCGAACTTGCGGTAGAAATCCTCGTCCAGGCCGAGCACCTGGCTGCGCGATCGGATCCATGACAGGGCGGCCTGCGCCGACTCCTGCATGACGTCCCCCAGCTTGCCGGTGAGCATCAGCTTGCCGCGTCCCTTCATCAGGGTGGCCTCGGTCACCAGGATCTCGCCGCCGGTCTCGGTCCAGGCCAGCCCGGTGGCGATGCCGATCTCGCTCTTCTTGTCGCTCGTGGCGGGACGGTAGCGGGGCACGCCGAGGAGATCGGTCAGGTGCTCCTGCTTCACGGTGAACTGGTAGTCCTTCCCTTCGCGCACCACGCGGCGCGCCAGCTTGCGGCAGATGGAGGCGATCTCGCGCTCCAGGTTCCTGACGCCCGCCTCGCGGGTGTAGCGCTCGATGACCTCCTGGATCGTCGCCTCTTCGAAGGGGAATTTCTTCGGATCGAGGCCATGGTTCTTCAGCTGCTTCGGCAGCAGGAACCGCTGCGCGATGTTCAGCTTCTCGAACATCGTGTAGCCCGCCAGCCGCAGGATCTCCATGCGATCGCGCAGCGCCGGCGGGATCGGATGCGTGATGTTCGCCGTGCAGATGAACATGACCTGCGACAGGTCGAACTCGGTGTCGAGGTAGTGGTCCAGGAACGTGGAGTTCTGCTCGGGGTCGAGGACCTCGAGGAGCGCCGAGGACGGGTCGCCCCTGAAGTCCATGCTCATCTTGTCGACCTCGTCGAGCAGGAAGACCGGGTTCTTGGTCCCGGCCTTCTTCATCATCTGGATGACCTGGCCCGGGAAGGCGCCGATGTAGGTGCGGCGGTGGCCCCGGATCTCCGCCTCGTCCCGCACGCCGCCCAGGGAGACGCGCACGAACTTGCGCCCCGTGGCCTTGGCGATCGA
>Ga0114129_10000845_pt1 | contig 39637 bp, 26 predicted proteins | sample RhiMetdeltSRZDD1_FD_80071 | JGI IMG/M metagenome (GOLD analysis project Ga0114129, IMG submission 80071) | Populus rhizosphere microbial communities from Tennessee, USA - Rhizosphere MetaG P. deltoides SRZDD1 (version 2) (version 2) | ecosystem: Host-associated > Plants > Roots > Rhizosphere >...
CCGGATCGAGCGCAGGCCCATTCCAGGCGGCCTAGTGGTCATATCGAATCCCCGTCCATTATCCGAAAGAGACAGTTGCAGTGAATCACCATTATATACCAAGGATAAGTCTACGCGGCGCGCCTGACTGTGACGTGCCACATTGGCCAGCGCCTCCTGGGTCACACGATACAGTGCCTGTTCGATATCCAGCGGCAGACGGCGTTCATTGCGGATGGAGAAATTTACGTGGGCATCGTTGCGGTTTTCCCATTCAAAAATATATTCACGCAGGGTGGCAGGCAGCCCTTTTTCCTGCAGGGCAATCGGGTAGATCTCCTGCACCAGGAAGGTTAACTCCTGAATGACATCCGAAACCAGATTCTCGGCTTCATTGAGGTGCGTCGCAACCAGATGTCCATTACCATTCAGTATACCGCGCGCCGTGCCCAGCTGTGCCAGGGCCGCGAAAGCCTTTTGTTTGGCAGAGTCGTGCAGGTCACGCGCGAGGCGGTTGCGTTCCTCCATCACCGCCAGATCCTTGGTCTGCTCGAACAAGTCCATGTTGGCAATCGAGATGGCGGCACGGTTCACGAGGGCGGTAAACACCCGCACCGTATCATCATCGATAAAGTGTGGCCCCGTGAATGCGACGTTGAACACTGCAATCACTTTATGGTCCACCACGATGGGCAGGTGCATAAAGGAACGGACGCCTTCGGCAATGATTGCAGCACGTACATCCGGACGCATGGATTCTGCATCCAGTTGGGGAGAGATCATGGGCTTGCCAGTGGCCAATACCTTGCCGACGTTCCCTTCGCCTTTTGCAAATTCCATTACCTTGAGCGTTTCGGGTGAATACCCATGGCTGACGCGCGGCCTGACCTTCGTTTGTTTCTCATCCCACGCAAACACCACACTGCGGTCTGCGTGAAGCATATCCACAGCCACATCCACCAGGGTTTGAAAGACCTGGTTCAAGCTCACGTTGCGGAGGATTCTTTCATCAGCCTTATACAGGGCTTCCATCTCGCGGTTGCGGTTTTCCAGGGCATAGGTGCGGTCGTTAACAAGCCGTTCGAGAGCACGGTTGCGGTCACGTATGGATTTGGTGCGCAGACCCACGCCGCCGGCCGTTACCACCACGGCTGACATCACAATAATGAGCCGGAACCAGTTGGTCTGCCAGAAAGGCGGAATGACAGTGACCGCGAGGCGCGTGGGGGTTTCATTCCATACCCCATCGCTGTTCGTGCCTTTTATCAGAAGCGTATACTCCCCTCCGGGAAGATTCGTATACCGGCCATTGCGTTTTGTGCCGATAAAATGCCAATTTGTATCGAAGTCTTCGAGGAAATAGGCATACTGATTCTTGGCAGGCTCGTTGAAACTGAGCGCGGCAAAATCGAATTCAAGAGAGTTTTGCGGCCATCGCAGCGTGACTGCTTGCAACATTTCCACGCTCGATTCTGTTGAAACGGGTTTATCACCCTGGGTGAGTGACGTCAGAACCACCTGTGGTGTATAGGGATTGTCAATAATATTATCCGGCTGGAAAACAGTCAGCCCGTTGATACCGCCAAAATACAATTCACCGTGTTTGCCCTTGGCAAATGCGTTGGAATTGAATTCATTGCTTTGCAATCCATCACCTGCATCAAAGTTTCGAAAGACTCGTGTTTCAGGGTTGAAGCGGGCAATGCCGAAATTCGTGCTCATCCACAGGTTAGCCTGCTCATCTTCCAGCATGCCGTAGATCACACCGCTGGGCAGACCATCCTTCTCGACAAAGTAGCTGAATGAGTCCGTTTCAGGGTGATAGAGGTTAAGCCCTCCCCCGATGGTGGCAATCCACAGCCGTCCCTGGCTGTCCTGGTAAATCGAAGAGATCGAATCGTTATTGAGGCTGGCCTTATCCTGCGGGTCATAGCGATAGCGCGTAAATGCGCCGGTTTCACGGTCCAGCCGATTGAGCCCACTTTCAAATGTGCCTACCCAGATGTCGCCACTGCGATCCTCATAAATGGAGATTACAAGATTGCCGCTCAGTGAGGCGGGATTATCAGGCTGGTAATAATAATGAATGAACTTGCCGGTTTTGCGGTCCAACATATCCAGACCAGCATAGGTCCCGACCCAGATATTATTCTGGCTGTCTACAAATACCGTGTAAACGTAATTGGAGCTCAAGCTGCGTGAATCCACCAGGTCCCGGCGGTAGTGCTTGAAGGTGGCAGTTGCACGGTCAAAAGAATCCAGGCCGTTGAACGTCCCAATCCATAGCACAGCGTTCTGGTCCTCGTAAATGGAAGTGACCTCATTAAAGCCAAGGCTGTTTGGATCTTTGCGCTTGTTTTGATAACTCTCGATGACGCGATTACTTGACCAATTGAAGCGGTCCAATCCGTCGCCTGTTCCAATCCAGGCATAGCCATCCAAATCCACATGAATGGAGCGGATCGAGTTGTCCTGAATGGTATTCTTGTCCTGCGGGTCATGACGATAGTAGGCAAACAGATCGCGCTGGTGATCATAAATGTTGACCCCACCACCATGCGTGCCAATCCAAAGGATGCCGCTGCGATCCTCATATAATGAAGCTATACTATTTTCACTTAAGCTCTTCGAAAAGGTGGGATCATTTAGATAGTGAACAAAACCTCTGCCGGGCTGATAGCGGTTCAGCCCATTTGCAGTGCCAACCCAGAGATTACCCGCACTGTCATATTTTAATGTGTTGATGGTGTTGTTCGATAAGCTTTTATACGCACTGGGAATTTCAATGACTTCACCGGCCCCAATCTCTTGCGATAGAGGTGTTTCTTCATCACCGGTTTCCTCCCTTTGAAAACGCGTAAACCTGCCCGTGTTGGGGTCTAAGCGGTTTAAACCGCTCCGAGTGCCTACCCAGATAATGTAGGTCCGTTCGTCTTCCACAAGGGCGTTGACATAGTCGCTACTGATGGTAGTGGTGTTTTCCGGGTTACTCTGGAAAAATGTCGTCTGTTTGCCCTGCGGGTCAAACTGTATCAGCCCGTCTCCGCCGGTGCCTACCCAAAACTGGCCGCGCCGATCTTCGTGCATGGCGGTAATGCTTACTTCACCAATTTTGCCAGGCTGAGGCAGGGAGGTTAGATAATGTTGGAATGTATTTTGAGCTTTGTTCAGCAGGTCCAGACCCTGCTCGGTGCCAATCCACAGGTTGCCTTGACTGTCGAGGAAAAGCATATTGATGTGATTGTCGCTGATGCTGGCCGGGTTCGCTGGATCATGCGTAAACTCAGTGAATGTTTCAAGACGAGGGTCGAAACGATTTAAGCCACCCTGCCGCGTGCCAATCCACAAATAGCCTTCGGCATCTTCGAGGATGGAGGTGATCCAGCGATCATTCAAACTGCCTGGCACGTCCGCGTCGGGCTTGTAAATTTTGAAAGTGTAGCCATCATAACGGTTGAGCCCATCCTGCGTGCCGAGCCACAGAAAGCCGCGACTATCCTGAAAGATGACATGGACAGAGCTTTGAGACATGCCCTGCTCGATATTGAGATGGTCGAACCGCAGGACGCAATCACACACGTCAGGCAGAGAATTGACAGGGTTTTGCTCTTCGCGGATCGGGATGACGGGACGGTTGTTCCGCGCTGGGTCAGGCTGGGGCGAAGCCAGAGCCGTGATTCCACTTCCACAGGCGGTTAAGGCCAGGGCGAGAAACACTCCGAAGAGGGGGCGAAAAATCCGGTTCACATCCACAGTATAGTACATATCCAGTTCATTTTATTCGGCAGAAGAATAATTCTAATATCCCTCCTAGGAGGGGTTTTTCCACGACCCAACGGATAAAAAAGGGAGGGTGTCGGGCTGCTTGACGGGGGAGGGCAAATCATCAAAGCGTGGGAGGTGAAACACGTTTGCAGGCGGATGCTGATCTGGGCATACGTACGTATCATGGGGACAGATTGCTTGCTTTCCCAAAATCTCCTCACAGAAAGCAAACAAAGGTTGTTGAGGCGGATGCCAGGGCTACGCAACCTGGTTTCCGCCTCACGCCGTCCTTCAGCAAAGGAGGTGACCTGTATCAAACGACCATGAGTTTTTTCCATCCGATCATCCCATATTTGATCTCAAGGAGAGAAGAGCATGAAGAATAAACTGTACTCTGTACTGAGTATGTTGGTGTTGCTGAGTATGATACTAGCGGCTTGCGCGCCCGCCGCGCCTGCCACGGAAGCTCCCGGGGCGGAGACTGAGGCGCCCGCCGCCACCGAAGCGCCGACGGAGGCACCCGCGGCAACAGAAGCGCCAACGGAAGCTCCCACGACCACCCGGACCGGCGCCTGGGTGGATGAAATCGTATTTACCAAGCAGGATTCTGCAGAAGCCGCTGTTTCGCAATTGAATGCCGGCGAAATCGATATTTATGCCTATACTGTGGCAGAGGCGCCCGTATACGAATAATTGCAGGGCAGTCCGAACCTGACGTCCTCGCAATTGGTGGGGTCGAACAACAGTATGATGTTCAACCCCGCGCCGTTCGCCAGCGGAAAGTTCAATCCGTTTGAGGATGCCCAATTCCGCGAGGCCATGAATTATCTCATTGACCGCAACTATGTCGTCCAGGAAATTTACAAGGGGTTGGCGATTCCCAAATTCACCAACCTGACGACCGTGTTCCCTGACTATGCCCGTTATGCGGATATTGCGCGCGAGCTGGAAGCCAAATATGCCTATGACATGGATAAGGCGAACCAGATCGTTACGGAGCGCATGGAAGCTCTGGGCGCGACCAAAGAGAATGACAAATGGACCTTTAACGGCGAACCAGTGGTCTTGATCGAGCTGATCCGCGTGGAAGATAACCGCCGTGCGATCGGTGATTATTTTGCCAACCAGTTGGAGAGCATCGGCTTTACGGTGGACCGCCAGTACAAGACTCGCACAGAGGCTTCGCCGATTTGGGGTCAGAGCGACCCTGCCGAAGGCTTGTGGCACATCTATACCGCGGGCAATATCAATCCAAACATCGTCCGTGATGAAGGCACAAACTTCAGTGGGTATTACACCCCACGCGCGGGCCCCAGCCCGATCTATCAGGCGTATCAACCTTCCCCTGAATTCGATGAGGCTGCGCTGGCGTTGGAAGGCAATAACTTCAAATCGCTGGAGGAACGTCGCCAGTTATTTGAAACCGCCCTGCGCCTCTCCATGGAAGATTCAGTGCGTATCTTTGTCGTGGATGAAGCCAGTTTTTCGCCCCGTGTCGGCGGCTTGAGCGTCGCCTCCGATTTGGCTGGTGGAGCGCAAGGTTCGCAGATCTGGGGACAGACGATTCGTTTTGAAGGAAAGGAAGGCGGTACCGCCCGAATCTCTCAACCGGGCATTCTGGTGGATCCATGGAATCCGCTTTCTGGCTCGAACTGGATCTATGATTCGATGCCCCAGCGCGGCACCAGCGATAACGGCTTGATCTCCGATCCGTATACCGGTTTGTCATGGCCCCAGCGGTTGGAGCGTGCCGAGGTAGTGGCGGAAGAAGGACTGCCCATGAGCAAGTCCCTCGATTGGGTCGATCTATCCTTCGAGCCCCAGGTGCAGGTTCCCGCTGATACATGGATCGATTGGGACGCAGCGAATCAGAAGTTCATCACGGTGGGTGAGAAATTCCCGGATGGTCTGACCGCCAAGACCAAGGTGACTGTCTACTATCCTGGAGATATGTTTGATACAGTCACCTGGCATGATGGCAGCCCATTAAGCGCGGCTGATTTTGTGATGAACATTATCCAGGTATTCGATCAGGCCAAGCCCGAAAGCGAGATCTATGATGAAGCAACGGTGGGGGCAACGGAAGGTTTCCAGAGTCACTTCAAGGGTGTAAAGATCGTTTCGACGAATCCGCTCGTCATCGAAACCTACGATGATGCTTATCAATTGGATGCCGAAACACTCGTCTCCGGGTTTAGCTTGTATCCCAACCCCACCTGGTGGCCCCAGTACGCATATGGCGAAGCGCCATGGCACACGATTGCGGTTGGTTATCTGGCTGAAGCGAATAGTGAACTGGCTTTCTCCACCGATAAGGCTGGAGCGCTTTCCGTGGAGTGGATGAGTTTCATTAGTGGCCCGAGCCTGGAGATTCTCAAGAAGTATCTCGATCAGGCAAACTCCGAAAGTTTCATTCCCTATGCCGCAACACTTGGGGAGTACATCACCGCCGATGAAGCCAAGGCACGTTATGAAAACCTGGATGCGTTCTACGCGGAGCACAATCACTTCTGGGTGAACGCAGGTCCCTTCGTTCTCGATAAGGTCTTCCCCGTCGAACAGACACTGACCCTCAAGCGCTACGAAGCCTATCCTGACAATGCCGCGAAATGGAGCCGTTTCGGCGGTGCCAAGATCGCCGAAGTGGAAGTGGATGGGGGAGGCCAGGTTCAGATCGGTTCGGAGGCCGTGTTTGATGTGTTCATCGACTTCAAAGGCCAGCCCTATCCTAACGCCGAATTGAGCGATGTGAAATATCTGCTCTTCGATGCCAAGGGCAACCTGGTGGAAACCGGTGCCGCCGAGGCGTTGGAGGATGGACACTATCAGGTGACCCTTTCCACCGATACCACCTCCAAATTGGAAGCAGGCTCGAACAAGCTCGAAGTGGTGGTCGTTCCCTCTGTGGTGAGCGTGCCGTCCTTTGCCGCATTTGAGTTCGTGACTTCAAATTAGTATGTCCATGCGGTTCATGCAGCAGTACCTGTCGGACTGCTGCATGAACCACTATTGCGTTTAAGGAGTTACACATGGCTGAGTTGACTCTCCAACCCGATTCTTCGCTCCCTGAGATCATGCCAAAGAAAAAGGCGACCAGTGCCGTGTCACGCGTGCTGCGCTATGTATTGATGCGTATTGTCACCTTGTTTGTCACAGTGCTCATTGGAGTCTATCTCACGATCCTGATCGCGAACATGGGCGGTTATGTGGATAACATTCAGCGCGCTCAGATTCGAGAAGAAATCCAGCAACAGTTTCTGACGAATCCATCCTTCAAATTGTTGAGTCAGGAGGATAGGAATCAACGCATGGCAGACCTGGTGGCTTTGCGCGAGAAACGAGTTGGGCTGGACCAGCCGTTTGCCATTCGCAGTTTTCGTTTTTTGACAAATGCACTCACCCTCAACCTGGGCTGGACACAAAACATGACCAGTGACAGCGGCTCGAAGCAGGTGCGAAACATCATGCTGGAGCGGCTGCCACCCACCTTATTGTTGTTTGCCACTTCGAACGTTCTGTTATTCTTCGCGAGCATCTATGTGGCGTTGACGCTTTCCAGGCGCTATGGCAGTCCGATCGATAAGATCATTGTTTCCCTTGCGCCTTCGGGCTCTGCGCCCGGCTGGTTCTACGGTGTTTTTCTGATCGTTATCTTTGCAGCTGTGTTGCGCGTCCTGCCCTATGGAGGCATGGTCTCCGCACCGCCCCCCGAAAATCGATTCGATTATTTCGTTAGTCTCCTGCAACATCTGGTACTTCCAGTAACTGCCATTACACTGAGTACCCTCTTCCTCAACATTTATAACTGGCGTACTTTCTTCCTGATCTATTCCAGTGAAGATTACGTGGACATGGCAAAAGCCAAGGGGCTGAACGACCGGATGTTGGAACGTCGATATATTCTGCGTCCGACCCTGCCCAATATCATTTCCACTTTTGCGCTCACACTGCTCTTTCTGTGGCAAGGCGCGCCGATTACCGAATCTGTGTTCAATTGGCCCGGGCTCGGAAGCACAATCGTGCAAGCCATAGGCCTGTATGAAACGCCGGTCATCGTTGGCACGACCGTCATCTTCGCCTATCTTTTGGCACTCACTGTCTTTCTACTTGATTTTATTTATGTCCTCGTGGACCCGCGCGTCAATGTGGGCAGTGGGAGTTAAGCATGGAACGATTCTCCCGAAGCATTCGTGAAATTTCCAAATACCCCTCCGCTGTTGGCGGGGCGCTGATCATTCTCGTCCTGGTTGGACTTTCAATCTATACCATGATCACCATCCCCTATCAGGAGGCGATTCGTCTATGGCGTGGCGGCCAGGACGTTTGGTACCACAATCCACCCACTGTCCCGCCGGTCTGGATCAATTATTTCCGGCGGGATAAACTCCCGGAGACCTTTACACTCCTTTCTGAAGATGCAGAGAAGACGATCAAGGAAACCGCGGATGGCAGGGAAATCAATATCGCGATGCCATTTGATTATTCCTTCGACTCCTTTCCTCAGGAACTGACTCTCTACTTCAAATCACAATTTTCTGAAAAGCCGCCCTATGTATCCATTACGCTCAAAACGCCAGATGGACGCGACCTGCGGATTGCTGACTTTTCTGTGGATCATACACAGACGTATATCTTTTCACAGGATACCCGCCTCACGCGTCGATTGAAAGGGCTGATTCCCCGTGCAGGAATTTTTCTCAACCCGGACTCTGACTCCAAAGCTCCCATTCAGGGACAGTACATCCTCAATCTCAAAGTACTCACCTTTGAAAAGGACGCAGACCTTAATGCTGAATTCGTGGTGTACGGCCAGGTGGCTGGCTGGGCAGGCACAGATCACCAGCGGCGCGATATCGGTGTAGCACTCTTATGGGGCACACCCATCGCGTTATCGTTTGGGTTGCTGGCTGCACTCGGCACCACCGTTACCACCATGTTCATTGCGGCAGTTGGGGTCTGGTATGCCGGCTGGGTGGACAGCATCATTCAACGCATCACGGAGGTCAACCTGGTATTGCCGTTTCTTTCCATTCTCATCATGGTGGGCGTGTTTTATTCCCGGAGTATCTGGGCGATTCTCGGAGTCACGATTTTGCTCGGAATCTTTGGTGGCTCGATCATTACCTATCGTTCCGTCTTTTTACAGGTAAAAGAGTCACCCTATGTCGAGGCCGCGCGTGCCTACGGCGCGGGGAACATGCGCATTATCCTGTTCTATCTCATCCCGCGTATTGTCCCGTTGCTCATCCCACAACTGGTGACCCTGATTCCGACTTATGTCTTTCTGGAAGCGTCGCTGGCTGTGCTGGGTCTGGGAGATCCCATCCTACCCACCTGGGGCAAAGTGATCACAGATGCCATTGCCAATGGCGCGTTGTTCCAAAATCAATATTACTGGGTGCTGGAGCCGGCTTTCCTGCTCATGCTGACCGGGCTGGCCTTCGCCATGCTGGGTTTCGTGCTGGATCGTATCTTCAACCCGAAATTACGCGGTCTGTAGATCGACCGCCAGACAAACCATAAACATGATTAGCTCCCCAACACAACTCCTTCAAATTCAAGACCTCAAACTACACTTTCGCGCGCTGAAAGGCGTTGTCCGCGCCGTGGATGGTGTGGACTTCGAGTTACGCACGAATCGCGCCGTGGTAATTCTTGGCGAATCTGGTTGCGGAAAGACCTCCCTTTCCAAAGCCCTGCTGCGCCTTCTGCCGCGCAACGTGGAACGATACGAGGGGAAAGTCTATCTGCAAGGTTCCGATGTAATGACATTCGATGATGAGGAGTTCCGACAGAATGTGCGCTGGCTGAGTATTTCTCTGGTACCTCAGGCTGCCATGAACTCCTTGAATCCTGTCATGAAGGTGGGTGACCAGGTGGCAGAGCCCGCGCTCATTCATCTGGGGTTGAGCAAGACGGACGCTATGAGGCTGGTCCAAAAGATGTTTCAACACGTAGGCGTACCGCGCGATTTTGTAGATCGGTATCCATTTGAATTGAGCGGTGGGATGCGCCAGCGCATCGCGTTGGCGATGGCGCTCGTCACCAGCCCCAGCCTGATCGTCCTGGATGAACCGACCTCCGCCCTGGACCTGCTCACGCAGGCCAACATCATGAATGTGCTCAAGCGCATCAAGCATGAACTGGGCACCTCCTTCATCTTAATCACGCATGATATTGCCACCTCCAGCGAGCTGGCGGACGAAGTGGCCATCATGTACGCCGGTCAGATCGTGGAAACTGGGCATGCCCGGGATTTCTTTCCCGCGCCATTGCATCCGTATTCACAGATGCTCATGGCCAGTGTTCCACGCTTGCGCAGTGACGCCGACCCTATGTTCATCACCGGTCAGCCGCCAAGTCTGTTAAACCCACCGAAGGGTTGTCGATTTGCGCCGCGCTGCCCCTTCCGTATGGAAAAATGCAGCGAAGAACCACCCGTCATTCAAAAAGACCATCGCAGGGTTAAGTGCTGGTTGCATGCATAATACCGATCAGCCCTTTCAGGGACTTCTCCTCCGGAGTGCTCACCTGCACTAAACGCACGATTTGCCACCCAATGCCAAAGGATTTCGATGCTAACGCATTTCAAGAATCGGGTGCAAGTGTCGCGAAGCCCTCGAACGAGCACATGGTGAAAGTCATCACCACGAACAAGGATTGATCCATGCCCATCGTTGCCCTCTATGACGTGCTGCACAGTTTCAAAGATATTCATACGGTTATCCTGAAATTTGCGGAAGGCCTGGGTGATGATCAACTGAACTGGAAGCCTGCCGGCTACAGCACCTCCATTGGATTCCACCTGTGGCACCTGGCGCGCGAGTCAGATTATCTGAAAGCCGCCATCTTAAAATTCTATCCAAACCTGGAACTTGGCCTTGAAGCAGAAGGCGAGATTTGGATCAGGGAAAACCTGGCTCAAAAATGGAGTTTTCCGGCGGAAGCACATGAAACTGTGGGCACAGGCTTGAGTGATGAGGTTGCGGCCAATTTGCCGATTCCGAAAAAAGACGAACTGCTGACATACCTTCGCAGTTCCTATGAAAGCATAGAGAAATTTATTGATTTGTTGGATAGGCATTATTCAACCTTCGAGAATCTGGATGATGAGCTGATCAAGAAAATCCAAAATATCCGTTTGAACCTGCTTGTATTTCTGACGCATGATTGTCGCCACCTTGGCATGATGGAGTGTTTGAAAGGCTTGCAGACTGGTTTTGGCTCTGCAACAGAGAAGAGGAATAATTAGGTGACCGTCACTTTTAAAGTGACGGTCACCTGAACATTAGGAGTCTGGCATGTTAATCACAGAAACACGAGAGGCACTCATGGATCAACTAAAAGTCGGGACACCTGAACCATTATTATCCATAAAAGATTTGCACGTCTGGTACGAACTTCGTCGATTTGGGTTTGGGCACTCCGGCTACGTCCGCGCGGTGGATGGCGTCAGCTTTGACCTGGCTGACGGGGAAACCGTAGCCGTTGTCGGTGAGAGCGGATGCGGAAAGTCGAGTCTCATGAAAACGATCCTTGGGTTGAATATCCCCACCAGTGGCGAAGTCGTTTTTGAGGAGGAGGATTTATCCAAATTGAGTGGGGAAGGGTTGCGGCATTATCGATTCAAAATTGGTTATGTGCAGCAGGATCCGTATGGTGCATTGCCGCCCTTCATGAACGTGCAGAAGATTTTGGAGGAGCCGTTGATCATCAGCGGTCGGAAGAACCCGGAAGAGCGACAAGAGCGAATTGAAAAGGTGATGACCGAAGTGAAGCTGCATCCGGTGGAGGATTTCCTGCCGAAGTTCCCACACATGTTGAGCGGTGGGCAGCAACAGCGCATCGTGATCGCACGTGCCATGATGCGCGAACCGAAACTGATCGTGGCCGACGAACCGGTCTCGATGTTGGATGCTTCGGTGCGCGTCGAGATTCTCAAACTGATGCATGCCCTGCAGGAATCGCATGGGCTTTCGGTGATTTACATCACACACGATCTTTCCACGGTGAAATATTTTTCGGCGCGCATCTTTGTGATGTACGCGGGCAACCTGATCGAAAAAGCGGAAACGCGCCGCCTGCTTGAAAACCCATTGCACCCATACACGCTGGCTCTGCTGGCGGCTACCTCCGACCCGGATGCACGTAATGCCGATGAATTCAAGGAAGTGCCGCCGGGTGAGCCGCCCAGTTTGGTGAACCCACCCAAAGGCTGTCGTTTCCATCCGCGCTGTTCAAAAGCGATTGCCGGTTTATGTGATGAAAAAGCACCTTTGGATTTTGAACCGGAGCCGAATCACTTTGTGGCTTGCTGGCTATATCAGTCATGATCAACTCACCCCGCTTCCTGCTCGGGGTGGGCCTGATCTTTTTATTGATGGGCTGGCTCATCCCTGTACTGATTATCCTGTACGTGATCCCCTCCACCTTGTTCTTGAACTTTCTGGGTTGGGCGCTTTCCGTTTCCGGCCTATTCCTGGGCTTCATCGGCGCAGCCATGTTAGGCAGGACGGATAACGATTAGTTTTCTTCCAGCGCCAACTCAATGGCTTGTTCCACCGTCATAGTAGACCCTTGTTTGGATAGCCTTGCATATTCTGCTTCATCCAGTCTGGAACGGATTGCCGCCAGGTCGCGCTCCACAGACACCTGCTGAAGCGGCGGACGGTGATCGGCAATCTTGTCACGCATTGCGTCTGCCCAGGCGTAAAGCCGTGCGGCGCGTCGTGGGTGTTCTTGATTTACATTCAGGTTGGCTAATCCCTCCACCGCATAAATGAAACCAATTAGCTTGTTAGACTTTTGGAATCGCTGGATGCAAATCCTGAACAGTTCTCTTGCTTGTGTGATGTCGCCTTGTCTCAAAACGGCGTAAGCCAGGCTGACCTGCGACCAGGAAGCCATAGTCCAATAGGCACCAACCTTATCACACAACGCAATGGCCTCTTCATAGTAACGACGCGCCTGCTGATAATTTCCCAGCGAGTAAGCGAGAGATCCCCGAACATAGAGCGTATCTGCCTGTCCAGCTTCATCACCCAGTTGACGATAAATTGCCATGGTCTCGTCGAGCCAGGGAACCGGGGATGAAAAATCACCTGTCTGAATCACTCGATTAGCCAGTTCATTTAACGCATTAGCGATCCCCGAAAGATGGCCCAACTCTCGGAAAAGTCTTAATGCCTCCATTAAATTCGCCTTCGTTGGGGCCGCGTCATTTTGTTTAAAAACCAGCCAGAACATTGCAGAGGCCTGTCCAAGTTTGTGGCCGAGTGCCTGATATAAATCGCGACTCTGTTCTACCAGAGGAATGCCTTCTTTCAGATTTCCCTGAATGGCAATCATCGCACCCAGGTTTAGCAAACTGTACGCCTCAACTTCTTTATCTGCAAGTACGCGCGCCAGTTGCAAACTTTGTTCAGCGATAGTGTAGGCGCGGGTTAAATCCATGATACAACCGGAATACACCACCATGGCTCGGACGTGTAAAGAATCTTTCGTCTCGTGGCGCTCCAGGAGCTGCTCCAACCAACCCGCGTGTTCCTGTGTATAACCGTGAGAAGACCAGAATTGCGAAGAGAGGACCGCGATTCGAAGGCCTGATTGAACATCGCTGGTGAGTGCCCACCCCAAAGCCATGCGCAGGTTATCGAGTTCAGCCTTCAATCTGCTTAACCAAAAGACTTGATTGGCACGATAGAGTTCAGGCTCTGCCTGATCCACCAATTTCACGAAATAAGCCAGATGACGATCACGAACGGTTTCACTGCCTCCCGCTTCGAGCAACTCCTGATGCGCATACTGGCGGACAACTTCATGGAATCCATAGCGCGTCTCGCGACTCCCTTCCTGATGCATCACGACGAGCGATTTCCTCACGAGAGAACTGGTCAATCCCATCACATCGCCATCGCAGACTTCCAGTTCCGCGCCAAGCGTCCAGCCGCCTGAAAACACGGAGAGTTGCCGCATCAGGGTTTGTTCCGATTCCGTCAGCAAGCCCCAACTCCAGTCCACGGAGGCGCGCAGGGTCTGGTGACGCGGCAGGGCGGTGCGATTTCCCCTTGTGAGAATTTTGAAAGAGTCGTTGAGTTGCGCCGCGATCTCAGCCGGAGAGAATTGGTCCAAATGTACCGCCGCCAACTCGATCGCCAGGGGAATGCCGTCGAGGCGGCGACAGATTTGGGCAACGGATGAGGCATTTTCCATCGTCAGAGAGAAATCAAATCGGGCCAGTTGGGCGCGTTCCTCGAACAGTCTCACCGATTCGAATTCCCGATATGAATCCAGCAGTTTCTCAGCATCGGGCACCCCCAGCGATGGCACGGGATAGGCTGCTTCGCCCAGGATGCCCAACTCCTCTCGACTCGTAGTAAGGATTTTAAGGTCTGGGCATTTCTTCAATAAGGTGTCTGCCAATTGGGCAGAGGCATCCAGCATATGTTCGCAGTTATCGAGAATGAGCACTGCTGTTTTAGCGTGCAAATAATTGATCAGCGCTTCTGTAACAGTTAGGTTGGAAGTGAAATTTATCCCGAAGACAGATGTAATAGTTTGCGGGATCAGCTCAGGGTTATTGAGAGCGGCGAGTTCGACCAGCCAAACGCCATCGGTACATTCAGATAATTTTCGCTCACCCACTTTCAATGACAAACGCGTTTTCCCCACTCCGCCTGGGCCCACCAGTGTCACGAGACGGTGTTTCTCCAGGAGCTGGATGACATCTGCTAACTCTTTTTCCCGCCCAATGAAACTTGTGAGCAGGGCGGGCAAATTAGTGTGTGGTCGGGATTCAGAAGCGGGTTGCTCCAACGGCGTGCCGGATTGTCCCCTTGCGAAACGTACCCATTGCTCCAGTTCGTTTTGTGGAACACCTACTTTCTCAAGAAGGATAGATGCCAATTCTTTGGACGGCTTGAGTGTTCCCGCCTCGATACGACGCAGAGTGATCTCGGCGCATCCGGCTTGATTCGCCAGGTCTTGCCGTGATAAGTCCAACGTGCGGCGTTGTTTACGAAGCCATTCACCGAAGGGCAGAGGTTCTATCACAGGAGTTGTTTTGTATCAGATTTTGTATCACTTTTCGCATTATGGGAAAGTGGGCGCTCGGATAAATTGTATACCAAAACTCCAATATTCAAAAAGGAGATAAATTATGAAAACTAAAAAATGGACTGTATTAGCAGTGTTGGGAAGTGTATTGTTCTCCTCCTGTCAGGCACAAGCAACACCAACGCTAGCGCCTCCTACGCCTGTGCCGGTGCATGGAGGGTCAGGTATTGGCGACCCCTACTTCCCCGAACTTGGCAACGGAGGCTATGATGTACAACACTATACGATTGCATTGGAAGTAGGCCCTTCCATAAATACAGTGAAAGGCTCGACAACCATCGATGCGCTTGCGACCGAATCGTTGCTCACGTTCAATCTTGACTTTCAGGGCTTGACCATTGATTCCATTACCGTTGGCAATGCACCGGCAACCTATACGCGCACCGGACAGGAATTAATTATCACTCCCTCAGCGCCTTTAGTTATGAATAATTCATTCGAGGTCGTTGTTGCTTATCATGGTCAACCAGTGCCAGTCGATGAACTAACAAATGTACTAGGAGAAACTTCCGTTGGGTGGTTCAATAACGATCGCTATATAAACGTGGTCAGCGAAATAAATGGCTCGCCCAGCTGGTACCCAGTCAATGATCATCCGCGCGATAAAGCGACCTATCGCTTCGATATTACCGTCCCGAGGCCACTGGTAGTCGCTGCATCCGGGGGCCTGGTAAAAACTGAGGACTTGGGTGCTAGCACTCGTTATGTTTGGGAGATGGATAGGCCCATGGCCAGTTATTTGGCAGGAATCCACATCGGCAAGTATTTTGTCGAAACCGTCCAGGGACCCGATGGAATAGTCATTCGCAACTATTTTGGGGGAGACGAAAAAATTCCGGGCATTTCGGAAGAGCTTGCTGAGATGCTCGTATTTTATAGCAGGCTGTTTGGACCGTATCCCTTTAAAGAATATGGGATTGTGTTCAATGCCAATGATTGGTGTGTTGCCGTTGAATTGCAATCGTTGTCATTCCAATGTACAAAACTCATGGAAAATAATGTTGCTCACGAGCTGGCTCACCAGTGGTTTGGCAACAGCGTCAGCCTCAGAAACTGGAAGGATATTTGGCTGAAAGAGGGCATGGCGACCTATGCCCAATGGCTGTGGATGCAGCGTGATGAAGACATTCAAACCCTCAACGATTTTGTGAGTTTGCAGAGTCGGAATGCTTATTTTATTCATCCAATTGCTGACCCCACCGCCGATATGTTGTATAACAAACCCGTGACATATGTAGGAGGCGCAGCGACATTGCATGCGTTGCGCTTGAAAGTAGGCGATGAAACCTTCTTCGATATTTTGCGTACCTATCTCGAACGCTATCGCTACGGCAGCGCAGGGACTGAGGATTTCATCGCCGTCGTTGAAGCTGTAAGTGAGCAAGATCATAGCGAATTTTTCAACGCTTATTTGTATAGTACAGGGAAACTGCCTGTGATAGGACCCTAACGAGAATTAAGTTTCTCGTTCTGGAGCTTAGGCGTAGAACCTGCACAGCCGTGACCGTGAGCCCGCACTCGATCATGGCTGTCTGTTAAGTAGACTATTCCCAGGCTACAAATGCGCTTCTATGCTGGGGCACGTGGATAAGGATTAACTTTCATCCAAAGCTATGGTCACATCTAAAAGATTGTTCTTTTTTCGAGCGCTGGAACGCGGGATATCCGAAAGTTGTGTAAAAAACCAAGTAACGCGTACTGAGACGGCTTATGAGATGGTTGCCTGACGCAGACTAAATAAACTGTGGTCATAACTTCAACCAATTCAAAAGGAGCAAACATTATGAAACGATTTACAGTTTTAGCGGCCCTCTTAAGCCTTGTTGTTGCAGCAGGCTGGGCATTTTTCCAGGCAGTATCTGAGTCAAAGGCTTCATCAGTGGCGAAGTATGATAATGCGCCAATCCTGGTTTATGATGCGCGCGCAGAGATGGAGAAAGCCATCCGTGCCGGAGACGAGAACCGGGCTATCTCAGAAGCGGATACCGCCTGGCCAACCGTATATGATATCACCGGCGCTTTGCCAGGTGCCATCAATCTCGAAAGGGAGGATGTGACCACAAAACCCGTAATCGTATACGATGCCACAGGCGCGATGCTGGATGCGATCCAGCCATAAGGCAACGGAACAGTGGCCAAACCAGAACCGTGACCCGGAGTGTATGCCCGGTCACGGTTTATGATTCCTATTCTTTCAGCGCGTAGGCGACTGCCTCTGCCGGCGAGAATTCGCGCCCCTCATCATAGGCATCCGAGAATGCCGCCTCACCCAGCCTGGCCAGACAGGCCGCGATGATCTGGTCCACATCGGCCTGCTCGATCGGGGGGCGCAGATCGCGGACTTTTTCGCGCATCGCGTCGGCCCAGCCGAGCAAGCGTGCCGCGCGCTCTGGTTTACCCAGCGTTACAAACAGACCTGCGGTTGCTTCCAATGCGAAAATGGTCCCTACACTATTAGCAGCCTGATTGAACTGTTCGGCCGATTCGTTCAGGAGCTGGCGCGCCTCCGCCAGGTTGCCCGAACGCGACAGCAAACAGCCCAGCCGGACATGTGCCCAGAGATAGGACATGCGATTCCCGGTCTCCTGCGCAGAAGCTCGAACCTCCTCCAGCAGCGTCTGCGCCTCCTCATATTCCCCTTTCATCATCAGAATGAGGCTTTTTGTGACTTTAGGATTCTCCCAGACATTCCCTCGCTTGTTGGACTGCCACAGGCGCATTGCCTCCTCCTGGTATTTTTCGCCCTGCTCCAATTCTCCGTTCAACACCTTAAATTGACCCATCAAACCCAGCAGGTTCGCCAGGGCAATTTGATCGCCGACGGAGCGATATAAGAGTATGGCAGTTTCCCAGTAATCAAATTTTCTTTTCAGGTCGTTAGAACCCCAGCCTATATAATTGAAAGCATTTGCTTCGCGCCTCTGATCGCCCAATGAACGCGCCAACGTCAGGGCTTGTCTTCCAATTTCAACAGAACGCGACAGCTCATCCTTGAACTGGATGATATTTGCTACCGAAAGTAGCGCATCCACCTCGCCTGCGCGATCTTCAACCGAGCGGAACAGGGCCAGGCATTCCTTTGCCACCGCATAGGCCTGATCAAATTTTTGCTGCCATGTCAACAGCCAGCTAAAGGTATGCAGTGCACGCGCCCGGGCCTGCGGGAAACCCTTTGATTCCGGTTTGTGGATGAATTTCTGCAGCCATTGATCGCCTTCACGCAGGTTGGCGCTTTCCCAATACTGCACTAAACGACTCGATAAGTACAACCCGGCTTCCACGTTCGTTCTATCCGCCCAGAGCAGTGCGGTGCGGAAATTGTTGATTTCATCATTCAGACGCTCCATCCAGTCGGCTGACGCAGGGCCTCTTAACTCCACTTCGGCCTGCTGGGCGAGAGCGAGGAAATATTTCAAATGCCGGTCGTGGATTTGCGCATGCCCGTCGGACTCAACCTGCCTGGTATGAATGTATTCACGCACGATTTCATGGAAGCGGTACCGCGTCCAGCGCCCCGGTTGCTGATCCACCACAAGGAGCGATTTCTTCACGAGCGCGCCGGTCAACCCGAGAACCTCGCCCTCGCAGACTGCCTGCGCGGACTCCATGGTCCAGCCGCCTGCAAACGCAGAGAGCTGCTGCAGAAAAATGCGCTCGGTGTCATCCAGCAATCCCCAGCTCCAATCCATAGAGGCCTGAAGTGTTAGGTGGCGCGGCGTGACGGTGCGCTGGTCGCTGCTGAGCAGCGTGAAGGAATGATTCAACTGCTTGAGAATCTCGTCCACGTGCATGATGTTCACGCGTGCGGCTGCCAGTTCGATCGCTAGTGGAATGCCACCCACCTTGCGCCCGATAGCCACCACAGTTTGAGCGTTCTCCTCCACCAGACGAAAGGCCGCGAGGGATAAGGTGGCGCGCTCCGTAAACAATCGGACGGACTCGTTTTCACTCAATCGATCGATCGATGTGTGGGTGTGCTCAGGTACAGAAAGCGGCGACAGATGGTAAACAGATTCGCCTACCTGGTTGAGGGTCTCGCGGCTGGTAGCGAGGATTTTCAGGTTTGGGCAATTGCCGAGCAGGGTCGTGATCAATGGAGCACATGCATCCAGCAGGTGCTCACAGTTATCGAAGATCAGCAGGACGGTATGTGACTTTAATGCCGCGGTCAGGCTTTCCGTGATAGTGCATCGGCTGCTTTCCCGAATACCAAATACCGCTGCGACCGTCTGGGGCACGAGCGCCGGGTCGGACAGCGAATCCAATGCGATGAACCAGACGCCGTTGGGATACTCTTTCAACAATTTTTCGCCCACCTGCAAGGCCAGCCGTGTCTTGCCGATGCCGCCGATGCCTGCCAGCGTGACCAGTCGATTCTTTTGGAGCAGACTCATAACCTCAGCCTTTTCCTTTTCGCGTCCAATGAAGGTGGAAAGCTGTGCAGGCAGGTTATGGTTGGGCCCGAGGCTTTCGACGGGTCTTACGACCGGGACTGGTTTCAGATCGCCTTTACGAATCTGCTTGTAGAGCGCGCGCGTTTCCGGCTGCGGGTCCAGGTTCAATTCCTTGCGGAGGGTTTGTTCAAGAGTCTGATATTGCTTCAAGGCCGCGCTGTGTTGGCCGGCCTGGATGTAGACTTCCATTAACTGGCGGTGTGTAGATTCGTTCAACGGGTCCAGTGCGACCAGACGCCGTGCATATGGGATGGCTTTGTCGGCTTTGCCTGCGGAGACATAGTCAGTAGAAAGCGTAACCAGCGTATCGGCAAGTTTGCGGCGGAGTTCCTCCGATTCGGCAAATGCCCATTCGTTGAAAGGGGAGGCGTCCTTGAGGCTGAACCCGGTCAGGAAGTGGTTGCGATACAGTCTGGCAGAATCAGCCAGAAGGGAGATGCGAAGCGGAACGTCAGGCTCGCTGTGCGCGCGGCCTTGCGCGATTTGCGCTTCGAATTCGCGCACGTCCAGCCAGGCCTGGCCCGGTAAAGGTGTAGAAGAATCAGAGCCATCGTTCCAGGCAATCTTCTCGCGGTCTGCAATGAGCCAGCCTTCGCCCAGCGTTTGTTGGATCTCCCACAGCGTCTGGCGCAGATTCTTGTAGGCGCTGGTCTGGCTATAGTCGGGCCAGAGCAACGCGCTGAGTGACTCGCGCCGGTGCCCGCCGCGCTCGATGGCCAGATACGCCAGGAGCGCCAGGGCCTTGCGGCGCCCTAGCGTGATGGTTACCTCGTTCAGCTGGATTTGTGGGGAACCCAGAAGGTGCAGGGCCAGATGGGGGGGCATGCCTCTCCGTTTGCTCTGAGTGTTGGTTGGATTATATCCTTGAAATTTGACGAGATTTAGCGAATTACGCATTTTGTGACGCTTCCTGTGACGGTAGCCAGACGCGGGATGCATAAACTGTGGACATGTTCAATCAATTCAAAAAGGAGATAAAAATGAACAAGTTATTCAAAACCCTCAGTCTGATTGCCGTTTTTGTGGTGTTTGCATCTGTATTTAGCGTGCAGGCCCAGCAGTCCTCCGCGGCGCCCGCCAACCTGCCTTATGGCCTGAGCCTGCAAGACACGATGGCAGATGTCGAACGGAAGTTGGGACAACCTCTGATAGCTTCCGCGCCCCAGGCAGGTTGGGAAGCCGGTCTGCCCGAGGAAAGCGGATCGCCTGACCACCAGACCTTCTGGGCGATCTACCGACGCTTTGGCCTGACGATTGTCTACAACACCGTATCGGCCAGTGACAAGGGCGCAAGCATCAATGCCATTTACCTCCATGATTAAGGAGCCAGATCAAAATGGCAAGACACCACTACGTGGGGTGGGAACTGTTCCCACCCCACGTATGTAATTTTTACTCGAAATCATCCATACCTTTATTACGCGAATCAAAATTCGCGATGGGAGATCAAGCATGATGAAGTATAACGATACATTTCCGCAACTTGGCGATACCCTTTACCTGACCGATGGCGGCATTGAAACCACACTGATCTTTCATGAAGGATTGGAACTGCCGGATTTCGCGGCTTTTCATTTGCTGAAGACGCCCGAAGGTGAGGCAGCACTCCATAAGTATTTTCACACATACGCGGAGATCGCAAAGAAATTTGGCGCGGGGCTGATTCTGGAAAGCGCGACCTGGCGTGCCAGTGCGGATTGGGCAGCCCGCCTGGGCTACAGTCGTGAAGAATTGGCAGATGCAAACCGCAAAGCCATCCACATGCTGGAGCAGATTCGCAGCAAGTATCAAAACGGGCTGCCTTCCATTTTCATCAGCGGCTGCCTGGGTCCACGCGGAGACGGTTATGTGCCGGGTAAGGTCATGTCGGCTGAGGAGGCAGAAGCCTATCACAGCGAGCAGATTGAGGTCTTTGCCAAAGCTGGAGTGGATCTGGTGACCGCCATTACGATGAATTATGTCGAAGAAGCTATCGGAATCGTGCGTGCCGCCCAGCGGGCAACTGTGCCCGTTGTGATTTCCTTTACAGTCGAAACGGATGGGAATCTTCCAACCGGGCAGACGCTGCAAGATGCGATCCGGGAGGTAGATGTAGCCACATCCAACTATCCCGCGTATTACATGATCAACTGCGCTCATCCCACTCACTTCGAACACATCATCGCTCAAGGCGGCGAATGGCTCATGCGAATTCGCGGAATCCGAGCTAACGCCTCCCATCGCAGTCATGCGGAACTCAACGAAGCGCCTGATCTGGATGCGGGAAATCCGGTTGAACTCGGCCTGCAGTATGCGCAGCTCAAAAGACAACTCTCGAATCTCAATGTCCTGGGCGGGTGCTGCGGAACGGATCACAGACATGTGGAGCAGATCGCGCAAGCCTGCTCGCCGTTGTTCGCAGGATAGCAAAAAACGTAACCGAACATGCACTCTTGGTCACGTTTTTTACTTTATCAACGTAGCTATGCTAGAACGGGTGGATAACGATTAGCTTCCCTCCAACCCATATGCGACGGCTTCATCCAGGGTCATCTTTTGTCCATCAGCATATGCATCCGAAAACGCGGCTTCGCCCATTTTTGCAAGACACGCCGCAATATCTTTATCCACATCCGCCTGCTCAAGGCGTGGACGCGTGTCACTTATTTTTTCGCGCGTGGCATCCGCCCAGCCGATCAATCGTGCAGCGATATCTGATTTGTTGGTTAGCGCATACACACCAGCCATGCCCTCGAGGGAGTAACAGACACCTATGACATTCTCGTATTTCAGAAATTCCTGCGTTGTTTCAATAAAGATTTCGCGAGCCTCAGCACCTTGGCCTTGCTGAGTGATGACATGCCCCAGGTGGGCGCGGTCCCATAAGTAATCATTCTCAATCCTCACATCGGAGGAATATTGCATACTCTTTTCTATAAGTTCACGGGCTATTTGGAAATTACCCTTTGCGGTCTCTATTCGAGCAAGGGGCAAAAGGAAGTGCATCGCTCCTTCGTAGTGTGAGTTTTGACTCAATTGCATGGCTTCCATCACATGTTCCTGCGCTGATTCGATATCTCCATTCAGCATTTCAAAATTTCCAAGTGAGCCCAGGTATTCCTGTAGTTCTCTCAAATCGCCAGCTTTTCTAAAGAATAAGATCGCTTCTTTAATATAGGAAAGTCGTTGCGGATAATCATTTCCGCTCGCCCAGCCCATATGGCCGAGGGCAAAGGCCTGTCTCCAAACATCCCCAAGCGCCTGGGCGCGTACAAATGCTTGTTGACAGAATTCAAAACAAGTTGGGTCGTTCGTGGCAAACCGATAACGTGCGGATACGATCAAACCATCGATTTCACCAGTTTGATCTTCAAGGCTGATATAAGTTGCCAGACATTCTTCGGCTGCTTTCTTCAGAGGGACATATTGAACGGTTAGGTACAGAATAATTCCATACGCGTACAGCGCTTTTGCTCGTGCAGGCAGATATTGCAGGGATTCAGGCCTGTTCAGAAATTTTCTCAGCCAATTTTCTCCTTCCCGTAAGTCAACATCCTCCCAAAACCGCCATAAATTGCCAGAGATCCAGAGTCCAGCTTCCATATTGGTTTCTTCAGCCCAGCTCAGCGCGGCGCGGATATTGTCATGCTCGTGGGTCAGCCGTGCATACCATTCCAACTGTTTATGACCTCTCAACAGGGGTTCTGCCTCGTTGCAGAGTTGCAGATAATATCCCAAATGTTGTGTGCAGATGTGTTCTTCTTCGCCTGATTCGATAAGTTTTTCACGCGCAAATTCACGGATCGTTTCAAGCAGACGATACCTCCTCTCGTGTCCGGAGTCCTGATTCGCCACAACCAGCGACTTCGTCACGAGTTGCGCGATCACACCTACGACCTGACGAGATTCGATTCCGTTACCCACACAGACTTGTCCCGCCGCATCCAATGTGAATCCTCCGGCAAAAACGGAGAGTCTTCTGAGAATGGTTTGTTCTGCGTCATACAACAGATGCCAGCTCCAATCAATGGAAGCCTGCAGAGTCTGATGTCGCGGCAGAGCGGTGCGGCTTCCGCCGGTGAGCGTGCGGAAACGATCCTCCAGTTGTGATGCGATCTGTTCTGCTGAAAACATTTGGACGCGCACAGCGGCTAATTCAATTGCGAGGGGAATGCCATCGAGACGGGAACAAATTCGGGCGACGGAGGAAGCGTTCTCTTCGGTCAGGGCAAAGTCCATTTGTACGAGTCCGGCACGTTCATTGAACAGTCGAATCGATTCGTAATTTTCAAGTTGATCGATGGTTTCGACCTTCTGAATTTCCGGAATTGTCAGCGATGGAACTTGATACAAGGCTTCCCCAAAAATCCCCATGGTCTCACGACTGGTGGCAAGTATTTTCAAATTTGGGCAGTTCTTTAGCAATACATCGGCGAGTCGGGCACAGGCCTCCAGGAGATGTTCGCAATTGTCAAGGATCAGTAATATGATTTTCTTACGTAAGAAATGGATGAGCATTTCAATGAGGGCGCTGGAATTCGCCCCTTGTTGAATGCCAAACACAGCAGCAACGCTTTGAGGGACGAGTGCAGGGTCACTGAGGGAAGCGAATTCCACCAGCCAAACGCCGTTGGGATAATTGCCCAACAAATGCATTGCAACGTGCTGAGATAGGCGTGTCTTGCCAATCCCGCCTACGCCGGTCAACGTGACCAGCCGATGCGCTGTGATCCTTTGTTGGATGCGTGCTACATCCTGTTCACGCCCGACAAAGCTCGTGAGAGGAATAGGCAGATTGTTGTGATGTTCAGGACGGGGAGAAGGAGACGCAGGTTCTTCAGGAAAGCCTGCTGTGCCGCGCGCAAAGCTGATCCATGCCTGACGTTCCGTTTCCGGGATTCCCAGTTTTTCAAAAAGCACACGTGCCAGTCCATTGGATGGCTTGTATTCATCCGCTTCCATTCGGCGCACGGTGATTTCCGCACAGCCAACCCGCTCAGCAAAGGCTTTCTGCGTCAGGTCGAGCGCGCGTCTGTTTTGGCGTAGCCATGTCCCAAACGAAACTGATTCCGGCATCTTGCACTCACAAAGACGTATCGGTTTTTATATCGGTTTCCGCATTATCAAGAGCCCACAAAATCGATTTAATCATAGAAGTAAATGTTTTGAAAGGAGAAAATATGTCAACCCAATTGTCTTCCAAGCTTACCGAAAAGGCTGTTCAGGTGTTCGCGACTCACTTGAAAGGCGAGGTGATCCAACCTGGTGACACCCGCTATGATGAAGCGCGGAAAGTCTACAATGGCATGATCGATAAACGACCGGCGCTGATCGCCTGCTGTACGGATGTCGGCGATGTAGTCAGTGCCGTTAACTTTGGCAGGAACAATCAATTGACGGTTGCCATCCGTGGCGGTGGGCATAATGGTCCTGGACTCGGTACGTGCGACGATGGGCTGGTGATTGATCTCTCGCAAATGCGTGGCATTCATGTTGATCCGTCCAACAATATGGTGCGTGTCGAAGGCGGTTGTGTTTGGGGCGATGTTGATAAAGCTACTCACCCGCACGGTCTGGCTGTGCCGAGCGGCATTCTTTCAAGCACGGGCGTGGGCGGGTTAACACTCGGAGGCGGTATAGGCTATCTCGCGCGTCAGTATGGACTCACGATTGATAACCTGCTTGGTGTTGAAATGGTTTTAGCTGATGGACGTTCGATAACGGCGAACCGCGATGAGAATGCCGATCTCTTCTGGGCGGTACACGGGGGTGGCGGGAACTTTGGCGTAGTTACATCTTTCCTTTTCAGGACCAATCCCGTCCAGACCGTTTACGGAGGGCCGATGTTTTGGCCGTTGGATTTATCTGCTGATTTGTTGCGCTTCTGGCAGGATTTTATCCTGAGTGCTACGGAGGACATCAACGGCTGGTTTGCGTTTGCAACTGTGCCGCCCGTCGCGCCGTTCCCTGAACAGTATCACCTACAGAAAATGTGTGCTGTTGTGTGGTGTTATACGGGTGATATGGCAAAGGCGGAAGCTGCCTTCGAACCGATTCGTAAATTCAGCCCACCTGCCATTGATTTTGCTGGTCCGATCCCGTTCCCTGCATTGCAAAGCATGTTCGACGCGTTGTATCCAGCGGGATTGCAATGGTATTGGCGTGCAGATTTCTTCAATCATTACGATGACAAAGCAATTGATTTGCATGTCAAACATGGCTCAGAGTTACCAACGATGTTTTCCACCATGCACATTTATCCCATCAATGGCGCAGTCCAGCGTGTCGGTAACCAGGATACTGCCTGGGGATATCGCGATGCCAATTTTGCACAGGTCATCGTCGGAGTTGACCCCGATCCGAATAATAACGAAGGCTTGCGGGCTTGGACCAAGGATTATTGGGAAGCTCTGCACCCATTTTCCGCAGGCGGCGCTTATGTCAATATGATTATGGATGAAGGGGAAGAGCGGGTGAAGGCGGCTTATCGAGATAACTATTCACGACTCGCTCAGATCAAAGCCAAATATGACCCGAACAACTTCTTCCATGTCAATCAAAATATCAAACCGGCTGTGTAGTTGACTAATAGCTTCCGCAGTCAATGGAGAACATATGTCACACCTTATAAAATCTTTGTTTGTCGTCTTGTTACTTGCAGGCTGCGCGGCTCCTGCGCCAACGGCTACAACGCCAGTAATAGTATCCACTGAAACATCTCTGCCACCCACAGAGGCAATACCTGCGGCAACTGCCACCCTGGCCATTTTGGGAGTTCAGGTTTCTATTGCCGTGGAAGATGGAAATGAAATGTTCGACGCGAGGGTCATAGGGGATGGAGAAGTTGCCATCATTCTCGGCCACGGGATCAACGATTCCGCAGGTTTGGTGCCGCTCGTGGAGGCTCTCAGCCGTAATGAGAATATACGTATAGTGACATTCGCATATCGCGATGTGGAAGCCACAGTTTCCGAAGATACTCGTGCTGTTTTTGACTACTTGCGAGCTCAAGGTCAGAACAGAATAATCTGTATTGCCTACGGATTTGGACAAACTTGTGGTGCTCTACAGCACGAGCCAGAGATCATCGGCATGGTGTTCTATGATAGCGCCTTTGTACCTGTCATTGAGGCGGATTTCCCAAAGCTCTTTCTGGCTTCTGATCCCGGATCTCCTTTCGTTACCGTTGGCGAGATACAACGTGAATACGATCAGGCTGCCGAACCAAAGATGTTCAAAACGTACGAGTCTGGTAGATTTGGCTTGGGAGTTTTTGGAGATCCAAATGCAGGTCCGCAGCTACTGGCTGATATTACAGATTTTATCAATGGGATCATAAATGGCCCGTGATCGTACACCGGAAAAACCAGCAAACATTCGTTTATAGATTTAAGAATGTCACAAGCCTGACCTCTTCTCGAGATAGGGCAGCAGGGGAAACCCTATCTTATTGAAGGCGCGGTCGAGACTATGCGTTCGGCCGCGTCATTCTTTACTATCTTGACATCGAGGGCTCTAAATCCATGAAGGAAATAAACGGTCAACGCAAAAAGTGCAAGCGCGCCAGCTTGGTGCAGAAGAGCAGAGGAGAGGCTGATTAAGCAGGAGCAATTGCCAGCGCGCAAAACGGGATAAATAAAAAAATCCCGTCAGTCGTTTGAAGGGATGGTGTCTGACTATGGTTGTTGCAATTGCATTAGCAATTGGCGATATTGCTCGGAGTTGGGCGCGTTCATGAGGAGAATCTGGTTGATGACAACCATCGCTTCCTCCTTCTTGCCCACATCCAACAGGGCCTCGGCCAGCGAGTCGAGTTTTGCGACCGCGTCTTCAATGCGACCGGCCCGGTAATAGGCTTGAGCAAGATTGCGCAACAGCGTTGGGTCGTTGGGACGTTCGGCCAGCAATTCCTCAATGAAAGGAGCGGCGCGAGCGCGGTTGTTGCTGGTCTGGAGGTAGGAAAGAAAACTCTCCAGTTCGGCACTGGCTTGCGCGGTCTGACCCATGCGCAAGTTAAGCTCGATGAGATTTTTGCGAGCGCTGGTGTAGATCTGGTGACTGCCATTACGATGAATTATGTGGAAGAAGCGCTCTGAATCGTGCATGCCGCCCAGCGGGCAACTGTGCCCGTTGTGATTTCCTTTACAGTCGAAATGGATGGCCATCTTCCAACCGGTCAGACGCTGAAAGATGCAATCCGGGAGGTCGATGAGGCCACATCCAATCATCCCGCATATTACATGATCAACTGCGCTCATCCCACCCACTTCGAACACATCATCGCTCAAGGCGGTGAATGGCTGATCCGGATTCGCGGAATCCGAGCTAACGCCTCCCATCGCAGCCATGCGGAACTCAACGAAGCGCCAGATCTCGATGCGGGAAATCCGGTTGAATTTGGCATGCAGTACGCGCGACTCAAAAGACACCTCTCGAATCTCAATGTCCTGGGCGGGTGTTGCGGCACAGATCACCGGCATGTGGAGCAGATCGCGCAAGCCTGCTCGCCGCTGTTTCGCTCTCCATTGGTGTCCTAAACAGCCGGACCATACCTCTTTTATCAACCAACGTGACCGCGAGCGCATGCCCTGTCATGTTTGATTTTATGAATAAACTTCCTCTAACGCGAACGCGACTGCTTCATCCAGTGACAGCTTCTGTCCCTCATCATAAGCATCCGAAAACGCGACTTCGCCCATCTTGACAAGACATGCGGCAATATTCTGATCTATGTTGGCCTGCTCAAGCGGTGGACGTGGATCCTGAAGTTTTTTGCGCATCGCATCGACCCAGCCAATCAAACGCGCCGCGTGTTCGAGTTTTCCTAAAACAACATAAAGGCCAGCCATTCCCTCCGCTGCAAATACTATGCCAATTTCAACCCGGTCCCTTAAAAATTCTTTCACACATTTTGTAAAAAGACCTCGAGTCTCAATTGTATTGCCCTGCTTTAAAGTAACATAACCCAAATCAGCACTGAACCAGAGCACTGCCATCCGCTCACCGGTTTTGTCGGCATATTTCAGAGCTTCCTTTATAGCAGTGTGAGCCTGCTCGTAATCGCCCTGTAATAATGCCATCTGCTCATATGCACGCCAAACACTGAACGATATTGTTTTCCGGTTCATCGCTCGGACCAGTGAGACAGCCTCCTCCAATCTTTTTTGTGCAGAATTGAAGTCGCCGTTCAACATTTCAATTCGTCCCAGATGACCCAGAAATCTGCTAAGGTTGTTCAAGTCACCGATGGATCGAAACATATCAATTGATTCCTGTATGTAACCTCTGTCCCGCTGATAATTGCGATTGGTCAGACCCAACCAGGCTAATGCCAGTGCCGTTCTCCACGTATCAGCAAGAGAGCGAGCCATTCTCAACGCTTGTCGCCGAAGTTCTTGTTCCTTTTCAAAGTCTCCAAAGTTTGCCATGATGAGAGCCAATAATATCAGCCCATCCACTTCGCCAGATTTGTTTCCATTCGATCGATCCAATGCTAAAGCTTCTTCAACGGAAGAGCGCGCCAAAGTAAATTGTTGGGTCAAGATAAGAATATCTCCGTATGCATATAATGCTTCAGCTTTTGCTCTAGGATAGGAGCTTGAATTTGGCTTCTGAAGAAATTCGATTAGCCACCGTGCGCTTTCACGAAAGTCAAAGTTCACCTGGAAGTTATGCAATCTGGCAGATAAAAGCAAACCGGCTTCCACATTGCTCTTAGCCGCCCAATCCAGAGCGACGCGGAAATTATCGCTTTCATCTTCCAGACGGTCAGTCCACTCTATTTGTGTGGATCCTTTCAGTGCAGTTTCGGCTTGCTCGGAGAGATACAGGAAGTAACTCAAATGCCGCTTACGAATATCCTCCTGTGTGCTGTTTTCTGATAATTTTTCATACGAGAATTGGCGGACAATTTCGTGGAAACGATACCGCGTCTCGCGACCCGTTTCCTGCTGCACTACGACGAGCGACTTCCTCACGAGCGCGTTCGTCAGGTTCAAGACATCTCCATCACACACGGCTTTTGCAGAATCAAGAGTCCAGCCGCCTGCAAACACGGAGAGCTGCCTCATGAAGGTTTGCTCTGGCTCAGTGAGCAGGCCCCAACTCCAGTCTATCGAAGCGCGCATCGTTTGATGACGCGGCAGAGCGGTGCGCGTATTGCTGACAAGAAGATCGAAACAATGGTTCAATTGCCTCAGGATTTCATCCACCTGCAGAATATCCACCCGTGCTGCAGCCAATTCAACTGCCAGCGGAATACCGTCCAGCCTTCGGCAAATATTCGTGACCGCTAAAGCCTTCTCACTGGTTAATGTGAAGGCGGGCAGTGTCAGCGCGGCGCGCTCTTGAAAGAGTCGAATAGACTCGTATTCACTTACTCTATCAATTAGTATGGCATGCTGATCTTCAGGAATAGAAAGAGATGGAACTGTAAATATCGCTTCTCCTGCGGCGCCTAGTGTCTCTCGGCTGGTAGCAAGTATCTTTAGATTTGAACAATTCTTGAGTAATGTTTCCGCCAATTGTGCGCAGCCAGGTAACAGATGTTCGCAATTGTCTAGAATGAGCAGTATCGACTTTGATCGCAATATATTCAGGAGTTTTTCAAGGATGTCTTGGCCAGAACCTTCTCGAATACCGAATACGTTGGCAATGGCATGACTAATAAGTGTTGGATCGGACAGGGAATCGAGCGCCACCATCCAAACCCCGTCAGGATAATCTCGTAGGCTTTTTTCCCCAACCTGCAATGATAAGCGCGTCTTGCCGATACCACCCGCACCGATCAATGTAACCAACCGGTTCTTTTTGAGTAATCCTATAACTTCATCGCTCTCTTTTTCGCGCCCGATGAAGCTGGTCAGCAATGCAGGTAAATTGGTGACTGGTTCGCTTGGGAAAGAAGCAGGTGACTTTTCTGGAAACCCCGAAAGTCCGCGGGCAAAGTGTAGCCAGGCCTCATATTCAGCGAGTGGCGCGCCTAATTTCTCTAACAGGATCTGTGCCAATTCTTTGGAAGGTTTGAGTGCCCCTGATTCAATCCGGCGCAACGTGATCCGCGCGCAACCTAGCTGATCCGCCAACTCTTGCTGGGTCAAATCCAAGATGTGGCGACGCTGGCGTACCCATTTTCCAAACGAAATATCTTGCATTAATTTATTATTAGTTGGCATCTGCACGGGGGTGAACTGCCTGGAGGGGGAAAAGTCCTAACTACGACTGGTTGTATCACATTTTATATCCATTTTGGCATTATGGAGATTAGGCCGAGCTGGTTAAATCACGACCAGATCTAGAGAAACGAGATAACTACGAATAAACCAGAACACATGAATGAGATAAGACTTGTGGCGCTTGAGCCTGTTGCCAATCCATAGCTAACCAAACGAGCCATCATACGGCAATTGATGTTGACCGTAAAGGAGAAATAGACATGTATAAAAAAACCTTTGCCATTGCTTCCCTCATAGCAGCCCTTCTGATCACGGTGACTCCAGCTGGAGCGATCACCTTCGGCGAGCCTGACGGCAATCGCCATCCCAACGTTGGGTTGATACTTGCCGACTACCGTGTCATCGGAACGCCAACCCCAAGAGCTTCGGGGACGCTGATCTCGCCCACTGTCTTCCTGGTGGCAGGACATACCCTGTATCGGTTATCCCGGCTTGGGATCACGAAGATCTGGGTAACGTTCGACTCCGAGTTCGACTCGGCGACCTCTCAGCTGATCCCCGCGGTAAGCTGGGTGATCCATCCCAACTTCGATCCTGAAACACTCTTCAACGACGTGGGGGTAGTAATCCTGTCCGAGCCGGTGCCAAGCGTGACGCCAGCAGTTCTGCCATCGGAGGACCTGCTTGCCCAGATGAAGGCAGCAGGCTCGCTGCAGGACCAGACATTCGTCAACGTCGGCTACGGACTGACCGCAGACTTCAAAGGCATGCCGCCGACATTTGTCGCTGACGGCGTTCGCCGGTTCTCCACGTCGCCCTACGGCAGCCTGACACAAAACTGGCTTCGCTTGTTGGGGAACCACGACGCCACCGGAGAGGGCAGCGTCTGCAACGCTGACTCGGGCGGGCCGCACTTTCTGGGGGATAGCAACCTCATCGTGTCGTTGACGAGTTGGATTGATACCGTCTGCCGGTCGCTAGACATGACACAGCGGTTGGACACCGCATCGGTTCGGGCGTTTCTTGACGACTATGTGACGCTTCCATAAGGCGTAGTCAGGCTATTATTTGTCTGACCATGGATTTGCAGCCGGGCGTAAATTTCTTAGCTGTCGATGTTGGGAATCACTGGCTGCAGATCCAGGCGGCACAAACCAATCTATGAGGTGAAGAATGAAACGAGTCGTCATCATTGGTGCTGGTCCTGCTGGTTCTGCCGCAGCCCTGGCCTTGCATTCATACCCGAATATCGAAATCCTCCTTTTGGAAAAGGCAGTCCTGCCACGGCAGAAAGTTTGTGGGAGTTGCCTTTCACCCTGGGCGCTTGCGCTTCTTGATGAGATAGGCATAGGTCCACTGCTTCGCAAGGAAACCTACTTTATTCATGCGGCCCTGATTGGTGGCTCGAGTGGGCAGGCTGTTGAATTACGAAGTCATTATGAGGCAGCAGTGCTCCTGCGTGCCCGTCTCGATATGCTATTAGCTCACGAAGCTGCCCACCGTGGTGCACAACTTTGCGAGGGTGTTCAGGTCAAAGAACTGGTTCGTGAAAATGGGCGCCTGATCGGTATACAGACCAATCAGGGATCCATCGAGGCGGATGTAGCAATTGTTTGTAGCGGTGCGAAAACTAGGCTGACCTATACGGAGCGACCAGGCAGAATTCTGAATACGATCATGGCCTGGTATGAGCACGTCGAGGGTATCTCAGATGTGGTCGAGCTCTACTTCGACCCGGTGATCAAGCCGCACTATGGCTGGATTTTTCCCGAAGGCCCTGACCGTGTCAACATTGGAATCTGCTACGACTCAGCCGACCGTCGCCTGAACGCGCTGGAGCGTTTCGAAGTCTTTCTCGACCATCGTGTGTCCAGACGTCTGGCACACGCCAAAAGAATTGGTCCGCTGGTGGGGCACCCAATTGCCACCACGCATCGGCCGACGACCCTCGTTGAGCCAGGCGTGCTCGTTGCTGGAGAGGCCGGAAAGCTTGTTGATGCATCCAGTGCTGAAGGGATTTACCACGCCCTGGCTAGTGGAAATATTGCGGGCCATTTTCTCGGTAGGATTCTCGCACGAGGCGATGATGTTTCCCAAGAGCACCTTGCTCCATATACTGGCTTGGTCAGGCAACAATTAGGTTCCCGCTTAAGAGCCGGCCATGCGTTTCTACAAGTTTTGAAAACGCCCGCTCTGGACTTGGCGCTCTCGATTGGCTCACTAGAACCTGTCCGGAAGTTTCTAACCCGCGTATTTGCCAGCACCTAGGGACACTGTACCATGATATCTAAAGTATCCTTGCTCATTCTGGCTAGTTCGCTGGTGGTCGCCTGTTCCCAAGCATCTACGTCTGCTCCAATTCCGACTCTCGATCCTGCCCAACAGCAGGGGCAGGCGGTGTTCAATCTGCGCTGCGCGCAATGTCACGCCCTTCTACCAGAAACCATTGTAATTGGTCCATCTCTGGCAGGCATTGCTACGCGTGCAGCAAGGCGCGTCGATGGATACGATGCAGAGACCTACATTGAACGATCCATATTGAACCCGGAGGTCTACCTTGTTGAAGGATTTCCGAATACTATGCCCACCAATTTTGGAAGAGAACTGACTATCGAAGAATTCGATGCATTGGTGGCTTATCTCATGACATTGAAATAACGAATGGAGGAACGATGAAAATCTGGATTAAGCGATTCTTTCAAGCTCTGGGCCCGCTTGCGCTCCTCGGTATTTCCTTCGTTGCATTTGCTCCACTGCCGTATGATGAAGTATTGCCGCAACAACAATGGGGCGCGGGCGCCAGCAGTGTTCTACCCGCCTATAGCGGATTGCAACGTGAATTTCCCGCGCTCAACGGCGAAACAACACCGGAAAAAGCAGAGCTTGGTCGTATATTGTTCTTCGATCCCATCCTTTCAAAGGGACAGGATACATCTTGTGCCACCTGCCATAACCCGAGTCTCGGTTTCAGTAACGGGCTGCAAACCGCGAAGAACCTACAGCGCAATAGTCTCAGCTTGTGGAACGTGGGGTATGGGACTCATTTCTCCTGGGATGGACGCGCCACCTCGCTCGAAGAGCAGATGCTGATTCCGTTGCAAGCACCGAACGAGATGGCTGGTGCGCCGGCAGAGATCGTATCCAGGCTGAAAAGGATTCCCGTCTACGTCACGCTGTTCGACAGCGCATTTGGCATTGGAACGGATTCTGTCACGATTGAAAATATTCAAGACTCAATTGCATCCTTCGAACGGACACTCATCACCAGGAACAGCCCGTTCGACAGGTACACGGCGGGCCAATTCGACGCGTTGACCGCGCAACAACGCCGCGGCCTGGACTTGTTCCGCTCGGCCGCGACGCGGTGTTTTGAGTGTCATTCGGCGCCAACGTTTGGTTCCGATGATTTCTTCGTGACCGGAGTCCCTGACCTCGAAGGGCAGGAACATGATCAGGGGCGTGCTTCTGTTGCCAGCGACGGAAATGATGGTGCTTTCAAAGCACCAACGCTTCGAAATGTCGTCCTGAGCGCGCCCTATATGCACAATGGCGCATTTGCCACTCTTGAAGAAGTCATCAACTTTTACTCCAAAGGCGGCGGAGGTGACCGGGGTATCCAGGTAGACAGGCAGATCGTCCCATTTGAGTTGAGTGAGCAGGAACAGCAAGACCTGATTGCCTTCCTGTATGCCTTGACCGATGAAAGCGCACTACCTGAAGTTCCCGAATCGGTCCCTTCCGGGTTGCCGGTGGTCGAACAGGTGGCGAACCCAGCGCGCGAACTCGTCAAACAGTTTAATGTTGAAATGACCGCATCAGGGGCAAGTCCCAGACATAAGCCGACGGTTATCCACGTGGGGCCCAATGAATCGATTCAGGAAGCGGTCGATCAGTCTGGACCGGGCGATACCATCGAAGTCCCTTACGGAATTTATCATGAGGCGGTGGTGATCGATTGGAGCAATATCAAGCTGATCGGCATGGCGAACGACAAAGGTGAATGGCCGATCCTCGACGGCGAAGGGAGTCGCGCCGATGGCGTGATAGCATCGGGAAACAATTTTGAGATGGCTAATTTCGCCGTGAAGAATTACATGACCAATGGCGTGCTTGTGGAAGGGGTAACCGGCGTATACCTACATGACATGTATGTTGAAAATACCGGTATCTATGGTGTTTATCCTGTGCGTTCCACCGATATCCTCATCGAACGGATCGAATCCACAGGCATGAACGACGCCGGGATTTATGCCGGCAAGAGCGAGAATGTGGTGATCCGAGATAACATTGTTTACGGCAATGTAACCGGTATAGAAATTGAAAACTGCGTCAATGTTGAGGTTGATCAAAATCGTATGCATGACAATTCAATGGGAGTCTCGGTTTTTCTTTTACCTAATCTGCCGTCGAAAGTCTCCCTGTATACCACAATTCACGATAATCTGATCGAGAATAATAACCATGAGAATTTCGCACCGGAAGACAGTATTCAGGCAGGCATCCCCCCTGGGACCGGGATATTAATCCTTGCCGCGGACCATGTTGAGATTTTCAATAATACGATTCGAGGTAACAAGACCGGTGGAATTGGTATTTTCAACCTGGCGATCAAGTTTGACATTAGCAAGGTTGACGTTGGTCCCAACCCCGAGCACAATTCTGTGCGTGGCAACGTCCTGGAGAACAATGGCTACGATGCCCATCCTTTCATCAAGCGAATGCTGGGAAGAGGCTATGACATTATCTGGGATGGCACCGGCGCGGGAAACACATTTGCTCAACTAGGCGCTAGCTCCTTTCCGCCCGCGCTGCCGGGTCCGAATTGGCCGAAGCCGCTTTATAACTTATATTGGCGCCTACTAAATCTGGTCATCAATTCTGTTGAATGACCACATGCCAAGTTTTTCTAAAAAATTTGTGCCTATACTTTGGTGGCTTGAGTCCTCCTGCTTCAATCTGACGCAGGGTGATGCTCGCGCAAACCACTGGATCTGCCAGCTCCTGTTGGGTCAAGTCCAAAATGTGGTTGCGCCAGCGCTGCCACTGCCTGAAAGACATCCCTTCTGACATCTACTATCGCTCGTATCTAAACTTCATATCTCTTCTACTGTCTTCAAAGCTAAATCGAATGCCTCATCTATTGTCATTTTCTGTCCTTTTTCAAAAGCAGTATCAAATGACACGTCGTCAAGCACCTTGCGAGTCTGAGATACAACGAGATTCGATTCACGAATGAGAAACGGATTCAAAGGTTTCTTATGTTCCAGGGAGGAAGCGTGGACCGCGCCGAGTACCTGCACTGCAATTTGTGGCTTTATTTTCGGGTAAGAACTTGAGAAAATGAATAAGGACTCATTGTTCTTGGTTTCTTTTGCAATCAACAAGCCTTCATTAAGGTGCTGTTTGAAGCCTTCCAGATTTCCTTGAAGAAGTTCAATCTGTCCTAAGAGGGCTAGCCGAAACCCAACACTATCTCTATTTCCAACCTCTTTAGCAATCCGTAAAGCTTCTTCAATATGAGCTTGTGCCTGCTGCAGGTTTCCTTCATCCCTTGCTAAGATCCCAAGATTTACAACAACCAATGATTTAGCATTCTTCAGACCGTTCAGTTCACACTGTTCTTTCGACTTTGCATACAAGATTTTTGCCTGGTAAAAGTCATCATGGGAGTAGTGTCCGATCAACCCTTGTAAGAAAGATGCCCAACTGTTCATCGTACCAATCTCGTCGCATAATGATTCAGATTCCTTGAGATGCAATTCTGCTTCAGTAATTTGATTGTTTTCCCATTCCCACTGCGCCTGCCGAAACAAGGCTGAGGCAAGATAGTCACGTTCTCCCGAACGGCGAGCCATTTCTAAATCTGGGACGATAGTCTCACCAAGTGATTTTTTGCCCATTCCTGCCAGGCTCATTGAAAGCCAACGTTGAGTATATGCCTCCCAGTACAAATCTCCCAATTCGCGAAATTCAATTAGGCTTTGCTCAAGCAGGAGATATGCTTTTTCATAAACTTCAAGACGGAGAAATGTGAACCCTACGTAGAATCGTGCAATGGCGATATCTTGCTTGTCTGGATTTTGCTCTGCTAGTGCAAGACTCAACTCGGCAGAAGTCTTCAGCCGCTTCATGTCATCCAGTTCATTTGCCAAGTTTGCATCTTGATAGAGGGCCTTGACACGGGCAACCTTTTCGGCCCTGGTTTGTTTCTTTGTTGGTTTAGCAAGTGCGCTTTCTAACCACTTGGATCCTTCAATCCAATAGCATCGGATTGACCAGAATCTTCCTAAAGCTGCACACAGGCGCAATGAGAATTCAGGCGAGTCTTTCGTTACTGCCCATTCAAGCACGGCACGCAGATTTTCATAATCAGCATCCAACCGCGCCAGCCATTCCAATTGCTCTGGGCGGATCAAATATGGTGCGGCGGTCTCCGCTATGTTAAGAAAATAATCCAGATGACGGTCGTGCAACAAATTACTCTCTTCTGACTTCACCAACTTCTCCTTCGCATACTGCCGAATGGTCTCCAACATACGATAACGAGTCTTGCCTTGTACATACTCTGTGTTGACCAGTGACTTTTTGATGAGCTGGGCGAGCAAATCCGATGCCTCTTCAGACTTGATATTTGCATCTGAACAGACAAACTCGGCCGCTTCAAGGGTCCATCCATTGGCAAACACCGACAGCCGCCGGAAAAGAGTTTGCTCAGCAGGTGAGAGCAGATCATAACTCCCATCGATCGCGGCTTGTAACGTTTGATGGCGTGGCAGCGCTGTGCGATTCCCTGAAGTCAGTAAATTGAAACTCTCCTGAAGCCGCGCCGCAATTTGCTCGGTAGAAAACGTACTGACGCGCGCTGCCGCTAATTCAATTGCCAAAGGGATACCATCGAGTTGGTTACAGATTTTTGCGACATTGGCAGCGTTCTCCATAGTCAGCAAAAAATTCATCTGAACGAGTTGTGCGCGCTCTTCAAACAAGCGCATAGATTCAGCCTCTCTCAAATTTTCAAGTAACTGCTGAAGATCAGGCAATCCAAGTGATGGAACATGATAAGTGGCTTCGCCTAGGATGCCCAGCACTTCGCGGCTGGTGGCAAGGATTTTGAGGCTGGGGCAGCTCCTCAACAACATATCTGCTAACTGCGCGCAAGCATCCAGCAAATGTTCGCAGTTATCCAAGAGGATGAGCATTTCCTTCTCACGCAGATAGTCGGAAAGCATCTCAATGACCGGGCGTTGCGGCTCATCGCGCAGGCCAATAGCAATCGCAGTTGTGCGTGGGACTAACAGAGGATCGAGAATGGGAGCAAGTTCAACCAGCCATACCCCATTGGCATAATCTCCTAACATCTGTTCGCCAACCTTCAAGGATAGACGCGTTTTCCCTACACCACCTGTACCCACTAACGTAATAAGGCGATATTTGTTGATGAGATTGATGACTTCTGCTTGTTCTTTTTCACGGCCAATGAAGCTGGTCAATGGAGTAGGTAAATTAGTGATTGGTTTGCTTGCGAATGAGCGAGCTGATCCCTCTGGAAATCCCGAAAGCCCACGTGCAAAGCGCAGCCAGGCCTCACGTTCAGCCTGCGGAGCGCCCAATTTCTCGAGCAGGATCTGCGCCAGTCCTTTGGATGGTTTGAGTGCACCGGATTCAATCCGGCGCAGCGTGATGCGCGCGCAACCTACCTGATCAGCCAGATCCTGCTGGGTCAAATCCAGCATCCGTCGTTGCTGATGCAGCCACTCTCCAAAAGTGATTTCTTTAGAAGGAGCCATGAGCCGTTTGTATCACATTTTATATCCATTTTGGCATTACTTCAGATGAGCGACGCTGGTGTAATACGGCCAGTGATTGGCATTCAAACCAACTCTTGCCAATCGAGGAGACGTTCTATGAATACTATTCGATACGCCCGATTCCTAATAATAGTGCTTTGGGCTGCTATGGTTCTGATTGTGACTTCGACCAGCGGCACTGTCAGCGCTGGAAGTTCAATGGCATTCCGCACGACATGGGATGATTTTCGTGATGGTTTCACGATAAATACCTCTACCGCAAAATGGATCTACTTTTCCCATCATCAAAATGGCGGTCAGTTTGTCGCTAACGATGGCATTGCACGCACTGACAGCCGCGGCTTGCACGTTGTTGCCAGCGGGACCAATCCAAGCACGTTGCAACCTGCCTTCTCTCTCACGATGGCGCAGGAAGATGACAATCCTTTCGGCATGTCGGGACAACTTGATCACTATAAGTGGGTGGCGTTTATGAACCATACAGCCTCCTCTGGCGTACCCGGCTTCGATGCCGTCGCAGGACAGGAACTTGTCTGTGAAACTTGGCTTTCCGGACGGACGTTTGGCACAAGCGGCCATCCTTTTCTGGCTCATGTCGCGAACCCCAATGACGATCTGCGCCTCGCGGCCGTTGCGATGAATGTATTTGACTTTCAAACCCAGCTGGCATTCGATTTTTGGCTGACGAATGAGCGGGTGTACGCGGTGTATTCCCGCCTGCCAGATGCACGAACCTCCAATAACAACTTTGCCACATTCACCTATGCCGTTCCGGTTGCAGCGCGCGATCTGCGTCACGATGAGCATCTGGAAATCGCCTACAACAAATCCGCAGGCTTGGTACGCTGGCTCCTGGACAACCGTGAGGTCTTTCGGGTGAACCAGATTGGGCGACGACTTGCACGCGCCAATATGACACTCGATCACGGTGGCGTGGAAGAGTTGCTTTCGCCAAACCAGCTCGACTGCGGGATGGGCATGTTCACACTGCTCGATGGTTACCGACCCACAAACATGGGGTTGGTTCGGCTTTCCAACCTTCCCTATTTCTATTTTGATCCAGATGCCGGCGAGCCGTCGCCTGAGCTCTTTCTCGATAACTCGAGTGCAGACGGAAGTCGATTATTCGGCCAAGGTGCTGAATTGCATATCCAGCGTTACGTTGTCTCCAGTAATACAGTGCGCTAGAAGAGAGGACCCTGTGCAAAACCGTTACTCAACCCAGGTCAAACAATTGCTCAAGGCTGTGCTTACTATTCCGGGAGCTATAGACACCAGCACGCGGGAGGCAATAGAGGTTTTTTCCGCTGCACAAAGTGATCGAATTTATGTGCCTATCGGAGAAATTCCCGCAAGCCTCCAG
>Ga0114129_10000846_pt1 | contig 39632 bp, 36 predicted proteins | sample RhiMetdeltSRZDD1_FD_80071 | JGI IMG/M metagenome (GOLD analysis project Ga0114129, IMG submission 80071) | Populus rhizosphere microbial communities from Tennessee, USA - Rhizosphere MetaG P. deltoides SRZDD1 (version 2) (version 2) | ecosystem: Host-associated > Plants > Roots > Rhizosphere >...
GAGCCGATAAACACCTCGCTTGCAACCCCGAAGAAGCGACTGATCAATTTACTGTATGCCATGGGACTCATGCTCTCTGCCAGCGGCGTAGAACCGCGCACATCTGCGAAAAGCATTGTCAATTCAAGTTCCGTCCCCCCGAGATTCTGGCTGGTAAAACCGTAGCACTGGTTGCAGAGCTGCGGCGTCAGGCTGGAGGGTCCCTTACCGATCATCCTGAAGAATGCCCCACCGATTCCATGATACGGTCCGTTACAAAACTTGCAGCGCGGTCCATCCGGAATCAGGCGAAAGATATTTCGCAGTAAGCGGCAGGGCAGCGCGGGGTCTACGCCGGTCAGGATTCCGCGCCACCATTCTTCCGCTGTCAGTTTTTTTGCCATGAGTGATTATACTCCCGGCCCTGGCGTGGAGTGCGGCGTTGCTGTACGGCTGCTCCAGGGTTTCCATGCGCGCATCCTGGTTTTGTCAGCAGGCTACGAGCACTTAGCCCTTCCGCTCAGGGGAGGTTTTCCCGCACTGCCAGTGCAATTGCTTCCTCCATGTTCAGTCTCTGGCCCTCCTGCCAGGCCCTTTCGAACTCGGACACCTTCATCTTTCCGCGCATCGCAATGAGTTCCTGTTCGTACTCCATCAGTTCCATCGGTGTGGGGGTGGAATCGATCGTCTTCCGCAGGTGGTCTGCTGCACCCAGGATCGTCACAGCACGCTGGACCTCAGCCTGCTTCGCGAGGATATAGGCAATGCATTCCAATTCATGTGCGACCGCCGCGCGATGACCCAGGTCTCTCCACTTGGGCAGGAGATCCCGGTAGAGTTTCAAAGGTTCATCCAATTCACCGTTCTCGCGCAGGACGTGCGCCAGCTCACTGTAGCAGGAATACATCTGGCGCTTGTTCCCCATTTTCTTTGCGAGCTCTGCGCTCTGCATGAATTTCGTACGCGCCGTGTCCAGATCACCCATAACCCCTGCAACCCGCGCCGTCCCAAAAAGAGACATGGCTGTGGCCCACTCATTGGGTATGTCTGCGCTAATGGAGAATGCCTCGTCCAGATATGCCTTCGCTCGCTCCAGATCCCGATAGCCTACAAACGCCAGTTGGGCGCGGGTCGTGAGGACAGTGGCGAGGTGTTCCGCCAATCCCGTTCGACGCGCGATGGCTTCGGCTTCCGTGAGGGCGTTTTCCGCTCCCGTGAAATCTCCCTGGAAGACAGAAGCCAGGCTGAGGAGACCCAGGAGTCGGCCCAGCCCGACCAGGTCATTGACCTTTCTTACGGAGGCGATGCCGGCTTCCGCTGCCTCACGAGCTGTCTTGTGATCACCGATCCCAATCGAACTCCATCCGAGTATTGCATAAACCTTGGCGCGCTCGCCATCCATTTCTGGAAGCGATTTGGTCCGTTCCAATATCATCCGGGACCATCTGCGTGCTTCGGTGTTATAGTCCCGTCCTACCCAGAAGTTTCCCAACATGTTGATCAAGTCCAATGCTCTTTCAGGATGGTTTGAGCTTGACCACTCCAATGCGGCGCGCAGATTATCGTGCTCGAGTTCCATTCGATCCAGCCATTCCGTGTCATCGGGGAGGGCGCCGAAAGTGTTTTGTTCACTCTGCAGTGTTGGCTTCATGATTTGCCAGAAATGATCCATGTGGCGGTCACGGACCTGTGACGCCTCGCCGGACTCAAGCAGCTTCTCCATCGCGTACTGGCGGATGGTCTCGAGGAACCAGTAACGCGATTGACCGTCCTGCTCCTCAACGTTGACCAGGGATTTATTGACCAGCCCGATCAGCCCCTCCATCGCATCGACTTCACCGATAACGGCTTCCGCGGCCTCGAACGTCCAGCCTCCCGAAAAGACCGCCAGCCGGCGCAGGGTGCGCTGCTCCGTCTCGTTCAGGGATTGGTAACTCCAGTCGATCAACGCACGCAGAGTCTGCTGGCGCGGCAAGGCTGTGCGGCTGCCGCCCGTGAGGAGTTTGAAGCGGTCGTCGAGACGTTCTGCGATTTGTTCGGGGGTAAACAATTTAACGCGCGCTGCTGCCAGCTCGATCGCCAGGGGAATGCCGTCCAGGCGCTGGCAGATCTGGGCAATGGAGGAGGCGTTGTGGTCTGTGAGATGGAAGCGCGGCTCGGCTTTCGTGGCGCGATCGATGAACAAGCGCGTCGACTCAAACTCCATCAGAGATGTGAAAGATGGATCGGGCAGTGACAGGGACGGCACACGATAGACCGTCTCACCGTCGATGCCGAGTGCCTCACGGCTCGACGCAATGAGCTTGAGCTGTGGGCAGGCATGCAAAAGCTGATCCGCGATCTGGGCGCTGGCTTCCACGAGATGCTCGCAGTTATCGAGAATCAGCAGCAGTTGCTTCGCGCGCAGATAATCGATGATGACATCCATCAAAGGGATGCCCGGCACTTCATGCAGCTCCAGCACGGCGGCAAGCGCCGAAACGACGTAGGCAGGGTCGCTCAGAGGGGCAAGCTCCACGAGCCAGACGCCGTCCTTGAACTCGGCTAACTGGTCCGCGGCGAGATGGAGCGATAGCCGCGTCTTGCCCGTGCCGCCCGGACCGATCAGCGTCAGCAGGCGCGCCGAAGCGAGCAGCTTGCGCGCCTCTGTCATCTCACGTTCACGACCAATGAAGCTTGTCAGTTGGGAAGGAAGATTGTTGGGGAGGGAATTGAGCGATTTGAGGGCAGGAAACTCGTTCTGCAAGCCGGCTGCTAGCAGCTGAAAGATGCGTTCCGGACGGACCAGGTCCCGGAGGCGGTGTTCACCCAGATCAAGCAGGGATACATTGGCAGGTAGATGCTCACGGGCCAGCTCGGCTGTGACCGACGAGAGCAGGACCTGTCCTCCGTGTGCCACAGACATGATGCGCGAAGCGCGGTTGAGCGCCTGCCCGTAATAGTCCCCGGCGCGTAATTCCGCTTCTCCGCTGTGCAGGCCCATGCGGACCCTGATCGTGAGACCGCCGAGAGGTTCTTGAAAGGCGCGCTGTGCGGCGAGCGTGGCATGGACGGCGTCCATAGCCCTGTCGAATACTCCGTGAATGCCATCACCCGTCAGTTTGATCACCTGTCCCCCGCTCGACTCAATTGCCTCGCGCAAAATCGAGTTATGCTGCGCCAGCGCCCCTTGCATCGCCCCAGGATACTTCTCCCAAAGCCCGGTGCTGCCCTCTATATCGGTAAATAGAAACGTCACGGTCCCAGACGGCAATCGACCCATATGAACTTTCACCTGTAAAACGTTATGATTAGGCTGAGTATAACAGCTAACAATTCCTCCCTCCCGAAAAGCACCGGGATAATTCCTGGGTTGTGTCCTGATCCCCGAGCGCGCTTCGACTGCAAGGCTTCGAAAATCACTCAGCCTTTCCGCAGCGCAGGCTGCGCCCGCTTCGGTCAGCGCGAAACGCTGCGCTTACGCTCGACCCCTTAGCTAATCAGATGCAACAAGACACCACCCAGCACGCCGGTCAGATGGAATGGAAGAAAATCCATGACCTCGACAGGCTGTCCCAGTGCAAGCTTCAGGTAGAGATAGGGAGCCCAGACCAGGATGCCAAGCAGGATGAGGATATGTCCCGCCATGTGCAAACCATTTTTCTTCGCGGGCAGGATGCCCAGCTCTTTGCGCGCCAGCGAGCGCAGGCGCGCTCCCCCGATGACACCGATCAGATGAAATGGCAGGAATAGCATGAAGGCTGGCTTTTCACCCATTGCTCGCAGAAAGATAAAGGGAGCCCACGTGAAGACCCCGAGCCAGATCAGGAGCGTGCCCAGTCGATAACGTGTTACGACGTTGCTGATGAGTTTCTCTTCGGTTACCATGTTTTGAATGTTTCCTGGACTGCGTTGAGTGTCTCATCGATCACATTCTCATCATGCACAATGGAAAGGAAACCGGCTTCGAACTGTGAGGGCGCCAGGTACACCCCACGCGCAAGCATGCCCTGGAAGAACTTCCCGAACTGGGCTTTATCCGCGACTTTGACGGTGTTCCAATCGACAGGCCGGGTCTCGCTGAAGAAGGTGGTACGCATCGTGCCCACGCGCGTCTGCCGGATGGGAACCCCGGCTCGTTTCGCCGCTGACTCGATGCCCGCGTCCAATTGGCGACCGCGCAATTCCATCTCGTCCCAAACCTTTTGATCACGGATCAAATCCAGCGTGGCGAGGCCCGCGCTCATCGCCAGCGGATTTCCCGCCAGCGTTCCCGCCTGGTACATGGGTCCGGCAGGCGCGACCATTTGCATGATCTCTTTCCTACCGCCATACGCGCCGACGGGCAGCCCCCCACCAATGACCTTGCCCAGAGTTGTCAGGTCCGGCTTGATCTTGTAGAGCGCCTGGGCGCCGCCTCGATGCACACGGAAGCCGGTCATCACCTCATCGAAGATAAGCAGCGCGCCTTCACGCGCAGTGATAGCACGCAGGCCCTCGAGGAAGCCGGGCAGCGGTGGGACAACGCCCATATTCCCTGCCACCGGCTCGACAATCAGTGCGGCGATCTGTTCGGGATATTTCTGGAATAATGCTTCCACAGAGTCAAGGCTATTGAAATCTGCCACCAGCGTATCTTTGACCGTGTCCGCCGGGACACCGGGCGAATCGGGCAAGCCAAGCGTCGCCACCCCCGAGCCCGCCTGCACTAAGAGCAGATCTGCATGGCCGTGATAGCAGCCATCGAACTTGATGATCTTGTCGCGTTTGGTGAAGGCACGCGCCAAGCGCAGCGCGGACATGGTCGCTTCGGTGCCCGAATTGACAAAGCGGATCATCTCGATGTCTGGCATGAATTCCATGACGCGCTTTGCCAGTTCCACCTCGAGCGGGCTGGGCGCGCCATAGGATGTCCCTTTGACCGCGGCTTCCTGAATAGCTTTCACAACGCTTGGATGCGCATGTCCTGTGATCAGCGGTCCCCACGAAAGGACATAGTCAATATAACGGTTGCCGTCCACATCATAGAGATAGGGACCCTTGCCGCAGTCAATGAACAGCGGCTGCCCGCCCACCGCGCGGAAAGCGCGCACGGGTGAATCAACGCCGCCCGGCAATAGCGTTTGTGCTTCCTGAAAGAGAGAGATGGATTTGGTGATGTTCATTCGTTCCTTTTGGAGTCAACGACTCCAGTGTTGTATTTCTAGAGCTAAACCAAAGTCTGGAGACTTTGGACTCCTTCTAAGGCTTTTTCCACAGCCAGTTCCCCGGAATGGATGCAATCGGGGATGCCAATGCCGCGGTAGCCATTCCCTGCCAGCGCCAGCCCGGGATGTTTTTCCAGTGCGGCATCGATGCGTTTCAGGGTTTCGGGATGACCGAGGTTGTATTGCGGCATGGCTTTATCCCACAGAAAGACGCGCTGCAGGAGAGGTTGAGCGGTAATGCCCAGGGTGAGGTTCAATTCCTCTTTTGCCAGCGCAAGCAGCTCCTCTTCACTCCACGGGATATCCTGCCCGGCGCGACCGACAAAGACGCGGATCAGAGCATAGCCTTCCGGCGCGCGGTGCGGGAACTTGGTGGAGGTCCAGGTGCAGGCGAGGGCGCGGCGTCCTTCCCGGCGCGGGATCACGTACCCGTAACCGTCGAGGTCGCGCGGGATGTCATCCAGGCGATAGGCGAGGGAAACGGTCGCGGTAGAGGCGTATGGAATGCTCTGGAGATCCGAAGCAAGAGTCGGATCGAGCGAGGCGAGCAAAGTTCCGCTGACAAAAGCAGGTGCCGCCAAGATCACGGAGTCAGCGTCAAGCGTCTCTCCGGTTTCCAGTTCCACTTGATAATGCAATCGGTCCCGCGGGGATGCTTCGCGATAATTCGTAATTCGACGGGCGACAGTGTTGAGTCGCAGATCAACACCAGTTGCGGTCAGGTGTTCCACAAGTTTTTCGACAATCTCAGCAAGGCCGGTGGTGGGAGTCAGGAATGCAGAACGCGAACCTTGCACGGATTTGCCGTTGGATTGTGCTCGCATCTTGAGGGCGCCGCGTGCGAGTGAGCCATATTTGAGCTCCAGGTCACGCAGATATGGAAAGGTGGAGGCGAGGGAAAGTCGATCCCCATCCCCCGCATAAATACCGGACATCAGAGGCTCAATCAGATTCTCATACGCTTCCCGTCCGAGGCGGCGGCTGACAAATTTACCCAGGCTTTCGTCACCGTCGACTGCTTTCGCCGGGAGTACGAAGTCCAGTCCCATGCGCGCCTTGCTGAACCACGAAACCAGCCGCGACTTGAGGATCGCCTCGATATTCGTGGGGATCATCATCGCCAGCCCATCGGGGAGCGGAAGCAGGCGATTGTGGTTTAAGACATACGTGTTTTTCTTATGCGGATTCGTGCCATGCAGGCGGTCGACGAGACCAAGCTCCTTGCACAGGGCGACGCCCCAGGGCTTCGTCGCCAGAAACGTATCCGGACCGCCTTCGATGATAAATTGACCATCGTCAAAGTCAACGCGGTCTGTGGTGATCTTGCCGCCCCAGTGATCCGACGATTCAAGGAGCGTAACCTGAATATCCGGGATCTTGCTGGCATAATACGCGGCGGAGAGGCCTGCAATGCCGCCCCCGATCACCAGAATTCGGCTCATGGCCAGCCTGCTTCCTGAGCGGACTGGCGAACCAACCCGGCCAGCCCGCGTATCATTTTCGGCGAGTCGTTGAGCATCACGATACGCTCCAGTTGAACGTCCAGTTTCTTCGCAAGGTTTTGATACACAATATCGATGTCATACAAGATTTCCACGTGTTCACACACAAATCCAATCGGGCAGATCAATATGTGACGCCTGCCTGCGGCAGCATAGTCTTCGATCACTTCGGATGCGTCGGGACCCAGCCACGGGTCATTCGAAATCGCTGCAGATTGATAAGCAAACTCATACGGACGTGAACCTAGCCTGTCCTTCAGCGCTTCTGTGGTCGCCAGCAACTGCAGTGGATAGGGGTCGCCCCACTCCAGGATCCGTTCGGGCAGGCTATGTGCTGTAAAGATCACCGGCACATCTGCTCGTACGGATTCGGGAAATCGCTCGAGTGCAGCTTGCACCCGCTCTGCAAGCGCGTCCAGGTATTCAGGGAGAAGATGCCAGTCATGGATGCGGGCGACCTGCATGCCCGACTTTGCTTCTTCGATCTTGTTGAAATAGGCCTGGATACTCATCCGGGAATAATGCGGCGCCATGACCAGGCCCACGGTCCGCTCGATGCCCTGCTCGCGCATTGCAGTCAGCGTATCGGGGATGAATGGATGCCAGTGCCGCATGCCCACGAAGACCCTGAAGTCGTATCCGTGCTCATTCAACACGGACTGAAGAGCATCCGCCTGTGCCTGAGTCCGTTCGAGGATGGGAGAGCGCCCACCGATCTCGCGATAGCGCTCGCGAACTTCGTGGACGATCTCCGGTGCGGTGGTGCGATAGCCGCGCACATCCATCAGGTAGGGTTCGACCTCCTCGAGATTATCCGGACCACCATACGCCATTACCAGTACGCCGATCATAGATGAGGAGCTTTCCGTTTCTCTATGATTTCGGCAAATGGTGGAAGGATCTTTCGAGCGTTAAACGGATACCAGCCAATCTCCGCGCGGACGGCCTGCTCTTTCAGCTCCGTCGCGCCCCAAATGAGTGATGCACCAAACGCACCCAGAAGAGCAGAGACCCATACCCCGGAAACCAGTAAGGAAACAATCACAAGCAAAATCCCGGATCCCATCACATAGGGCCACCATAAATATCCGAAGTAGCGTTCGCCCCGAATGACCCAGACAAATCCGAAGCCGATAACCAGGAGGGTTGTGATTCCGAGGGTGAGTCCGATAAAGTTCATGAGTAATTAGTAATTGGTAATGAGTGATCTGTAACCAGTTCCACTGCTTCCGCGGGCGTGACAGGCTTTCCGACCGGATCGCGCTTTAGCAGGTCGAGAGTCGTGGCATCTGCATGATCGCGCAAGAGGCGAGCGTGACGTGGGTTAGAGGCGTTGGCGGGCGCGTGTCCTTTTTTGATGCGGTTCTGTTGACGGGTGAACTCAAGGGCATCCCACAGAAGGGTGAAGCCAAGAATGCCGGTTGCAACTGAAAGCAGAATGTCAGACGTCGAAAGTGAAAACCATTCGAAATAAAGACCGAACACAGCAAAGACAACGGTCGGCAGCCAGATCGTCGGCGAGATGGACTCGATCCTGCGCACAGCCACATGCCCAAACCACACACCGGCGAAGGTACTCACCGCAGCAACCAACCCGACGTAATTAAGGTTCATGGATTTGCCCTCACGCCTGCGCCTCTCCCCGCTTCGCCTCCGCTGGCGCTCAGCGCGAGGGGGAGAGGGGAGAACTCATGCACCATTTCGACAACGGCCCTGGCGCTCTCGACGGGTGTGTGCTGCAGGATGCCATGGCCCAGATTGAAGATATGACCGGGGCGTCCCTCGGCGCGGCGCAAGATATCGTGGACACGTTTTTTGATCTCGGGCTGAGGTGCAAAGAGAACGGTGGGGTCGAGATTGCCCTGCACAGCGACATCCTGCCCGAGCAGCCGCCAGCCATCATCCAACGGGATTCGCCAGTCGAGTCCGATCACGTCTCCGCCGGCGCGTTTCATCAGCGGAAGAAGAGTCGTGGTGTTCGTCCCAAAGTGAATGACGGGCACATTCTCTGCTTTGGCAGCAGCCAGAACTCTTTTGGAATAGGGGAGGACAAAATTCTCGTAGTCCTGCGGGCTCAGTGCACCCACCCACGAATCAAAGATCTGCACAGCCTGCGCGCCGGCGCGGATCTGTGCGACGAGATAGTCGGCAAGGACGCTCGAAAGCTTGTCCATCAAGGCGCGCCAGACTTCGGGCGCAGCATACATCATTGTCTTGGTGTTCAGAAATTCACGCGAAGCGCCACCTTCGATAATATAGGAAGCAACGGTGAACGGTGCGCCGCAGAAACCAATTAGTGGAGTTCCGTGGAGCTCCTGGCGCAGGATGCGGATGGCATCCATTACATAGCGTAGATCTGTTTCCGCATCGACCGGTCGCAGCGCGGCCAGATCACCCAGCGTCCGCACGGGCTTGCCGATTACAGGACCTTCGCCTTTGGCAAATTCCAGACCTAACCCAAGCGGGATCACGGGTAGAAGGATATCCGCAAACAGGATGGCGGCATCCACCCCGAGAGCACGCACAGGTTGCATCGTCACTTCGGCGGCAAGCTCGGGCTTGTAACAAATCTCCAGCAGGGAGTATTTCTCACGGATAGCCCGATATTCCGCCATGTAGCGCCCAGCCTGGCGCATAAACCAGACCGGTGTCACATCCACCGGCTCGCGGCGGCAGGCGCGCAGGAAGCGATCCTTTATTTCCATAACTTCAAGGTCTCCTCGGCGGGATGATAGATAGCCATATGCAACGGCGTATCGCGGAGTGTAAAGCGACGCGCCTCCGTATCACGCAATTCGTTCACCAGATCGGAAAACCGTGCCAGGTCGTCGGTTTCGTAGACCACCACGAACTCCTGGTTCTGCAAGCCAAAGGAATAGAGCAGCAACTGGCTGATATCGTCATATTGTTTGCCGATGCGGATATGCTCATTCATCATCCCCTGGCGCGCCTCGCGGCTCATTAGATACCAGTCTGTGGTCTTACTAAATGGGTAAATGATGAGATAAGGCCTGCGCGTCTCTGCAAATGGATCGATCTCCTGCTTCGAGCGCGCCTTCGAATATTGAGATGGACGCGTAAAGCCCCACAAAGAGTCTTTCAAATCGATCCACTGGCGATACGGGTTATTGGCTGAGGCCAACCTCTCAAAAAATCTGGCGGCATCTTCTTTGTCATCTGCTGGCAGTGCACACCAGACGATGAGGTCGATCCCGGTTTCCGTGGATTGGAAGATATCCACTTTCTGCGCCGCGGCACATAAGCTCTTCAACCACCCGCGCTGCAATTCCTCGCGCTCTTTCGCAGATAATAACCAGTAAGACTCCTTGAACGAGATCAAGGAGTAGTGATTAAGCGTGCGGTTGCTTTGCAGAACTTCTTCGTTTGAAGGTACCATTAAGCTCCCTTTGGAATATAAGAACAAGCCGGATCCGTTTCGAGATAATCACCGGTGATGCCGTAAGCACGTCCGCGCTGACCGCCGCAGACGTCGCGATATTCGCATCTGCCGCAGCGTCCCTTGATCAAGTCAGGACGACGCAGTTCCGTGAATAGTTGTGAGTGACGATATACATCAACTACATCGTCCGTGCGGACATTTCCAGCGGTAAGCGGCAGGAAACCCGATGGTTGAATCTCGCCGATGTGTGAGATGAACAGGAAGCCGTTCCCGTCATTGACACCGCGCGTGGGCCGGTTCAATCCATCGGCATACTGGAAGCCTGCGCCTTGAAACGTAACAGGCGTGCCATTGCCCTGTTCGGCTTTACGACGTTCAATCGCGACACGCCGGTACATCGGCGCCGCAGTCGCTTTGATGTCGAAAGGGGCAGTCTTGGAAAGGTCATATAACCAGTGGAAAACCCGTTCGTGCTCGTCCGGGGATATCATCCACTGCATTTGAGCGCGCCCGGTGGGGACGAGGAAAAAGACGGACCATTGGACGGCGCCCACTTCCTGAATAAACGGAACCATGTCCGCCAGCAAGTGGACATTGTAGGTGGAGACGGTCGTGTTGACCTGCGCACTCAATCCGGCAGACTGCGCATTGCGCAAAATGTTCATGGTCCGATGCCAAGAACCGGGCACCTGACGAAAGGCATCGTGCGCCTCGGCAGTGGGGGCATCCAGGCTGAGAGCGATACGACGGATCCCTGCCTCGCGCGCTTTCTGCATCCGCTCAGGGGTGGGCAGAGCTGTCGCCGTGGGAGTGAGTGAGCAGCGCAATCCCTTTTGCGTGGCATAAGAGATCAGATCGAACAGGTCCCGGCGCATCATCGGGTCACCACCGGTGAAGATCAGGATCGGGTTCCCAAACTCTTTGAGGCGGTCGATCAGACGCAATGACTCTTCGGTGTTCAGCTCGTTAGGATCGGCGCGATGCTGCGCATCTGCCCGGCAGTGCACGCAGGCAAACGCACAGGCACGTGTGACCTCCCAGGCGATGGTGAAAGGCGACTGGCTAAAATCCGCCACTTCCATGCGTTGATCATGTAAGTGACGTTCACTTGCGGCTCGTTGTGTGAGGTGCGATGATGTCATGATGTCTCCGTGAGATCCGATATTCGATACTCGTTGTTCGAGTTTATTTCAACCAATTTGCCGCTTCGACCGCGTGATACGTCAGGATCAAATCAGCACCGGCGCGCTTCATGGCGGTGAGTGTTTCCAGCGTCACTTTTGCTTCGTCGATCCAGCCGTTCGCCGCGGCGGCCTTGATCATTGCATACTCGCCGCTGACGTTATAGGCTGCCAACGGCAGGGCAGGGAAGGCGTCCTTCACGACGCGGATTACATCCAGATACGCCAGCGCCGGCTTGACCATCAGCATATCCGCGCCCTCTTCTACGTCAAGCGCAGCTTCACGAAGCGCCTCTCGCACATTGGAAGGGTCCATCTGGTGCGACTTGCGGTCGCCAAACTTCGGCGCGCCCTCGGCGGCTTCGCGGAACGGACCATAAAAGGAGGAGGCATACTTCACGGCATACGAAAGGATCGGTGTATTCTCAAACCCACGTTCATCGAGAGCCTGGCGGATGGCGGATACCATTCCATCCAGCATGCCACTCGGAGCGACGATATCCGCGCCGCATTCCGCATGGGAAACCGCTACCTTGGCGAGGACATCGAGGGTTGGATCGTTCAGGACGTAGCCTTCGGGAAGGTGTGAATGCAGGAGTCCAACATCTCCAGATGTTGTAGTGCCAAAGTCTGGAGACTTTGGAGTCCGCGTGTTAAGGAGGCCGCAATGCCCATGGTCCGTGTATTCGCACAGACAGACGTCCGTGACCACCACCATCTCGGGAAATTCCCTTTTGATGGCCCGGATTGCCTGCTGGACAATTCCATCTGGCGAGAAATTTTCAAGCCCGATGGGGTCTTTCTCTTCCGGAATCCCGAATAAAATAACCGCGTTCACATCCAATTTCAGGGCGGCTTCTGCTTCCCGGACCGCCTCTTCCACGGAGAGCTGGTACACACCCGGCATCGAGCGGATCTCGCTCCGTCCCGCCCCATGGCGGATAAATAAGGGATAGATAAAGTCGCGAGCGTTGAGCTCTGTCTCACGAACCATTGCTCGCAGGGCGGGTGTGGCGCGCAAGCGCCTCGGACGATTGACGAGTTTCGATTTCCCATTTTCGTCTATCGAGTTTCGCTTTTCGAATTCCCGCAGCGTCATGAGACCTCCATATTACTGATCAGATCGATCAGCCCATCGGTTGTGTATTCTTTCGCCGTTACGAGATTAACCAGGCCCTCTTCGCGGGCAGCCTGCTCGGTAGTGGGGCCAATACAGGCAAACAACGGATTCCCAGGTAATGCCAACGGATCCAGCTCATGCTGGCGCGCGATGGCAATGAAATTTTGAACGGTCGACGGGCTCGTCAGTGTGACGACATCGACACCTGATTTCAATGCGGCGAGACCTTGAGGGTCAGGTTGGACCGGCAACGTTTTATACACAGCAACTTCATGCGGAACTCCGCCCGCCTCAGCGATCGCTTCAGGAAGCGCCTTTAGAGCAATTTCCGCTCTGGGCAGCAGGATCCATTTCCCGCGCACATCTCCCAGCTCGCGCAAGATCGACTCGGGTAGATATTCCTCTGGGACAAAATCGGGATTGACGCCACGCGCCTGGAGGGCCTCAGCCGTCTTGGGTCCAATCGCGGCAATACGGGGATTCGCCATAGTGTCCCCCTGACTCAGGGAAACAACACTTCCTGCGTGCCGTTGTGTCTCAGTAGAAGTTCCAAGATAATCAAACACCACATGGACAGCATTGACGGATGTAAACACTAGCCAGTCATAGCAATCCAATTTTGATAGAGCGCGCTCCAGCGCGAGATTGTTCTCAATCGGCTGTATCTCGATCACCGGAAAAAAGATCGGTTCAAAGCCAGCGAAGCGGAGCTTTTCAGCAAAGTCCTCAGACTGGAGGCGCGCGCGGGTGATCAGAATTCGTTTCATTTCACTCTGCTCGAGGCAAGGATCTCGTCGGCCCCTTGCGCGATGGCATTCTGCGCGAGTTCATATCCGAGAGCTAGCGGATCCGTGCCTTCGCCGGGCACTTTGATGCCTTGACTTCCATCCACCGAGATCACCAATCCGGTCAGGCGGATCGCTGGGGTGTGAGTGCTGACAAATGTCTCGGCGTATGCCGCCACGGGGACCGCACAACCGCCACCCAGCCCACTCAGGAAGGCGCGCTCGGCACTGACGTTTTTTCGCGTGGATTCATCGTCCAAAGCAGCCAGGATACCCAGAGTCGTTGCATCGTCGGCGCGGCACTGGACAGCCAGTGCACCCTGTCCCGGCGCGGGCAGCATCACATCCAGCGACAGCCATTCGGTCACGTGCGAGCCCAGGCCCAGACGAGTCAAACCGGCGCCCGCCAGGACGATCGCATCATATTCACCTTCCAATGCCTTTCGCAAACGCGTATCTACATTACCACGCAGAGACTCGGTTTTCAGATCGGGACGGGCCGCCCTCAGCTGCGCCGCGCGCCGCAGGCTGGAAGTGCCCACGATGGCATCCTGTGGAAGGGAATAAAGTGTAAATCCATGTTTTGAGATCAGGGCATCGCGTACTTCCGCACGTACGGGAATACAGCCAATCGCCAGCCCATCGGGATTCTCAACCGGCAAGTCTTTGAGGGAATGGACCGCGCAATGGACTGCGCCGGAAAGCAATTCTGATTCAAGCTCCTGTGTAAAGAGACCCTTGCCACCGATTTCCGGTAAAGGCTTGTCCAGGATCTTGTCGCCCTTTGTCGTGATCACATTTTCTTCACAGATGAGGTCAGGATAGATGCCCTGCAACGCCTCGATCACCCAGTGAGTTTGCCAGCGGGCAAGGGCAGAAGGACGGGTTGCGAAGATGAGTTTCATAATTAAGTTTATAGGTCTAATCCGCAGCGGGTGACATGGAACAGGCTTCACCCGAGAAACTACAGGTGCCCGTATCATGATTCAAATCGAAGAGAGTCCGCGCCACGGTTGCGAAGGCGGGCGCGTGTGGGCAGGCGGATTCAGCACGCAGACGCCGCGTCGGGCGATCCAATATTTTCTTGACCAGCGCCTGCGTCAGCGCCTCGATACGATCGCGCTCCGCGTTCGTGAGGTCCGGCATGCGGCGGAGAGTCTTTTCCAGTTCTGCCATCCGGATGGCTTCTGCCTGCTGGCGAATATCTGCGATGATCGGCAACATCTCCAGAGATTTTAAGTACTCTTCAAATTCAGAAAGTTCCTGCGCAAGGATTTGCTTTACATGCGGCACTTCGTCCAGGCGCCGGGCCAGGGAATCTTCCAGTTGAGAATTGAGACCGTCGATATCGAAGAGCCTGACGTGCGGAATGCTCCCCGCGTCGGGGTCGATGTCGCGCGGCACGGCAATGTCGATCAGCACGAGTGCACGTTCAGGCCGCGAATGCATCACATCTGCAACCATCGGCGCCGATAAAACCAGATGCGGGGCACTGGTAGAGGAAATCAAGATGTCCGCCTCGCACAGGGACTCATGCAGAGATTCGAAGGTGGCGGCCTGTGCGCCCCAGCGCTCTGCCAGGGCGTGGGCGCGTTCGTGCGTGCGATTCACAACCCGAATCTTTTCGACTCCGCGCTTGCGCAATGCTTCGACGGTCAGTTCTGCCATCTCGCCTGCCCCCAGTACCACCACGCTGGCAGTCTTGATATGCCCCAGCGTTTTCTCCGCCACCGAGGCCGCCAGAGAGGAGACGGAGGCAGGGTTGCGGCTGATGGCGGTCTCCGTGCGGGCGCGCTTCCCGGCATGGATCGCGGCCTGGAAGAGTCGGTTCAAGGTGGGCCCAGCCGCGTTTTGACCGCGCGCCAGCTCAAGGGCACGCGTGATCTGCCCGAGGATCTGCGGCTCGCCGATCACCAGGGAATCCAGGCCCGCAGCCACATCGAACAAATGCCGCGCGGCCTCCACATCCTGGAAGCAATACAGATGAGGCTGCAGCTCCTCCACTGGCACGCCGCGCGCATCCGACAATAATGCCTCCAATTCGGCATATGCCAGTTGATTGGAGGCAGCGTAAATCTCGATCCGATTGCAGGTCGAAACGATGATTAGTTCGGCAAGCGAGGTTTGCAGATGACCGCAGAACAAACGCGCCAGGGAAGCCCGAATCTGTTCTTCATTCAGGGCAAGCCGCTCGCGCAAATGGACAGGTGCAGAAGTGTGATTGATTCCGAGGGAAATAATATGCATTGGCAACTGCCGGGTGTATGATTTGCATCAATATAACAATAAAGGTCACAGTACACCATTTAGGATTTATAGGTTTAGATTAACATCTAATAAGACAGCGCTAAGAGTTTGCTCATTTATGAAACGAATGTCATCATCCCAATTGATGAATATCACACCCTGTAACATAGACTCAACGCCTTACAATTTCTTGGCAATTGAGATGCAGGGAATGTCAAAGGCAGTCCGCGTTTATAATTGCCAAGATCAATACCCCAAGGAGCATCGCAGACATGAACCAGGAACTCACCGCTTTCATCATCAAAGAATTGTCACGGCATCGAGACCGCAAGAACCTGATTAGAGACGTCTGCGAACGAGCCGAGCTTTGCTGGAAGGATGCAGAGCGATTGATCACTTTGGTCGAGGCACAACACAGACCATCGATCACCGTACCCCGCACGCCCTGGCTGCTTTTCTTGAGCATTGGCGCGCTGCTCCTGGGTACCGGACTTCTGGCATTCAACCTGCAGAGCATCCTGGCGTTTTTCCAGAAGGATGTTTTGCACCAGGTGTTAAGTCTGCAAAGCATGTCTTACCAGGTCCTTGGATTGATCACCGGCCTGGTCATGACCGTGGGTGGGCTAAGCGGTCTGTGGCGATCGTTCGGCGTTATGTTTCCGGAATAAAGACCCTGAATCATTTCCCCAGAAGCGAAAACGGGCACAAAACTTAACCGGTATTTCTCAACCCGGCAGCAATCCCGTTGATCGTAATGCTGATCACCTCCCGAATCGATTGCGCTTCCTCACTCTCCTGGTCTGCCAGGGCACGGATGCGGCGCAGCATCTCCACCTGGATGTAGTTCAATGGATCCACATACGGATTTCGGAGTTGGACAGCGTGCTGTGTGACAGGTTCTTCCTCCAGCAGGTGCGCATGTCCGCTAATCGATAGAACAACATCTCGCGTCCGGTCGTATTCGGCTCGGATCGCACGGAACATTTCGCGTCCAAGCTTCTTATCGGGGACCAGGTCAACGTAAAGGGAGGCAATCCCCATGTCGGCTTTAAGCAAAGACATCTCCGCATTGTTCAGAATCGTATTGAAAAGAGGCCAGCCCTCATACATCTCACGCAGGAGCCTTTCATCTTTGATCGCGACCAGCGCCGAGCCCAGACCAAACCAACCAGGAAGGTTGAAGCGGCTCTGCATCCAGGAAAACACCCACGGGATAGCCCGGATCTTCGTCACTTCACTGCTCTTCCCACGTGCTGCCGGACGCGAGCCAATGTGCAGTCGCTTGATCTCGTCGAGGGGAGTTGCCATTTGCCAGAACTCGATGAACTTTGGGTTTTCATAAACAAGCCCGCGGTACATTTTGTGTGCGGCTTCGGACATTTGGTCCATCGCTGCCCGCCAGGTCGTGGGCATCTCAGCCTTTGCCCTGGCCGGCGAGGAGGCCACCAGCACCGCATGGACTAATTGTTCCAGGTGGCGATGCGCCAGTGCAAGGTTGGAGTAACGGGCGGCGATCACCTCGCCCTGTTCCGTGAGCCGGAAACGGCCATTGACGCTCCCCGGCGGTTGGGCGCGAATGCCTCGATTGGCTGGTCCCCCACCCCGGGCGATCGTCCCGCCGCGGCCATGGAAAATGGTCAGAACGATGTTATGTTTTTGCGCGACCTTCGTGATGTTCTCCTGACCCTGGTACAGGGCCCAGTTCGACATCACATATCCGCCATCCTTGTTACTGTCTGAATAGCCGATCATGATCATCTGCTCATCGTTGCATGTGACCAGATGTTCGCGATAGATCGGTAACTCCAGCAGGCTCTCAAAGATGGATGGGGCGGCGCGCAGATCTTCGATCGTCTCGAAGAGCGGCACAATCTGCAATCCCTCGTCGCAGCCTATCCAGCGCGCCAACAAGAGCACGCTCAAAACGTCGGCAGCGGACTGGCACATGGAGATCACAAACGGTCCGAGCAAGTCCGCGCCGTAGACGTCCCGTACGCGCTTGATCAACTGGAACAGTGACCAGGTTTCGGCGGTCGCCGCGGTAATGCCCGGCTGCGCCGAGAGGTCGGGGAGATCAGAGCCAAGCAATCTGGCAAGAAGGTCGAGCCGCTCGTCTTCGGGCATCGCCGCGAAATTTGAGGTCACGTTAAGCGCCCGCAGGGTCTCGTCCAGGGTGCCGTTCAGGCGGCTCGAATCTTCACGGAGATCCAGTCGCATAGAATGCAGTCCAAAGACATCCAGTTGACGGAGAGCCGTTTCAATTTCATCCTCTTGAAGAGAAGCGGGCAGGTTTGCAGCGATCAGTTCCAGAGGATTGCGCAGGTCCTGAATGCGAATACGCGCCTGGTGCGGCGTACGTTCCAGCAGGCGGGCAGTCATATCATCACGGGAGGCCTCCGCCAGGTCATTGGCAAGCAGGGAGAGCACCAGCCGGTAGGGCTCGGCAGGATAGCGTTCTTCAATGAAAGCGACGTGCTCCGGAAGCGGACGGCGCGAGTCGATCCATGCAATAAGTTCCGGGGAAGGAGAGAGACGGCGGGAGCTGACACTGAGACGGCGCGATAACTCCTGCAGCGTGCGGCGGTGCTTCTCCACCGCCAGACCGCGGTGCAGGCGCAAAGTTTCCGCGGTGACTACATGAGTCACGTTAGGGTTTCCATCGCGGTCGCCACCCATCCAGGAGGCGAGACGCAGCCATGTCAGAGGTGGTTCGACATCCGGGTAATGCAGGGTAAGCGCGCGCTCGAGGTCTTCGTAAAGCGTGGGCACGGCATCCCAGAAGACATTTTCCACAAAATACAATCCCGTGCGCACCTCATCCGTGACGGCAGGCTGAACGGTGCGGTCACGGTCTGTGAGCCACAGACTCGCAATCTCGGCATGAATCGCGGAACGGGTTTCTTCTCGTTCACGCGGTGTATAGCGTTCGCTGGAAATCTCACCCAGCAAATGCGCCAGGCGCTGAATCTTGGAGGTCACAGTTCGGCGCCGGGCTTCTGTCGGATGTGCAGTTAATACAAGTTCGATGAAAATCTGATCGAGCAAAGCCTGCATTTGCTCATCGGTCACCCCCTCCTTCTTGAGGGATGCAATCGCATCTCCGACAGATTCATTGAGCGGCTCCGGAGAAAGCATACTCTCCCGCTCGCGTAATTGCTGAACGCGCTGGTGTTCCTCGGCAAGATTGACCAGATCAAAATAGGCAGTGAACGCAGCAGAGACCGCACGCGCCGCGTCGACATCCAGCGCTTCGACATCGGCCTCCAGTTGCTTTGCAGCATCCGTATTTCCGCCTCGACGTTCTTTCGCCGCGGCGCGGATCCGTTCTTCCGTTGCAAATATCTGTGGTGATTCGAGCTCGCTGATCACCTCCCCCAGAATATCGCCCAACAAATGAATAGCCGCTGATAAATCCATACAAAAAGTATAACGAAAAATCCTTAAATCTGTAGTGCTATTTCGTTCCCTCTATCGCTCGCATTAAAAATTATTTCATCCCGGCAAGGACCCGCGTAATGACGGCATCCAGCAACCGCTCATCGACCTGACCGTTGAGCCGTGCCAGCACCGCCGATTTGATCTTTTGTCTTAGCTCGGAATCCGATGCGCTCTCGCGCGGCGCCTCTCGCGGATACGCCGCATAAATATTTACCGATGGACTGTAGGTCGCTTGCGGCGATGACAGCTCGCGGCGATTGATCCTTATGCCGTGTTTCATGGCGCGCTCGACAGCCAGGTCCGTCATGACCACATTATCGGTGACGTCGATGCTGTCGACCCCGCGCGCTTTCAGGTCGTCGATGTCTCGTTCGGTGTAAAAGATTTTCGCCATAGGCACATCCTCAGTGAGCAAACATGGAGTCCACAGTCTGCTGACTTTTGCGTGCAACGACTGGAGTCGTTGACTCCTGCAACATACTATTTTTCAGGTCTTCCTTCGAGTCCTTCCAACGCTTTCACCGCCGCGTTGCGGGCTGTCAGGATCTCGGCCTCCGAGCCGGAGAGCCACATGCGCCCGAAGCGACCGACGGACGAAATGTGCAGGATCTTGATGTTGGAGCCTTTTTCCGCTTCATTGGCAGCATAGTTGATGTATGCAGCGGGGGCACATTCCAGCACCAGCATTGTCTCGCCCGGGACCAGCATGGAACCGCGGCGGAAGCGGTTCAGAAGCTGCGCCTGGTACGGATCGACATTGGTGATGATCTGCACCGAGGCAATGAACGGCTTGATGCGTTCGGCAATGTTGAGTCCCAGTCGCTCCAGGATGATGCGCCCGGCTTCGAGCACTTCCGCCTGCGTCCGGGAGTGGACCTCGAACATACCAAACTCGCGCTCGACCAGTTGTGCGCCCGGCTTGGCTTCCGTCGATTTAACCGCGATATCCACCAGGCGAAAGACCTCGTTGCCCGGAGCGACTTCCACATACAGGGACGCCATTCCTTCGGTAGGCAGGTCACCCTGGGTGATCGTACCCACGAACGCGGCGTATTGCGCCTGCATCCGGTCGAGATAAGAGTAAACACGTAATGAAAATTGATCAGCCATAATGCTCCATCGCGTAGTGAACGACTGAAGTCGTTACTACATTCTAGTTATTCATCGCGATCCCGAGCGGTGTGATAAACAAAGGGTTACCGGGTAGAACTGTTTCCACACCGGTCACTTCCTGTATCACCTGGTCCATGCCTGGGTAGGCACAGGTGCCGCCCACTAAATAGATCTTATCAACTTTGTGCCCGGCAATATGCCGCCGGACAATCGTGCCGACCTTTTCCATGACCGGTCGGATCACGGGAAAGAGCCGTGTCTGCTCTTTCGGATCTTTCTTCAATTCTTCGGCTTCCTCGAAGGTGGAGCCTGTCGAACCTGCAATCACCAGTGAAAAATGTGTTCCGCCCGTTGGCTCATCGGCGGTGTACACCACTTTGCCTTTCTTCAGGATAGCAATCCCGGTCGTCCCACCGCCCACATCCACGATCGCGCCGTCTTTGAGCTGCAGGACGTTGTTCGCGGCGCTCGGCTCGTCGATCAACCCGGTGCAATCCAGCCCGGCGCCGAAGAGCACATTGGCTGTCGCACGGACCTCTGCCTGAGGCACACCCGGTGGGTATCCACTCGAGGCAGATGTGAGAGGGAAACCGAGTTTCTCCTCCACCTGAGATTTCATCTTGCGCAGAAGATCCACCGCGCCGACGAAATCGACCACCAATCCATCGCGCACGATCTGCGCAAACTGGTACGTACCGGCAATCGGCTGATGTTTTTCATCAAGGACGACCAGGACAGTGTAGGCGGTTCCCAGGTCCACGCCGACATGCACAGAGTTACCAGAGGGTCGCGCTTCCTCCAGGTCAGCCTGTAAGCCGTTTGCTCCAGACATCACGCGGTCGGTTTGAGTGAGTAAGTCAGCTAGATTCGGATTCATCCACTTTTGCAGTCACAATTTTTGACTTTTCCTTTGTGTTCCTTCGTGTCACTTCGACCTCGCTCAGTACAAGGCTTCGTGGCGAACCAAAAGTCATTTCTCGTTCCAGTTCACAGGAAAGACCACATAAACAAAGCGGGTCCAGTTCGGGGTGCCAAAGGTGATACTCGATCCCTTGGGAATATAGATCACATCTCCTGTTTTTCCACGCACCTGTTCGCTGCCGCGTGTGATCACCAGTTCGCCTTCCAGCACGATGTCAATCTCGTCATAGGTCAGAGTCCATTCCATCTCACCTTTGTCGAGCGACATATAGCCGGCGCCCATTGGAGAGCGATCCTCCGTTATCACCACATCCTTTAGCCAGACATTTGTCCCCGGTGTGGTTTTGCCCTCCAGAAAAGGCTCCACCTGGACATTTGCCATGCGGACGACTTTCAGCGGCGGCAGATTTGAGACAGCAGGACGGGCATCGTTTCTGAAGCTGACGCCCGAGGCTTTCTCCCGGATCACTTTCACGCCCAGGGCATAGGCGACATCGGAGGCTTCATGCGTGATGATATCGTCGTGTCCCAGCACGAGGGTTTCTGTGTTCTCGCGCGAGAGCCGACGGATATCCTCAGCTGTGAAGAGTTGACGCGGCATCAGGAGGTAGACACGCATCCACGTAAACAGGCTCACACACGCGGTGTGTCTCCCTGCTTACCTGTGGACCTGTGTACGGTTTACTTACTACCGCGCCCGCCGAAGGAACCCTTTGAATTCTGCGGCAGGATCATTTCGACATCGGTATGCGGTCTCGGGATCACGTGGACCGATGCCAGTTCACCGACGCGCTTGGCAGCCGCCGCGCCTGCATCTGTCGCGGCTTTCACCGCGCCGACGTCTCCCCGCACCATTACAGTCACGTACCCGCCGCCGACATATTCACTGCCGATGAGGGTGACGTTTGCGGCCTTGACCATCGCGTCTGCGGCCTCGATCGCGCCGATCAGACCTTTGGTCTCCACCATTCCAAGAGCTATCATGGCAACATCTACGGGCATAGTCGTACTCTCCTTTTGGTATATAGTTTCCGATTAGACATCGGATTTCAGGATTGAAGAGTTCAATCCTGAAATCTGAGGTCTAAACTGGGTTCGGAGTCAAAAGTCTCTAGAATTTTGACGACTCAACGCCTGGAGTCGTTGAGTCCGCGGTTATTTCTTCAACTCCAACAGCACCTTCTTCACGATCTCCTCCACTTGCGAATCCATGGAGTTGGATGAACTCGAGGCAGGCAGAGAAGAAGCTCCGCCGGTAAGCAGGCGCCGCTGGGCAGGGTCATCCGTCGAGCCGGGCGTGAAGGCAGCATCCGGCGCGGTGCGGATTTCATACGCCAATTTCTTGACGTTATATAAGTGATGCACCGTGATGTTATCGCCCGTGATCGCGCCTCCCACGCCGCCGGACCCAAGCGTCATGGCGGGCATCACGCCCGTGGTATATCCTGTTGTCCCGAGGGTCCCAAGCGTATTGACCACAATCCGAAAGACGGGTTTCTCCAGACCAAAGCGCATGATTACATTTTCATCCTGCGCGTGGATGACCAGCGAATGCCCGCGTCCGCCATAGTTGATAAGCTCGATACTGCGCTCACAACCTGCCTCCCAACCGTCCACTTCATACCAGCCGAGAACGGTGGTAAGTTTTTCACCCGAGAGCGGTTCTTCTCTTCCCACACCATTCAGTCTCACAACGAGGATGCGCGCCCAATCCGGGACGCTGAAGCCATACATCTGCGCCAGCTGCTGCGGACTCTTGCCCACGGCTTTTGGATTTGGCAAATGACCCGCGAACAGATTTTTCGCCAGAATTTGTTTTATGTCATCGCCGACAAAGTAGGCGCCCTCGGTCTTCATTAATTCCTCGAGCCGCGCGGCAATCGGGCGGTCCGCGACGACGGCCTGTTCCGTGGCGCAGATCACCGAGTGGTCAAACGCCTTCGAGGCGACGATGTATCTCGCCGCGCGTTCGAGACTTGCAGAACGATCCACATATACAGGGACGTTGCCAGGACCCACACCATAAGCAGGCTTTCCAACGGAGTGTGCTGCACGCACCATATCGGAGCCACCGGTTGCCAGAATCACAGCAGTATACCGGTGCTTCATAAGTTCCTGGGTTCCGGGCAGACTGATCTTGCTCATGCATGAGACCAGTCCCCTGGGCATGCCAGCCCGCTCCCCGGCTTCCGCCATGATGCGGGCCGTTTCCAGACAGCATTTTGCTGCAAATGGATGCGGGGCAACGACAATCGCATTCTTTGCCTTGACCGAGATCAGAATCTTGTACATCACTGTTGAAGTGGGATTTGTGCTGGGTGTCAATGCGGCAACCACACCCATAGGCCAGGCAATATCGTAGGTGCGCTTCTGTGGGTCACTTCGAATCACGCCAACGGTCGGAATGTCTTTGATCGCCTCCCATAACAATTGAGACGACAACAAGTTCTTCAGGGTCTTATGCTCGGGAACGCCATAGCCTGTCTCTTCGCTTGCCATTTTTCCAAGCGTCACCGCGCCATCGGCCGCGGCTTGTGCCATGGCCGCACAAATACGATCCACTTCCGCTTGCGTGGCAGTGAGGAATTTACGCTGCGCATCACGCGCCTGGACGGCGAGCGTGCGGGCTTCCTGAATAGACTGGAGATCGTTATCGAATTCTGCCATAAGACAACCTTTTTAACCACAAAGGACACAAAGGTCACGAAGGACTCAAGTGCTTCGCGGTTTAATAATTGATCGGATGACTCGCTACCTCTAACACCTTATTTTGGAACGCAGCCGCTGCTGCAACGCAGGCGGGTTGGTCGCCGGTCAGCATGACGCCCATGTAATTGGTTTCGGAGGGCGGCATGGTCAGCGAGACAATCGTCACATTCGCGGCTTTGAGTGCGGCATCCAATCCCACCAGGCCTTCATTCGGCGTGGCGACCAGATAGGCGATCGGAGAGCCGACCGGGAGGTTGCAAACCTGTGACAGATAAGTCCCTGTGCGAGAAATGACGTGTGGGAAGAAGGCGATCGAGTCATCCTCGTTCGCAGAATACCAGATTGCCCGGGTCTTGATGTACTCCACCGCGGCGTTGAGCCCGGATCTCACCTCCGCTGGGTCGGGTCCAGCAAGAATCGCCATGATCTCGCCCGACCATTTTCCCGACGTGTGCTTGGCACCAGCATAAAACGAGCGGGCATAGACCACTTCCACATTCGCCATTTTCGTGGCTTCATCAATGGCTGTGTAGGTGGCATCATCATTGTCCACACTGAGCAGCCCAATGGACCGTTGGTCATCGCGCAGCTTGAGATGCTCCGCAAAGTTGCGATCCACTTGCGGGATGAGCTGGACCGCGAGGGGAGTGCCATAAAGAGGATCGAGGATTGCCATGTGTTTCTCTTCTATGATTTTGCCAGCTTTAGTTTAACACCAGAGGCCTGGCTCTTGCGCATATTCTGCGCCAGTTGGACGACAAACGCGCCAGCCTCCAGCGGATTTGTACCGCCGCCTTCAAAAATATTGCAGACCACGTCACGGTCAGCATCTGTGTCGCCATATTTGGGTTTGTAGCCCATGTAGGCGCTCATCGACTCAGCGCGTCCTAAGCCGGGGCGCTCGCCAATGAGCAGGATCACCACGTCGGGCTTGATCAATTCACCTACGTCGTTCATCACGCCGACGCGAGCATACTTGATGAAGAAGGGCGTCCCAAACGTGAGGCCGGCATTCTGAACGCCTTGCTTGATCACAGGGAAGATCTGACGCAAGTTGGCCTCGATCGCCGCGGCAGAAAGCCCATCGCCGACGCAAAGCTGAATATTTACATTCTTCTGGCACTTCTCGTTGATTATACGTTTGGCATCGTCATTCAGCAATCGCCCAAGGTCAGGGCGCAGCAGATACTCCTGCTTGCCACCGGTGATCTTCGTCTGAACCGTAAAGAGATTGAACTGATCCAAAAGTTTCTGATCGACGTCGCGATACAGAGCGTCCTGGGTCACAGCATGATCGCCCTGAAATAAGAGCAGTGAGGCCGTACTATAGCGTGGACCGGCGCGTCCGACACCAATTCGCGCCGTAGTCGATTCAATCAGCGCCTTCACACTATTTGCATCTTTGGGATTTTTCACACGCGGTTTGTACCGAAACTCGGGAAGTGTGGGATCCGGCAAATCAATCGATAGACTGGCGGTCGAGGTCGCAGTGCGCGTTTTGACAGGGACCGCTGAGGGTGCCGATAACGATGATGAAGCAGCAACCGAGGCGGGTGGGTCAGAGCCGTTAGCTTTGACGGCTCCGGAAGCCTGCAGTTCGCGGACTATCGCATCTACAATCGCAGCAAGTTTGGCGTCATCCATAAAAAATCCTTTATGTCATTGCGATGGCGGCGGTCTTCCGGCCGAAGCAATCACATTAACGTTTGAGGAAGAAAGACGGGTCCCCGGCTTTTTCGGTGAGGACGCCATCTTTCATCAAGCCCAGGTCTACCATCCATTTTTCGAACTCGGGCGCCGGGCGAAGCCTGAAGAGCTGACGTAACGTGGGCGCATCGTGGAAGGAGGTACATTGATAAGAAAGCATCGAGTCGTCGCCCATCGGCACGCCCATAAAGTAATTACAGCCCGCCGCGGTCAGCATCACTGCCAGATTCTCGATGGCATTCTGGTCGGCTCGGGCATGGTTGGTATAGCAGGCGTCGCAGCCCATTGGAATACCCGTCAGCTTGCCCATGAAATGATCTTCGAGCCCGGCGCGCTGGATCTGGCGCGCGTCATAGAGATATTCGGGACCGATAAATCCAACCACAGTGTTCACTTGATACGGATGCCAGCGTTTCGCAAGCCCGTAGTTGCGGGCCTCGAGCGTGAGCTGGTCCCAGCCGTTGTGGGCGTCGGCGGAAAGCGCCGAGCCCTGCCCCGTTTCAAAATACATGAAGTTCGGTCCCTTGGGGAAGCAATACTTTTTTGCCATCTCATAGGCTTCATCGAGCATGCCCACAGAAATACCAAAGGAGTCATTGCCTTTCTGCGAACCGGCAATGGATTGAAAGACCAGGCCCACAGGAGAACCGGACTGCATGCACTTCATTTGCGTTGTAACGTGCGAAAGCAAACAGTTCTGGGTTGGGATATTCCAGGTTTTGATGACGTCATAAGTCATATCGAGCAAACGAGCGACGGATCCATACGAGTCATCGACGGGGTTGATACCGATCACCGAATCGCCTGAACCGTAGGACAAGCCTTCATAAATTTCGGCGCGGATCCCCTCCGGGGAGTCGGTTGGATGATTCGGCTGGTTGCGAGAGGAAAGCGTGCCGGGCGCGCCGATCGTGTTATTGCAATGCGCGCTGACGGGCATCTTCTTTGCGCCGTACATCAGGTCGAGGTTGGACATCAGCTTCGTCACAGCAGAAACCATTTCCGCCGTAAGCCCCGCAGAGATTCGCCTGATCATGTCGCTGGTGGTAGTGTCCGCCAGGATCCATTCACGGAATTCGCCCACGGTCCAATCCTTGATCTCGTTGTAAATACTTTGGTCTACCGCATCCTGAATGACGCGCGTCACCTCATCCTGGTCATAAGGCACAGCAGGGTTTTCGCGCAGGACCCACAGCGGAACCTCTGCAAGGACCAGCTTCGCAGCAACGCGCTCGGCTGCAGTCTCTGCGCCCACGCCAGCGAGACGATCACCGGATTTCTCCTCGTTAGCTTTGCCCATCAGGAGGCGGATATCGGGGAATTCGTAGGTTTTGCCGTGCAGTTTGGTTCTTAGGAGCATTTTTTCACCACGAAGGTCACAAAAGAGAAGGCAAGGAGAGAATTATTTTGTTTCAAAGCTCAAGTCGCTTTGGGCAGTTATGGAGCTGGTACTTTGGTAAGGTATGCATGCAAAGCACGTATAAACTCCCTAGGATTTTCATTTGGGAGATCGTGTTCGGCATCCGGGATCTCAATCAGCTCGCAGTGGGGGATTCTCCGGGCTATGTCTTCCGCGAATCCGCGCTTCCCGAACGAATGGACGCCATAAACCAATACCCAGGGACATTGGAGTTGAGTAAGCGCCGGCCACTCCAGCTGGGTGCCAGGATTGAGCTTTCCGAGCCAGGATGCGATTCGCAGAGCTGGATCCATCCGCCACGTCCAGCGGCCATCCTCGCGCAATTTCAGACCGTGCTCGATCTCATGACGAAGACTCTCTTTGTCGGCATACGGTTGTCGTTTATAGGCTTCGATAGCGGCCTCTTCAATCGTATCATAGCTGTCGGTGTAGGCTGGTGGATCTCCGGTTGGAACTTTTGGATCCCAGGGGTATGCTTCGACATTCACCAGACGGATGACACGCTCAGGGTACCGACTGGCAAGCATATATCCAAAGCGGCCACCCATTGAATGTCCACACAGAACTGTCTTACTCAAGCCCAATGCATTCATCAGACCGAGTATATCCTCCACCATCAGCTCCCAGGTATAGTCTGGAGCCCAACTACTTTCTCCATTGCCACGTAGATCGGGCACAATGACACGAAAGCGATCAGCTAACGCGGCGACAACCTTGTCCCAGGAATGGGAGTGAGCGTCGAATCCATGCAATATCACCAGTGGCGAGAGCTGCCGATCACCCCAATCACGATAGTGGATATTGAGTCCATTGATGGTTATGAAATGATCGGTGACAGGCGGTTCTGAACTGGACATACGGTTCCTTAGTGACGGGTATCAACCTCTTCACACCAACAGCAATTGCATTAGGGCTTTCTAGCTTCTATCTCAGTCAGAACAACAGGCGTTTCAATTCGCAATGTGTTTTGAATTTCCGCAACCGTGTCTACAAACCGCATCATAGCTTGAATTTCCTGTTCACTGGCTTGAGCTGCGACTCTGGCACGGTACGTTACGTTTTTGGCAGGTTCGCCTTCTGCGCCAAAGTCGCCATCTACTTCCACTTCGACCTGTTCCACCTTGATATTCCGTTTGGCGGCTTCCCGATAGATGTCGTTGCAATAGCAGGTTGCCAGAGCCAGAAAGAGCAATTCACCTCCGTTGGCACGCGAGCCATATCCTGTTGACTTGGGAGGGATCACGATCGAGTGAACATCGTCATTGGTTTGCAGTGTCACTTGATGGTTGTCTTTGCTGCTCTCTACTTTTGCGGTTATTTTCATAATCTCTGATTAATCTGGTGTCGAGTAGCCTTTTGTCTCGCAGGTGGACTGCGAGACGACGGCGTATCGAGATCACGCCGAGCAATTCCTTACTTAATGCTGTTCACGAGATGCCCAGCAACGCTTCGACTACGTTCGCAATGCACTCGCTCTGCTCAGCGAGGTAATGGCTAATGATAAAAAATCAACGTCTTCACGCTCAATGGGACGACGCGCCCATCCATGAGCGGGGTGCCAATGTCGATGTAGTCGCCTTCAGATAAGCCAACCTGGTCGATTACCAGTAAGGCTCGAGCAGGAGCCAGTCCTTTGACGGTCTGACCAAGCGCCTGGGCGTAATCGCGTTCGATGATGGCGATCAGCGGACGATCGCCCGGCATCGTATTCGCAAAATCCTTCAAACCGGTGGCAAGCTGCGTCAGTGATTCATAGTCCAACGAGCGGTCGAGCTCCAGAGCAACTGCGAAGGGATCGGTTGCGAGGTCCACATCCCAGCGCGTCACAGCTTCGCTAATACTCCTCGAAATGGCAGTGGGCTCAAGCGATGAAGGGAGCGTAGGACGAGTCACAGGCACATTCTTCAGGGGCAGGATTTCACGCTCTGCCCAGATGGTCGAGCCGGAGAGAGTCACGGTCTGCGTGCTGGCACCGAGCACCGTTGCACGGACCGTCTCGGCAGGCGGAACAATCGTATATGTGTTCAATACCTCATGCTTACGCAACGACTCCGCCAGCAGCGGACCCACGTCATCATGCCGGGTCACATCACTCACCGAGTTAATCGGGATGGGATTGTAGTAATAATGACCGATCCGAGCGGAGCACATGAGGACCGAGCCTTTACCCGCGGCCCCCCCAGCCCGTGTGAGGTAGATTTTTTGCGCCAGGGGAGATGAAGTGCCTTCAATCAGTTCAACCGTCATGTCTGCCATGCGGTCAGTGAAACGGCGCAAATCCTCAAGGGACGGCGAATCTCCAATCTCCAGGCTCAAACCGATATCATTCAAAATATGCCTGGCAGGTTCAGCGATATGGCGCACACGACCTGTCGAATGTTCGATCTCCAAAATGCGCCCACCATAATTCATCGCCGCAGCACCGATCAGGTTTCCCGTGCGGAAGGTGGCACTGTTGGCACTTCCACCGCCGACATCAACGTTGGTCACAGTCGCATAATTCTTTTGGGAATACTCCGCTGCGCCCGCGCCTTTTCCCGCGATCAGGCTTTCCACGTTGGGTCCCGCTACGCTGACAACGAACTCACCGGCAAGTCCCGAGAGCGCTCGCAGGATCTCATCTGCATTCTTCTTTTTGGCAGTTTCGCCTGTAATGATGACCGCGCCTGTCTCCACCTGGTGCGGGTCAACACCCGCCGCGGCATACTCGCGGCGAACGATTTCATTGAGCCGGTCTGCATCAATCGTTTGTGAATCGATCAGAGGGGTGAACACGATCGGGCTCTGATAAATGACCTTTCGATCGGTAATGTCGATACGGGGGATCTGCCCCGGGCGGGAGACATCCTGCAGATTGAGGCGCGAAAAGATGATTTGCGTGGTGGTCGTTCCAACATCCACACCGACGGACAGGAGATCTCGTGAGTCTGCCATAAAAATCATCCACGTCGTGGGGAAGGGCCGCAGCGCTTCCCTACGACGTGAAAAATTATTTTCTGTATGTGACCTCGCCGCCCAGTTCAAGCGAGTCGATGACACCGACGATCACTGCATCCACGGGCGCATTATTGGTTTGGGAGGTAAATCGGGCGGATGAACCGTCGGCGACGAGGACCAGGTCCCCCGCCCCGGCGCTGACTGTATCCACGGCGACGAACGGCTCGCCGGTCATATTTCCTGCCGTATCCGCTTTGCGGACAATCAGGAGCTTTCGCCCGCGAATAGATTCATCCTTGATCGTTGAGATGGTCGAACCGATGACGAGCGCGATTTGCATGGTAGCTCCAGCAATGAGATTGGACTGTCTCGGTAAACGGTTTACTTTACCATAACTCGTCAATGTATGACAAGTTTTACGGGCTCACCTGCGAAATCCACGTTTTCAACCCAGCGACTGCTGAGGGGTAGCGAGGTATTTGCGATCAGGCGCCTCAACCGCTTTTGATATAAAACACGCCCGCCCTGCATCAGCTCCAGGTTCACATTTTGACAGAACGCATTCGAACGGAACCAGAATTGGCCCACGGGGACATCCGGGCTGAGGACATTGGGATAGATCCAGGCGAGGGGCGATTCCGCCTGGACCCCAAGACGGTTCATGCTCCATTGAGCGTTCGCCAAATACCGGGCAATCGACCGGGCCGCGCCCCGTCCTTCGAGCGCCGACCAATCAGCAGTCTCCACCCCGCGCAGGAGATTTCCTGCCGCGAACACGCCAGGCTGCGATGTACGGAAGAACGGGTCTACCTGTGGTCCAAGCGAAGAGGTGCCCGTATCTACCTCTCCTCTCCTTGCCAGCTCATTCTCGGGAACCCAATCTCCCGTGAAGACCACCGTGTCGCATTCGATCGTTCGGGTCTTGCCGGAGGCTAAATGTGTGACTTCGATCCCTTCGACACGCTGGCGGCCAAAGATATTCGACACCCGCTGATTCGTGAGGATTGAGGTGCGCGCCAGAATATCGGCAAACAAGATCTTCGCCGGTAGAAATACAGGAAGGTAAAGCTGGTGATAAGGCAGTTCCGTAATCATATGCGGCACGCTTACACCCGCATGCATCAAGGTCATCACAACCGAGAGACTCACGCGTTCCGCGCCGATAATCACCGCGCGCTTTCCGACCGGCAGATGGTGTTCGTATACAAAACGCTGGAGGGACCCGGTCGTGAACACGCCTTGCGGGCGATATCCCGGCACAAGCCTCGCCGCCCGCGGACGCTCACGCACACCGGTGGCAAGCAACACAGATTTTGCTTCGATCGTTCCGATGCCATCCGGACCCGTGTAACTTAAAATGTTGGCGTTGCCGCTTCGGGCGGCTTCATTCCAGCCTGTAATTGTCGTATTTGTCTGCACCGTAATTCCCGCTTGCTCAGCCATTTCACGATACCTGCGGGCATAACTCGGTCCGGTCATGACGCGGTGCAAATCGGTAATTCCAAAGCCGATATGCCCGCACATGCGTGGAATGCCGCCCGCTTCGGATTCGCGTTCAGCGACCAGCGCATCTTTGACGCCAAGCTTTTTCAACTCCAGCGCGGCAGCCAATCCCGCTGGTCCGCCGCCGACAATCAAAACCGTAGTTGCGACGTTCCTGGTCCCGCTCTTTCGGACAACTGCAGTCGCTTTTCTCTCGCGAGTGAGAGGACGACTAAAGTCGTTACTACGCCTCTCCAAGATTTTCACCAATGCTGCATGACAGTTAAAACCCTGGCAGCGTCCCTGTATGGCGCGGGTTCTACGGCGCAACGCATCCAGTGTCGTTGCCGGAATATCCGCACAGATCGCGTCTTGCACCTCCCCAAGTGACACCCGCTCGCAGTGACAGATCATCTTTCCATAGTCGGGGTTTTCTGCGATCCCCTCTGCGCTTTGATAGGGACGTGTGAAGGCTTCGCCGATCGTGGGCATTTTGATGGTCTTGAATTCCGGCTTGGGCTGTAAAGCAACCCCGCCGTGCTTCAAGAGATCCCTGACATACTCCGCAATGCCAAGACATCCCGATATGCCTGTCGATCGAATACCGCCAACACAGATGTAATTTTGATCTGCGTGAAGCGCGATCTGATAATCGCTGTGTTCTGTCGCGGCGCGTAATCCCGCATAGGTGGCGGTGACCTCCTCGTCCAACAATTCGGGCAGGATCTTCTTCCCTTTCTCGAGCAGAGACTGCAATCCGCCCGCACTGGTGTTCGTCGCCGTTTTGTCGGGCAGGTCTTCCGCCGTCGGACCGAGCAGCACATTCCCATAGACGGTCGGGCTGATCAATACTCCCTTCGTCGTGGCAGTGGGAACCGGCAGAAGGACATGATTGACCAGCGGACGCGCCAGCTTATCGTAGACGATCAATTCCCCGCGGCGCGGCGTGACCTTGAAATTCTCATGTCCAAAGAGACCGTTGATCTCATCCGAATACAATCCCGCCGCATTGATCACCCAATTTGCACGGATCTCTTCGCTCCCGTTGGAAATGATCGAAACGTTGTCCACGTGCTGAACGGACTGCACCGCGAAGCTCACCCTGAGAGTCACCCCGTTGACCATTGCCTGCGTCGCGCAGGCCAAGGGAATGGTGAAGGTGCAAAGAATCCCTTCCCCCGGGACGAACATTCCACCGAGCGCGCCTTCGCCTAAGCGCGGTTCGCGCCGATAGACTTCTTCCCTGTTGATGATATAGACATCCAGGTCACCATTCTGATGCGCCTTCTCCAACAGCTTGGGAAGAGTATGGAATTGCTCTTCATTCCAGGCAATCAACAATCCGCCAACCAATTCAAAGGGACTTCCCACCTCTTCCATGAATTCATGCATGAGAGGGTAACTGCGCTTCAACAACCTGGATTCGAGTGTGCCCGGCGTTGCGTCATAACCCGTGTGCCAGATGGCGGTGCTGGCTTTGGAAGTCCCCATGCCCACATCCGTATTGGCTTCGAGAAGGACGACATTTAGTTCATAACGTGAGAGTTCACGTGCAATGGCAGACCCAACGGCACCTGCACCGATGATGGCGATATCGAAAGTTTGACTCATAGAATTTTGTTCATGGTAAGAGCAGGAGTTCAGAGACGACGAAAGTCGAAAGACCAGTTATAGCCATTGGTTGTGTTTCGACTGCGCTCGCCGTTGGCTCACTCCGCTCAACGCGGATCGTTTTAAGAATGATACGCCTTGACCGCTTCCAGGGCTTTATTCCACTGGAGGAGCTTCTTTGCTCTCTCTTCTTCCTTCATCTTTGGCGAATAGACGGTTTCTGCCTTCCAGCTCTTTGACAGATCTTCCAGGGATGTCCCCAGCGCCGATACGCCGGCGAGATTGGCGATCCCGATCGCGGTCGCTTCCAGGGCGGCAGAGACGCGGACTTCCAGGTTGAGCAGGTCGGCGATCATTTGCATAAGATGGGGGTTGCCTGAAGGCCCTCCATCCACTTTGAGATGCGGAGGGGCCTGCCCGGCATCCTGTGACATGGCCGTAACAACCTCGTAGACCCGGCAGGCAATCCCATCCAGGGTCGCGCGGACGATGTCGTCCGAGGTCGTGCTGCGGTTCAATCCAAACATCGCGCCGCGAACGTCGGTGCGCCAGTGAGGCGCCGCAAGCCCCTGTAATGCCGGGACAACGACTACACCGGGGTCGGTTGAGCGATTCGCCGCCTCGTTGCTCGCCGCGGAGTCAGGGATTACCTTCAGGTTATCGCGCAGCCATTGGACTGCCGAACCAGTGACGAAGATACCCCCATCGAAGGCGTAGGCGGTGTGGCCATCGAAATTCCATCCAACCGTGGTCAGGAGTCCATTGTCTGAGAGCCGCGGCTTGTCCCCGATGTTCATGAGCAGGAAACTGCCCGTGCCGAAGGAGCATTTCATCTCGCCGGCATTGAAGCAGGCCTGACCGAACAAGGCGGCTTGCTGGTCTACCAGCAAAGCATGGAGAGGCAGAAGTCTCCCGTTCCCAAAGTCCACCTCACCGATCAAGCCAGCAGAAGGTTTCACCGCCGGAAGCATACTACGTGGCACATCAAACAGCGCCAGGAGCTCGTCGTCCCATTCGAAACAATTCATGTCGAACAGCAGAGTCCGGGATGCAGTGGAAGGATCGGTCACATGGTAGTTGCCATTCGTGAGAGACCAGATCACCCAGGTTTCGGTGGTGCCGAATTTGAGCTTTCCTGCGTGCGCTCGTACACGGATCTCCGGATAATTCTCAAAGACCCACTTTAGCTTGGGTGCGGAGAAATAACTGTCGAGCAGCAAGCCTGTCTTTTGGCGCAGCCCATTCAGGTCCACGCCTGCCGCGAGCGCTTTACAAACAGATTCCCCGCGCGTATCCTGCCAGACAATGGCGGGCGTGACTGGCTGCCCCGTATCTTTATCCCAGAGGACGAATGTCTCTCCCTGGTTATCAAAGCCCACTGCAGCGATATCATATTTATCGAGCAGGGGCACACAAGCCTCTTTCACGGTTCGAACGATATCCAGAGGGTCCTGCTCCACCCATCCCGCCTGCGGAAAGCGCGCCGGCAGCTGCGCCGAATTTTTCTCCACCATTTCACCGAACTCATTGACGATGACTGCGGTGGTCTGTGTCGTTCCCTGATCGATGCCGAGAAGATATTTCATTGTCTCCTACACAAACGAACGCGGCACTCGTAAGAGATGCCGCGTTCCTGGCATGTCAATATTTGCTAATCGCCTTCGCCGTATTTCTTTTCGATCTCGGCAATCATCTTCTGACGCTGGGCAATCTTTTCGCCCTGTGGAACACCTTCAAAGGACTTGTTGATCCCGGCGAACCAAAGGATCGGCAGGATGATGATCATGCCGAGAGTCAGATAAAAAACAGGCTGATTGGGCGGGAAGAAGCCTGTCGTTGACAAAAGCGCGACACCAACTCCGCTAACCAGCGCAATCGGTTTGGACAGTGCACCCAAATTGAAAGGACCTTTTTCCTTCCAGGTTTTGCCTTCTGCAAAGAAACCAGCCAGGACCGGTACTGCATACGAAATATAGAGAAAGACGGCGCATCCCGTCGCCAGAACAAGGAAGATATCCACGCCTTTCAAGCCCAGTGCATTGCCAATAATCCCTGTCAGAGATGTAACGAATGCAAGCACGGCGCCGGTCCAGATGGCATACGTGGGCGTGCGATACCTGGTGTCAATATGCGAGAGGAACTTGGAAGCCGGCAAACCGCCATCACGCGCAAAGGCGAACATCATGCGCGATGTGGAGGTTAGGCCCGCCAGAGCACAGATATAGTTTACGACCACGAAACCTACTGCCAGGACCAGCTTGAGCCAATACGGCATGAGCGAGGCGGTAAACGGAACCAGATAGGAACCAAATCCTGCCGCGGCAGCTTCATTCAGGTCTGGCATGGTCAACACGAACGCCGCGACCAGCAGAAGGCCAAAGGTCCAGGAATAAAACACGGATGTCCACATGCCCTTGGGAACATTCACCTGTGCGTCGTGAGTCTCTTCTGAGGTGTGGCCCGAGGCATCGAAGCCCGTGATGGTGTACATGACGTAGATCAGGCCGAAGAAGAATGCCAGGAATAAACTCGGTACTGCACTCGGAATTACGTTGCCGCCCGGTTCCCCTGTGTAATTCGTGAAGGTGAAGAGGCGCGAGAAATCCATCGGGACGGGCGAGAAGGCAAACAGTGCGACGACGAAGATGATAGTCAGGGCAAAGATCAAGTAGCCGCTCAAGTCCGTTACCTTCGTAGTAATGTTGATTCCATAATGGTTCAGGAGCGCCTGGGTGATCAGGGCAATGATCACGAAGATGTGTTGGGCGTTGATATTCCAGGTTGTGGCATCCATGCCGAGAAAGTTGCCTCCCAGCACGGTGTCTACCAGGATTCCCTTAAAGAAGACTTGATAAAGGAATACGTCGACGGAGGACACAACAAAGAGCAATCCCAGCAGGTTGAACCAGGCGGCCATCCAGCCAAGGAATTTTCCGCCGAGGATGGAAGCCCAGTGGTATAAGCCGCCGGCTGTGGGATACGCGGAGGCGATCTGCCCCATGCTGAACGCGACCATCAAAGAGAAGAAACCACCAATCAGCCAGCCAATAAAGGCACCGCCTCCGCCAGTAGAATTGAAGGCGGCATAGAAGGAAGAGATGCCTCCTGCCAGGATGCAAATGATCGAGAACGAGATTGCAAAGTTGGAAAAGCCGCTCATCCGGCGAGCTAGCTCCTGGGCATATCCCATCTTGTGCAATACTTGCTTATCGTGTTCGTGCACTCTATCAGCCATTGCATTGTCTCCTTTATGAAATTGAAAGAATTGGGATGGGAAGATCAGTTTCGCGGGCACTCTGTCATAGACGTAGCCTCCGAGTCGGAAACGAGTGTACTAGAGTAAACCATTGGGACTTTCAGGTTAGAACACAACTGCTCTAAAAACGTGACGCCGAATCTGCAGCAACCTGAAGCACGAAGTCGGTATATGGACAAGTTAGTCCAGTCCATCCACGTTCATCGAACCTTCAGTGCTAACCATAAGAATAACCAGGTTCGTTAAGTTTGCCGTGTCTTTGTTAAATAATGAGGTGTGAGGTAATAGAATCATAGACTTCAGGCGGGGTCAATAGATGTTTGCCGAATCTGACGTAGTATTTCTACAAATCCGGTAATATAATATCGCCTGAGGAGAGCGCGTGGCGCTCAATACCAATCCCAAAGGAGAGAAGAGAATGAAGGCTAGAAAGCTGTTGTTTAATCTATTGACATTGCTCGTGTTTGCTTCTCTGTTGGCTGCATGCGGTGGCGGGGCAACGGAAGCACCTCCGGCTGCGACGGAGGCACCAGCCACAGAAATGCCCGCGACAGAGGCCCCCACCGAAGCACCGGCAACAGAGGCGCCCGCGGCAACCGAAGCACCAGCCGATCCCATGGCTGCACTTTACGAAGCCGCGAAAGCTGAAGGGATGCTTACCACGATCGCCTTGCCGCATGACTGGTGCAATTACGAAGCAGTGTTTGCAGGCTTCAAGGCGAAGTATCCTGATATTGAAGTGAATGAACTCAACCCAGGAGCTGGCTCTGGTGATGAGATTGAGGCGATTAAAGCTAACCAGAACAACCCGGGACCACAAGCTCCGGACGTGATTGATGTTGGTCTTGCGTTCGGTCCCTCAGCCAAGGAAGAAGGCCTTATCCAACCCTACAAAGTGGCGACTTGGGATGATATCCCTGACAGCGCCAAGGATCCTGAAGGCTACTGGTACGGCGACTATTATGGGGTACTTTCATTCGAAGTCAATACGGCAGCGGTGGAGAATCCTCCGACCGAGTACGCCGACCTGCTCAAGCCCGAGTACAATGGGCAGGTTGCCCTGTCGGGTGATCCTCTGGCCTCCAATGCAGCAATTCTCTCGGTATGGGCCGCTGGCCTTTCAACCGGTGCCACGGGAGAGGAAGCCGCCCAGGCTGGTCTCGAGTTCTTCAAACAGCTCAACGACGCCGGTAATTTCGTTCCGATTGACGGAAACTCCAAGACGGTCGGCATCGGGGAGACTCCGGTCATGATTGACTGGAATTACAATTCGATGCTCAACAATGTGAATCTTGCCGGCAACCCTGAAATCGCGACCAACGTCCCGACCAAAGGCAGCATTGCAGGTGTGTACGTGCAGGCGATCAGCGCCTATGCGCCTCATCCAAACGCTGCCAAGTTGTGGATGGAGTATCTGTACTCGGACGAAGGCCAGCTTGCCTGGGCATCCGGCTTCTGCTATCCGATCAGATACAATGCCATGTTAGCAGCCGGCACTGTCCCTGAAGATTTGGCGGCGCAGCTGCCCAGCACGGAAGGGGCCTTCTTCCCAACGATTGACGAGATCAACGCTGCCAAAGCGATCATCACCGAGGGTTGGCCCACCGTAGTTGGTGTCACAGTCGAAGCGCCAGCGCCTTAATCTTCGATGAAGACCAACTCTACCAATTCCCAATCTGCAAAATCAACTGCGGGGGGCGCTTTGCGCCCCCCGCGCATTCCTATCGGAAACTGGCTTGGCGTACTGCCTTTCTTTGTGTTCTCCGGACTGTTTCTGATCGGACCCGTATTGATTCTCGCCTATCGAAGCCTGCAAGGACCAGAAGGCGGGCTGACCCTGGACAACTATGGCCAACTGGCAACTAACACCGTGCTGAGCTCCTACGGTATGTCGATCAAAATTAGCCTTACTACTGCCATTCTTGGAGGCTTGATCGGCTTTCTTATAGCATGGGTGGTTTCGATGGGAGGGCTTCCGCCCCGGGTTCGGTTGCTTACCACCACCTTCTCTGGGGTTGCTGCAAACTTTGCCGGTGTCCCACTTGCGACAGCGTATATATTTACCCTTGGTCGTGTGGGTCTTATCACGGCATTATTTAAGTGGCTTGGGGTAGATCTCTATAGAACCGGATTTAGCCTTTACTCTTTCTTGGGGCTTACGCTGGTCTATCTCTACTTTCAGATTCCACTGATGGCGCTCACTATTTTACCTGCGCTCGACGGGCTGAAACGTGAATGGCGGGAGGCGGCTGAGAATCTCGGTGCTTCCCCGTTTCAATACTGGTGGCAGGTTGCGTTGCCAGTGCTGACGCCTTCTATCCTGGGTACAATGATTTTGCTCTTCGGTAGCGCATTTGGCGCCCATGCCACTGCGTACGCTCTGACCGGCGGCCTCTTTGACCTGGCCACCCTTCTCATTGGACGGCAGATCTCAGGCGATGTTCTCCACAACCCTGGTCTCGGTTATGCGGTGGCGATGGGAATGGTGCTGATCATGGCATTTCTCATATTTTTTGTTTATTCACCCCTCCAGCGTCGCTCAGAAAGGTGGCTGAAATGACAACCACTCCTGCCTCTGCTGCCTCTGCCACAGTTACAGTTCAGCATCCAGTCACCAGGAAGCGACTGTCATCCTGGCTGATATTTGGGGTGGTGAGCCTCTATTTTCTAATTCCACTCGGGGCTACCTTCTACTGGTCATTGCGAGGGACGAAAGACGTGCTTGGCTTTGAGGCATACCGAAAATTATTTGCTGATACCAATTTCCTGCCAGCCTTCAGCCAATCGATTGTCAATGCTATTGCCGCGATATTCCTCAGCCTGCTCATTGTTGTTCCGACTGCTTATTGGGTTACATTGCGGTTGCCTAAGTTGCGATCTATCGTCGAATTTATCGCACTCTTGCCATTCGTAATTCCTGCGGTCGTATTGGTATTTGGGATCATCCTCCTTTACAGCCGGCCGCCGCTGCTGTGGACGGCCACTTACAACAGTTCACGGGTTGTCCTCATCTGTATATACGTTGCCTTGTCGTTTCCTTATCTGTTCCGTTCCGTCGACAATGGGCTGCGGGCGATAGATGTTCGAGCGCTTACGGAGGCCGCTCAAAGCTTAGGTGCAAACTGGCCTACAATCCTTCTCCAGGTCATATTCCCCAACCTGCGAACGGCCCTGCTCTCGGGCGCCCTGTTGACCTTCGCGATTGTCATTGGCGAGCTGACCATTGCCCTGTATATGGCGCAACATACCCTGGGACCCTATATGTCAGACCTGACCCGAAGCAAGGTGTATGAGCCCTCCGCGATGGCGATCGTGGCTTTTGCCATCACTTGGGCGGCTATGGGCCTTATTCAACTGGTCACCGGAGGACAGGCTCAAACAACTGCCGGGCACTAATTCTATCAATCGAGAAACCAAATGGCATACCTAACCCTCTCTGATGTATCCAAACAATTCGCAGATACGTTTGCGGTCAAAGATTTCAACCTCGGTATAGAAAAAGGCGAGTTCGTTTCGTTCCTGGGGCCCTCAGGGTGCGGAAAAACAACAACGCTGCGCATGGTGGCGGGTTTTGAAACGCCAACCGCGGGCAACATAACCCTGGGCAACGCCGATATCACGAGCAAACCGCCCAATCA
>Ga0114129_10000847_pt1 | contig 39608 bp, 45 predicted proteins | sample RhiMetdeltSRZDD1_FD_80071 | JGI IMG/M metagenome (GOLD analysis project Ga0114129, IMG submission 80071) | Populus rhizosphere microbial communities from Tennessee, USA - Rhizosphere MetaG P. deltoides SRZDD1 (version 2) (version 2) | ecosystem: Host-associated > Plants > Roots > Rhizosphere >...
GCGTTCTTGCAGTCGGCGCGCGCGGGCGCGCAACGCCGGCGCTTCCGCATCGCGACCGATCGCCTCCGCCATCGTCGCGGCGCCGAGCAGCGCGGCGTACTGGTAGCCCTGCACCTCGGCCAGTGCGATGGGCGGCTCCGCGAGGCGCCCGTCGGCGTGCATCACGGAGTCGTGCGAGTCCTTCCACCCCTGGTTCGGCAGTCCGACGGGCGAGCGGCGCGCGTACGTGAGAAAGCCGCGGCCCTGCGCGTCGCCCATCGCCTGCATCCAGCCGAGCGCGCGCTCCACCGCCGGCCACATCTCGCGTGTGAAGTCGAGATCGCAGGTCCACTTCAAGTACTCCGCGGCCAGCATGACGAAGAGCGGCGTGGCATCCACGCTGCCGTAGTAGGGGATGAAGGGGATCTCGCGGCACGTCGCCATCTCACCGCGCCGATACTCGTGCAGGATCTTGCCGGGCTCCTGGTCGGTGAAGGCGTCGTCGACGGTGCCCTGCAGGCGCGCCAGATAGCGCAGCGTGCCGCGCGCGATCTCCGGCTCGAACGGCAGCACTTGCGAGGCGGTGATGAGCGCGTCGCGTCCGAACGGCGCCACGTACCACGGAATGCCGGCGTACGGCACGTAGCCGTCGGGCGTCTCGGTCAACAGCAGGTGCAGGTCGTGACGCGAGCGCTGCAGCCAGTGATCGAAGAGGTCGTGGTTCGTGCGCACCCGCGTGGCTTCCTGGTCGAGGCGCTCCACGGGGGCGCGCCGTCGCTTCGCGGCATCCAGAAACGCGAGCGCGCGCGGCGGGGTCTCCGGCTCGACGTTCGCGGTCACCACCAGCGACAGCTCGATGCGGTCGCCGGGCGTCAGCGACAGCTGGTAATCGGCGCCGGTGGCCTCGAGCCGGTCGGGCGGCGGATTGAAGCTCAGCGTGCTCGTGCGCACGAGGCCGTCGAGCCCGCGGTAGCCCAGCCGGACGACGCGCCCGTCTCCCTCGCGTGCAAGCATCTGGCCGCGCTGCGCGCGCGGATGTCCGCGCACCTCGAAGACGTCGACGAAGTCGGCGGCGAACGACAGCGAGAGCACGAGATCGTGGCGCTCGTGAACGAACGATTCCAGGGCCATCCAGTGGTAGAGCTGGCGACCGTAGATCGTCAGTCGGCGTGACACGCGCATCGAGCGCCCGGGCAGGACGACCTGCGGGCGCAGCGGCATGTCGGGGTTCGTCAGGTCGATGGCGGCTTCGAGCGCGTCATCCGAGACGCCGGCATTCAGCGCGATCGCGCGCAGCCCGTGCAGCCGCAGCTCGAGCAACGACAGAAAGCGCGTGTCCCCGACGTAGAATCCGAACTCGCCGGGGACGTTCGGAAAATCGCCGCGGCGATCCGCAACCAGAAACGCGTCGTCGTGCTTGAGGACAAGCTTCGGCAGGTCCGCGGCGACACTGGAGGCAAGGATGTAGTAGTGCTCGCCGATGAGCACGTCGTCGCTGGGGAGCCGCTCGTTCATGCCGCCTGCCGCGCGGAGACCGCGCGGCGGTAGAGTACCTCGTAATCGTCGACCATGCGCGGGACGCTGAAGCGTTGCTCGACGTACCGACGACACTCGGCGCGGTCGATCGTGTCGATGCGTTTCACGGCCTCCACGAGATCCTCGACGCTGTCGCCGATGAACCCCGTCCGGCCGTCCTCGATGAGCTCCGGAACCGAGCCGCACGGGCGCGCGATCACCGGCGTGCCGCACGCCATCGCCTCGATCATCACGAGGCCGAACGGCTCGGGCCAGTCGATCGGAAAGAGCAGCGCTCGCGCGCCGCCGAGAAAAGCCGCCTTGCGATCGTCCTCGACTTCGCCGATGAACTCGATCAGCGGATCGTCGAGCAGCGGCCGGATCACCTGCTCCACGAACTCGCGATCGCTCTCGTCGACCTTGGCGGCGATTTTCAGCGGCATCCCGACGCGCTTGGCGACCTCGATCGCCACCTCCGGCTGTTTTTCCGGCGACAGCCGCCCGAGAAAGGCGAGGTAGTCGTCGGGCTGCGCGACGAACGGCGAGCCGTCAAGCGGCATGCCGTGATACACCGTCCCCGCCCACGTCAGCGGCAGCGACGCGAGCGGCGCACGCTGCGCGTTGCTGATCGAGACGAGCGGAACCTCAGGAAAGTCGCGGAACACCGGCCCGAGGTACGACAGATCCAGCCGCCCGTGGAGCGTGTGCAGCGTGGGCGTGCGCACGAGGCTCGCGAACGGATAGGCGAGATAGTCCACGTGGCAGTGGATCACGTCGAAGTCGCGGGCGTTGCGAAATACGCGACCGAGCTCACGGCTGAAGTCAGCCGCGAGGGCCGCGCGACTGGTCCGGTCCAGTCGCAGCGCGCGCTCGGTCACGGCGCTCAGCCGCGCGGCCGTCCGCGAATCGCCGCTCGCGAACAGCGTGACGTCGTGGCCACGGCGCACGAGCCCTTCCGTCAGATACGAGACGACGCGTTCGGTGCCTCCATACAGCCGCGGCGGAACGGGTTCATAGAGCGGCGCGACCTGAGCGATTCGCATGTTCGCTCCTTCGACATTGCAAACCGAGCGCCAGCGAGTGCGCGGCCCCGTTCAGTCGCGAAAATCTCGAAGGACGTGACCCGGCCGACCGCACTCGGCGACGATGCCGTGCTCGTCAACCGTCCGCACGCCGTTCACCCACACGCCGTGCACGCCGGCGGCGGGCGTGTCGAGGCGCTCGGCGCCCGTAGGTAGATCCCGCACGCGGCGCTTGCCGCCGCGCGCGACGGTCGCCGCGTCGAAGAGCAGCAAGTCGGCCCACGCGCCGGGCAGGAGGCGGCCGCGGTCGGCGATCCGGTACGCGGTCGCGACGTCGCTCGTCACGCGCTTGACGGCTTCGGGCAGCGTCAGGTCACCGCGCTCGCGCACCCAGTGGCCGAACAGGTGCAGCCCGAACCCTGCATCGCAGAGAAACGACAGATGCGCGCCCGCGTCCGACAGCGCCACCGCGGCGTGCGGGTGGCGCAGGAGGCGGCGCACTTCGTCCTCGTCGGTGTTGAAGAGACGACAGTCGAACATCGCGTCGAGCTCGCCGTCGAGCCCGAAGTCGAGGAACACGTCGAAGGGATCGCGCCCGGATTCCGTCGCGAGGGCGCCGATCGTGCGACCCACCAGCGCGCGGTGCTCAGACCGCTCGACCGACATGATCGTCAGATGCGGCCACGTCTTGTTCGAGAATCGATTCGGCACGCCGGGAATCGCCGCCTCGTCCTTCAGACGCTTCCGGAACGACGGATCGGCGAGCACGCGGCGATACGCGGTCTCGTCTGGCGCCTCGATAGCCGGCCGCCAGGCCAAGAACGCCTCCAGCGGATAGGGATGCCGCAGCGTGAATTCCATGCCCAGCGGGAAGCAGCCGACCTGTGCCCACAGCTCGCGACCGCGGCCACGCGCGGCCTCGATCTCGCCGAGCTCACGGAACACGCGCGTCGGATCGCCGGGATCGACGAACATCGCGGCGATCATCACGGGCCGCCCGCTCGCGGCGGAGACCTCCTCGAGCCACGGCACCGTCGTCGTGCTGCCTTTGGTCAGCATGAAGACGCCGCGCCCGGCCTCGCCGAGCGCGCCAGTGAGCGCCAGCAGCTCGCGCGCGTCGGCCAGCCGGGACGGCATCGGAATGCCGTTCTCGCCGTTGTGCTGCTCGAGCGTCGAGGTGGCGAAGCCGATGGCGCCGGCGCGCATCGCTTCCAGCACGATCCGCCGCATCTCGGCGATCTCGGTGTCGGTGGCCGCGCGCTTTGTAGCATCGGCGCCGAGCACGAACGTTCTCACGGACGAATGGCCGACGAACGCGCCGACGTTCGGCACGACGCCGCGCCGCTCCATTGCATCGAGGTATTCGGGATACGTCTCGAAATCCCAGCGCACGCCCGCGCGCAGCGCCTCGAGGGACATGCCTTCGACGTGCGTGAGCGCGCGCAGCGTGAGGTCCCGATCCGGCGGACGGCAAGGAGCGATCGTGAAGCCGCAATTGCCGATGACCACGGTCGTCACCCCGAGCGCGGTCGAGGGCGTCGCGAACGAATCCCAGGTCAGCTGCGCGTCGTAGTGCGTGTGCAGATCCACGATCCCGGGCGCCAGGGTCAGCCCTCGCGCGTCGACGCGCTCGCGCGCGGGGCCGAGATCGGCGCCGACGGCCACGATTCGGCCCTGCGTGACGGCGACGCCGCCGGGCCGCGCGGGCCCGCCGAGGCCGTCGATCACCGAGGCGTTGTCGATCACCAGGTCGTGCATGGCACTCTCGAGGTCAGCCGCGATAGTCGGCGTTGGGCCGCTTCATCTCGAAGATGTCGTGCACGTGTGTGTACAGGTTGCCGGCCAGGCGGCCGACCGGGCGCAGCCGGTGCATGTCGACGCGGCCGGTGGCGGCGTCGTAGAGTCCCTCGCGGACGTGCAGGTACACGATGCGGCCGAGCACGAGATTGGCGCGGCCCACGGGCACGATCCGATCCAGCCGGCACTCCATGGCGATGGGGGCGTCCGATACCCGCGGCGCCTTCACGCGCGCGCCGGGCGTCACCGAGAGTCCCGCCACCTCGAACTCGTCGATCTCGGGCGGATAATCGCCCGACGTCACGTTCATCTGCGCCGCGCGGTCGTCGTCCACCACGTTGACGACGAACTCGCGAGTGGCCTCGACATTCCGCAGCGTGTCCTTCTTGCCGTCGGCGCCCGCGCCACGGTGTGAGCACGCGAACGCGATGGTCGGCGGATCATCGGTGATCGCCATGAAGTACGAAAACGGCGCCAGGTTTCGAACGCCCTCCGCGTCGATGCTCGAGACCCATGCGATCGGGCGCGGCACCACCGAGCTGATGAGCAGCTTGTACATGCCGTTCGGCGGCAGCGCCGCGGGATCGAATTCCACGCGCGCTCAGCCGTGCATGACGAGGCCGCCGTCGACGCTGAGCGCCTGACCGGTCATGTACCCCGCGCGGTCGGAGGCGAGGAAGCCGATCACGGCCGCGACGTCTTCGGGCCGCTCCATGCGGCCCAGTGGCACCGCTCTCTCCCGCTGTCGCGTGAACTCCTCCGACGACATGCCGAGCAGCGCGCCCTGCTCGCGCGCCACCGTGGTCCACATGTCGGTCTCGACGAATCCGGGACACACGCAGTTCACCCGTACGCCGTCGGCGGCATGCGCGAGCGCCAGGCTCTTGGTCATGCTCACCACCGCCGCCTTGCTCGCGTTGTAGGGCAGATTCGTCTTGCTGCCGATCTTGCCCGCCATCGAGGCGAGGTTGACGATGCTGCCACGCTTCTGCGCGATCATCGTCGGCAGCACCGCCGCGCTGGCGAAGAAGACCGCCTTGGCGTTGATCGTCATGATCGCGTCCCAGTGCTCTTCGGTGACGTCGAGCGTCGCCGCGGCGCGATAGATTCCGGCGTTGTTGACGAGCACGTCGATGCGGCCGAAATCCGCGCGTGTCCTTTCCACCATGCGGGCCAGATCGGCGCGCCGCGTGACGTCGGTCGGTACCGCGAGCGCCTTGCGTCCCAGACCGCGCACCTCTTTGGCCGTGCGCTCGGCGCCCTCGGCGTTGAGCTCGGCGATCACGACGTCCGCGCCGAGCCGCGCCAGCTCGAGGGCGGTGGCGCGTCCAATGCCCTGGCCGCCGCCGGTCACGATGGCGACGCGCCCGGCGAGCTCGCTGGCGTCGATGGGACTCACGGCCCCGGAGTATACCGCGGCCGGCGCGATGGTATGCTCGACGCCCGATGATCGAGGGCACCGCCGAGGTTCGAGACGTTCACCGCTTCGACATCGGCACGCTCGAGCGCTATCTGGTCCAGCACATCGACGGCCTCCGCGGGCCGCTGAGCGTTCGGCAGTTCCGCGGCGGCCAGTCGAACCCGACGTACTACCTGACCGCCGGCGGCCGCGAGTACGTGCTTCGCCGCAAGCCGCCCGGCAAGCTACTGCCGTCCGCGCACGCCGTCGACCGCGAGTACCGCGTGCTGGCGGCGCTCGCCGCGCACACGACGGTGCCCGTGCCGAAGCCATACGTGCTCTGCGAGGACGACAGCGTGATCGGCACGATCTTCTATGTGATGGACTGCGTGCACGGTCGAATCTTCCGTGACGCGAATCTGCCGGGCGCCACGCCCGCCGAGCGCCGCGCCCTCTACGACTCGATCAACGACGTGCTCGCGCGGCTGCACCTGGTCGATTGGAAGGCCGTCGGTCTCGCCGATTTCGGCCGCCCCGGCGACTACTACGCGCGGCAGATCCATCGCTGGAGCCAGCAGTACCGCGCCTCCGAGACCGAGAAGATCGAAGCGATGGAGCGGCTCATGGAGTGGCTGCCGAAGAATATTCCGACGAGCGCGGACACGACGCTCGTGCACGGCGACTATCGTCCGGGCAACATGATCATGCATCCCACCGAGCCGCGCGTGGCGGCCGTGCTGGACTGGGAGCTGTCGACGCTCGGTCATCCGCTGGCCGATCTCGCGTACAACTGCATGCCCTATCACCTCGGCAACGAGTGGGAGGGATTGCGCGACGCGCCGCTGGCCGAGCTCGGCATTCCGACCGAGGCCGAATACCTCGCTGCGTACTGTCGGCGCACCAAGCGTTCCGGGATCGAGCACTGGGACTTCTACATCGCGTTCGCCGAGTTCCGCCTCGCGGCCATCGCGCAGGGAATCATGGGCCGCGTGATCGCCGGCACGGCGAACGATCCCAACGCGCGCGAGCGCGGTGAGCGAGCACGCCCGCTGGCCGAAGCCGGCTGGCGCCTGGTGGAGTCCCACCGCTAGCGCTCACGCTGGCATTCCCGTTGCTCCCTTCCTGCATGGTCGTTTTTCCAGGAGGGATCAACGAATGAAAAAGCTACTTGCGAGCTTCGTCGCGGTGCTCGTCACCGCTCCGCTCGTCGTTTCCGCGCAGACCACGCGCTCGTCCGACACGAGCGACACCAAGGCGCCGGCGTGGAAGAACACCCGCGCGCTCCATGAGACGAAAGACATCATCGGCACCCGGATCAAGGGTTCCGATGGCAAGGACCTCGGTGAGGTCGACCAGCTGCTGATCGACACGCAGACCGGCAAGGTCAGCTACGCCGTCATCGGCGTCGGCGGCCTCGCGGGCGTGGGCGAAAAGAAGGTCGTCGTTCCCTGGTCGGAGCTGAAGTTCTCACCGACGGCCGAGGGCAAGAAGAACGCGATCGTCATGGATCAGTCGAGACTCGACAACGCGCCGCGCTACGAGCGCCGCGCAGGCATGGAGCGCTCGCCGTCGGCCAGCCCGTCGACGACCACGTCGCCAACGAAAAAGTACTAGTCACCTGAGCGAGCCGCGAGCGCCCCGGGACGCCGGGGCGCTCGTCTCGTTTGGAGACGTTCGATGAAATACGCCAGCGTCACGCTCGTGTCGTGTGCGCTCATGTGCATTCCCGGCATCGGCCTGGCGCAGACGGCGCCTTCGAAGACGCCGCAGCCCGTCTGGCGCGAGCTCGGACTGAGCGAGATGCGCCACGTGCTCGGCATGCCGATCCGCAACGAGCAGGGGCGCGAGGTCGGCGAGATCGACAATCTCCTCATCGACACCCACGATGGCCGGATCAGTCACGTCGTGATCAGCGTCGGCGGATTCATGAGCGTGGGCGAGAAGAAAGTCGTCGTGCCGTGGTCCGATCTGAGCGTCGCGTCGGACGGCAAGCGCAACGTCGCGACGCTGGAACAGGCAAAGCTCGACAGCGCGCCGCGCTGGGACCGAAGCGTCTTCGACGACAGCAGGCCGTCCGGCCCGGCGGCGAGCCCCGGCACGACCCGGTGAGCGAGTCGACTTACGCCACTTCGAACAGGCCGGCGGCGCCCATGCCGCCGCCGATGCACATCGTGCACACGACGTAGCGCGCGCCGCGGCGCTTGCCCTCGATCAGTGCGTGGCCGACCATGCGCGCGCCGCTCATGCCGTATGGATGGCCGATCGAGACCGCGCCGCCGTCCACGTTGAGCTTTTCCATCGGGATACCGAGCTTGTCGCGGCAGTAGATGACCTGCACGGCGAACGCCTCGTTGAGCTCCCACAGGTCGATCTGGTCCATCTTCATGCCGGTGCGCTCGAGCAGCCGCGGCACGGCGAACACCGGCCCGATGCCCATCTCGTCCGGCTCGCACGCCGCCACCGCGAGACCTCGGAAAATGCCGAGCGGGTGGAGGCCGCGGCGCTCCGCGACCCTGGCGTCCATCACGACGCACGCGGAGGCGCCATCGGACAGCTGGCTGGCGTTGCCCGCCGTGATGTGGCCCTTCTCGCCGGTGACCGGCTTGAGCCCGGCGAGACCCTCGAGCGTCGTGTCCGGGCGATTGCCCTCGTCCTGGCGGAGCAGCGTGTCCTCGATCCGGGTTTCGCCGCTCGCCTTGTCGACCACGATCTTTTTCGTCGGCATCGGGACGATCTCGGCGTCGAAGCGGCCGGCCTTCTGCCCGGCCGCCGTGCGCTGCTGGCTGGCCAGCGCGTATTCGTCCTGCTTTTCGCGCGTGATGTAGTACCGCTTCGAGACGACCTCGGCGGTTTCGATCATCGTCATGTAGATCTCGGGCTTGTGTTCTTCGAGCCACTCGTCCCGCAGCCGGTGCAGGTTCATGTGCTCGTTCTGCACGAGGCTGATGGACTCGAGCCCGCCCGCGACCATGATCGGCACGCCGTCGACGATCACGCGCTGCGCCGCCAGCGCGATGGCCTGCATGCCCGAAGAGCAGAAGCGGTTGACCGTCATGCCGGCCGTCGTCACCGGCAGACCGGCGCGCAGCGCCGCCTGGCGCGCGATGTTCTGCCCCGTGGCGCCCTCGGGCAGCGCGCAGCCCATGACCACGTCCTCGACCTCGCCCGGCTCGAGCCCCGCACGCTTGACCGCCTGCGCGATGACGTGGCCGCCGATCGCGGCGCCGTGCGTGTTGTTGAACGCGCCGCGGTACGCGCGGCCGATCGGCGTGCGGGCGGTGGACACGATCACGGCGTCTGCCATGGAGATCTCCTTGTGCTGATGCGACGGTGAGAACATTATACCGGCGCGATGAGCTACTTCGTCGCGCTCGTCGTCGATGGCGCGCTCAACGGCGCGCTCTATGCTCTCGTCGCGCTCTCCTTCGTCGTCGTGTACCGCGCCTCGCGGATGATCAACTTCGCGGTCGGCGAGTGGGTGATGCTCGCAGCGCGCTTCGTGACCTTTGGACTGCACGCGCTCGGTCTCGGCTTCCCCGGCGCGCTCATCGCCGCCTGCGCCGGCATGGCCGGGCTCGGCGTCGCGTTCAACCGTGTCGTGCTGCGCCGCCTCGTGGGACAGCCGTTGATCTCGGTGATCATGGTCACGCTCGGACTCGGCGCGCTGGTGCGGGGCGCCGCGGCCATGGCGTTCGTGGACGTCCCGTCACGCATCGCGCTGCCCGCGCTCGCTCAGCCCTTGGTGATCGGCGACGTGGCGATCGCGGCGGACAAGCTCGCCGCGGCGATCGTCGCCGCCGTCTGCACGGTGGTCGTCGCGTGGCTGTTTCACGGGAGCCGCACGGGTGTGGCGTTGCGCGCCATCGCCGACGACCAGCAGGCGGCGATGTCCGCGGGTATCGATCTCCATCTGCACCTCGCGATCGCGTGGGCGGTGATGGGCGTCGTCTCGGTGCTCGCGGGCACGCTCTGGACGCTCGTCGGAGGCGGTGGGTTCGGCGTCGTGCTGGTCGGGCTCAGGGTGTTTCCCATCGTCATCATCGGCGGGCTGGACAGCATCGCCGGCTCGATCGTCGGCGCGCTCGTGGTCGGCATGCTCGAATCGTTGGCGGCGGGTTACCTCGATCCACTGCTCGGCGGCGGCTTCAGCACCATCGCGTCCTACCTCGTGCTCCTGGCGGCGCTGTTCGTGCGACCGTACGGCTTGTTCGGACGTCCCGACGCCCGACGCGTCTAACTCGCCTCGCCCTCCGCATCGAGCAGCTCGAAGACCGGATAGTGGTCGGCGATATCCCGGAACGCGCGCGACTCCGAGCCGGCCCGGACCGGGAAGTACCGCTGGACGGCGAGCTTGTAGCGGTCGAGGTACGCCTTGAGCACATGCAGCTTGTCCTCGCCCGAGATGGGTCGGATGCGGAAGCGTCGGCGGCTTTGGCCGCGGACGAGCACGACGTCGCCGGCGGCCTCGGCGTTCCGCACCCATTGGGTCCGGCCGCGCGGCGCCACGAGGAACGTTCGGCCGCCAACCTCGACGATGTTGATCGGCGCCGAGTAGACGCGGCCCGTCGTGCGGCCGCGAACCTCGACGAGATAGTTGTAGCGCGGAGCGAGGCCGAAGCGGACCAGCACGCCGAAGAGCCGATTGAAGAGCTGCTCGGGCCGGGTGGGCTTGCGAAAGTCGGGGATGGCCACGGCGCGGATCCTACGCGTTTCGCCTCGGCAGCGCGAACGCCTCCGCGAGCAGCTCGTACGATCGTCGTCGCGTCTCGGCCGTTTCGGTGATCGTGACGACGACGATCTCCTCGACGCCGTAGTCGGCGGCCAGCGCTTCGAGGTGCTCGCGACATTCCACCGGCGTGCCCGCCACGCGCCGGCCTCGCGCGTGCTCGACGATCTGGCGCTCCCACGGCGTGTATTCGTGCGCCTCGGCCTCCGACACCGTCGGATAGCGGCCACCACGGCCGGTGTACAGGCGCGCGACGAAGAGGTCGCGGCTCTTGGCCAACCGCTCCGCCTCGGCGTGAGTCTCCGCGCAGACGACGAACGCGGCGACGCTGGCCTGCGGCGTCGCAAGCCAGGACGAGGGCTTGAACTCGCGGGCGTAGGCGCGCGTGATGTCGGCGCCGCCGTCGGCATTGATGAAGTGCGCGAACGAGAACGCGGCCCCGAAGTGTGCCGCCAGCGCGGCCGACTGATCACTCGAGCCGAGCAGCCAGACCTCGGGCGCCGTCGGTCCCGTGGGCATCGCGCGGATCTTGGCGAATGGATGCTCGGGCGGCAGCTCGCCGTGCACGAACGCGACGAGATCCTGCACCTGCCGGGGAAAGAACTCCGGCGCGCTGCTGCCGCCGAGCGCGCGCGCCGTGAGCTGATCGCTGCCGGGCGCGCGACCGATGCCGAGGTCGATGCGGCCGGGATAGAGCGTCTCGAGCACGCGAAAGGCCTCGGCGACCTTCAGCGCGCTGTAGTGCTGCAGCATCACGCCGCCCGAGCCGACGCGGATCCCCGACGTCACGGCCGCGACGTGGCCGATCAGCACTTCGGGCGCTGAGCCGGCGAGCGCAGGTGTCGAGTGGTGCTCGGCGAGCCAGTAGCGCGTGTAGCCGAGCTCGTCGCAGCGGCGCGCGAGAGCGAGTGTCTCGCGGATCGCGTCGGCGGGTGCCGCGCCGCTGCGGACAGGCGACTGGTCGAGCACGCTGAGGCGGGTCATCGGACGTCGGGTATGGTATCAAGAGGCCTATGAGCCCAGACCTCGCCCCCTTCTTCGAGCGTCGCCAGCGCTTTGCCGCCGCGCTCGGCGACGGGCTCGCCGTCGTGCCGGGCGGCATCGAGAGCCTCCGCAACGGCGACGTGAATTTCGAGTTCCGGCAGGCGAGCGACTTCTTTTTCCTGACCGGGTTCGACGAACCGGACGCGGTGGCCGTCATCAACCCGGCGCACGCCAAGGAGCGCTTCGTGCTGTTCGTACGGCCGCGCGACCGCGAGATGGAGATCTGGAACGGCCGGCGCGCGGGCACGGAGGGCGCCATCGCGACGTTCGGCGCCGACGCCGCCTATACGATCGACCAGCTCGACACCAAGCTCCGCGAGTACGCCGTCGAGCGGCCCGTCCTCTATTACCGTCTCGGCAATGCGGCCTTCGACGCGCGCATCACGCGCCTGGTGTCGGAGCTGCGTGGTGCCCGGGCGCGCGGTTTCTCCTCGCCGGTGAGGATCGAGGATCCGGGACCGTTGGTCCACGATCTGCGGCTGCGCAAGACGGACGCCGAGCTCGCGCGCCTGCGCCGCGCGTGCGCGATCAGCCGCGACGCTCACGCGGAGGCGATGCGATACGCGAAGCCCGGCATGCACGAATACGAGGTGCAGGCCGCGCTCGAGTACGTGTTTCGCGTGAACGGTTCGCCGCGCAATGCCTACCCGTCGATCGTCGCGTCGGGCGCCAACGCGTGCATCCTGCATTACGTCGAAAACACGCGGCGCATGGAGTCCGGGGACCTGCTGCTCATCGACGCCGGCTGCGAGTACGGCTACATGGCGGCCGACATCACCCGCACGTTTCCCGTGAGCGGTCGCTTCACCGGGCCGCAGCGCGCCATCTACGAGGTCGTGCTGCGCGCTCAGCTGGCTGGTATCGACGCCGCGAAACCGGGCGTCAAGTACGAGGCGGTTCACGACGCCGCGCGCCGCGTGCTGACCGAGGGGCTGGTGGATCTGAAGCTCCTGCCGCGTGGCGTGGCGGACTCCCTGACGATGCACCACTATCGCGAGTTCTACATGCACGGCACCGGCCACTGGCTCGGCATGGACGTGCACGACGTCGGCGACTACCGCATGCACGGCGCGTCGCGCCCGCTCGAGCCCGGCATGGTCTTCACCGTCGAGCCCGGGCTCTACATCGACCCCGAGCGCGAGACCGTGACGTATTCGCTGCGTGAGTACAGCGAGGACGAGCAGTGGGAGCGCCGCTATCGCCTCGGCATCGCCACCGCCAAGAAGCTCGAGGAAGACGAAAAGGCGAAGGCGCCGAAGGTCACGCATCCGGTGCCCAAAGAGTTCCGAGGCATCGGCGTTCGGATCGAGGACGACGTGCTGATCACTGCTGCCGGTCACGAGATTATGACGGCCGGCACGCCCAAGAGCGTCGACGAGGTCGAGCGCGTCTGCGCCGAAACGTCGCGGCTAGCGCGCTTCTGACGTCCACTCGCGCGAGGAGACCATGAAGACACTCGAAGGCAAGATCGCGCTCGTCACCGGTGGCGGCTCGGGCATCGGCCGCGCCACCGCGCTGCTGCTCGCCGCCGAGGGCGCGCGCGTGGCCATCGCCGGCCGCCGTAAGGAGCCGCTCGAGCAGGTCGTCGCGGAGATCGAGCGTGAGAAGGGCACGGCGGTCAGTAAGACGTGCGACCTGACGAAGCCGAGCCAAGCCCGCGAGCTCGGCGCGTGGGCCGTGAAGACGTTCGGCGGCGTCGATATCTTGATCAACAACGCCGGCCAGTCGAGCCACGCCCGCAGCATCCGCTGGATTGGCCAGGACGAGTGGGACTCGGTGCTCGGCGTGAACACCACGGGGGTGTACGCGCTGACGCAGACGCTGCTGCCCTCGATGCTCGAGCGCGGCGCCGGCACCGTGGTGACGGTCGCGTCGATGGCTGCGCTGCGTCCCGGCGGTTTCTCCGGCGTCGCCTACGGTGTCGCGAAGGCCGGCGCGCGCGCGATGATGCAGGCCCTGCACACGGAGCTGCGCAACAAAGGCATCCGCGCGACGACGGTTCTGCCGGCCGAAGTCGACACCCCGATCCTCGACAAGCGCCCGCTCGTGCCCGACGCTCAGGCGCGGTCCACGATGATGCAGGCCGACGATGTCGCGCGCGCGATCGTGCTCGTGTGCACGATGCCGCAGCGCACGGTCATCGAAGAGATCGTGATGTCGCCGACGTTCCAGCGCGATACGAGCAAGGACGTTGCGGCTGCCTACGCCGCCGGAGCGCCGCCAGGCGGCCGCTAGTCCTCAGCCGCGGCTCAGCCGCGTCGCCACAGTTTCAGCCGCGCCACGGCGGCGAGGCCGACCGACAGCATCACCCACACTCCGGGCTCGGGTGTCGTCGCCGCCGGAGTGGTGGTCGGGCTCAGCGGTGTGGCGATACCAGAGAAGGCGGCGCCCGGATCCGGGCCGCATGCCGCGCGGTTCACGATGAGCGTGAAGCCGTTGGACGTCGGCGCCAGGACACCGAGGCCGGTGCGCGGGGTATCGGGCGACGCAGTCGCGAAGGTTAGGGGGCCGTTGAAAGTCCCGTCACCCGTGGCGAGTAGCGTGCCGGAGCCGCCGTCGAACTGCACCGAGCGGCCGCCGCTTGCCAGATCTGCAAGCGTCACGGTTCCATGGCCCGACAAGGGCAACGGTCCGGTGACCGTGAACTGAGTCGAGCTCTCGAACGTTATCACCCAGGCCTGCGATTCCCAGGTGAAGTCGAAGATGGCGGCGTGTGCTGGCCGAGCGAGGATCGTGGACGCGACTACCAGAATGAGCGCTATCCGTTTCACAGTTGGTCGACCCCCGGGCGACTGGCTGCTCGAGGCAGCAAGCAGCAAGCCACTGGCGGTGGAGACGACGTGAGACCTTGGTCGAGGTCGCGCCTCGTTTCCTTCGACGTCTACGGCACGCTGGTCGACGTCCGCGGCGGCTCATGGAACGCGTTCGCCGCGATCCTGCGTGACGCCGGCGCGGCCCACGTCGACGTGTCGGAATTCTGGGAACAGTGGGAGGCGGCGAACATTCGCCGCTATTGGTTTCCCTATCGGCCCTACCGCGAGATCTGCCGCGCGTCGCTCGAGGAAACGTTTCGACGCTTCGGGATCCGCGGTGATCCCGATCTCATCCGCCACTACTTCGACGCGTTTCCAGGCTTTCGCCGCTTCGACGACGTCGACGAGACGCTCGATTGGCTCGCCGCCCGCGCTCGCCTCGCGGTCGTCTCCAACATCGACGACGACCTGCTCGAGGCCACCGATCTCGGTCGCCGCTTCGACCTCGTCTGCACCGCCGAGCGGGCGCGGGGCTACAAGCCGAACGGGATGCTCTTTCGCTACCTGTTGGCGCGGGCTGATACCGACTGCGGCCGGCTCCTGCACTGCGGTCAGTCGCAGCACACCGACATGGTCGGAGCCAAGCCGCTCGGCATCCGGGTCGCGTGGGTCAACCGCCGCGCCCTGCCGCTGGCGGCCAACGTGCCCCAACCCGATCACGAACTGCGCGACCTCCGCGGGGTGCCGCCGCTGCTGCCGCCGGAGCCCGATTAGCGGTACACTTGCGCGACGCTCCAGACGCCCCGCATGAAAGGACGCGCCATGAGAGAGGCCGTGGTCGTCGCCAGCAGCCGTACGCCGCTTGCCAAGTCGCAGCGCGGATCGTTCAACATGACCCTGCCGTCGGACCTCGCCGCGCATTGCATCACCGACGCGCTCGGCAAGGTGCCGCAGCTCGACAAGAAAGAAGTGGAGGACGTCATTCTCGGCTGCGGCCAGCCGCACGGTCCGCAGGGCCACAACATCGCGCGCGTGGCGGCGATGCGGGCGGGCCTGCCGGTCAGCGTCGCCGGTCTCACGATCAACCGCTTCTGCTCGTCCGGGCTGAACGCGATCGCCATCGCCGCCAACTACATCATCAACGACGGCGCCGACGTGGTTTTCGGCGGCGGCGTCGAGTCGATCACGATGATGGAGCGCGACAAGAGCCCGAACCCGTGGGTGAAGGAGCATCTGCCGGGCATCTACATGACGATGGGCGACACCGCCGAGGTCGTGGCCAAGCGGTACAAGGTCACGCGGCAGGCGCAGGACGAGTACTCGCTGCTTTCCCAGCAGCGCACCGCGCGCGCGCAGCAGGAGGGCTTCTTCAAGGAAGAGCTGGCGCCGATGCACGTCACGCGCGCCGTGCTCGACAAGAAGACCGGCGAGAAGGCCGGCGAGGAGCCCTATTACGTCGAGAAGGACGAGTGCAACCGCGCCGACACCACGCTCGAGGGGCTGCTCAAGCTCCCACCGGTGTTCGACAAGGAGCACGGCAGCGTGACGGCGGGCAACTCTTCGCAGCTCTCCGACGGCGCGTCAGCAACGCTGCTGATGTCGATGGACCGTGCCAAGGCTCTGGGCATCAAGCCGAAGCTGATCTTCCGCGGCTTCGCCGTCGCCGGCTGCGAGCCGGACGAGATGGGCATCGGTCCCGTGTACGCCGTGCCCAAGCTCCTCAAGCGCCACGGCCTGCGCATCGAGGACATCGACGTGTGGGAGCTGAACGAGGCGTTCGCCTCGCAGGTCGTCTACTGCCGTGACAAGCTGGGGCTCGACCCGGCCACGCTCAACCTCAACGGTGGGTCGATCTCCATCGGTCACCCGTTCGGGATGACCGGCTCCCGCATGGTCGGCACGATCGCCAACGAGATGCTGCGCCGCAAAGCGCGCTACGGCGTGGTCACGATGTGCATCGGCGGCGGCCAGGGCGCGGCCGGTCTGTTCGAGGCGTGCACCTAGTGACGTGGGGGGCCCCGACATGGCCCCCAGCTTTGACCGAGCGAAGGGGCTACGCCCCCTCGGACTCCCCGGCCACCGCTCGTCGCGCCCCGGCGGAGCCGAGGCGCTCCTCGGTATAGCGTGTCGGTAGCCGAGCGCTCGCTCGGCTACGAGACGCGCTTCGGCCGCGGCTTCATCAGCGGCGTTTTCGCCGTCGCGCTTTCTGCGCTCGGCTTGGGCGGTGTGCTGTGTCTGCGCTTTCCGTCGCTGCTGACGACGCCCGATGCGCGCGCGCTCTATCCGCTCGACCTCGTCCGCTTTCTCATCCACCTGCTGCTCGTCGCGGGCTTCGGGCTCGGCGTGCTCTCCGTCGTGCTGAGCCGCCGGACGCTGCTGGGCATGTGCAGCGTCGTGCTCGTCGTGGTCGCCGCGGTGCTCGGCGGCTCGCAGGTGCCGATCGGAACACTGGGCGGCACGCGCTCCCTCGGCCTGGACTGGTTTCTCCTGAACATTCTCGTGCTCGCGATGCTCTTCGTGCCGCTCGAGCGCGTGTTCGCGCGATTGCCGCAACAAGGAATCTTTCGCCCGGGCTGGCTGACCGATCTCGCGCATTTCGGCGTGAGCCATCTGCTCGTGCAGGTCACCGTGCTGCTCACGCTGGTGCCGGCGGCGCTATTCTTCCGGTGGGCCGTTCACCCGGCCGTGCAGGCCACGGTCGCGTCGCAGCCGGCGCTGCTGCAGTTCCTCGAGATCGTGATCGTCGCCGACCTCTCGGAGTACGCGGTGCACCGGCTCTTCCACGCGGTGCCGCTGCTCTGGCGCTTTCACGCCGTACACCATTCGTCGGAGGCGATGGACTGGCTCGCATCCTCGCGCATTCACCTGGTGGACGCGGTCATCACGCGTGCGCTCGCATTCGTGCCGCTCTACGTGCTCGGGTTCTCGCCCTCTCCCGTGTACGCGTATCTGGTCTTTGTCTCGTTCCACGCGATCTTCGTGCACGCCAACGTGCGCTTCCGCTTCGGCGCGCTCGAGCGGGTGATCGGCACGCCGAAGTTCCATCACTGGCACCACGCGACGGCGCCGGTAGACAAGAACTTCGCAATCCATCTGCCGATCATCGATCGGCTGTTCGGGACGTGTTGGCTGCCGGCCGAGTTTCCACCGACGTATGGGATCGCGGGCAATCCGGTGCCGCGCCGCTATGCGGCGCAGCTCGCGTGGCCGTTCAGGCGGCGTTCGTAGGCTCTGAGGGGCGCGGAGCGGTGGCGGCCTCGTAACAGCGCGCGTGCACCGTGAGGCCGAGACCCGGCACGACGCGGGTGGCATCCTCACGAAAGATCCAGCCGTCGCAGAACCAGCAACGCTCAAACGGCCAGGTCGCGCGCTCCGCAGCCGCCATGTCGCGAGATACGGAGCATGGCGCTTGCCAGCAGAAAACGCCCTTAGTTTCGAGGGCTTGTCCGCGGCGGCGGGCCGGCCTCTGGATACGTAGTTCTCCCAACTAGCGAAACTGTTTCCTCGCGTGCGCCGCCGCGCGCGGCACCCCGCTTCAGATCGCGGCGACGACCGAGATCTCGACCAGAAATTTCTGCTGCGCGAGCTTGGCCTCGACGGTCGCGCGCGCAGGCGTGTTGACCGGATCCACCCACGCATCCCAGGCGGCATTCATCTGGTCGTACGTCTTCATGTCCGCGAGATACACGGTGGCCGACAGCAGATTCGATTTGTTCGTGCCCGCGGCCGCCAGTAGCGCGTCGATCTTCTTCAACACAGCCTCGGTCTGAGCCTTCGTCGTCGGCTCGTCGCCTGCGACCTGACCGGCGAGGTACACGGTGTTGCCATGAACGACGGCTTGGCTCATGCGGGGTCCGACCTGATGACGCTTCACGCTCATGACCGGCATCCTTTCGACGGGATCGTTCGGGTGCCGCCAACCATAGCACGCGCTGCTATCCGCGGACGACGAGCAGCAATCCCGAGGCGAAAAGGATCGCGAAGACGATGCGCCGGAACCTCTGCTGATCGATGCGCGTGAAGAGCGCCATGCCGAGGACAAGACCGAGCGCGGCCGGCAACAGGAACAGCGCCGAGTAATGCCAGACCTGCGGCGTCAGCAGTCCCGCCCACCAGTAGCCGATCATGATCACCGCCTGATTCACGAGAAAGAACGCCTGGAGATTGGCCTTGATCGTCCGCGCCGACCATCCTTGCGACGCTGTGTAGAGCACGACGGGCGGGCCCGGAGTTCCGACGGCGGCGCCGAGAAGCCCCGCGGCGATACCAGCGCCGAGCGCCCAGCCGCGGCCGGGCAATCGCTTCGGATACACGCCCAGCCACTCGAGCGCGACGATCGCGAGCAGCACGAGGCCGATCAATCGCGTCAGCGTGCTCGCGGGCAGCGCGGCGAGCACCCACACGCCCAGCGGCGTGCCGAGCAGCGAGCCGAGCAGCAGCGCGGGCAACCCCGACGGGTCGAAGTCCGCGCGCAGCGGCACGAAGATCACGATGGTCGCCAGCACCGTGTAGAGGGTCAGCAGGACGATCGCGTCGACCGGCGACATCACCAGCGGCAGGAACGCAAGCGCGACGAGCCCGTTGCCGAACCCCGCGAGGCCGAGGACGAGAAAGGCCCCCGCGATGACCACCGCGGCCAGGACGAGATCAGCGCTCACGCCGACGGCGTCTCGGCGGCGTTGAGCTTGCACCACCTGGAAAGGCGGAGGGAACCGCCATGGCGAAGTGCGAGGTGTGCGGCAACGACTACGACAAGTCCTTCGAGGTGATCGCTGGCGGCGCGCGTCACGTCTTCGACAGCTTCGAGTGCGCGATCCACCGCATTGCGCCGACGTGTGCGCACTGCGGCTGCAAGGTGGTGGGCCACGGCGTGGAGGCCCGCGGCGGATTTTTCTGCTGCGCCAGCTGCGCGCGCATGGCCGGCGAGCACGGACTTCGCGACCGCGTGGCCTGAGGGTCAGCTACGCGCCGGCTGGTAACCCCGGCTGGCCATGCAGCGGTCGAAGTCGCGACTCATTTTGACGTCCTGCACTTTGGCCGTGACGACGTCGGCGAGCCCGCCGACGATCGTGTCGGGAAACGCCCGCGCGTCGACGGCGACGCGCGCGCACTCCATCTCGTCGAACGTCGTTTGCGCGATCTGCGCGTCGGGTTTCGTCCAGTCGCCGCCGCCGATGTCGAAGCGCGTCGTGCACCCGGCGACGAGGATGGCAGCCGCCACGATCAGCGTCGTTCTCACAGCGCCACCAGCACTTTCATGACGTTCGCGCCTCCCAGCGCGGCCTGCATGCCTTCGGTCAGAGCCTCCAGCGGAATCGTGCGGCTCACCAGCGGAGCCAGCGGCACCGCGCCGCTGGCGGCGAGCCGAATCGCTTCTTCCCAGGCCGCGCGCGTATACAGACGGCTGCCATGCATGGTGAGCTCGCGCGCGAACATCTGGTAGAGATTCACGGCCATCGGCTCGGAATGGATCGCAACGATGCTGATCGTGCCCCACACGCGCACGACGTCGGTGATCGTGCGGACGGCGGCGGGATGTCCGGTGACCTCGAACGCGACGTCGACGCCCACGCCGTCGGTCCACTCGTTCACGAACTTGATGGGATCGCGCCCGGGAGCGAGCGTCGGCAGCCCGAGCGTGCCGAGCAGTCTGAGTCGGAAGTCGTTGATCTCTGCGACGACGACCTCGGCGCCACGGTCGCGGCACACGAGTCCGATCAGCGTGCCGATGGGGCCGCCGCCGAAGACGAGCACACGATCGCCGCGCTTGACCCCCGCGCGTGTGACGTCGTGAGTCGCCACGGCCAGCGGTTCGATGACCGCCGCCGCATCGTCGCTCAGCGTGTCGGGCACCTTCAGCAGATGATCCGTCGTCACCGGGTAGTACTCGCGCATGCCACCGGGTAGATCCACGCCGAGGACCTTGAGCTGATAGCAGAGATACGAGGCACCCATGCGACACGCACGGCACGCGCCGCAGCGGACGACCGGCTCGACGACGACACGATCGCCGGCGACGAAGCCGCTGTCCTTCGGCGCCTCGACCACCTCCGCGAAGGTCTCGTGGCCGATCACGCCGCCGCGCGGCACCCGATGATCGAGGTGGCCCTGGAAGATGTGAAGGTCCGTGCCGCAGATGCCCACCCGGCGTACGCGCAGCAGCGCTTCGCCCTGCGAGGGCGACGGCATCGGGGCAGAGCCCGTCGCAAATCGCCCGGGGCCCTCATAGAAGGACGCGCGCATCGTCTTGGGAGGCATATCGCGAAGATAGCACGTCGGCATCGCTGGCGTTTCCATTGCACCCCGGCAGGAGGCGACCCGCTTCAGGAGGCACCGCGAAGTGAGCCACAAGAACAACGTCAACCCGGACTACTACAAGACGGCCGGCCGCGATCGTCCCAACGAGGACGTCCCGCCCGCGAGCCGTCCCGTTCCCGACGAGCCGCCAGCGCGACGGCGCAAGAAAGGGGACGGTCCGCCACCGAATCTCATTCCGGGCGCCGCGCCGGTCGGCGAGCGTCCGGTCGCGGACGAGGACGACAAAGAGTCCGCCTGAGGGATAATGGGCGCTCCCTGGAGGAAAGCGCCCTGCGGACGATCGATCACGACGCGCGCGGCCGCATCGTCATCCTCGACACGATCACGCGGTGCGAAGGCAACACCGGCGCGGGCGACGTCGTAGTCGTCGGCTCCTTCGCGGGCGCGATGTCGCTCGGGTTCGCCCTCGAGATCGGCGTGCGCGGGCTGATCGCCCACGACGCCGGTGTCGGACGCGACGCCGCAGGCGTGTCCGGGCTGCCGCTCGCCGATCGTCTCGGAGTGCCGGCGGCAGCGGTCGCGGCTGACTCCGCGCGGATCGGCGACGGCGAGAGCGTCTTTGGCGAAGGCGTCGTGCGTCACGTCAACCGCCGCGCCGCGGCGCTCGGCGTCGCGGTCGGAGACAAGGCCGCGGATGCGGCGCTTGCGATGCTGGCGGCGCCCGTCGGTGCGCGGTCACCGGAGCCGATCGTCGATCGCCGCCAGCGCATTGTGCTGGAGGGGGCGGGCGGTCGCGTGGTGCTCGTGGACTCCATGCTGTTCGCGACGTCGCAAAACCGAGACGACGTCGTCTGTGCGGGCTCGCACGCCGGTCGGGTGAACATGGGGCGCGCGCTCGAGATCCGGCCGCGCGGCGCAATCTTCAGCGATGGCGGCGGAGCCCGGGAGAGGTCCGGAGTCGATGGCCTGCCTTTGCTCGATGCGGCCGACGTGGCCGGCGCGGCCGTCGACGCGCAGCGCGCACGGATCGGTGATCCGCAGAGCACGTGGACGGATGGTGTGATCTCGGCCATGAACGACACCGCCCGGCGGGCCGGTGTTACCCTCGGGCAGCCCGCGAGCGCCGCCGCTCGCGCGATGCTCGAGAGCACGCACAGTCAACGGGAGATCTAACGATGCCCACGGTCGCGGTCGGAAACGTCAAGCTGCACTACGAAGAGACGGGACGAGGCACACCACTCGTGTTCGTGCACGAGTTCGCCGGTGACGCACAGAGCTGGCGTCTGCAAACGACCTTCTTCGGGCGTCGCTATCGCGCGATCGCGTTCAATGCGCGCGGCTACCCTCCGTCGGACGTGCCCGACGACCCGGGGGCCTACTCGCAGCAGCAGGCCGCCGACGACATCAAGGGCGTGCTCGACGGTCTCGGCATCGCACGCGCGCACGTGTGCGGGCTGTCGATGGGCGGTCTCGCGACGCTCCACTTCGGACTCTGCTATCCCGAGCGCGCGCTCTCGCTCGTCGTCGCGGGCGCGGGCTACGGCAGCGACGACCCCGAGGCCAACCGGAAAGACGTCGAGCAAGTGGCCCGCCGTTTCGAGACCGAGGGCATGGAGAAGACCGGTGATTTCTACGCGCACGGCCCCTCGCGCGTGCAACTGCTCGAGAAAGATCCCATCGGTTGGCAGGAATTCCGCGACCGCCTCTGTGCCGGGTCCGCGAAGGGCCACGCGCTCACGATGCGTGGCGTCCAGATGCGTCGGCCGACGGTGTACTCGCTCGAGGAACGCATGACGAAGCTCGAAGTCCCGACGCTGATCATCACCGGCGACGAGGACGAGCCGTGCCTGGAGCCGGGAATCTTCATGAAGCGGAAGATCCCGGCCTCGGCCCTCGTCGTGCTCCCGAAGTCGGGCCACGCCGTGAATCTCGAGGAGCCCGCCGCGTTCAACGCCGCCGTGCTCGACTTCCTCACCGCCGTCGACGGCGGACGCTGGACGCGGCGTCGCGCAGACTCGATCTCCAAGTCGGGGATCTTGCCCGCGCAGCCGCAGCGATAGGCCTGGAAGCAGGCTAAGCTGCCGATGCAGGCCGCCTAGTAGTCTATAAAGAACGTTATATCAAGTATTTGCAGACTGGGGCTCATATTCTTGACAATTCCGATCAGGAATATATAGTTTCGCCATGGCGTCGGCGACGACCCAGGACGGGCGATGCCCGGTCTGCCGCGAGAAAGTCGTGGCCCACGGCCAGACGGAGGTCATCATTCGCAACGCGATTTTGAGAGTGGAATCCGCGACCGGCCGCGTCGCCGCAAAGTGCGCGCGCTGTAAATCGTGGGTTGAGGTACCGCTGCGGTACGTGGCGGAGTGAGCGGGGTAACGCCGAGGCGATAAGTCGCAGACGAAGACAAAAGCCGGATGAGCGGACACGAGCCGCCGTCCGGCTTTTGTTTTTTGCGGAGACGAGCGTGAGCGATGTGAGAGAGAGCAAGGCGGAGCGGGCCGAGCGGCTCAAGCGCGAGCTGAATCCCTGGGAAGCCTACGAAACGATCGAGCGGTTCGCGCGCGAGGGCCACGCCGCGATTCCTCCCGAGTGGGGCACGTACTTCCGGTGGTGGGGCATCTACTCGCAGGGCGACGGCGTCGGCGCCGTGGGCGGCCGCGGCGGCGAGGGCCGGGCGACGAAGTTCTTCATGGTCCGGGTGCGGATTCCCAACGGCATCGTGGCGGCGCCGCAGCTGCGCACGCTCGCCGAGCTGACCGAGCGATACGCGCGCGGCATCGCCGATTTGACCGTGCGCCAGAACGTGCAGCTGCACTGGGTGACGATCGAAGACTTGCCGCCGCTGATGCATGCGCTCTGGCGCGCCGGTCTCACGAGCCTCGGCGCGTGCGGCGACGTCACGCGCAACGTCACAGGATGCCCGCTCGCCGGCATCGATGCCGACGAGATCGTCGACGCCTCGCCGCTGGTGCTCGAGGCGACACGCCTGCTGAACGGCAACGCGGAATTCTACAACCTGCCGCGCAAGTACAAGGTCACCATCACGGGCTGCCGCGCGTGGTGCTCGTATCCCGAGATCAACGACGTCGGTCTCACGGCGCTCCGACACCCCGCGTCCGGTGAGCTCGGGTTCTCGCTGCGTGTCGGCGGCGGGCTCTCGACGGACCCGCGGCTGGCCACACGGCTGGACGCGTTCGTGCGCTGGCATCAGGCGGTGCCGGTCGTACGCGCCGTGACGGAAGTGTTCCGCGATTCCGACGTGCTCCGCGAGCATCGAGAAAAGGCGCGACTGAAGTTTCTGTTTCTGCGGCATGGCTGGACCGCGGCGCGCTTGCTCGACGCGATCCAGGCGCGGCTCGGCTATGCGCTCGATCGCGCGCCGCGCGAAGAACGGCCGGAAGACGTGTACCGCGACCACATCGGCATCCATCCGCAGCGTCAGCCCGATCTCTGCTACGCGGGCGCCACGGTGTTGCGCGGGCGCATCACGCCGGCGCAGCTGCGCACGCTGGCCGATGCCGCCGATCGGCACGGCGACGGCCAGGCGCGCACGACGGCGACGCAGAACGTCGTCCTCGTCAACGTGCGGCGTGAGCGGGTCGCAGCGGTGGCGCGCGAGCTCGCCGAGGCCGGTCTGCCCACGGGCGGCTCGCCGTTCCGCCGCGGGACCGTCGCCTGCACGGGCACGGAGTTCTGCAAGCTCGCGTTGACGGAGACGAAAGACTTCGCGCGACGCCTCGTCGAGGATCTCGAGCGCCGGCTGCCGAGCTTCCACGAGCACGTCAAGCTGCACGTGACCGGATGCCCGAACTCCTGCGGTCAGCATTGGATCGCGGACATCGGTGTCGAAGGCAAGAAGCTGAAGATCGACGGAACGCTCGTCGACGCGTACTACTTCTGCGTCGGCGGCGCGCTCGGCGCCAGAGAATCGGTCGCGCGGCCGATCGGTCTGCGCGTGCCGGCGACCGAGGTGGCGCCGGCGATCGAGCGGCTGCTGCGCGCGTACCTCGGCGAGCGGCACGTCGGCGAGACGTTCCGCGCGTTCGCGGCCCGCCACGACGATTCGACGCTGCGTGCGCTGCTCGCCGGCGGCCCGGTGCCCTCCGTCGAGCGCGACCTTGCCGGTGGCTTGCTGCCGGCCGGCGTGGACTCCTGACCATGCCGCTGTTTCCGCTCTTCGTCGAGCTCGAGGGCCGGCCGTGCGTCGTCTTCGGCGGCGGCGCGGTGGCCGAGCGCAAGGTCACAGCATTGCTCGACGCCAGGGCTGTCGTGACCGTGGTGAGTCCCGCGCTGTCGCCTGCGCTCGCGGCGCTCGCCTCGATCGGGCGCATCGCGCATGTGCCGCGGCGCTATGCCGCCGGCGACCTCGCGGGTGCGGCGCTCGCCTTCGCCGCCACCGATGACGGTTCGGTCAACGCGGAGGTCGCCGACGAGGGCCGTGCACGCGGTGTCTGGGTCAACGCCGCCGACGACCGCGCGCATTGCGATGCGATCTTGCCCGCCGTCTTTCATCGCGGCGCGGTGACTGTCGCCGTTTCGACCGGCGGTGCGAGCCCCGCCCTGGCGCGTGCGGTGCGGGAACGTCTCGAGCGCGCGCTGCCCGAAGCGTACGCCCCGCTCGCCGATGCGGCCGCCGTTGTGCGCAGTGAGCTGCGCGCGGCCGGACGGCGCGCGAGCGCCGACGATTGGCTGGCCGCGCTCGATGACGGGCTCGGAGCGCTGCTCGCCGGCGAGTCGTCCGAGGAAGCCGCGCGGCGATTGCGCGCGCGGCTGGAGCGCACGGCGTGCGTATAGGCTCGGTGGCCCTCGTCGGCGCCGGGCCCGGCGATCCCGGGCTCATGACGGTGCGCGGGCTCGCGCTGCTGCGCCGCGCGGACGTCGTGGTCTACGACCGGCTCGTCGATCGCCGGTTGCTGCGCGAAGCTCACCGTGCGCGCCGGATCTTCGCGGGCAAGGCGAGCGGCGATCACGCCCTGCCGCAGGAAGAGATCAACGCGCTGCTGATCGCGCACGCGCGGCGCGGGCGGCGCGTGGTCCGTCTCAAGGGCGGCGACCCGTTTGTGTTCGGGCGCGGAGGCGAAGAGGCCGACGCGCTCGCCGCCGCCGGCGTGCCGTTCGAAGTCGTTCCGGGCGTCAGCTCCGCCGTCGCCGCGCCGGCGTATGCGGGCATTCCGCTCACGCACCGTGGCGTCGCGTCCTCGTTCGCCGTCGTGACGGGTCACGAATGTGGCAAAGACCGCGATCGCGTCGACTGGGCGCGGCTCGCCACCGCCGTCGATACGCTCGTCGTCCTCATGGGCGTGGCCGCGCTGCCGCGCATTACGCGCGAGCTGCTCGCGCACGGACGCGCGCCTCAGACCCCGGTCGCGCTCGTTCGGTGGGGAACGACGGAGCGGCAGGTGGTGTTGACCGGGCGGCTCGACGACATTGCGTCGCGTGCGCGCGCCGCGCAGCTGGAGTCACCGGTGGTGATCGTCATCGGCGACGTGGTGGCGCTCGCAGCGCGGCTGGGGTGGTTCACGCCCGCGGCTGACACGCGAATCTACAGCGTCAGTGGGTAGGAGTCTGAACGCGCTGGCTCGAGCGTGGCGCACGCCAGCCGGACGTTACGCCGGCGGCTATCCGCATCGGGTGTCGGGGACGATGCATCCCCTTCGTTCTCGCCGGCCTGCCCGGTGCGGCTTCACCCGGATCGCTCCGCAGCGTGCGCCGTCCGTATTGTAGGCCCGCTGTTGTAGGCCCTCTCACGCGAGTGTCGGCCCGCTCACGCGGCGCGGTCCCAGTACTTCGGCCGACCATAGTGCGCGAACAACCGATGCTCGTAGTCGCGGTCGATCGGTCGGCTGCGGTCGTATGGCGGCGCGCTCCGGATCTGGTCGCGGGTGAGCCCCACACGGACCGCGCGCTCGGTCCAGTCCACGGACTCCACCCACTCGGGTGCGACGAGCACGTGCTTGCCCGGGAGCCAGTTGCGGGTGTCGACGACCAGCCATCGCATCGTCCAGCTCCGCTCATCGAGCAGGAAGTCGTCGACATGCCCGATCGCGCCGTCACGCGCCTGGATCTCGTGGCCGAGCGTGTCGTTCGTCGAGTGCAGGTGAGCGTCTTCGAGGCTGTCCTGCTCGGAGCGCGCCATGACCTCGTCCATCACGCCCTCGGGCGCGGGCGCGGGAGGCGCTGCGAGCATCACCGGACCCCACGCGTACGGGCCGTACCAGTACGTGGGGAAGCCATAGTGCTGCAGCAACGACAGCTCGTGTTGTCGCGAGACCGGCCGGTGCGTGTCGATATCGGGACTGTGCTCGACCTGCTCGCGCGTGAGGTCGACGATCACGCGCTCGCCTCCCTGATCAACACCGCGCACGGCCATCGGTGTGATGAGCACCCGGCGGCCGGACAGCCATCCGCCCGTGTCGACGACGAAGTAGCGCACCGTCCAGTGGACGTCGTCGAAGTAGCAGTCTTCCACCTCGCCGATCGCGCCGTCCGTCGCGGCGAGCGTGTACCCCAGGAGCGCCTTTACTCCGATCATGCGTGTCTCCTTTGCGGCCGGAGTCGTGCAAGCCGGTTGCCGTCGTCACGCTGAACCCCTTGCCAGATCAGCCCGACTCTGCTCTAATGCACAAATCCCGATCAAGAAAGGTCCAAATGTGAATATCGGCATCCTGGACGAGCATCCCGAATGGTCACGGCGGCTCATCGCCGAGCTCGAAGCGCGCCGACTCCACGTGGAGCGGATCGATCATTCCGACCACGGCTTCGATCCGGCTGACCGCCGTCAGCACTGGGACGTCGTCGTCAACCGCACGAGCCCGTCCTCCCACCGCCGCGGCCACGGGCGCGTGCTGTTCTACGCCGAGCCGTTTCTCGCCCACCTCGAGGCGGTCGGCGTGCCGGTGATCAACCCCGTCGCAACGTGGCGCTTCGAGAAGTCGAAGGCGCTCCAGGTGGAACTGTTCGAGCGCTTGGGTGTGCGGTACCCTCGCACCGTTGTGGTGAACGGGACAGCTCCGCTGCGACGCGCTGCGCGCGAGGTGCGCTTTCCCGCGCTGGTGAAGCCCAACGTCGGCGGCTCGGGCGCGCTCATCGAGCGGTTCGAGACGGCGGCCGATCTCGAGGCGCGTGCGGCGGAGGTGGACTTCGGACCCGATGGCGTCGCGCTGCTGCAGGAGTACATCGAGCCGCGTGACGGCGCGATCGTGCGGGTGGAGGTCCTCGACGGCCGCATGCTGTACGCGATCCGCATCGTTCGCCGCGCCGATCAGTTCAATCTATGTCCGGCCGACCTCTGTCAGGTGCAGGCGCCGGACGCGCTCGCCGCATGCCCTGTCGATGCCGCTCCCGTGCTCGACATCACGCGCCACGAGCCGCCGCGCGAGGCCGTCGAGCAGGCGATCGCCCTCACTCGCGCGGCATCGATCGATGTCGGCGGGGTCGAATACCTCGTCGGCGCGGCCGACGGCCGCATCTACGTCTACGACGTAAACGCTACCTCCAATTTCGTCGCCGACGCGCCACGGGTGCTGGGTTTCGACCCGTTCCCCGCGTTCGCCGATGTCATCATCCGTGCCGCGGGCCGAGCCGCCCGCGCCGCGGCCTGAAAGGAGACTCGCATGTCGCTGAGGCTCGGAGACGTTGCTCCAGATTTCACCGCGGACACCACGCAGGGCAAGATCAAGTTCCACGACTGGATCGGCTCCAACTGGGCTGTCCTCTTCTCGCACCCGCGTGACTTCACGCCCGTGTGCACGACCGAGCTCGGCTACGTCGCGCGGCTGAAGCCCGAGTTCGACCGCCGCAACGTGAAGCCCATCGGGCTGTCGATCGACCCGGTCGAGTCGCACCAGGGCTGGTCCAAGGACATCCAGGACACGCAGGGCCACGCGCCCAACTTCCCGATCATTGCCGATCCGGAAAAGAAGGTCGCGAACCTCTACGGCATGATGCATCCGGCGCACGACGAGGTGTACACCGTGCGCACGGTCTTCCTCATCGATCCACAGAAGAAGGTGCGGCTGACGATCACGTATCCGCAGACCACCGGCCGGAACTTCGACGAGATCCTGCGAGTCATCGACTCGCTGCAGCTCACCGACCGACATAAGGTCGCCACGCCGGTGAACTGGAAGCAGGGCGAGGACGTGATCATCGTGCCGGCGGTGACCGACGACGAGGCGAAGGCCAAGTTCCCGAACGGCTGGCGCGCGCTCAAGCCGTATCTGCGTCTGACGCCGCAGCCGAAGTAACGACAGCGTCCGCGGTCATCGCCCGCGGTATTCTGCCCGCGGGCGATGACCCTTCCTGCCGGCCTCCGCGCGCTCCGCCACCGGGACTTCCGTGTCTTCTTCGCCGGCCAGGCCGTCGCGCTCGTCGGCTCGTGGATGCAACAGGTCGCGCAAGCGTGGCTGGTGTTGTCGCTCACCAACTCGCCGCTTCGACTCGGCCTCGTCGGCAGTCTGAATTTCCTGCCGATCCTTCTCTTCGCCATCGTGGGCGGCGCCGTCGCCGACCGCCTGCCCAAGCGACGGCTGCTGGTGATGACGCAGTCGCTGCTCGGCTGCCAGACGCTCACGCTGGCCGCGCTCATCGTCACCGGACGCGTTCGCTACTGGCACATCTGCGTGCTCGCGCTCGTGTGGGGCATCGCCAACACCGTCGACCTGCCCGTCCGGCAGGCCTTCGTCGTGGAGCTCGCCGGCCGCGCCGACGTCACGAGCGCGGTGGCATTGAATTCGGCGGCCTTCAACCTGGCGCGGATCCTGGGCCCGGCCGCGGCGGGGCTGCTGATCGCGCGCGCCGGGGTGGCGCCGGCGTATTTCATCAACGCCAGCGCATTCGTGGTCGTCATCATCACGCTGCTGCTGATACGCACGCGCGGCACGCCGGCACCGCGTCCGATCGGCACGACCTTTGGTCGCGAGATCCGCGAGGGCGTCGCCTACGCGCTGCGCACGCGCCGCATCGTGCTCCTGCTCGCGATCCTCTTCGTCATCAGCATCACCGTGTTCAACTACTCGATCTACGTCCCGCTGCTGGCGAGACAGGTCCTGGGGCGAGGCCCTGAGGGCTTCGGACTCCTGATGGCCTCGGTCGGCGTCGGCGCGGTCGGCGGCGCGCTCAGTCTCGGCGCGCTCCGGGCCCCGTCGCTGACGCTGCTCTTCACGACAGGGTTCCTTTCCTGCGCCGGCCTCGTCGTCATGTCGGTCATCGACCGATTCGCCGTGGCCGCCATCGCGCTGTTTGCGCTCGGATGGATCTCGGTCATGGTCGTCGCCGGCTGCCAGGCCGCGCTGCAGCTGGCCGCGCCCGACCGACTGCGCGGGCGGATCATGAGCCTGCACACGTTCATCTACGGCGGCGTGTTTCCGTTCGGCGCCTTCACGGTCGGATCCATCTCGGAGCACTGGGGCGTGTCCTGGGCGTACCGGATCGCCGGTGTGTTCGGGCTGTCGACGCTCTTGCTCGTCGTGGCCTGGTGGCGGTTGCGCGGCGCCCGCGAGGCGTAATCGTCTCGTTCCACGAGTCTGACTTACCTGCGTGGAGCGTTCATCGGAGTGAGCTCGACCACGAGTCCGTCGCCCCAGCCGTACTTCGCCTCGGACCGGGTGCGGACGTCGGCACAGAGCAGGCGTTCAGCGGAGGCATCGACGACGCGAGCGTGCGCGGCGAAGCGTCGGTCGCCGACGCGAACGGACACGGCGGGATTGGCGCGGAGATTGCGGACCCAGTGCGCGTCCTCGCCGTGTTCGGCGACGAGATAGAAGCGCCCCGCGCGCTCCGTGAACCAGATCTCGATTTCGCGGGCGAGACCACTGGCGCGCCCGGTGGTCGTCAGGTAGAGGTGTTGCGGCTCCCCGTCCGCGGCCGGCGTCAGCAGTTCAGATACTTGTCGCTGACGAGCGGCTTCTCGGCTCCGTCGTCGTCCCAGCGTCGCCGCTTCAGGCCCACGAGGTCCTTGCCGTAGACGTGGATCTCGACCGTGTCGCGCCCGGTCGGGTTGTACATCGCGTGCACCTCGTCGCCCGGCACGAGGCACGAGACGGCGCCCGGACGATGGCGCGTCACGCTCGTCACTTCGAGCTTCGCGCGGCCGGCGCCGGCGTCGGTCACGCGATAGCGCGTCTCTTCGATCTCGTTGTCGATCACCCCGATCACGCCCCACGTTTCGTGATTGTGAGCAGTGGCGCGATCGCCGGGGCGCCACACGACCGACGTGACGTTGAACTTCGGCGCGCGGTGCAGCATGTACCGACCGCGTTGGCCCGGCGGCGACGTCAGATACGTGGCCGGGACCGAGCTCGTATCACGCACCAGCCGCGCGAGCAGCGGCGCGGCGCGCTCGGTGATGCGTTGCCCCGAAACCTCTTCACGCGTGATGCGATCCAGATCGCCGATGAAGTCCTGGAGCGTGTAGGTCCCGGTCGTCGCCATCGTCACCCTCCTCTAGGGCACCACCGGCGTGTCGGAGCGTCCGCCCCATTCGGTCCACGAGCCGTCATACACCGCGGTGTGCGGATGCTCCAGCCGATGCAGCGCGAAGGCGAGCACGGACGCAGTGATCCCGGACCCGCACGTCGTCGTGACCGGTCGGGAAAGGTCCACGCCCGCGTCCTCGAAGCGCTTGCGCAGATCGCCGGGCGGCAGCAGGGTGCCGTCGGGCCGCAACAGCGTGTCCGAGGGCAGGTTCAGGCTGCCTGGAATGTGTCCGCCGCGCACGCCGGCGCGCGGCTCCGGCTCGATGGCGGCAAAGCGGCCCGCCGAGCGCGCGTCGAGCACCTGCTCGCGTCGGGTCGCGAGATTGTCGCGCATGGCGGCGAGATCGCGCACGCGTGAGGGCTGCGCGATCGCGCGGAACGCGCGACGCGGCGGCTTCGGCTCGCTGGTCTCCAGCGGCCGCCCCTCGGCCTTCCACTTCGGCAGGCCGCCATCCAGCACGGCGACCGCCTCGTGACCGAACGCTCGAAACGTCCACCACACGCGCGCCGCGCTCACGACGCCGCGGCTGTCGTACACGACCACGCGATCGCCGGTGCCGATGCCCAGCGCGCCGACGGCCTCGGCGAACGCGTCCGCGGTCGGCAGCATGTGCGGCAGCGGCGTCGTGTGATCGGCGATGGCGTCGATATCGAAGAACACGGCGCCGGGCAGATGCGCCGCGCGAAACTCCGCGCGAGGATCGCGCTTCGCCTGCGGCATGTGCCAGGAGCCGTCGACGACACGGAGGTCGGCGTCACGCAGATGCGCGGCGAGCCAGTCCGTGGCGACGAGCGCGTCCATCAGACGTCCTTGAGCAGCCGGTGCGGACTCGATCCGTCCGGATCGAGCGCTTCCTCCCATCGCAGGTACGCCTCCATCGCCTCGCGACCGCGCTGATACGGTTTCAGCACAACGTCGTCCGGCTCGTCCCAGAGGCGCGTCGCGCCCTGCTCGAGCGCGTGGCCGGCGTCGGTCCAGCCGTGCGTGCCGCCGTCGAGGACACTCACGGTTTTGTAGCCGAGACCGGTGAGCGTGACGGCCGCCAGCGTCGACGCGACGCCATCGGTGCACGTCACGAGGATCGGGCGCGCGCGATCCGGCGCCGCGCCTGCAATCTTGGCTTCGAGCCGGCTGCGGCAGATCCAACCCGCGCCGGGCACGTGGCCCCGCGTGTACTCGTCGCTCATGCCGACGTCGACGACTACGGCGCCTCCGAGGTCGCCCGGCTTGCGGTATCGCGTCGCCGAGCGCGCCGCGTCCCAGCCGAACGGCGACGAGGGCGCCATGCCGTTGTCGATCAGCCCGCCCGCGTCCTGCCACGCGGGAACGCCGCCGGCGAGCACCGCGACATTCGGCACTCCCATACGCCTGAACCATGCGGCGGTCATGGTGGACCGCACGAACCCATCGCAGATGAACACGAACATGGCGCCGCGGACGGCGAAGTAGTCGTCCGTGGCCTGCACGGCTTGACCGCCGGGCGCCCAGATCGAGCCGGCGACGTGCCCGGCCTCGTACTCGTCCGCGGTCCGGACGTCGACGAGATAGACGTTGCGCTCGCGGCGCGCGTCCCAGAGCCGCCGCATGTCGTCGACGCCGAGCGTCTGGACGCCGTCTTCGACCGCGACGCGCTTGGCGGTCGCCTCGGCCTGATCGCGACTGCGGTCACCGGGCTCCGGCGCCACGCGTGTGGCGCCGCGCTCGAGCGTCAGGCCGGCCAGCTCCCAGCCCATCGTGCCGTTCTCGAGGGCGACGATTGGGTTCGGCAGATGCATGCGACGCAACGACTCGGCGCCGATGTACGAGCGCGTGCGGCCTCCGCAGTGAACGACGATCGTCGTCCCAGGACGCTGAACGAGCTCGCCGATGCGCGGCACCAGCTCGCCGCCGGGCACGCTGATCGAGCCCGGGATGCAGCCACGGTGGTATTCCTCGAACGTCCGCGAGTCGACGATCACCATGTCGTCGCGCGAGTCGATGCGTCGCAAGAGCTCGTGCGGCGCGATCTGCGGCGTTCGCCATTCATGCAGCGCGCGCTCACCGAACACCTTGCTCGGCACGTTGAGGCCCTGCACGACGCGGCGACCGGCCGCGCGCCATGCCGAGAGACCACCGGCGACGATCTGGACGTCGCGATAACCCATGGCGCCGAGCGTCGTGGCGGCCAGCGGCGCCAGCGCGCCGTCGGCGTCCAGCAGCACAATCCGGGTCGCCGGCGCGCTGACGAGTGTCGGCACACGGAATTCGAGCTGCCGTCGAGGCAGCGACGTCGTGCGGTAGACGTGCCCACGCTCATAGGCGCCGCGCTCGCGGACGTCGAAGACGGCGTGGGGCGTGTCCGAGCCCATCAGATCGGCGAGGGCATCAGGCGTCAACATGGCGCTATCCTACCTCTGATTTGCCGTCGCGGCGGCTTCGCAGGGCTGCCGCCGGACGGTCGGCCGATCGTCAGGAGGCGCACATGAGTCTCGTGCAGGACTTTGCCAAAGCGTTCAATGCGCGCGACGTGGACGGCCTGCTCGCCTGCTTCACCGACCGCGCGAGCTACACGGACAACTTCTTTGGCGAGCATCGCGGCCGCGACGGCCTGCGCGCGATGTTCGAGCGGATGTTCCGCGAGGGACGCGACTACGCCTGGCAGATGGACACGATCGTGGAGACGCCGGCGTCGGCCGCCGCCGAGTGGACGTTCTCCTACGTCGTGACCGACGCAGTCCCACGCAGCGTCGGACGCAAGGTACGCTTTCGCGGCATGAGCGTCTTCGAGCTCGACGGCGGGCGGATCGCCCGCTATCGCGAGTATTTCGACACGGGTGTCGCGCTGGTCCAGCTCGGCTTCGCGCCCGAGGCGATCGCCAAGGTCCTCGGCCGCCGGGTAGGCTGATGCCGCCCGCGCGGCTCGCGTTCCTCGACGTCTTCCGCGGCTTCGCGCTCATCGTGATGGTGCTCAATCACACCGGCCGGTGGTGGATCGGCCGCGAGATGGGCTGGGGACGCTACTGGCTCGTATACGTCACCGTCACTGTGGCCGCGCCGATCTTCCTCTTCCTCGTCGGCTTCGTGCTGCCGCTTTCGCTGCACCGCCACGCGGGCGATATCGTCACGCGTTCGCGGCTGTCGGCCTATTGGCGTCGAGGCGCGACGATCTTCGCCGCGGGCGTGCTCCTGAACGTCATCGTCTTCGGCAGCATCCAGGTGGCCTCGCTGTCTGCGGATGACTCGCCGCTCGCCGGTGGCGTGCTCCAGACGATCGGGCTCGCGATCATCGTGATGACCCCGACGGCGGCGCTGCTGAAGTGGCGAGCCGGCCGGCCAGCGTTGCTTGGCGTGGCGCTCGTCGGCTACCTGCTCTTTCTCGCCGCCTTCGAGCCGCTGAAGACGTGGCTGCCGAACCATCCGCTGATCGCGCTGACGCTGTTCCTCGACTATCCGCCGTGGCCATGGCTCTGTCTCGTCCTGGTCGGCCTCGTGCTCGGCTGGTGGTGGCGCGACGTCGCCGCGCAAGGTCCCGACGCGCCCTTCTTCCGCAACCTCACGATCGTCGGTGTCGTCTTCATGGTGCTCGCCGTGGCGGCCGAACTCGTGTGGCCGTCGTCCCCTCGCATCGGGTTCACCCGGGATCGCGTCCTCAATCACCACTGGACTCCCGCGCCGATCACGGCGCTTTGGATTCTCGGCACGGTGTTCGTGATGCTGGCCTTCTTCTATTGGGTCTGCGAGCGGCGCGGCTGGCGTCCCCAGTGGCTGGTCGTGCTCGGGCAGACCGCGCTGATGCTCTACTTCGTCCACCAGGTCTTCGTGTACACGCTGCTCGGCGACAGCTGGCTAGCGCAGCGGGTGCTGGGCGCGCACGCGCCGCACCTGAACTTTCACCAGTGGTGGAAATACTGGGCGTTGAATGGCCTGCTGATGGTCGCGTGCGTCGCGCTTGGCTACGCGTGGCAAGCGATCAAGGCGCGCTCGAAAGGCTAGCTGCGCTCGCTTACTCCCCGATGAAGTCGGGCGTGCGCTTGGCGAAGAACGCGGCGACCGCCTCCTTGTGATCGCGGGTGCGCTGCAGTCGCGCCCACTCGCCGCGCTCGTACGCCACCGCGTCCGCGAGTGGCATGCGCGCGCAGTGCCGAAGGCCGACCTTGTTCGCCTGCACGGACAGCGGCGCGCGGGAGGCGACGACGTCCGCCAACCCACGAGCCTCCGCGTCGACGTCGTCGGCGACCGAGGACACCAGCCCGAGTGTCCGCGCCTCGTCGGCGTCCACCGCACGCCCGGTCAGCAGCAGATCGAGCGCGACGCCTTCGCCGGCGACGCGTGCGAGCCGCGCCGTCGACACGGTGAGCCCGAGCTTCACTCCGACGCCTGCGAAGCGGGCGGCGCGTCCGGCCACGCGAATGTCGCACGCCAGCGCCAGCTCGAAGCCGCCGCCGTATGCGTAACCGTTCACGGCGGCGATGGTCGCGCCCGGAAATTCGGCGAGCGCGGCGAACACGGCCTCGTCCGCGTCGAGGAACGCCTGCGCCTCCTCCGCGCTGAGCTTCGCCTCGTCGCGCAGATCGGCGCCCGCACAGAACGCGCGGCCGCGGCCGCCCAGAATGACGGCGCGCAGCCGCCGCGCCCGAAAATCGGCGAGCGCGTCGAGGAGCGCGGCACGCTGCGAGTCGGAGAGGAGATTGAGCGGCGGCGCGTCGAGGGTGAGCGTGCCGACGGCGCCGTCGATCGCGACGTGGACGCTCATGCCCGTGCGCTCGGCGGGAAAGCGGGCTTGCCGGAGATCGGGCTGTTCGGCGCGCGCGGCGTCGAACCCGGCGCGCCCTGCGGGCCGAAGCGATAATCGCGCTGCCAGAGCTCGAAATACTCGACCGCGTTGCGCTTGATGTCCTCGATCTCCTCCGGTCCCATCTGCCGCACCGGCTTCGCGGGCACGCCCATCACCAGCCAGCCGGCCGGCACGACCTTGCCCTGTGGCACCAGCGAGCCCGCGGCCACTTGCGCGCCGTCCTCGACGACGGCGCCCGTCAGCACGACCGCGCCGATGCCGATGCGGACGTCGTTGCCGATCCGGCAGGCATGCACGACGCAGCGATGGCCGATCGTGACGCGATCACCGACGATGCATGGAAGGTCGGGCGTGACGTGGAGCACGGAGTTGTCCTGCACGTTCGTGTGCCGGCCGATGTACACGTAGTTGTCCTGGTCGCCCCGCACGACGGTGAACGGCCAGATGGACGTGCCTTCCTCGATGACCACATCGCCGATGACCTGAGCGGCCGGATCCACGTACGCGTCGGGGTGGATGCGCGGCGTACGGCCGGGCACCGACCGGATCATCGGCACCCGTCGACGTCGACCGGGTCGAGCGCGGTGTTGATCGAGCGTTTGAGCGCGGCCACGACATCGGGAGGACGCGCCGCGATGTCGCGCGCCCACCCGAGCGCCTCGTCCATGAGCCGGTCCGGCGGCACGACGGAGGAGAGCAGACCGACGCGGTGCGCCTCGTCCGCCTCCACGGTGCGGCCGGTCAGCAGCAGATCACGCGCGCGGCCTTCGAAGAGCAGGCGCGAGAGCTGTACGTTGGACGCCATGAGCCCGACCTTGACGCCGACGGCGCCGAGCTTGGCGCGCGTCGAGCCGACGCGCACGTCGCACCAGAGCGCCAGCACGAGGCCGCCGCCCATGGCCCAGCCGTTGACGGCGGCGACGATCGGCCGCTCGCACTCACGCAGCGCTCGAAAGGTCTCGTCACCGCGCTGAAGAAACTTGCCGACGGTCTCGGTCGTGAGCTCCTCTTCTTCTTTCAGATCGGCGCCGCCGCAGAACGCACGCTCGCCGGCGCCGGTCAGCACCACGGCCCGCGCGTCGTTGTCGCGAAACTCGGCGAGCGCCTCACGGATGCCACGGCGATTGTCGTCGCTCAGGACGTTCATCGGCGGATTGTCGAGCACGATGACGCCGACCGGCCCTTCCGCCCACCAGCGCGTGTGCGCGTTGGATCCCATCACTCGCCGGTGAACGCGGGCTCGCGTCGCGCGAAGAAAGCCGCGACCGCCGCCTTGTGGTCAGCGGTGGCGATCAGGCGACGGAACTGCTGGTGCTCGAGCTCCAGCGCGGCGCGCGGGGTGAGGTCGCGCGTGGCCCGGACGGCGTCTCGCACGGCACGCAGCGCGAGCGGCGGCAGCGCCCGCAGCCCGTCCTCGAGCGAGCGCACGGCGTCGGCGATCGCCGACGACGGCACCACGCGCGTGACGAGGCCGAGGCGCAGCGCGTCGGCCGCGCCGAAGGTCCGCTCGCCGAGCATGATCTCCTTCGCGCGTGCCTCCCCGAGAAGTCGTGTGAGCCGCCGGGCGCAGCCGATCGGATCGCGGGCGCCCGCGCACGAAAATGTCGCGGCGTCTCCCGCGAGACGCAGGTCGGCGTCGATCACAGATTCGAACGCGGCACCTGTGCATGCGCCGGTGACGACGGCGACCTCGATCTCCGCCGCCTCGATGAGGCGGACGTCCCACGAATGCTCGGGGGTCATGGAGCGCTCAGCATACTAGACGGCGCCGTCATCGCGCAGCCGCGCGATCGCTGCCGAGTCGTAGCCGAGCTGCTTCAAGATCTCGTCGGTGTGCTCGCCGCATGCGGGCGGGAGCCGGCGCACGCCCGCGCGGCCGGACGAGAACTCCAGCGGAAACCGCAGCAGCTTGACGGGCCCCGCGATCGGATGCCGGATCTCCTCGACGGCATCGGCAGCCTGCACCGCGGGATCGGCGAAGGTGGCGGCGTAGTCGTTCACGGCGGCCGCCCATACACCCTTGGGCACCAGCCGCTCGATCCACTCCGCCGTCGTGCGCGTACGGATCACGGGCTCGAGCATTCGTGCCACCGTCTCGCGGGACTCGAAGTTCCAGCCTGGCCTCGCGACCTCGCGGAGTGCCGGCAGCTCAAGCGCATCGGCTAGCTGCGCCAGCGGCGACATCGACAGGATCAGGTGACCGTCGCACGTGGGATAGATGCCGTAGGGTGGCGGATGGAATGTGCTGGCCAGCGGCGTCCGAGTCTTGTCGAGCCGTGCGCCGTTGAGAAAATACGTGGCCGACTCGATCTGCAGATCGAGCGCCGCGCGCAGCATGCTGACCTCGACGTGCGCGCCCTGACCCGTGCGGTGGCGCTCGAGCAGAGCGCCGAGAACGCCGAGTGCCAGCAGCGTGGCGCCATGCTGGTCGATGACCGCGGTGCCGACGGCCGTCGGCGGCTGGTCGGCCCGACCGGAGATCGAGGCCAGCCCCGACACGCCTTGCATCAGCAGATCCTGACCCGGGCGGTCACGATACGGACTCGACTCGCCATAGCCCGAGGCCGAGACGTAGATCAGCCGCGGGTTCAGCGATTTCGTCGTCTCCCAGTCGAGGCCATGGCGAGCCATCACGCCGGGCCGGAAATTCTGGACGATGACGTCCGCGCGCTCGACGAGCCGTCGCGCGACCGCACGGCCCTCGGGATGCTTGAGGTCGAGCGTGAGGCTCCGTTGATTGCGATGCGCGAGCAGGAAGAACACGCTGACGCCGTTCTTGAAGACATCGGCGCCCGACCAGTTGCGTTCCCAGAGCCGACCGCCGGGGGGCTCGATCTTGACGACGTCGGCGCCGAGATCGGCGAGGAATTGCACGCCCGACGGGCCGAGCAGAAATTGTGTGAACGACACGACGCGGACGCCGGCCAGGATCGCCAGCGGCGGCCGGCCGTCCACCTACACGTCCACGCGCTTGAGAATGTGCGTGGCGGCGGCCACGAGGCTGCCGCGATCGGTCGTGACCGTGACGCGGGAGAACACCTTGCGCTCGGCTTCGTTCCGCTCGGCGACTTCGTAGTCCACGGTCACTGTGTCGCCCAAGAAGAGAGGCGCCGGAAAGCGCACGCGATCGTAGCCGTACGAGACCCAGGTGCCCGTGATCCCCTCTAGAATTTTCGTCGACGCGTTCGACATGAATCCGATCGCCAGCGCGCCGTGCGCGATCCGCCGTCCGTAGCGCGTCTTGCGCATGTACGCTTCGTCGGTGTGATTCGGCGAGAAGTCGCCGGTGATGCCGGCGAAGAGGTAGACGTCCGACTCCGAGACGGTCTTACTGACGGTGACCTTACGGCCAATGGGCAGCGCAGCGAGTGGATCGTTGGTCATGGGCGCGATGGTAAATCGGCGGCATGCCGCTTGCTCGTTTTTGTCGCATGCAGTTTTCGTGGCCGTTCATGCTCACCGCGCTCGGCGGGCTGCTCGTCGGCAGTCTTCTCGTAGTATTGGGTGTGCGTGTGCTCGGGCGGCGTGAGGCCGCCGAGGAAACGGCCAGCCGCATCGGTGTCGACCTCGCGGCTGCGCTCGCACGGGAACCGCGGCTGCGCGACGCGGCGATTCTGCCGGTCGCCAGGATTCCGTTCTCGTCACGACCGACCGTCGAGGTCACTGGACGTGTGCCATCGCCGACGGCCCGGGATCTCGCGCTCGAGATCGCACGCCGCGAGCTCGAGCGCCTGCGTCCCGGTATGACCGTCGTCGATCGGCTCGAGATCGTGCCCCTCGCCGAGCCGCGCCGACTCGCCTGACCGCTGCTCGCACGCGCCCCGCTTCCCGCGCGCGCCCCGCTTCCCGCGCGCGCCCC
>Ga0114129_10000848_pt1 | contig 39581 bp, 37 predicted proteins | sample RhiMetdeltSRZDD1_FD_80071 | JGI IMG/M metagenome (GOLD analysis project Ga0114129, IMG submission 80071) | Populus rhizosphere microbial communities from Tennessee, USA - Rhizosphere MetaG P. deltoides SRZDD1 (version 2) (version 2) | ecosystem: Host-associated > Plants > Roots > Rhizosphere >...
ATGCTCGCCCAGGACGGGTATCTGGTGGCGAGCGTGGACAATCGCGGGACCGGCGGGCGCGGGGCGAAGTTCATGAAACTCACCTACCTGCACCTCGGCCGGTACGAATCGGCCGACCAAATCGCAGCGGCACGCTGGTTCGGCCAGCAGCCCTTTGTCAGCGCGGATCGGATCGGGATCTGGGGGTGGAGCTACGGTGGGTACATGACCTCTCGCACCGTGTTTCTGGGCGGAGGGTTGTTCAAGGCCGCGCTCGCCGTCGCGCCCGTCACCGACTGGCGCTTCTACGATACGATCTACACCGAGCGCTACATGCGCACGCCTCAGGAGAACCAAGCGGGCTACGACGAGAGCGCATCCCTCACTTACGCCGACAGTCTCAAGAGCAGCTTCCTGCTGGTGCACGGCACCGGCGACGACAACGTGCACTTCCAGAACAGCGAGCGCCTGGTGGAGCGGCTCGAGGCGGCGAACAAGCAGTTCGACATGCGGATCTACCCGAACAAGACCCACTCGATCGCCGGTGGCAACACCCGGGAAAACCTGTACGGGTTCTTCACGTCGTGGCTGAAGGCCCACCTGTAGGGCCCGAGTTCGCGCGCCTCGGGCGGAGGGCGCTCGCCGTCCTCACGCTGATCAACCTGTTCAACTATCTGGACCGGTGGATCGTCGCGGCGCTTGCCGAGAGCATGAAGCACTCGGAGCTCCGGCTCTCGGATACGCAGCTCGGGTCGCTCATGACCGGCTTCATCATCGTGTACATGATCGCCGCGCCGCTGTTCGGCTCGTTGGGCGACGCGCGGTCCCGGACGCGCCTCCTGGGCCTCGGCGTCGCGATCTGGAGCGTGGCGACGGCGCTCGCGGGTCTGGCGACGAGCTACGCCTCGCTGTTCGCGGCCCGAGCCGCGGTGGGCGTCGGTGAAGCGGCCTACGGCACGATCTCCCCGGCGCTCCTGGCCGACTACTTCCCCCGCGAGCGACGCGGCCGGGTGTTCGCGGTCTTCTTCGCCGCGATCCCCGTCGGCTCGGCGCTCGGATACATCGTCGGTGGGCTGGTCGATCACTATTTCGGGTGGCGCCAGGCGTTCTTCGTCGCCGGTGTACCCGGCCTGGTGCTCGCCGCGCTGGCGGTGCGGCTGTACGATCCGCCGCGCGGCGCCCAAGACTCGGCTGGAGCAGTCACCCCCGGCGCCCACGCCGTTTCCCTGGGCGGTGCCGCCCGTGCCGCCTACGCCGCGCTGGTTCGCAACCGTCCCTACGTGTTCACGGTCTTGGGCTACGCCGCCTACACGTTTGCGATCGGCGCGCTGGCGTTCTGGACGCCGGCCTTCCTCGAGCGCACGCGCGGCATTCCGCAGGCGCGGGCGACCGTCCAGTTCGGGGCCATCGTGGTGGCTACGGGATTCATCGGGACCTACGTCGGGGGCTGGATCGGCGACTACTTCCTTCGTGTCTCGCGCCAAGCGTACCTCTGGGTGTCGGGCGTGGTCACGCTCGTCGCCGCTCCACTTACGCTGGTCGCGCTCGCCGCGCCGCAGCCCGCCCTCTATTGGCCCGCAATGGTGGCGGCGGAGCTCTGTCTGTTCGCCTCCACCGGTCCCATCAACTCGGCGATCGTCAACGTGGTCTCACCGCACATGCGCGCGACGGCGGTGGCCTTGAGCATCTTCACGATTCACCTGCTGGGCGACGTGCCATCCCCCTCACTCGTCGGGGCCCTATCCGACGCCCACTCGCTGGGCGAGGCCGTGCTGATCATCCCGTTGGCGGTGCTCGCGGGAGGCATCATCTGGACCTACGCCGCGTGGCGAGGGGGACGCGCCGACGGCGAGCCGTCGGCGTGAGGACGTTCTTCCGGGCGCTGTTCGGTCTCATCCTGCGCGTCTTCTTCCGCCGTATCGAAGTCTCGGGTGTCGAGCGGGTGCCCGCGCACGGTCCGGTGATCTTCGTGCTGAACCACCCGAGCGGGTTGATCGATCCTGCGTTCCTGCTGTGCCTCGCCCCGCGACGTGTGTCGCTGCTCGCAAAGGCTCCGCTGTTCCGGATGCCGGTGATCGGATTCTTCTGTCGCGCGTTCGAGGCGATCCCGGTCCACCGGCGTCAGGACACGGGCTCCGACGCCGCACAGAACCGCGAGACGTTCGACACGGCGCGCGCCGTGCTCGCCCGAGGCGGTGCGATTGCCATCTTCCCGGAAGGCACATCCCACTCAGATCCTAAGCTCCGGCCGCTGAAAACGGGCGCGGCCCGCATTGCATTCGGTGCCGCGGGCGCGCTCGGCGACACGTCACCGATCCGGATCGTGCCGGCGGGCCTCTACTACAGGGCGAAGCGTACGTTTCGGAGCGCCGCGCTCCTGTACTTCGGGGAGCCGTTCGCGGTGGACCCGATCGCGCTCGAGCCGGGCGAAGAGCCACCTGCGGGGCCCGTGCGCGCGCTCACGGCCCGGATCGAGCAGGCCCTGGCCGCCGTGACCCTCCAGGCCGAGCAGGCGGAGGCGCACGCACTGGTGGACTGGGCCCAGCGCATCGTGAGCGCGCAAGACGAGGTGCCGGCCAGCCGCCCGTCCCTCGTCGACGAATTCGCGCTGCGTCGGCGCTTGCTGGCAGGGTACGACGCGGTCCGGGCGCAGTGGCCCGAGCGATTCGCCGCCCTGGCGACCCGGATCGACCGTTACGAGGCCGTTTTGACGGCCGCGGGGCTCGATCCGCGGCAGCTCACGCCGGGCCGCTTCACGCTCCGTCGCGTGATCGGTTACGTCGGGAAGGCGGTGCTGGTCCTCGTGCTCCTCCTGCCGGCCGCACTGGTGGGCCTCGTCGTGCACTACCCGGCGTATCGGGCGGTCGGGTTCGTCGCAACGGGTATGGCCAAGGGAGCGGAGGATGCGCTCGCGAGCATCAAGGTGCTCACCGCGATGCTGCTCTTTCCCCTCACGTGGACGGGCGTGGCCGCGGCTGTCTGGCTGTGGCGGGGCATGGAGGCCGGGGTGCTGGCGTTCGCGTTGGCACCGCTCACCGCGTATGCCGCCCTGGTGTTCTTCGAGCGGCTTGACCGCATCATCGGCGGAGCCCGGGCCCTCAGTCTGTTCGTGTTCCGGCGCCGGGCATTCTTGCGGCTCTTGGCCGAGCGCAAGGCAATTCGAGAAGAGATCCTTGCGCTCGGCCGAGAGATCGGTGCGGTATAGGCTACCGCCAGGTCTTCACCTGCTCGACGAAAGCCTCCGCGAGATGGGTCCGGTCGGCGGTGCGCTCCAGGGCTCGTCCCAGATTGGTATGGAACGCCGCGACGGTCGAATCGATCTCGATCGCGCGGGCGAGCGGCCCGAGGGCTTCCTCGAACTGACCTTGGCCGATGTACACCTTGGCCAGGTTGTTCATCGACCAGGCGTCACGCTCATCCAGCACGATCGCCTTCTTGTATGCTTCGATCGCACCACTCGAGTCGCCGAGCTCGCGCTTCACCCGACCGAGCAGGCGGTAAGCCTCGTTCGACGTGGAATCGATCGTCACGACCCCCTCGACGTACGGAAGCGCTTCCTGCGCCTTGCCCTGCTCGATCAGCACCCGGGTCAGGTTCAGGCGGCTCTTCACGTGGGTCGAATCCTTCTCTAGCGCCTGCGTGAACGCGCGCACCGCCGCGTCGCGGTCGCCCGTCTTCCAGGCCGAGAGGCCGAGCATGTAGAAGCCCCAAACGTTCTCCGGGTGCTCGGTCGTGTAGCTGGTGAACAGCCGCACCGCTTCGTCGTAGCGCTTCTCGGTATACGCGGTCTGAGCGCCGTCGAACGACACAGTTCCGGCGCTCACGGGACCGGTCGGCGTCGAAACGTTCGACGTCTCGGGCGACACGGTCGTGACTTCGGCCGCATTCGCGTCGTTCGACTTGGAGCGCTTGTCCCCGCACGCGCCGGCGACGCACGCGGCGATGACACACGGGATGATGGTGAGCTTCCGCATGAGATCCTCCTCCTGGTGGGGCGCTCTGAGCTAGCGCCGTTCGAACAGCAGTGGACGCCCGCTGTAAGGCAGGAGGGAGGCCAGCGATCAGTCGTGAGTCATCAAGCGTCGCATCAACGAGTTGCATCGGCGAGAAACACATCGAGTGTCCGAGTGGACACGGGCTGCGGGTGGCTTAGGTGTCCGAGTCGACACGTCCGCGGCTGATGTTATGGCGGCGCATGATCTTCAAGAGGCTGGCGTGATCGGCAAGGCCCAGCGCCTGGGCCGTCCGCGTGATGTGCCAGTCGTTATGCTCCAGGGCTGCGACGATGATCTGGCGCTCGGCCTCCGCCTTCAGGGCGTGGAATGTGGTCGGTGCGGGGCCCCCTGCGGCGCTGGCCCGCGGACCCACGCTTTCCTGGATATCGGCGGGGATGTTCGCCACCCCGATCGTCTCGCCATCCGTCGCGATGATCATCCGCTCGACGACATTCCGGAGCTCTCGGACGTTGTTCCGCGTCCAGTCGTATCGCATCAGGCAGTCGAGCGCCGCCGGGTCGACCGTCTTGGGTCGTACGCCGAAGCGCGCACAGGTCACCATCAAGAGATGTTCGACGAGCGGTGGGATGTCCGACAACCGCTCTCGGAGCGCAGGGACGCGGACTACGTGGACGTTGAGTCGGAAGTAGACATCCTCGCGGAAGCGGCCAGCCCGTACTTCGGCCTCGAGGTCGCGGTTCGTGGCGGCCACGACCCGCGCCGTCACGGCGACCGTCCGATTTCCACCGAGTCGGGTGATTTGCCGCTGTTCGATGACGCGCAGCAGCTTCGCCTGCGCCGGAAGAGGCAGTTCACCGATCTCGTCGAGAAACAACGTCCCGCCGGACGCGGCTTCGAACGCGCCCTTGCGGAGCGCACCGGCGCCCGTGAACGCCCCCCGCTCGTGGCCGAACAGCTCGTCCTCCACGAGGTTTTCCGGAATGGCCGCGGCATTGAGCGCGATGAACGGTCCCGCCGGGTTCGCGCCCAAACGGTGCAGCTCACGGGCGACGAGCTCCTTCCCCGACCCGCTCTCGCCCACGATCAGAACCGGACTGGGGATCTTCGCGACGCGCCCGATCGCGTCCTTGAGCCCCTGCATGGCGGGGCTCGCGCCCACGAGCGGGGCCTCGGAATCGAGGCGGCCCCGCAGCGCGGTGAGCTGCCCCGCGAGGCGTTGCTGCTCGAGCGCGTGCTCGACCTCTTGCACGACGCGTTCCATCGGCTCGGCCTTGTCGATGAAGCTCCGGGCGCCGAGCCGGATGGCCTCCGTGCAGCGGTCGTAGTTGCCCGTCCCGGTGTAGACGAGCACCGGCTTCCGGAGCCCACGTCGCTCCATCGTCCGCAGCACTTCGAAGCCGTCCATCCCCGGCATTTCCAGGTCGAGGATGACGCAGTCCACCGCTTCGCGCTCCAGCAGATCGAGCGCCGCGCGGCCCGAGAGCGCGACGAGCACGTCGTAGCCGCCTACGCGCTTCAGGTCGTACGCGTACTGCTCCGCCATGGCGGGCACGTCGTCCACGACCAGGATGGTGCTCACCACGTCTCGCCCGGCAGCTCGACGATGAACGCACTGCCCGCACCGGGCTCGGTCTCCACGCGCAACGCCCCACTGGCGTCCAACACGAGGCGTCGCACGATCGACAGGCCGAGGCCCGTGCCGCCTGGCTTCGTCGTGTAGAAGTCGTCGAAGGCGCGATTCAGCTCGTCTTGAGTCATCCCTTTGCCTGTGTCCGCGACGGTGATGCGGACGCCCCCTTGTCCGTTCGCCGCCGTGGAGACGGTGACGCGGCCGGCTCGCGCCGCCAGGCTGTCGAGGGCGTTTCCGATGAGGTTTTCGAGGATGCGCCGCAGGACGAGGGCGTCGGTGCGGGCGGGCCGCAGACCCTCCGCGAGCTCCAGCCGCAGCTCCGCTTGCCCGGTGTCGCTCACGCGGCTGATGGTCTCGCGCACAACCGCGTTCACGTCGCACGACTCACCGGCGGGCTGGGGGCAGAGCCGCGCGTAGTTGCTCGCGAGGTTTTCGAGATAAGAGATGCTCGACTCGACCGTCGCTTGACGGTCACGGAATGCAGCGGCGAGTCGGTCCGGGCTGTCGCCGGCGGCCTGGCCGAGATGGCGGAATACGTTGCGGATCGGGATCAGACCGTTCTTGATGTCGTGGTTCACCTGGCGGGCGAGGTCGCCCATCGCCAAGCGGCGCTCGGCCTCGCGCAACCGCGCGGCACCGGCGCGCAGCCGTTCGGTCATGGCTCCGAGCAGGCGACTGAGCGCCCCGATCTCGTCCGACCGATCACTGTCGAACGCGACGTCCAGCCGGTCCATGTCCACGTCGGCGGTCTTCGCTGCGAGCGCGGTGAGCGGCCGGCTGATCCGGGTCGACAGCCACGAGGCCAGGAGCAGCGCGATCAGCCCGGTCACGAGCACCGCGACGAAGAACGACAGCGCGACCCCGCGACGCAGCGCGACGAGCGAGGCGAGCGAGTGCGAGACGACGATGCGCGCGCGGAGGAGCCGGGCGGAGTCGCCACTCGTGACGAACGGCACCGTCACGGCGCTCACGACTTGCGTCGCAGGATCGGCGCCCGAGGACGTGTCGGGCGGGAGCGCGACCGAAACCGTGAGCTCAGAGTCGGGCGTGAGGTGCGCGAGGAAACTCGAGTCCACGGCGATGCCACCCACCAGGGTGAAGCGGCGGCCGCCGACCCGGAGCGAATCGACCCGCGCGAGCGCGAGGAACGGCGCTTCCGCCGTGCGCGCCTCCACCAGCGCGGTGCCCGCCGGAGCCGTCGCGAGGAGGCGCGGCACCGCGGGGTCGGACCGATCGTACTCATTGCGGAAATGCCCGGAGCTCACGATGCGGCCCGACTCGTCCTGGATTTGCAACAGGGAGAGCCCGCCGAGCCGCATGGCGTCACCGGCGTAGTCGAGCAGATACGTACGCTCGCCCCCCTGCAGCGCCGTGCGGAACAGGTTGTCTCGGGGGATGGCGTCCCGCAGCGCGGCGAGCCGGAGCGCGATCCCCGCGCTCTGCCGGTCCAGGTCCGCTCGGATCACCGATACGAGCGCGGCCACGCGTTGTTGGTATTCCGCCGTCAGGCGGTTCGCCATTACCGCGCGAATCCGCAACCCGAAAACGGTCAGGGGTACGAGCACCACGGCGCCGAATCCGAGAAGGAGACGGGCGCGAAAGGTCATGGCGGGGCGAGGCGGAGCGTGCCGTCCCAGTCGAGCGTCATCCGCGGGGTCCCGCGCCGGACCACGGCATGCGAGCGGACGTCGAGCAGCGGCTCGATGGTGGCGGCCGAGCTCCACGGCGGCAGCTCGAGCGCCGCACGGCACACGTCGTACACCTGCCGGCGCAGCTCGAGCACGTATGCGGCGTCGCTGCCGGCCCGGAGCGAGGATTCAAACGCGCTCGCCGGGACGCCTGCCGCGACCGCCCCCCGGCCCAGAACGCCCAGGCCTACGAGGCGGGCCGCGAGATCGGCGGCACTCCGATCGCTCTGATTGTAGACGATGCGGTGTCGTCGCGCAGAGGCCCCGAGCGTGTCACGCCCCGCCTGAGCGCACGAGTGCAGATCGGCGAACCAGAAGCGGCCGGGACCCGACCATTCCGCCGGGCGAGCGTCGCCGTGCACCGCCTCGCGGAGGCTCTCCAGGCGGAGGTCGCCGATCACCGACTTGTCCCGCCCCGGGGCGAGCAGCACGTACGTCCGACTCCATTCCAGAGGCACGTCGACGTACCCGGTCAAGGTCCGCGCGTAGTCGAGCGTTGCGGCGTCGTCCGTGATGAGCACGTCGGCTCCGCCGTCGAGCGCATCGCGGGCACCGCCCGTCGGGCCGCTGGCGATCTTCACCGCCGGTTGTCCCGAACGCGCCATCGGCTGCGCCACAAAGGCGTCCGGCGAGGCAGGATCACCGCTCGTCATCCAATAGCGGCCGGTGCCGATCGGCCAGCCGCTGCCGGGCGCGGGCTTGGTGACCGCCAGCGCCTGGTCGGCGAGCCGCTGAAACGGGGCATCGGACGCCGCGACGGTGAAGGTGCGGTCGCCGGTGACGGTCAGACTCGCCGCGAGCGTCGCGTCGTGAGACTGCCATGAGGCGAGCACGTCGCGCGCCGTCACCGGCGCCCCGTCCCAGAATCGCGCGTTGTCGCGCAGCGTGAACGCCCAACGATCTCCCGGTGCCTCCTCCCACGTGGCGGCGAGGCCCGGCAGCGGACGTCCTTGGCAGTCCACCCGGATCAACGATTCATAGAGCTGTCCGAAGACCAGCCGCTCGGCATCGTTGCGGGGCAGGGGAGCGTGTCCCGCGTCCACCGGGTCGGAGACGGCGAGCGTGACCGTGTCACGCCTCGCCGCCCGACCCACTGCGATCGTGCAGGTGGTGTCCCCGGGTGCCGGAGCGGGTGGCGGGAGCGGGAGCTCCGCGCGGGGAACACCTGCACGGCAGGCGGCCGCGAACAGAGCAAGGAAAATGACGTAGCGGTGTCGGGGAATCACGAGCGTCGCGCTCCCGGAGGGGCTTTCGAACGATACTCAGGGCCGGAAGCCCCGGGCCCGGGCGGAGGCTAGGCGCGCCGTTTCCGATCCATCAACGCCAGCACGTTCCCCTCGGAGTCGCGGAACTCGGCCAGCCACAGCTCGTAGTCCGCCGCTCGGTGCACGAGGTGCGGCTCGGTCATGAACTCCACGGCCCGCTCACGCAGCGTGGCGTGCGCGGCTGCGATGTCCGGAACGAGGTAGTAAATGAGCGACGCCGCGTGATCGAGTTCGGGGGCCTCGGGGACGCCGAGGAGAACGGTCGTTGCACCGCATTGGAAGAAGGCCATCTGTGGCGGCGCCTGGAACAGAAACGACATGCCGAGGGTGTCGCGATAGAAGCGGACGGCACGGTCGAGATCCTTGGCCCGCACGAAGATCTGGCCGATAGTGGACAGGCCGAATTGCCGGGTGGCGGCAGTCATACGGCTGGCTCCTGTTGGGTGAGACAGTGCAGCGTCCCCAGCCCCCACACCAGGTCGACCGCATGGATCCCCACGACCGGCCGATCCTTGATCAGCTCCGCGAGCACGCCGAGCGCGATGCGGTCCTGGGGGTCGTTGAACGTCGGCACCAGGACGGCCCGGTTCGCGATGTAAAAGTTCGCATAACTCGCGGGGAGGCGTTGGCCCTCGAAGTAGAGCGGCCCAGGCATCGGCAGATCGACCACGGCGATCTTGGAACCGTCTTCGAGTCGCATCCCCTGGAGACGCTCGCGGTTTTCCTCGAGTGGCCGGTAGTTCGCGTCGTGCGGGTCCGTCTCCCGGCACAGGACGACCGTGCGGGGATTGACGAAGCGACACAGATCGTCCACGTGGCCGTGGGTATCGTCGCCCGCGATTCCCTTGCCGAGCCACAGGACGCTCGTCACGCCGAGCTGGTCGCGCAGGACCGCTTCGATCTCGCCGCGTCCGAGCCCGGGGTTTCGGACCTGCACGGCGGGATCGAGCAAACACTCCTCCGTCGTGAGGAGCGTGCCCCTCCCATTCACGTCGATGCTGCCGCCTTCGAGCACCACATCGCGGCCGCCGGCGCGCGCGCGGAACACTCGGCGCTTGAGCCGCGTGGCCAGCCGCTCGGGAATCCGGTCGTCCTTTTTCCAGTCGGGATACTTGGCCCAGGCGTTGAAGCGGAACCGCGCGATCCCCAGCTCCGGCCGCGGGCTCGTTCGCCGCACGAACAGGGGACCGAAATCGCGGGTCCAACCCCGATCGGTGGGAAGGCGGAAGAACTCGACCCGGGCGAGATCCACGCCTACGCGTTCGAGCACGTGCCGCGCCTGCCGCTCGTGTTGGGCGGAGTTCACGAGGATGCGGGCGATTTCACGCGTGGCGAGCGCCCGCACGATCTCGCCGTACACCCAGGGGATCGGCGCGAACTTGCCGGGCCAGTCGCTCGCGTTATGCGGCCATCCGAGCCACGTGGCGTGATGCGGTTCCCACTCGGCGGGCATGTGAAAGCCGAGGGCGGCCGCGGTGTCGGCGCGGGTGGGAGGGGGCGACACTACGGGTGGTCGTCGAGGAAGCGGCTGCCGATCCCCGCGTAAGCGTCGATCCTGCGGTCGCGCAGAAACGGCCAGCCGCGCCGGACTTCCTCGATGCGCCCGAGATCGATCTCACCCAGCACGATCGCCTCGCGGTCCTTGGGCGCCTCGGCCACGATCGCGCCGAACGGATCGGCGAGAAACGACGAACCCCAGAACTCGATGCCGTCGCCCTCGGTGCCGGCGGGTCGCTCGTGGCCGACCCGGTTCACCGCGGCGACGTAACAGCCGTTCGCGATTGCGTGGCTGCGCTGGATGGTGCGCCAGGCGTCGAGCTGCTGGGCGCCGTGGGTCGCCTTCTCTTTCGGATGCCAGCCGATCGCCGTCGGGTAGAGCAGCACGTTGGCGCCCTGCAGCGCCGTGAGGCGCGCGCCTTCGGGGTACCACTGATCCCAGCACACGAGCGTCCCGATCCGTCCCACGCGCGTGTCGAACGCGCGAAAGCCGAGGTCCCCCGGAGTGAAGTAGAACTTCTCGTAGTAGGCCGGATCGTCCGGGATGTGCATCTTGCGGTAGATCCCCAGCACGCGCCCGTCGGCATCGATCACGGCGGCGCTGTTGTGGTAGAGGCCCGCGGCGCGGCGCTCGAACACGGGTACGATTACCACGACGCCCGCCTGCTTCGCCGCCTTGCCCAGCGCCTCAGTGCTCGGCCCCGGAACGGGCTCGGCCAGGTCGAACAGCGCTGGGTCCTCGCGTTGGGCGAAGTACCGGGACCGGAACAGCTCCGGAAGGCAGACGAGCCGAGCCCCGGCCGCGGCGGCCTCGGACACCTTCGCAACCGCCTGCTTGAGGTTGGCGTCGGGATCCGCGGACATCGCCATCTGCACGAGGCCGACTGTGTATCGTGCCGGAGGCCGGGAATCGGTCATGGGGGAGAACACTACTATGTTCCGGGGGCGAACGCACCGTCACAGCTCGACCGGCAGCGGCAGGTTACTTCTCGAGTCGGTAGCCGGCCTTGCGGACGGTGAGGATGTGTCGCGGCGCCGCGGGATCGGTCTCGAGCTTGCGCCGCAGCTCCGCCACGTGCGTGTCCACGGTACGGCTCAGCACCGCGGCGCTGTATCCCCACACCTCGGTGAGCAGCTCCATGCGGCTTGCCACGGCGCCGCCGCGTCGCAGCAGCGCGACGAGCAGGTCGAACTCTTTCGGGGTGAGCGCCACCGGCCGGCCGCTCCGCAGCACGGAGCGGGATGCGGGGATGACTTCCACGGCGCCGAACTGCTCCGGCTCTCCGGCGCCTTCTGCCGGTGGCGCGGTGCGGCGCAACAGGGCTTCCACTCGCGCCAGGAGCTCGAGCACACCGAACGGCTTCGTAACGTAATCGTCCGCCCCCAGACGCAGGCCGCGCACCTTGTCGCTCTCCTCGCCGCGCGCCGTGAGGATGAGGATGGGCATCCGGCGCCCCTCGTCCCGTAGCGCGCGGAGCACGCGGTAGCCGTCCAGCCCCGGCAGCATCAGATCGAGAATGATCAAGTCGGGCCCTGCGTCACGCGCGCGGGCGAGCCCTTGGGTCCCGTCCTCCACGACGACGACCTCGTAGCCCTCGATCTCGAGGTTGTTGCGCAGGCCGAAGGCGAGGTCGGCGTTGTCTTCCACGACGAGGATCCGGGTCATGCGGTGGCCCCCGCGTCGGCCCGAACGGTCTCGGCACCGGACGCGGCCTGGGCCAGCGGCACCAGCGGCAGTTCGATCACGAACCGGCTACCCGCCCGATCCCCGCGCTCCGATGCGGGCGCGTCCTCCACCCAGGTGCGACCGCCGTGCAGCGCGACGAGCTCGCGCACCACGGACAGGCCGATGCCCGTGCCGGCCACGGCCGAGCCGCGGTCCCGCTCGAGGCGCCAAAAACGGTCCCAGATGCGCTCGCGCTCGGCCGCGGGAATCCCGGGGCCCTCGTCGTCCACCGAGACTCGGGCTCTGCCGTCGGCCACGGTGAGGCCAAGGGTAACGGTCTGGCCCGGTGGCCCGTACTTCACCGCGTTGTCGAGCAGGTTGAGGAGCATCTGATGCAGGGCGTCGGCGTCGACCGGCGCCACCACGCCGTCGGTGAGCTCGGTGCACAAGGTGACGCCCCGCGCGGCGGCGAGCGGCGCGAACCCTTCGGCCGCCTTGCTCACGAGCGGTGCGAGCGGGGCCGAGGCCGGCGAGAGACGGGCAAGCCGCCGCTCCGAGCGGGAGAAGTGCAGCAGGTTCTCCACCAGGTGGGTCAGTCGGCGCGCTTCCTGGTCGATGATCTCGAGCGAGCGCTCACGCTCGTCGTCGGAGCGGACACGGCCCAGGAGCAGGGTCTCCGAGAACATGCGGATCTGTGCGAGCGGCGTGCGCAGCTCGTGCGACACACCCGACACGAAGTCGGCACGCAGACGCGACAACTCGTACTCGCGGCGCAGCTGCAGCAACGCGGCCACGACGAGTCCCGCCGTCAACGCCAGCAACGAGAGCAGCATCGGCACATTCGATCGCGGCATGCCGCCGATCACGAGCTTCGGCGCCATATCGGGTCGGAGCGCGACCTGAACCTGCAGCCTGCCCATCATCGGTTCCTGAAACGAGTCCCGGGCGGCGAACAGGGGTGGGTATTGCACCGGGGACCGGTACAGCTCGACGCCGTCCGCCCCGGTGACGATCGCGGAGCCCAGCGAATCGTAGCTCACGCCCCCCGTCAGCGGCCGCGGCAGCAACGGAAATTTGTCTTCGTCGGCCGTGTACAGCGGTTCGAAGCCTCGCGGATCCTCTTCGATGCCGACGATGGTCCGCGGGGCCCCGGACTTGTCGTTCACCACGGTGTAGACGATCGCGCGCGACAGCCCGTCCACCGTGCGCACGATCGCGCCGAGGTGCTCCTTCGGGTCGTACACCGTGCGGCTGTGCACGGGCAGGGTGTCCCGCAACCATCGTCGCACGGCCGCCGACGGTGCCCCACCGGCCGTTTCCAGCCCGCCGCTCCGCAGGTCGTATCGGAAGGTGTAGCGCGCGAGCTTGCGGAAGTCGGCCGCGTGTGGCTCGCCGCTCACCGGCAGGTGGTTCGGCGCCGGAAGCTCGGTGTCGGGTCGACCGGCCTTTGCCCGCGAGAGCGCGTCCAGCGCCGGCCAGAAGGCGTGGTAGTACAACGCCATCTCGGTGCGGTTGGCAAACCGCGCGGCAGCGAGACGCGAGTAGTCGCGCAACACGCGCTCGGCGGTGGCCTTGTGACCGAGGAAATTGCGATACGCTTGCAGGGCGATCGCGCCCGCCAAAGCGAGCGTGAGCAGCAGCAGGGCGGCGACAAACAAAGCCCGCGGACGCGGTGGACGGGAAGCAGCGCTCATGAACGCTCGGGAGAGATGCACCGGATCTCGGGGAGTTTCAAGGTAAGCCCCGCGACCACGGCAGACTGCCCCCCTGACGGTTTTCTGACACCCTCCCCACTGCGTCTCCACCCGGGGCGCCGCGCCCCCGCCTACCTTTTCCCTCGATCAAGGTCGTGGTCGAAGTGTTGACGGCCCACTTCGCCCGACCGGTCAACCCGGGGAGCGGTTCGTGCCCCGGGTTTGGCTTATGTTCCATACGACATGGCATTCACGCTTACCAGCGCCGCGTTCCGGGACGGGGCCGGCATCCCGGTCAAGTACACGTGCGATGGCGTAGACGTGTCCCCGCCGCTCAGCTGGAGCGGCGCGCCGGCGGGGACGGGGGGCTTCGCCCTCATCGTCGATGATCCCGACGCTCCCGCCGGTACCTGGGTCCACTGGGTGCTGTACAATTTGCCGGCGGCCGTCTTCGAGCTCCCGGAAAACATCGCCCAGGTCGAATCGCTGGACTTGGATGGGGCGCGCCAGGGGCGGAACGACTTCCGCCGCCCGGGCTACGGTGGCCCCTGTCCACCTCCGGGACCAGCCCACCGTTACTTCTTCAAGCTGTACGCACTGGCCGCCCCGCTGAGGCTCAAGGCCGGTGCGCAGAAAAGGGATGTGGAGGCCGCTATGGAAGGCCACGTGCTGGCCACGGCGCAGCTCATGGGGACGTACGGGAGATCGAAGCGATGAGAGTGCCGGTGGCGCTGGCCTTGATAGGTGCGATTCTTGTCAGCCGCGCCCTGCTCCCTGCTCCCCGCTCCCCGATCTTTTCCGTCGTCATTCTCCCCGCCGACCTACGGGGCCTCATGAGCGCGCTCTGGGTTGAAAACAATCGTCATTGGGACGAGCTGGCCGACCAGAACACCCTGACCCAGCTACTCGGCTCCGGCAAGCCCACGCAACGGGAATACCTCGGCTGTCTCGTGGGGGATGTATCGGGCGATACGCTGTTCATTCGGAGCTTCGTGCCAGCGGAGCATCTGAAGCAGCTGCAATTCGCGGTGGCGGGCGACTGTGACGGCGTGGAGCGGCTGGTGGGCACCTTCCATACGCATCCCTACCGCGCCGATCCGGCCGGCCGGGCAGTCAAGGAACGTGGCCTCTCCGCCATGGACTTGAAGACGTTCGCGGCCGCGCCCGACATGGTCACGATGGTGATGTGGGATCTCGACTCGCTCGACGTGGCGATCAAGGCTGTGGATGGCAGCGTGCGCCACCCGGTACCGCTCGCCCTCCGCTAGCGCGCCGCGTGCACGTCGGCGTCGAACACTCCCGTCAAAATCCGGCCGCTGCGCTTCACCTGAACCCAGATGCGATAATGGCCGGGTTTGGGGAACGCGTACGGAAACGACAGGGAGGCGGGAGCGGGGAGCGGTTCCCCCCGGTGCGCACCGGGCATAGTTGTCGCACCGTCGGGTACCGCTCCCCGCTCCCCGTTCCCTTTTTCCAAAGCGGTCAGTCTTGCGCCCAAGAGTCCCCGTATCGTGTCCCCCGGCTGCCGCAGCGCGAAGGTCTCGAGCGCCGCGAGTGAGACCGTGCCGGCGGGATGAAGGTGGACGAACACCGCGCCATCGTCCCGAGTGATCATCGCGTGACCCGCCATGCCCATGTATGGCTCCAACCGCGCCGGACGGCCTGAGGGATCGGTCACGACGAAGTGGAGCGGAGCATCGTGATCCACGACGATCGGTGCCGGGCTCTTGTCCCAGATCATGGTGGAGGCATCTGCCAACCCGACGACATTTCCCGTCTCCCGGTTCCCGTTCCCCGTTGTCCAGGCGTCGTCCGAATCGGTCGGCCGCCATGTGCCTACCCACCCATCGAGATCGACTGTGGCGACGAGCGTCTCCGCGAAGCCGCTCTCGTGCACGATGTCGGCGTACGCCCGGTAGCGCCCCCGCTCGAGCGGCGGCAGGTGGGTCTCGAAGGTGATGGAGTCGAGCGGGAGGGGGTGGAGGTGGGCGAACCCGTCGAGCGTGGAATCGCGCACGAGAAAGAGGTGCATCAAATGCCCGTGGTCCGGCACGAGCGGCGTCCATTGCCGCTTGCGATTGGTCCACGAGGTGTCGTCGATCGCGAGGCGCAGCACCTGGGCACCGCTGGCCGTCCGCACCGTGGCGGTCGCGTGCAGCGGCTGGTACAAGCCGGAGCGGTACTCGGAATCCACGCCGTTCCACCACACTCGGCCGCCCATCAGAGCGAGGGCGAGCACCAGCGTCGCGACCCCCATGGCCACTCGGGAGCGCACCGTCCGTCGCCGGTCGGGAACGACTCCGGGCTCGAGGCCGCCCTCCCGCACGGCTGCGCCGATCAGCGTGACAGCTCCGGCGAAGAGAAAGGCGCCGAGCCCGAGGAGCGCGGCGCCGAGTGCCTTGTCGAGCGCGAGACGGCGGGTGGCGACGGCCATGACCGGCACGAGCGCGGTGCCCGACCCCCCAGCCCCTTCGACCGTGACCTGCACGCTGTACGAGCCGCCCCTCATCAACCAGAGGGCCGCGCTGTACAGGGTCGAGTCTCCTGGCACGTGTCGGGCGACGTCGGGCGGTGGTGGCGCGGCGGTCTGGGGATCCCAGTACACCGGCAGTACGAGCACGCGTCGGGGGGGAGCGCCCTGGGGGAGTGGGGAGAGCAGGCGCACGGTGATCTGGGCGAGCCCGGGGACCACTCCAGGGGTGCGGACAATCACGCGCACCCGGTACGGGCCTGCCGCGCCTTCGAAATACGTGTCGGGACTACCGACGTGGGCGGAAACGATCAGCGCGATGACGCCGACCGCGGCGAGCCGGCCGGCGCGCCCCGTCATCGCCGCAGACCGGCCATCCAGTTCCCCCACCACAACCCGATCCTGGCGGAGCAGATTGCGAGTATGGCGGCGATCCCCAGCTTCGCGGGCGTGACCGGGTCCGCCCCGATGCGCCAGAACTGGTAGCGCCACTCGCGGACACGGCTCGAGTAGTCCCACTGGTCCACGCCGAACCAGAAGTTCCGCGCATACGGCGTGAGCAGGAATTCGGCGAAGAACCACTGGGTCACGAAGAACACGGCCAGGAACGTCACGCCGCCGAACAGCGCGAGCCGCCAGTCGCGGCCCGGGCCCCACCCCTGTACCAGGATATCGAGCGCAGCCGCCGGCACCACGAGCAGCAGGGGGAACGGCGGCGCGACCATGTGGGTGACCGGGTTGAACACGGGGGCGAGTTTCGGCGTCGCCGGAAAGAGCTGCAGCACCCAAATCATCACCAGCGAGATCGCCATGTACGCCGCCGCCGCGGTGGTCGCCGCCCACTTGAGCCGCGAGGCGCGGGCCACGGCGATGAGCACGAGCGGAAAGGCCGCACCGGCGACCTTGTAGTAGAGCCCGTTGTGCGCGGAGTTGGGGAAAGCGATCTGCTCGATCCCAATGATCGCGATGTTCTGGACCAGAATCCCGGCGCCGAACGCGAAGAGCAGTCCCGTCGCCCGCCGGCCGGCCTCGCCGGCGCGGTTCTGGAGCGATTGCACCAGGAACAGCGCGCCGAGCTGAATCCCCGTGAACCCGAGTGCGAGAATCACGTGCGGAGGCGACAGCACCTTCACGTCGAGCCCGTAGGCGTTGTGCCACCAGTTGTCGAACGGGCCCGAGGCGAGCATCGCGATCGCGCCCCAAATCGCCACCCACGCGCCGAGCGGCCCTCGGAACCCCCAAAAGGTGACGGCGGCGGCCTTCTCCTCCGCCGTTCCCGCGAACGTCGTCTGGAGGACGAGCCAGCCGCATGCCGCGCCCGCCAGGGCGCCGCCCAGGTAAATCGCCAGGTGGGCGGGTGTCCAGAACGTGTCGCGCCCGATCGTGCGGTGCCACGAGATGTCCCAGATCACGCCGACCACCGCGCTCGTCGCCGCGAGCACGAGCGCGACGACGTACCACGGGAGAGCCGCCCCGCGGGAAATGGCGCGCGCGGAGGGGATGACGGCTGCGGTCCCTTGTCTAGCGGTCGCCGGAGCCTCCCGCGACGAGGCCTTTGCCGCGCCACTTCTCGAAGATCTTCTTGGCCTGCTGGTGCGCCTCGTCCAAGGCCTGCTTGGCGCTCATCCGTCCCGTCGCTGCGTTGGCAAACATGGTCGGCAGGACGAAGGTGTCGAAGATCTCGCTCTCGGCCGGGTTGGCGGGTCCCGGATGTCCGATGTTCGTCGCCCATTGCAGGGCGGTGCTGATCGGCTTGAGCTTCGAGGGCGGGGTCGAGCCGAACGGATCGTTCGCCGTGACCTGCTCGAGCCACTTGTTGCCCGAGGCGACCTTCTGCGCGATTGGGATGCCCGCGTCAGCGACCGACCCGGTGTACGAGGGGAAGTTGTACAGCTTGCTTCCCAGGACCGCGTCGCGGTAGTGCCCGAGCAAGTCGAGGAGGAACTGCTTCGCCGTGTCCGGGCTCTGCGCGAACTTCCAGATCACGTAGATCCCCATCACATGCTCGCTCGCCCACCCCGTGCCGCGCGGTCCCTTGAGCGCCGGGACGAAGAACGTGTCATCCGCTACGGCGAGCTTGTTGTCCTGCGCCGTGCGATAGGCGGAGATGGAGTTCAAGATGTAGCCGGTCTGACGCGCATTGAGGGCCTGGTTGTTGGACGCGGCATTCCAGCTCATGACCGACAGGTTCATCCCCGCCTTGAACAGGCGCACGCCGAACTCCAGCGCCTCGAGGTTGTGGTCCGATTTCAGAACGACGTTCTCGTTCTGATCCTGGATGGATCCATCGTACGACCACAACATCGCACGAGCGGCCATGTTGGAGTCGAGCTCCTGCGACATCCCGATCCCGATCGGAATCTGGATCTCGGGGTGCTTGCCCTTGATGAGCGGGGCGGCCTTGACCAGATCCTCCCACGTGACGGGGCCATCGGGCAGCCCGATTTCGGTCCAGATGCTCTTCAGGTAATCACCGGGATCCGGCACGTAGTTGTCGCTGAAGCCGAACCACTTGCGCGTCACGGGGTTGTAGGTGCTGCGCTTGCACAGGTCGAGCAGCGGCCCGTTCTGGCGCTCGGCTTCCTTGACGACGTCGGCCATGTCGAGCACTTGCGGCTCGAAGGCGCCCGGCGGCGACAGGAACTGGAATAGATCGTGCCCTTGCTGGGCGGCGACCTCGGCGTTGGCCCGCGTCCCCAGATCGGCGAGGGAGATGTGGTCGACGGTGACCTCGACCCCCTTGGCCGTGCCCCAGTCCTTGGCGTACTTGTCGAACCACACGTCATAGGAGGGGACGAAGTGGCTCCACTGGAGGATCTTGAGGGTCTTCTGGGGCCGCGTGATCCGAATCGTCGGCCCCAGAGCGGCGGCCACGGCAACTCCGGTCGTCGTGGTCACGAAGTCGCGCCGATTGATGCCCTTCCGCTTCGTCATGGACCTACCCTCCGTTGGCTCAAAGAAAGGGTGTCAGGTGTCGGGTGCCGGGTGTCAGGGCTCTAGCACCTGACACCCGAAACCTGGCACCTCTCATAGCGTGTAGAGCACGCTCAACGCCACCTGGTCGGCGCTCGCAGCGCCCGTGTTGTACCGCGTCACCGAGCGGAAGTACTCCAGGCCGACTGCGTAACGACCCGCTCGGAAGCGCAACAGCGCGTCGTAGTCGTGGTTCAGCTGGCGGGCGAGTGCGCCCGCTGTCGGATTGTCTTGGGCGAACCGTTGCACGTCCGGCTGGTCCATGCCGGCGTACCCCCACAGGCTCCAGTGTGGCGTGAAGTCGTAGCCGGCCTGGGCCCACGCGCCCCAGCCGCGGATGTCCCCGTGCCCCTGCGCAAACTGCGTGATGTGGGCGAACTGCTGACCGAGCCCCTTGCCGTAATAGAAGTTGCCGTGCAGCGTGAACTTCCCGGGCGCGATGTTACCGCCGGCCTCGATGCCCCAGGCCGACATGTTGGAGTCCTGTGCACCGGTGTTCGTCGTATCACGGCCGGTGCCGGTCGTGTCCTTCCAGTCGAGATGGCCGACGACGTAAGCGCTCCAGCTCAGGTTCGGAGTCTTCTTCGCGAAGTTGAGTCGCGCCTCGAACTGTGGCAGCCCCGAGGCCTCGCCGTTGCCGATGACGTTGGCTGTATCGCGGGCCGAAGCGGCCACGCCCGAGCCTTTGAACGCGGCCAGCTGGAGCTGGACGGTGAGCGGTGCGCCTGCGGCGCTCAGGTCCTGATAGAGAAAAACGCCCGGGTAGCGCCAGCCCACCATCCCGGTCGCGCCGTATCCCAGCGGGAAGGCCAGGTGCGTTAGCGATACGGGTACTTCGCCGAACATGGGCGACCAGAACTGGCCGATCCGCAGCGTCGTGCGGCCGTTCGAGAAATCGACGAATGCGAACCGGACCCGGAGCTGCGGCTGCTCGTCCCCGAAGGGCGGCACACCGTTGAACGCCCCGAAAAAGTCCGCCTCGAGCGTGGCCTTCGGCGACCACTTGCCTAGCACCGGGCCGGCGTTGAACGTGAAGTTGATGCGCGTGTTCCGCACGTCGCCGTCAAAGATGCTCTTGTCGGTGGCGGGCTGGGCGCCAGGCGCCGCTGCAAGCTCGGCGTTCTGACCCTGCCCAAACGGTGCGCCGAACAGTCCATGGTCGTAGAACATCGTGGCGCTCATGAAGCCGCTAATGGTGAGCGTCTGTCCCTCACCGAACTTGACCACCTGCTGGGCCGTGGCGGCCTGTACCCCTCCCAGCAGGAAGACCGCTGCTACGGCGAGTACGGACAACAACGGGATTCGCGTTCGCATGACACCCCCTCCGTAAAAAGGTGCGTATTGCGTCGACTATCCCTTCACCGCTCCCATGGTGAAGCCTTGGATGAAGCGGTCGATAAACGCGTTGTAGACAAGGGCCAGCGGGATGCTCGTGAACAGGGCGGCCGCCATGAGCGCCCCCCAATGGTACACGTCACCCCGCACCAGCGCGATCGGGACTCCCAGGCTCACGGTCATCTTGTTCACCGAGCTGATGAACGTCAGGGCGTACACGAATTCCTGCAATACCAGCGTGAAGCTGAACACGACGACCGTCAAGATCCCCGGAACGATGAGCCGCGGCGCCACTTTCAGGATGACTGCGAGGCGACTGTACCCATCGATCATCGCCTGCTCCTCGATTTCCCATGGTACCGAGCGGAGGAACCCCATGACGAGCCAGGTGCAAAATGGAATGGTCATCGTCGGGTAGATCAGGATCAGCGCCCCCAGCGAGTCCTGGAGCCCTAGCAAGGAGATCAGGCGCGAGAACGGCACGAACAGCAGGGTCGGGGGGATGAGATAGGTGAAGAAGATCCCCATGCCCATCCGCTCGCCCCAACGGCCCACCAGCCGGGCCAGGCTGTAGCCCGCCGGCACGGCCACCGCCACCGTGATCACGACGACCGCGACGACTACCACGAGGGTGTTCAGGACCCAGCGTGGGAAATCCGTTTGGCCAAAGAGCAGCTTCACGTGATCGAGCGTCGGCGGGTCGTTGAAGATCCAGGGAATGTGACTCAGATCGGACGCGCCCACGTACAGGTCGCGGTTCTGCTTGAACGACGTGACGAGCATCCAGTAGAACGGGAACCCGGCAAAGACCACGAACCCGAGCGCAGCGGCGTACAGCGCCACGCGCTTCATCGCGCGCCGCCCACTTCAGTGCGATGGGCCAGCCGCAGCATCCCGATGGCGACGACGATCAGGAACGGGAGCAGGAACACAGCGATCGCCGCACCCTGTCCCAGGTCGGCGCCCAGGATGCCCCGCTGGAAGGCGAGGGTGGGGAGGACGTGCGTCGTGTTGGCCGGCCCGCCGCCGGTGAGGATGTAGACGACACCGAGGTCGGTCGCCGTGTACACCACGCCGAACAGTACCGCCACGGCCACGACCGGCAGGAGCAGCGGCAGCTCCACCCGGAACAGCCGCCGCCAGAATCCGGCGCCGTCGACGATCGCCGCCTCGACGATCTCCTGTGGGATCGAGGCGAGCCCGGCGAGCACGATCACGGTGGCGAACGGGAAAATCCGCCACGCCTGCACGATGATGATCGCGAGGAGCGCGAGCGCCGGATCGCCCAGCCAGTACAGCCAGCCGTGCAACAGGCCCGCCGCCTTGAGCGTCCAGTTGATCACGCTAAAGGTGGAATCGAAGATCCATGTCCAAGCGATCGCCGCCAGCGACACGGGCACGGCCCACGGCAGGAGCAGGACGAACCGGGCGAAACGCTTGCCACGGAACGTGGCGCGGAACACCTGCGCGGCCGCGGTCGCGAGGATGACCACGAGCACCTGGGAGCCGACCGTGACGATCACGCTGTTGCGGAGCGCCCGCAGGAAGATCGGGTCGTCGAGGATCGCTCGATAGTTGTGGAGGCCGGCCCACCCGAAGCTGAGACTCCCGGCGGTCGCGTTGCTGAAGCCGAGCATGATCGCGAACGCGAACGGGACGCCGACCAGGAGGATGACGTAGGCGAGGGCGGGGCCGAGCATCACGGCCCCCAGGAAGTCCTCGCGGTCCGCCAGCGTCTGCCGGGGGGAGAGGAGAGGCGTCATCCGGTGCGCCTCAACCCGGTCTCGGGGTCGAAGTAGCGCAGCGCGCGCCGGGGCACGGCGAACTCGTGGGTCTCCCCTTCGGGAATCGCCAGCGCGATCGTCACCGGCAGCTTCGCGATGATCGTTGCATCGGCTGCGGGCGCGCCGCTCCCGGCGATCGAGCCGTACACGTAGCGATCGGAGCCCAGGTACTCCACGCGTCGCACGGCGAAGCGAAACGTACGGAGGTCCTCACCAGACCCGAACACGCTCCTCGGCAGAAAGTGCTCGGGACGAAACCCCGTCAGGGTCCCGGGGGGGAAAGACGAGTCGCCCGCGTCTAGCAGATTCATGGGAGGCTGGCCGACGAAGGTCGCCACGAACGTGTCGACGGGATCCTCATAGACCTCTTGGGGCGTTCCGACTTGTCGCACTCTCCCGCGCTCCATCACCACGATGCGGTCGCCCAGTCCCATTGCCTCCACCTGGTCGTGCGTCACGTATACCGTCGTCGTCTGGATTCGGCGCTGGAACCGCTTCAGGTCGTCCCGGGCCGTGTTGCGCAGCTTGGCGTCGAGGTTGGCGAGGGGCTCGTCGAGGAGAAAGACCTTGGGATCCCGCACCAGGGCGCGGCACAAGGCGACACGCTGGCGCTCCCCGCCGGAGAGCTGCCGCGGGTAGCGGTCGAGGTAGCGGGTGATGCTGAACATCTCGGCGGCCCACCGCACCTTCTCCTCGATCTGCTTGCGCGGCGTCCGGCTCGCCTCGAGCGGAAAGGCGATGTTCTGAAACACGGTCCGATGCGGGTAGAGCGCGTAGCTCTGGAACACCATCGCGATCCCGCGGGCCCGCGGAGGCACGTCGCCGTCCACGCGCTGGTCGCCGATGTGGATCTCCCCCGATGTAGGTCGCTCGAGCCCGGCGATCATGCGCAGCAGCGTCGTCTTCCCTGAGCCGGAGGAGCCGAGCAGGACGAGGAATTCTCCGTCGCGGATCGACAGGTCCACCCCGTCGACCGCGTGGAGATCCCCGAAGTGTTTTCTCAGGCTTCGGATTTCGATGCCAGCCACCGTCGGGCGCTAACTCCCGGGCTTCCGCCCGTGGGCCGTGCTATCCGGCGGTTTTGCCAGGTTGACCGGCGGGGAGTAGATCAGGTAGTACGGGCTCTCGGGCACCTGTAGCGGTTTCACGACTTCCGGCGGTGGACCTTCGGGAGGCCGTGCCTTTTGGCGGGCGCCGCCGCCGCAGGCTGCGGGTGTAAGGACAAGGCCAGCGAAAAGTGCGATCCGCGTCAGCAGTGCGACCTGCATCGTTTCCCCTTGCGAGCGACCGATGGTGGATGCTTCACTCAGAAAGTGCGTCGTCCGACGGTGCCCCGCGCGCCAGCCACTCCCGGAACGCGTCCGCGTCGTGGGCGAGGCGCCACTCTTCGAAGATCGACAGGGCCATGGCGCGCACGCCACCTTCGCTCCCCCCGGCGGCCAGGCACTGCTCGTGCAGCCAAGTTTCGAATTCGTCCGGCTCGGGGTCGGCGGCGATGGCCCGCTCGAGCAGGTCCCGCTTGATGGTCAGGCCGATCGCGTCGGGGGTCGTGTCGCGTCTGCGCCGACGCCTTCGTCCCTCCGACGCATCGAGGGTGGCGAGGAGCTCGCGGCAGACGACGGCAGGGCGCTCGTTCACGCTCGAGGTTGCTTGGTCACAACCTTCACCATCCTCCACAACCTCCACCACCCTCCACCATCCTGCATCCGAGCGTTGAGTGCGTACCCCGGCCGGTCGGGCCGAATGTAGCCGCGCTCGAGCGCCGCGACGTCCAACGGAACCGTCGTCAAGTCGTCGAGCAGGATCGCCCACGGGGCGAGCGAGCGAACCGTCGTGACCCCTTTCACGTACCCCTTGCAGGTGTGGCAGACCTCGATCTTGCGCGTTTGCTCACCTGCCTCCGGCGTGAGGTAGCCGAGCTTGTCGTGCTCGGTTTCGTCACAGAACACGCAGCGCAGGAGCGGGATCGCCCATCCCGTGCCGCAACGCCCGCAGCGCAACCGGCGCTGCCGCTCGAGCCCGGTGTACTCCGCCACGACCGGCCACGCGCCACACAGGGGGCAATAGCCCTCCCACCACGTGGCTGGTAGCTCGCTCGCCAACCGGCGAGCACACGCCTGGAGCAAGGGCAAGGCCGCCATCTGACCGAGGACGCGGAGGGCGTGCGCCTCCGCGCCCGCCGTTGCGGCCAGGGCGTCGATTCGCGCGTCGTCGTAGCACACGGCGGCCTCGAGCAAGGCCAGCCCGTCGATTCGCTGCGGGTTCACCGCGGGAGTGACCTTCAGGAGGCGGCGCACCCAGCCCCGGGCCGCGCGCCCGTCGAGCCTTACCTGGGTACGAGACAACACCGGCGCCTTGACGGGTCGGTCCGCCACCGGTGTGGGCACGGCGGCCTCCCAAGTGGTGACGCCGTCTTCACTCTCGTCCAGCGCCGCCTCGAAGAGCCCGAGCCAGACCTCAGACTCGGGTGTTTCACGGCGGGCTGCGGCAACCCGCTCCTGGACCTCTACGTTCCGCGCGTGCCGAATTCGGGCATTGGGCCAGAGCATTTCACCTTCACGGTGCGGCAGGGCGTTCGGTAATACATCTTCGCGCCCTGGTGCAATTCGGTGACGGCGTCGTGGTTGCCCAGATCGGCGCCGGGCCCGCCCCCCCGCACGCGCGAGGCCTCGGGGCTCACACAGCCCGCAAGGCCGGCCAGCGTCAGCGTCAGCCACCAGCGATATCTCGTGGTCATGCTACTGCCCCGCAACCACACGGTAGCGGTCGATTCCCTCCGACGCGAGGAGCGTCGCCATCCGCAACAGGAAACCGCCGAGCAGCACGAGCCTGGCCGCCTGCGCGGGCCTCGAGTGCATGCGGAGCGGAGCCAGGATCCCGAATCCGATGACCCCCACGAGCAGCACCAGACCCCAGAAGCCGACCCAAACCCGGTTTACCGACCCGAGAGACGCGAGAAACAGGATCAGCACGAGCAGCTCGACCGCGAGCGCCCTGGCGTCAAGCCACGATAGCCACCCGAGCGACCGTTGCGTTGCTCCGCGCCTTGGGGAAAGCAGGATGAGCGTCGCCGCGCCGGTCGACACCCCCGATGCGATGAACAGCGCACCCAGCCACGGGCTATCCGCCCAGATGGGGCGGTTCGTGACCGACAACAGGATCCCCGTGTAGCCGGCGATAAAGATCCCGATCAGGCCGCCGATACCCGCGACGAGCTTGGCCACCCCACCGCGCACCATGCCCCCGACAGCGCGGAGTGCCGGCATCTGGAGCCGCCCCTCTTCTGCCCTCGCTCCAAGGGCGGAGAGCACGGCAAACAGTCCGAACAGGAGAATCCCCCACGCTCCGAAGGAGATCGGTGACCACCCCTTGAACATGATGGCCGGGAAGTTCGCCGACTGGAACAGCATGTGCCAGAAGCGCAGGGGCTGACCGAGGTCGATCGTCAGGAGCAGGCCCGAGAGAATCGCGCCGACCGCGGCGATGTCGTACCCCGTCCGAACCACGGGACGATCGTCCGGGCGCCCGAACCAGTCCAGCAGGGCCGCCAGGAAGTAGGCGCCGCCCGCCAGCCCGCCGACGAAAAAGTAGGGAATGATGAACCAGGTCCAGTGGGGGGCGCCGCTGAAGAAGGTGTCGGACATTAGTTGGTTCCCCCCCCTCCTCCGCCGGGACCGCCCATTTCATCCATCCGCCGTTTGCGCAGACCGACCAAGGCGAGGATGCCGAGTACCGCCGCGCTCGCGACCGAGAACGAGGCGCTTTTGGCCAGATTGCGCGATGGGAGCGCGGGCTTCCGCGGCAGCCCGTACACCTCCGGCTCGTCCACGAGGAGGTAAAACGAATTGAGCCCCCCGAGCGCCCCGTCGGGATCGGCCCCATACAGCTCGGCCTTGACGCCCTGTGCCTTGAGCTGGTCCACTCGCTTATGCGCCCGCGTGCGCAACTCGACGATCGACCCGAACTGAATTGAGTCCGTGGGGCACGCCTTCGAGCAGGCGGGCTCGAGCCCCACCTTGAGCCGGTCGTAGCAGAGCGTGCACTTCTGCGCCGTGCCCGACACCGGGTTCACGTCGATCACGCCGAACGGGCACGCGGCGATGCACGCCCGACAGCCGTTGCAAACGTCGGATTGGATCACGACGGTGTCGAACTCGGTTCGGATGATGGCGCCGGTGGGACACACCTCGAGGCAGCCTGCCTGGACGCAGTGCTTGCACACGTCGCTCATCATCAGCCAGCGGCCGTCGTACGGACCCTTGAACTGCTCGATGAAGCGGACGTGCCGCCAGTGGATGCCGTCCAGCTTGCGGGTGTTGTCGTAGCTGTCGCCGCTCAGCTCCCCGATTCCGCCGTTCGCGGCCGGGAGCTGGTTCCATTCCTTGCACGCGACCTCGCACGCTTTGCAGCCGATGCAAACCGTGGTGTCGGTGAAGAATCCCATGGGCTCCGGCATATCACGCCTTCTCCACGTTGCAGACGAACGCCTTGCCTTCGTGGATCGACACGTTGGGGTCGCCGACCCAGGACGTCAGGTCGTTGACCACGTCGCCGGTGCTCAAGCCCATCCACCCCCAGTGCCACGGCATGCCGACGTGGTGGATGGTCTTGCCGGCGATGTGCATCACGCCGATGCGATGGGTGACCAGTGCCTTCGCGCGGATATGGCCGCGAGGGCTCGACACGACCACCCAATCGAGGTTCTTGATCCCCTTCTCCTTGGCCAGGTCGTGCCCGAGCTCGATGAACAACTCGGGCTGGAGCTCGGCGAGCCACGGTAGCCAGCGGCTCATCGCGCCCGCCAGGTAGTGCTCGGTGAGCCGATACGTACTGATTACGTACGGGAACTTCGGGTCGCCCACCGCGGCGAGCTTGTTGTACGGCTTGCCCGGCGCCCAAACCTTGTGCACCGGGCTGGTCTGCTGCTTGTACAGCGGGTTCTGGACCGGCGACTCGTGTGGCTCGTAGTGGGTCGGGAGCGGGCCGTCCACGAGACCCGCCGGTACGAACAGCCAGCCCCGGCCGTCCGCCCGCATGATGAATGGCTGGGTGCCGGAGAGGGCATCGAGGGCGATGCCGTCCGGCTTCGGCTGCGCGTCGGGGGCTTTGGTCGCGCCGAAGTCGGGCACGTCGTACCCCACCCACTTCCCTTTGGGCACCGGCTTGCCGGTCTTCGGATCGGGTGGGTTGACGAAGCTCGCGTCCCACCACACCCAACGCTTGCGCTCGCTCCAGGGGTTGCCCTTTAGGTCCGCCGAGGCGCGGTTGTACATGACGCGGCGGTTGGCGGGCCACGCCCAGCCCCACTTCAAGTGCGCGCCCGGCACGCCTGGAGGGTCGGGCTCACGCCGCGCGGTCATGTTCTGATCCGGGGCGGGGTAGCAGCCGCTGTAGATCCAGGACGCGCACGTTGTCGAGCCGTCGTCCTTCAGCTCGGCGAAGCCCTTCAGGTGCTGCTTCGGATCGGCCGTCTGGTACCCGTTGACCTCGCGCAGGATCTTGAGGGCGTCGGGCTCGCCCGGATAGATCGGCTTCACGCCCGGATCGGGGTCGAAGTCCCAGGTGACGTTGTTCCACCCCTGGTCGCGCGACAGCTTGCTGCCGGCGTACGACTTCTTGAGGCGCTTCGCCAGGTTGTGATAGAACCAGGTGTCGGTGCGGCAATCCCCGGGGGCGTCGGACGCCTTGTGGTGCCACTGCAGCATGCGCTGGGTGTTGGTGAAGCTGCCGTCGTACTCGGCGATCTGGGTCGAAGGGAAGAAGAAGATCTCGGTCTTGATGTCCGCGACCTTCACTTCGCCGCTCTTTACCTCGGGGCCGAGGTACCAGTGCGTCGCCGTCTCGGTGAGCCAGTTGTCTTTCACCACCAGCCAGTCGAGCTGACGCATCGCCTGCCGCGTCGCGCCCCCGTTGAGCGAGGTGGCGGGGTTCTGGCCGACGCAACACATCCCCTTGACCTTGCCGTCCGCCATGGCGGCGAAGGTCGCGATATGGGAGTGATCGCCCAGGATCTTCGGGTGCCAGTCGTAGCCGAAGTCGTTCTCCGCCGTCGCGGCGGCGCCGTACGTCGACTTCAAGTACGAGACGAGGAACTTGGGCAGGTGGCCGTAATAGCTCGTCGGGCTCGTCTCGGCCGCCATGTAATCGCGCAGTGTCTCGTGCGGCCGCAGCGCCGACGGCGCGTTCATGTAGCCGTGGATGCTGTGGTACAGGGTCGGCACATCGGTCGAGCCCTGGATCGCTGCGTGGCCGCGCAGCGCCATCACGCCCGCGCCCGGCCGGCCGATGTTGCCGAGCAACAGCTGCAGCAGCGCGCAGCAGCTGATCATCTGCACGCCGTAGGTATGCTGCGTCCAAGCCACCGCGTACGCGAACGCGCTGGTACGGTCGCGGCCCGAGTTCTCGAGCAGCATCTCGGCGACCTTGATGAACTTCTCCTTGGGCGAGCCGCAGACCTGCTCCACCATCTCGGGCGTGTAGCGGCTGAAGTGCCGCTTGAGGATCTGGAACACGCAATGCGGGTTCTGGAGCGTCGGGTCCTTTTCGGCCGGCCCGGGCTTGAGCGACCGCACCAGGTCGTCGAACGGGGGCCCGGCGCGCTTCGCGATCAGGTCCTTCGTGACCGGGCCCGGAGCCTTCGGCCCGCGCTTATAGGCCCAGCTCGCGTTATCGTACCGGCCCTCGAGCCCGTTGTACGGCCAGAACGCCGGCTCGGTGAACTTCACCATCCCCGAGAAGACGCCATCCAGGTCCTCGGTGTCCTTGAAGTCGTCGCCGATGATCGTCGCGGCGTTGGTGTAGTTGACCGCGAACTCCTTGAAGAAGGGGTCCGTGTTCCACCGCTTGCTGTTGACGACGTAGTTGATCAGCCCGCCGAGGAAGGCGATGTCCGAGCCGGCGCGAATTGGAACGTGGAGGTCCGCCACGGCGCTGGTGCGGGTGAAGCGGGGATCGACGTGAACGAGCTTGGCGCCGTTCAGCTTGGCCTTCATGGGCCAGCGGAACGCCACCGGGTGGCACTCCGCCATGTTGGAGCCCATGATGACGAAGCAGTCCGTGTGCTCGAGATTGCGCGGGTAGAGGGTCGCCGCGCCCCGACCGAACCGTGTCCCCAGACCGGGGACGCTAGAGCTGTGTCATATCCTGGCCTGATTCTCGATGGCCACGACCCCGAGCCCGCGCCAGAACTTCTGGCACACATGATTGAACTCGTTGTCCAGGGTCGCGCCGCCGAGCGCGAACACGGCAGGCGTCATGTTCACGAGCTTCCCGTTGGGGAGCTTCTCGATGAACGTCTCGTCGCGGGTCTTCTTGATCAGCTCGGCTACTCGATCCATGGCCCACTCGAGCTCCACCACCTCCCAATCGCCCGCGCCCGGTTTCCGGTGCAGCACTTTCGTGGCCCGGTTCGGGTTCATGTGCAACTGGTAGATGGCCGCGCCCTTGGGGCAGAGGGTGCCTTCGTTGTGCGGGCTGCGCGGGTCGCCTTCGATGTTGACGATCTTGCCGTTGACGGTGTGGATCAGGGTCGCGCATCCGACCGAGCAGAACGGGCATATACTCGGCGTCGTCTTCGCGTCCTTGATCCGCAGCTCCTGCGCCCGCGCCGTGGCCGGCGCGAGCGTTATGCCGAGCCCGACGAGTCCGCCGATCGCGGTGCCCGCTCCAGCGCTGGCCGTGAGCTGCAGGAAATCACGCCGACTGACCTGCATGGAATCCTCCCCGCTTGAGGAGTGGGGTTGGCCGGACTCGATTTTGGGATGATATAAGGAGCCGTTTCTGAGGGCGCAACCCCCGGTCCCAGAGGTCCAGTAGCTCAGGCCGATCGGGTCTGGCGGCGGGCGCGGCGGTGCTCTAGTGTCTGCGGATGCTTGAGCTGCCGGACCTAACCCCTGAGCATTTCGAAATCCTGGTGATGCGAGAGCTTCGCAAAGTCGGGCTCGAGATCTCCGAGCTCCGCATCCACCGGCGTACCATGCTGCCCGAGCCCGACGAGGGCTATCTCCTTGAGGTCAAAGGCGTAGTGAGGGGTGCCGGCTGGGAACGGCGCGTCCTCATCGCCTGCCGACGACAGCAACGACCGATCGTGGCCGCCGAGGTCGAGTTACTGAAGGACCACGTCAAGGAAGCAGACGCCGAGGGCGGCCTGCTCTTCGGGGCGGCCGACTTCGACCCGGACGCCCTGACGACGGCTGAGGACACTGCCCTCGCGCTCCTCCGTGTCACGGATGGCCGAACGGCGTTCGACACGAGCGGTTGGGGAACACCGGGGCACTATCCCGCCTGGCTTCCCGCCTACTGCGCGCAGTCGGTGACGCGCGACCCGCTGGGCCAGCCACGCTACGAGCTGCTGGAAAGTGGGAAGGGGGGTGTAATCGTCGAACGGCTGCGCACCCTTTCTAAGGAAAGGCGCAACGCATGAGCGAGCAGCAACCGCAGAAAGACGCGATGGACGTGCTCCAGGCCTTCGTGGACGACTACAACGCTCGCGCGCGCCCGGCGATCCTGCTCGGCTCTGCCGGTGAAGCAGGCGGTGCGCAGTTGCGATTGAGATACAGCCCGGCCGAGGGTCAGGTTTCGATCTTTCACATGGTTGCGATCAGCCGCAACGGTCGGCCCGCCATCCTGGTGCAGCGCTTCGACGGACCGACGGCCGACACCGCCGTGCAGGCAGGCCTATGGGCCAGCAAGCAACTCGGGCGCCGCTAGTCTCCATCCACGAGCTCGGCACGCTCGGTGGCGCCGTGAGCCAGGCGAAGGCCGTGAACCGCGCGGGTCAGGTCGTGGGCACGAGTCGGGACGCCTTGGGCCGGACCCGGGCGTTCCTCTGGCAGGAGGAGCTGGGGATAGTCGACTTGCAACCGCTCACCGGCGTGAACACGTCGGCCAACGACATCAACGAGAACGGCGAAATCACCGGCGGAGGCGACACCGGGTTCGGCGACTTTCATGCCTACCTCCTGTCCGAGGGTACGAGTTTCGATCTCGGCACGCTCGGGGGCAATGAGAGCGAGGCGCTCGCCGTGAATCGGCGGGGACAGGTGGCGGGGCACAGTCGGATCGCCGGGGCCGTCGTGAAGCACGCCTTCCTGATCCCGGATCCCGGCCGCATGCTCGACCTGGGCAGCCTGGGAGGGGGCGGGGCGATGAGCATCGCGCACGACGTCAACGACGCGGGCGCAGTCGTGGGCCTGGCGGAAACGAGGACCGGCCAGCCGCACGCCTTTCTGTGGACGGCGGCCGATGGCATGCGGGATCTCGGAGCCCTTGGCGCCGCACCCAGCATGGCGCTCGGCATCAACAATCGGGCAGAGGTCGTGGGCGGCAGCGGTCACGCGTTTCTGTGGACGGAACAGGCGGGCATGGTCGATTTGGGGACCCTTGGCGGACGGACCAGCTGCGCCAACGACGTCAACGATCTCGGCTGCATCGTGGGCGTGAGCCAGACGGGTGGGACCGACGCCCGAGGCCTCCCCGTCACGCGTGGGTTTCTCCGGATGCCCGATGGCAGCACGCTCGATTTAGGCACGCTGGGCGGTGAGCACAGCTCCGCAGCAGCGGTCTCCGAAGCGGATGGCGGTGTGCTGCGGATCGCCGGACACAGCCACGACGCCGGCGCGGCGGTTCGAGCAGTCCTCTGGACGGTGCGTCTGACCTGATCGGCGCTCAACAAAGAGTGAACCAGGCGGCGACAGTGAGACGAGACGGGAGCAAGGAAGCCCGTTCCGGCGGGCTTCCTTGCTCGACAGGGCGGTTACAGGTCCACGCGAACCTTGTGGTCCTTGGTTTCTTTGATCAACACGGTCCCGACGACGAAGGTCATCGTCGCGACGACGATCGGATACCATAACCCGTAATAGATATTCCCCGCCGCGGCCACCATCGCGGTCGCGAGTAGCGGTAGCATGCCGCCGAACCAGCCGTTTCCGATATGATAGGGCAATGACATCGACGTGTAGCGGATACGCGCCGGGAACAACTCCACGAGGAACGCTGCAATCGGCCCGTACACCATAGTGACGTAGATCACCATGATGACGAGAAGGAGCTCGGCCATGACGTAGTTGATCCTGCTCTTGTCGGCCGAGGCTGGGAATCCGGCAGCCGTGAGCGCCGCCTTCATTTCAGTTTCGTTCCATCCTTTGACCTCGGTGGTGCCGACCCTGACGATCAAACTGTCAGGTGAGCCGGCGGGCGGCTCTGTGGTAGCGAATGAGATTCCCTGCTTAGTAAGGAAGTCCTTCGCTCGGTCACATGGGGTGAACTTTGACCACGGACCGACGAAGATGTGCAAGTGGCAGTCGGTCGCCGCCACCGACACCGGGGTTCTCGCGGCCGCTTCTTCCAGCGCCGGATTGACGTAATGCGTGAGCCCCTTGAACAGCGGGAAGTACGTCAAAGCGGCGATGATGCAGCCTGCCATGATGATCTTCTTGCGTCCAATCGTGTCAGACAGCCGGCCGAATAAGATGAAGAACGGCGTCCCGATGATGAGCGATAGGGCGATCAACAGATAGGCGGTCTCGTAGCTGACTTTGAGGGTGATAATCAGAAAGAACAGCGCGTAGAACTGCCCCGTATACCAGACGACGCCTTGACCGGCGGTGGCTCCGAAGAGCGCGAGCAGGACGATCTTCAAGTTGTTCCAATTGGCGAAGCTCTCCGTGAGCGGCGCTTTGGACGTCTGACCCTGGCTTTTGATCTTCTGGAAAACCGGCGACTCCTGAAGCTTCAACCGGATGTAGATGGAGAACACCAACAACACCGCTGACACAAGAAACGGAATGCGCCAGCCCCATTGTGTGAACTGCTGGGTCGTCATGTTGGCCCGGCAGAGGTAGATCACGGCCAGCGAGAGGAAGAACCCCAATGTGGCCGTCGTTTGGATCCAGCTCGTGGCATAACCACGCCGGTTTTCCGCCGCGTGTTCCGCCACGTACGTGGCGGCGCCGCCATACTCGCCTCCCAGCGCCAGCCCTTGTACCAAACGCAGGAGCACGAGCAGAATGGGCGCGCCCCAGCCGATGGCGCTGTAGGTCGGCAATAGCCCGACAGCGAAGGTCGAGGCGCCCATGAAGACGATTGTCACGAGAAAGGTGTATTTCCGGCCGACGATGTCACCAATGCGCCCGAACACGAGTGCACCGAACGGTCGCACGAGGAAACCCGCCGCATATGTCACGAACGCGGACAACAGAGCCGCCGTGGCGTTGCCACTTGGAAAGAACAGCGAGGCAAAAAACGGCGCCAGGGTAGCGTACAGATAGAAGTCGTACCACTCGAAGACCGTACCGAGCGACGACGCGAAGATGACTCGCGCCTCCTCCCGGGCGAAACGAGGACCGGTTGCCGCGTAAGTGCCGATGGTCATCGGTTGCCTCCTGTTTGTAGCGGTGATCTGTCTCGAGCCATCGGCAGAAAACGCGGTTCGCTCGGACCCGTTACGCCGCGCGGCCGTCGACTCGGCCCCTCGCTAGACGTCGTGATCATACAGGGATTTTGCCGTTGCGGAATACCGCGGTGGAAACGCTAGGCGCCCCGACAGACCCGATCGGGGCGCCTATAAGTCTTCCCGCTGCTCTACGCCTTCTTCGCAATCATCCCGGCACCCATCTCCGAGACGTACCCCAGCACGGCGCCCGCGATCAGCGCCACGGCGACCATCAGGTTCGCCTTGATGTCGCTGCCTGCCCCGCTCGCCGCGGTCACCGCTGCCCCGGCGAACCCCCCGGGGATGAACGACAGCGCGGCGACCTTAGACTGCATGACGATGCAGAACGCCACGACGCCGATCACGATCCACGCCATGCTCTGCAGGCCGGCCGCGCCAATGACCAGGTTCGCGAGTAGCACCCACACGACACCCGATACGTTGGACGCGATCGCTTTCTGGAGCCCTTGGACTTTTCCCCCCGCTGCGTAGAAGCACGCCCACGCGATGATGCCTGCGGGTACCGCGATGGCCAGCCCGGGTGCGAGCATCGCGCCAAACTTCACCCACAAGGCGATGAGCACCCCGATGCTGACCGCCAGTGCCATCAGCATGTTCATACGTTACCGCCTCCCCTTAATGAGGACGAAAGCGAAAACGGCTCCCGCGCCCCCTCGTTGAGGGCGGCGTGAGAGCCGTTCCACCGACTGCGCGGATCAGCATGTGTGGCATCCAGCCTCTTCCCGACGACAGCACGGGTCAAACGAGAAGATTCCGGTACGCCTGAAGCCGCCCCACGGTAGGGATGCCCGCCGGAACTGTCAAGCCCCGGCGACAGCTAGCGGCCGTGTGCGTACTTGAGCGCCGCCTCGGTGCGGTTCTTCACGCCGAGCTTCGAGAAGAGATGCTGCACGTGGAACTTCACGGTGTTGTCGGACAGGCCGAGCCGCTCGGCGATTTGCGGGTTGGTGAGGCCGCCGGCCACGAGCGCCCAGACCTCGCGCTCGCGCGGCGTGAGGTCGCCCGGCGCGCTCCCCCCCGCGCGGCCTTCGATCCAGCGACGCGCGGCCTGCGGAAACACGAGCTGGCCCGCGTGCACCTGTCGGATTGCCGTCAGCGTCTGCTGGGGCGACTCGGTCTTCAACGCGAGCCCTTCGGCGCCGGCGTCGAGCGCCGAGCGGAGCGACTCGCCGTCATTGTAGGCGGTGAGCACCAGGACCTTCGGGGGCGTGGTCCGGTCGCGCAACGCGGCGATCACCTCGGTTCCCTTGATGCTCGTGAGCTCGAGGTCCAGTACAACGACGTCCGGCTTGTGCTGTTCGACGAGCTTGACGACTTCCGTGCCGTCGGTGGTCCAAGCGGCGACCTTGATGTCGGGTTCGCCGTCGAGCAGCGCGCGCAGGCCCTCGAGGACAATCGCGTGGTCGTCGGCGAGCAGCACGCGGATCATGGTCCGCGTCTCATTCCGCCGGCAGCGCGACGGTCAGCGACGTCCCCTGGCCGGGCGCGCTCTCGAGTGTGAACGTGCCGCCGAGCATCTCCACGCGGTCCTGAATGCCGCGCAAGCCGAAGTGCCCCCCCTCCACGCCCACGTCCTCTTCGCGCGCGAGCACGCGCTGCGGCTCGAAGCCGCGGCCGTCGTCCGAGACGGTCAAGGCGATCGACACGCCCCGCCGCTCGACGCTGACGCGTTGACGGGTGGCGCCCGAGTGCCGGTGTCCGTTCGCGAGCGCCTCCTGCAGGATCCGGTAGATCGCGATCTTTGTGGGCAAGGCACAGTCGCCGAGCTCGCCGGGGAGCTCGAGCTCCACCGCCTGTTCCGTCAGCGTCTCGTGCTGGACGGCGAGGCCCTCGATGATCTGGCCCAGCTCGCGCCGCTCGAACCCGGGCGGGCGGAAGGCGCCGATGAAGTTGCGGATCTCGCCGAGGGCCCGCTCGAGCAGCCGTACCGCCTGCCGGGCGCGCTGCGCGGCGGTCGGGTCTGCCGCGAGCGCGCGCTCGAGGACCTGGAGCTGCGACAGGGCGGCGAAAATGTCCTGCACGGGCCCGTCGTGCATGTCGAGCACGATGCGCTGCAGCTCGCGCTCACTGGTCGCGAGCAGGCGCCGCGAGGCGGCGCGTGCCTCGGCGTCCCGCACCTCGGTCACATTCTGCCTCGCGGCAGCGCACGCTCGATCTGCTCGGCGGCGAATCCCAGCGCCGCTCCGAGCGCGAGAGCGATAGCCACGCGAATGCCGCCCTCCATGCTGACAGCCCGCAGCCCCATGGCGACGCCCGCCCCGGCGAAGGCGCCGGCCGTATAGGACAGGAGGGGCAGCTGCGCCTGCAACACCATCCCGAATGCCGCGGCGCCCAGGACCAGCGCCTGGACCACGTCGTGGCCTCCCAACGCCCGCGAAACGCCGTGCACGAGCAGCGCCCAGATCACGCCGGAGATCGTGCCGGCCACTGTCTTCTGCAACCCCGGGACCCCGCCGCCCGCGGCCAGCGAACACCCCAGGGCGACGATCACGGCCCACAACGACAGATTGACCTTTGCGATCTCCGAGATCGCGGTCCAAACGGCCACCACCGCGGCCAGACTCAACCCTCGGGCGGTCATCGCGTTCATCGCTCTGCCTCCTTCCGTCTGAGAACGCGGTAGGCTTCCATCGCGAAGTACTCGGGCAACCCCAGCCGGTCCGCGCGCGCCGCGGTCTCCAGGTTCCGCGCCTCGACGCGCTGCCAGAACTCGCGCTCGTCGTGTCCGCCCGGGAAGGGCGCCGTGTCTTTCTGAGACTGATGCTTGAAGATGGCGAGGATCTTAGCCCGCAGCTCGTCCTGCGAGAGCGGCACAAGCACGTCGGCTTCGGTGAGCGGCCACTCCTGCCATGCGCCGCGGTACAGCCAGACCTCGGGCGGTTCAGCATCGTACTGCTCGAGCGCGCCCGCGACCGCCGCCTGGCACATCCGATGGGTGCCGTGCGGGTCGGACAGGTCGCCCGCGACGAAGACCAGGTCGGGGCGTGTCTCGACGAGCAGGGCCCGCACGATCGCCACGTCCTCTGGACCGATCGGATCTTTGCGGACCTGGCCGGTGCGGTAGAAGGGCAGGTTCAGAAACCGGGCCGCGGTGGGCGGCAGGCCCACCGACTCGAGCGCCGCCACCGCTTCCGATTCGCGAATCACGCGCTTCAGATCCTGTACCGCCGGTAGGTCGACGTCGCCCGGCGCTTTCCGTTCGAAGCTCGCTTCCACGTCCGCGCGTACGCGCTGGGCCACCGCGCGGTCGAGGCCGAGCGTCGTGGCCGCGCGCTCGACGAAGTCGAGGTGCCGCCGCACGTCGTGGTCGAAGACCGCGATGTTACCGCTCGTCATGTACGCCACGACGGTCGCGTTTTCGTTCTCCCACAGCTTGCGCAGCAGCCCCCCCATCGAGATCACGTCGTCGTCGGGGTGCGGGGAGAAGACGACCACCGACTTGCGCGTGGGCAGCTTGCGGCGCCCCCGGATCTTGTCCCGCAGGCTATTGAAGATCGCGCCGTTGATGGGACCGGCCGCGCCGTACTTGGAGAGCAATGGGCTCAGGTGATGTTCCGTGTAGTCGCGCGCCGTCAGCTTGAGGATCGCCTTCCCGGTCTGCTCGGCGAGCCACACCACCGCCCGCTCGGTGAGCTCGGGCGTCCACTCCACCGGGCCGAGCACCCACGGTGTCTTGATGCGCGTCAGCTCGGCCGCGGCGGCGAGATCGAGGTAGGCCGTGGCGTTCGCATGGCGCTGGAGGAATGTGGCGGCCACATCCTGGGACACGTCGCCCTCGACGGCGCGCGCGACGATGTCGGCCTTATGCTCGCCGGTGGCGATCAGCGCGATCTCCCGCGCCTCGAGGATGGTGGCGACCCCCATCGTGATCGCTTCCCGCGGCACATTGTCCTCGCCGAAGAAGTCCGCCGACGCATCCTTCCGGGTCACTGTGTCGAGCGTCACCAGCCGGGTCCGCTCGTCGGGCGACGAGCCTGGCTCGTTGAAGCCGATGTGCCCGCTCTTCCCGATCCCGAGCATCTGGAAGTCGATCCCCCCTGCCTCGGCGATCGCCCGCTCGTACGCGACGCAGTGCTCGGCGAGAGTTTCGCGCGGCACGCCGCCGTCGGGGACATGGACCTGCTCGGGCCGGATGTTGACGTGCGCGAACAGGTTCTCCCACATATAGCGTCGGTAGCTGTGGGGGCTGTCCGCCGGCATCGGGTAGTACTCGTCGAGGTTGAAGGTCACCACGCGCGAGAAATCCACCTCGCCCGCCTGGTGCCGGCGGATCAGCTCCCGGTAGATGCCGAGCGGCGTGCTCCCCGTCGCGAGGCCGAGCACGCAACGTCCTTTGGCGGCCGTTTCCCGGGCGATGACCTCCACGATGCGGTCGGCCAGGCGCAGCGCGAGGTCGTCGTGATCCGGGACCACGAGGGTGCGGATGTGCTCGCGATCCCGCCGGCCCTCGATGGGACCTCGCGGGGCGCGCCCAACGCGCGGTGTGGGGGAGGCTTTCGGGGGCGTCACGTGGCGTTCCTTTCGTCGGCGACCAACGTCCATTCCCGGAACAATAAGCCCGCCTGACGCGGGGGGCAAAACCGCGCCCGCACTTAGCTTGACGGTTTATGCAGTTTGTCGCATATGTAATGCGCGCCCCCTTGTGCCAACGGATGCCCATCGTGATCGGCGGCTCGTCTGGCCGCCCGGTCGTGTCGGGGTGCGCGTGGGAGCCTCGGGTGACGCAACCGGAGACATTCGTCGAAGGCAGGCGCGAAATCCTCCGCCAGGCGAGCGTTGCCCTCGGCGGCCGTCCCGTCACGGTCTGGGAGGTATCTGTGCGCGCGGAGCTCGAGCCCCAGGCCTCGAGCGAGCCCGCACCCACCCATCACGCCTCCAAGCTGGACGTCGATGCCACGTTGCGGCGCTGGAACATCGCCATCGTGCAGGGCAGCCGTTGGGTTGGGTGTCAGGGCGCGGCCGACGGCTTTTGGGTGGTCGCCCCGGTGCGCACGCGGCCACCTGCGCCGCCTCCTGAAGGCCGGGAGCGACGCAGCCGGGAACGACTCACCTTGGAGCTTGCAGGGCTCTGCCTCGGGCTGCTCGACCGGCGTGAGCCGACACCCGGCCACCCTCCGGCCGCACGATCGGATCCGCTGAACGACATCACGACGCTCCCGGGTATCATCGCGCACGAGCTGTCGAATCCCCTGACGGCGGCGCGCGCTGGCCTGCACCTCGCGATGGAGTCGCTCGGGCGCTGGACGGAGGTCGCCGCCGGCCGGCGGCTCGAGCTGCTCGACGAGCTCGGCCAAGTGGTGGAAGATATCGACCGCTCGGCGAGCTTCCTGCGGGCGGTCAAGGATCGGGCGCGCGGCGCCCTGGCGCGGTCGGAGCGGTTCGACGCCGTCCGCGTGGTCCGCTCCTGCTGCACCCTCGAGAGTCGCGTGCTTAAGGAAAAGAAGATTCCTCTCGAATTCGACTCCACGCTCGAAGTCGTGTATCTGAAGGGCGACCCCAATGCGCTCTACGACTTGCTGGTCAACCTGATCCGCAACGCCGCCGACGCGAGCGCCGCCCGGCCGGCACCCATTCGCGTCGGGCTGACGCAGGTGGGGAACGCCCTGCGGTTGAGCGTGCGGGACGACGGAGCGGGCATCCGCCCCCAGGACCTGGACCGGATCTTCGAGCCCGGCTTCACGACCAAGCCCTTCGGCGAAGGGAGCGGTATGGGGCTGGTCGTCGTGCAGAGCGTGGTCCGCAACATGTTTGCCGGCAGCGTCGCGGTCGATTCCACGGTCGGTACCGGCACCACCGTGACCGTCACGCTTCCGATTCCTGCGCAGCGCGCCGTCGATTCGCGGTCCGAGGCTCCCCCCCTGGCGTCGTAACGGAGGATCCATCGTGCGTCTTCACGTCCTGGCGGCGGCCGCCGCACTTGCCGTGCTTTCCGTCCGACCCGTGTCCGGACAAGATCTGACCGTCGACACGACGGGGGCCGGCGCTCTGATCGACGAGGCGCTCAACCGATCCGAGGTGATGCAGAATCTCCAATACCTGAGCGACGTCATCGGTCCGCGGCTCACCGGCTCGCCAGCCGCTCGCCGGGCAAACGATTGGACGCTCGAGCGGTTCAAGGCCTACGGCCTCGACGCGCACCTCGAGCCCTGGCAGTTCGGCGGCACCTGGACGCGCGGACCGATGCGGGCGCGC
>Ga0114129_10000849_pt1 | contig 39551 bp, 27 predicted proteins | sample RhiMetdeltSRZDD1_FD_80071 | JGI IMG/M metagenome (GOLD analysis project Ga0114129, IMG submission 80071) | Populus rhizosphere microbial communities from Tennessee, USA - Rhizosphere MetaG P. deltoides SRZDD1 (version 2) (version 2) | ecosystem: Host-associated > Plants > Roots > Rhizosphere >...
TAACAGTTGGCTTGTTGGCTGGATGTGGTTTCAATGCAGAGCCGCCAGCGGTTGGTGAGATCAAGGCACAAAGCACAACCATCACGACAGGCGATAAATTGCCTTTGACGATTGATGTTTCAGGCGCGGACTTCAAGTTCGAGTGGAGTTCTCTGAGCGGTAGCCTTACTGATCCTACGCAGCCAAACGTCATTTATACGGCCCCTGACACACCGGGTCCCGACACTGTCACGGTCAAAGTCAAATACGCTGGAGGCGAAATTATCAAGTTCATAAATTTCGATGTAGTTGCTCCTCCGCCACCTCCAGCACCAACGGCTACAGACACACCAGCTCCCGTCGATGCACCAACACCCACCGCGGCCCCGTCGCCAATTGCCTGCAACCATCCCTCTGTGACCAAGAATCTGTTCCCTCAACTTGAGGGTGTGAATGGTCAATATCCAATCTACGGGCCCGTAAACCCATCAGATCCCAATTTTCTCTGCGAGGCTGTTTATGATTTCGTCCATATCCCCGGGAGCATGGCAGTTCATATTAAATATGGAAATGTAGGGACGAATTTTGGCTGGTGGGGAATTGCCACGCCGAATGGTTATGACGCCTCCCAACACGGCCAGTTATGTTTCTGGGCGTACGCGCTGGCGCCCAACCAGGCCTTCCGTCTGAAGATGAAACAAACCAATGGACAGGAAAAGGGAGTCGTCACCACGATCGATGTAGCTAACGAGTGGACACCAGTCTGCACAAGCATATCCAAGTTCACCGAATTGGGCATCTCGGTAGACAAGATGGATAATATCAATCTTGGGTTCGAGCAGCCGACTGGGAGCTCTGAGATTTGGATTGCAGATTTCGAGTTCAAGTAAGACCAATATCAGGGGACAGCCACTTTAAGGGTGACTGTCCGCTGAGTTCAGGTCGCGACGGCTATCAAACTATCTATCGATAGACCACAAAACATGATCCGCCAGGGATGGAGGTTTCCATGATCATTTTGTATTTGCGCCAAATATCGACGAGATTGTGGTCTATTCTTGTTATGTTTTGTATGCTTGTGGTGAATTTCGGGTCGCCTAGCGTCGTGCAAGCCGCCCCCAGCGGCTGCTCCACTATTTACAGCGGGAGCAATGGCTGGGTGATCGATCTATGCACGACCGAGCCAGAGGTGCCCACTCCGATGACGGTTTTCCTGAATGGAGTTCCAAAGGGTAATGCCCGTCTGATCCGTGTCTATCACAAATCAGAAAATGATCCAGGCACGCCGCAGGTTGCAGTCATTTATGCATCTGGCTACATACGTCTGAAGCAAAATGACGATCCCTCTCCCTCGATTCCTTTTGGGGCTTCCTTTATCCTGGGTCCTGCATACTGGACAAGCACAAATCACCATCACCCCCAACTCACGCGACTCGACCTCGATACCACATGGCTGCCGGACTCGCCGCTGCGCATGAAGGCAGTCGGGACGAACGATGCCTTTAACGTTACGTACGACATGGCACTCCCTCCGCCTCGTGACCGCCAGACAAGGCTGCATGTCGATCAAACCTATACTGCCACTGCGAATATCGCTGTCCCTGCCGCCCGCCTGACCAACAAGGAAGGGTTCAAGCTGGTGCAGGTGTCTACGATGTACATCAAAAACACTCTACCGTGTACTGGTGGTTATACCGAGTGCCATGATAGCAATGACATCCGTTTCATTGCCGGAGATCAGAATCGCCGCCAGTTGGATTTTTCAGGTCTGACGCCACCTTCATTCATAATGTCTGCTCCAAGGGCACTGGGTGCTCCATGGCTCGATGTACTTCACAAAGACGATCTCAGCTGGCAGAGCCAGACCGGCGCAGGCACCAGCGGTAATACACCCAATCTGCGAATTGCCCTCGATGAGCTGCCAACGTCCTATACCATCACGCCGCAAGGTTGGATCGACCTAACCACGGACCCGAACCAGGACAATGTCACTGTCTGGCTGCATGATGACCGTGCTTCCTCTGGATCATGGACGCCAGGCAGGACCGACAGAGTCAGCTACTGGCTGTTGGCGCAAGACAATCCTCCGGATCCGCTGACCGATCTAGGGTTGCGCCCCGGTGTGACATTCCTTGATTTCAACGGGGCTCATAACTGTTATCTTGTGAAAGATACAGACACCACGGGCGCCGTATCACCTGGCAACGGATATACCGACAGAGTGATGCGTTTGACATATAACTTGGGCAACAGTAACGGCAACTGGGCACAAATCCGCTGTGACTTCAACCCACCCCTCAACCTTTCTGCGTATGACCATCTGCGTTTTGAATGGCAGGGGAGTCGGAATGGAGGTAACACGCTGGAGGTGGGACTCGTCAATCCAAACGGAAGGATCTTCGGACGAGGCTATCACCACATAACTCAGCACTTTTGGTGGGGACAGTTAATCGTTCCATTCCGGTTCCTGCAGCCATGGGTTCCGAACACCCAGTTCAACCCTTCACAGGTGAGCGCGATCTTTATTTCAGTGGTCAAAGATCCGGTGGCTGATGTCGGCGGCGCGGGAACGATGGCCATCGATAACCTGGGCGCCTTCAATAGCGCTGCCCGAGTTGTGCCGGGATCTTTTGAAACAGTGGCTGCCCCGGTCGCGGCCCAGGCAGCCGCTAACTGGCTGGCCGCTCAACAGCGTCCATCGGGTTTACTCAGGTCCTGGGATCAGGATCCAGTTTGCTGGTCGTACACCTACGATCAAGCGCTTGCCCTCATCGTGTTTTCAAAACAAGGCATGTGGACTCAAGCGGACGCTCTCGTCGATCGGCTGGCGGCCCTGCAAAACCCAGACGGCTCCTGGTATCAGAGGCATGATTGCCTTAACCTGGTTGTTCCCGGGGAAAACAGAAAATGGGAGGGGGATATAGCCTGGGCGGTTTACGCCTTGAGACGCTACCTGGATCTCGGCGGAACCCATCAACAGGCCAGGACCGCACTGCTGAAAGGAGCCAATTGGCTGGCGACTCTTGTGAATCCAGCCGATGGCTGTCTGGTACCCAGCCATGAGCATACGGAAGCCACCATTGACATGTGGTGGGCATTCCAGGCAGCCGGAAACAATCATGCGAACAATGCGGAAAGGATCAAGAACTGTCTTCTTACGCAATATTGGGACAATAGTATGGGTCGCATCAAGGGCGGGCGGAATTGGTGGAAACCCTATCTGGACAATCAAACCTGGGGCGCGGCGTTCCTGAAAGCCATTGACGAACCTGAAAAAGCCCGCCGGGCGCTCAGCTACGCCCGCGATGTGTTACGCCTGCCTGCACAGGGGGGCCAGCTTTTTGGCTTTGACGGCGAAAGCGGTCCATGGTCGGTTTGGAACGAAGGCACCGCACAGTATATCTCGGTTGGCGGGAACGGCGCACGCGATTTACTTCGGGAACTCCTGGCTCAACAACGACCGAATGGTGCAATGCCTGGCTCTCCCGATAATTTCAGCGGGGACGGGGTGTGGACCACGCGTTGGCATGGGGTTGCCCCCACCGCCTGGTTGTACAATGCCTTGTCTGGTGAACCCTTCCACGTTTCTCCTTCTAATACAGAAGTCTACGTTGGGACTGCAAAACAGGGAGCATTCTTCGTCCCTCCAAATGCGCGAGTGAGCTTTCCTGTAGTAAATGGTGGTCCCGTAAAGATCATCAATACAGATGGCACGGCAATGTTTGCGGCAGAGCGGATCGTTTACAGGTCCGGAGGAGTTCAAACCAGCTACTGTGAGATGATGGCGCTGCCCGACAGCCTGTTAGATACTACCTATTGGCTGCCTTGGTATAACAACGTCGACCTGGATACCCAGTTGCGCATCGCAAACGTCAGCGGCTCGGCCGCGACCGTGCAAGTGTACATTGGCGGACAGCAGATGCCCGGGAGTCCATTTACGCTGGCAGCCGGCGAGAGCACGCGCAAGAGCTATGCCGTCAGCAGTGGACCGGTCAAGATCGTGAGCACGCAAAATGTGGTGGTTGCCGAGCGCGTGATCTACAAAGTCAACAACGCCAACACAAGCTTCACTGAGATAATGGCATTGCCCAACGGACAACTGAGCAGGACGTACTGGCTGCCCTGGTATAACAATGTCGACCTGGACACCCAGTTGCGGATCGCTAACGTTAGCAGCTCACCCGCTACAGTGATGGTGACCATCGGCGGAGTGGAGATGCCATCTTTCAGCCTTGCAGCCGGCGAGAGCACGCGCAAGAGCTATGCCGTCAACAATGGGCCGGTGAAGATCGCAAGCACGCAAAATGTAGTCGTTGCCGAGCGGGTGGTTTATAAGGTCAACGGCATTAACACCAGCTTTTCCGAAATGATGGCGCTACCGAACGAACACTTGGATACAACCCACTGGCTGCCCTGGTATAACAACGTCGATCTCGATACCCAACTTCGGATCGCCAATGTCAGCAATTCCACAGCCACCGTACATGTTTACATAGGTGGCGTGGAGATGCAGGGAAGTCCCTTTTCGTTGGCAGCCGGTGAGAGTACACGTAAGAGTTATCCTGTCAGCAACGGACCTGTTCGGGTTGTGAGCGCCCAGAATGTAGTGGTTGCCGAGCGCATGATCTATAAGATCAACAACGTCAACACGAGCTTTACTGAGCTGATGGCGCTACCGAACGCGCTTCTCGATCCCGTGTACTGGCTGCCCTGGTATAACAATGTCGATCTGGATACTCAGTTGAGGTTTGGAGTTCCGTAGCAGTGCAGGAGATAGCATGAAGATCAAGCATCGGCGCATACAGGCGCGCAGGATCATCGCCTTCGTAGTGTTTACGGGCATTCTTCTCTCTCCGTTTAGCATAGGCAATGTCACCGCGCTGACACGTGCGCACCCTTCGCTCTTGATAAATGTAAACCTTGAAGATGATGCTTCTCAGTGGGGAGCTTTTACGGAAGTCCAGGTGCCGGGAACGTCCCCTCCTACCTGGGAAATCAATAACGTGCCAAGTCCAGCTTTGAATGGCCGATCCTTGCGCTGCGCCCTTGCAGGCGGCGTCAAGTACTCGAACGTCCATTGCTATCGTAACTTACCTCCAGATCCAACCAGCAACACATTTTTGCTAAGCATGGCGTTCTATTACCGGCCTCACTCGACATTCAATAATGTCGGTGGCTCTTCTATTGTGCAAGCACTCGAATTCACAATGAACAAGTGGCATCAGGGCCAGCGCTATGAATGGGCTTTACAGTGGACCAATGTCGGCGCCGGGGCACCCAAATGGCGTTATTGGGATCCACATCATCTGCCCGATAGGTGGGTTGACCTTAATATCACTGGACCAAGCGCGGTCTTTGAAGTTGAGGGAGAGCGCTGGCACACGATTAACATAGAAGGAGACATTCTCGCTGGCAAGGTACACTATCGTCGCTTCATCATGGATGGACATGGGTATCCCCTGGATATTAGCGTTGATCCTGCGATTGAGGCAAATATTCCCGACAAGCTAGCCGTTGCCGTGCAATTAGATGGAAGCGATTTTAATAATTCGGGATTCCTGGCTCCTTATGAGGTCTTCCTTGATAGCGTCAACTTTTCACATCAGGTTGACGGTACGAGTATCGATCATGTGATTGGGAACACGCTGCGCGGCACGTATCTTTTGTCGCAAGGGGAGAGCGCACGCAAAAGCTATCCCGGCTTGGATAGTGGCCCCGTAAAAATCACCAGCACAGGAGGGACACCGATCCTTGCCGCGGAACGTATCGTGTATGGGGCCAACGGTGTCAACACCAGTTTCACCGAGACGATGGGCCTACCCAACAGTGAGCTGGATAATGTCTACTGGCTGCCGTGGTACAACAACGTCGAACTCGATACCCAACTCCGGTTTGCCAACGTCAGCGGGTCGTACGCAACAATACACGTGTTGGTCCATGGACAGGAGATGGTAGGCAGTCCCTTCACCCTGGCGGCAGGTTCCAGCATACGCAAGAGTTATGCCGGGGTCAACGCGGGGCCGGTGAAAATCACCAGCACGCAGAATATAGTAGCAGCCGAACGGCTGATTTACAAAGTGAATAATGTAGGCGTCAGCTTCTCCGAGATGATGGCTCTGCCTGAGAAGCAGCTGGATCTGGTCTACCATCTGCCCTGGTACAACAATGTCGATCTGGATACCCAATTGCGGATCGCCAATACCAGCTCGTCATCGGCGACAGTGACGGTGACGATCGGCGGGGTAGCGATGCCACCCTTCACTCTGGCGGCGGGAGAGAGCACGCGCAAGAGCTACCCCGGTGTAAATAGTGGACCGGTGAGGATCGAAAGCACGCAGGGTATCGTCGCAGCAGAGCGCTTGCTCTACAAGGCCAATAACGTCAACACCAGCTTCACCGAGACAATGGGGTTGCCGAACAACCAGATGCACACCACCTTCTGGCTGCCCTGGTACAATAACGTCGATTTGGATACCCAGCTGCGGATTGCGAACGTCACAACTTCCCCGGCGTCAGTGCGTGTTTATATCGGTGGAATAGAGAGGACAGGCAGTCCATTCACCCTGGGAGCTGGGGCAAGCGTCCGCAAGAGTTTTGCAGGAATGAATAGCGGGCCCGTGAAGATCGTCAGTAATCAGAACATCGTCGCCGCCGCGCGTGTGATCTACAAGGTCAACAGCGTCGCCACGAGCTTCTCCGAGATGATAGGGTTGCCGGACCCGTTGCGCGATGCCACTTTCTGGCTACCCTGGTATAACAATCTGGATCTCGATACCCAATTGAGATTCGGAGTTCCGTAAATCCATGTGTTGCCAGATTTCTTAAAAAAACGTCCCGAAGGTCTATGCCTTCGGGACGCTGCATTCTTTAGGCTTCTTGGAGCTTAGTGAGATGCAGTTCCGTGTTATTCAAAAGCTCGATCATCATCTCACGGATGTGGCGGTTGAGGTAATGATTCTCCAGCGTGGAGAGCGGCAGGAAGCGCGCGCCGGCCACCACATGAATGCAATTCGTTGAACCACATAAGCAGATGAAGGGCGCGTCCATTTCCCATTCGGTGGAGGGGTAAAAGAAGGAAAGCTCCTCGCCCTGTTCGATATCGCGGCGGGCAACCATTTGCAGGTGCTCCGTATCCAGGATCACGTTGGGATCACAGGAATGATTGAGCGCGGAGAGTTTGCCAACTTCAGTGTGGCGGTCGCGCCCGATCTGGACCGTATATCGATTTGCTTTGTCGAACAGTTTTTCGGTTGGCATCTCGCAGATGATATCACCCTTCCTGTATGCCTGCTTCGTGATCAAACTCCTAAATTTATTTTCAGTCTTAATCGCCAGTGTTTCCATCGAAACCATTTCGGATTCCTTTCTTCTAATTCAAGATGGTATTGATAAAGGCTGCAATGCATTGGAAACAATATACAACATTATTGAATCAAAATCAATAAGGGGAAACATGTATCGAGAAATTTTAAGATAAGGAATGTTTAATGCGCGGCTCGTCGAAAGTGCGGATCGCAAAGGAGTTAATTAATTTAGGTCATGGTATCGTAACGTAACGCGCAGGAAATTGTTGAAGTGATCAAGGATCTGGAAGAGGGGTAGAAAATCGTCTTGTCAGAGAGAGTGCCTTTCTTGCAACGAGCTGTAAGCGCGCCCGCAGCAATCGCAGGCGCAGATGCTTCCATGTATTCAGTGCAGTTCTCACGTCTTTCTTGTCTATGATGTGATCGGCAAATAACGAAGCCTGATAGATTTCTGTCAGATATTCTACGCTCTGAGAGGCGCGGTCAAGATAGTTTGTGCTGCGGGAGGATTCCGCAAGTACGTTGAGTTGATCGATTAGCTTTGCCATAAATTCATAAGCAGTCTCTGCGCGTGAGCGTTCCCCTGCCAGTGGACGTCCCAAACGGTATAGTTGACGGTAGATCTTTTCGAGGGCAGCTGACGGTACAAGGCGCGTATAAAGCCAGCGCTCAATCCATGCGAAATAAAGCAGTAGACTCAAAAACACAATCGCCAGGGGTGATAACCAGTAGAGCAGTGTTCCGAGTCGGAAGCGGTTGAGCAAACGAGTAGCGGTGTCATCTGGCTGCGCATGGAGGACCTCTTCCGCAGAAGGAGGGATCTCAATCTCAGGCTGGGCGGCTGTCGGTTCGAACTCGATCCATCCGATCTGCGGGAAATAAATCTCTACCCATGAGTGGGCGTGTAGCTCACGGACCACATACGCCGCCTTTGAGACATCATAGGAGCCCGGCGCGTATCCGGAGACAAAACGGGCAGGCAATCCAGCAGCACGGGACAGCACAACCATCGCTGTGGCATAGTAGTCGCAATACCCTTTTTTCAAGTCGAACAGAAAGTAGTCTGCCACGTCCTTGTCCGCTGGGGGAGCCGGCACCTCGAGATCGTATGGATAGGTCCGCAAGTAGGCTTCGATGGCTTTCGCTTTGTCGTATACGGTCTGCTTATCTTCCGTGAGCTGTAGTGCAAGGTCGAGGACACGCTGAGGCATGGACGTCGGCAACTGCAGATAATGATCGCGAATGGATTGTGGGTACTCTGTCGAAGCCGCGCGCAGCTCTTCCACGGTGACCAAGGGGAGGTAGGCTTCCGCTCGATAGACGCGTTCCGGAGTGAGCGCTGAGAATATGTCCGCTTGGAGCAGGGTCGATTGATCCGCGAACAACTTTGATTCGGGTCGGAGTCGCCAATTTACCGTTAGGGGAACGTCTGCACTGAAAAGAACTCCACTCCAGAAGAGCCTCCCTTCCGGCTCGACCATCTCCACGTCCATGTGAAGCGGCTGATAACCGTTGAGAAGGCCCGGGATAAGTGGTGTGTTTGGCCGATGAGTCTGTGAAGGTGCAGAGCTCGTGACCCAGCCTGCCCCGACATAGGTATCATACGTGGTGCTTCGCCAGTAGTGACGAGGCGCCTCCGGAGGCAGGTCCGGGCTCACAACGGGGACAAGCTCGCCCGTGCGAACGGTCATCACGATCTGCTGCGATTGGGCATAGCCGCCACTGAGTAAATGTTCGCGCGGCAGCGTAGGCTTGGGAAGCGGAATGTGTTGAACAGGGATACGTTGCTGCTGCACACCAAGCGTCTCTGCAAGCTCATTCCTGCCTTTATCACGCTCGCGCAAAAAATCCCGGATTTCGCGCCAGGAGATGGAAGGCGTGATAAATGCCACGGCGCCGATGATCAGCGAAAGAAAGATCACGGCCTGGCTGATGTCATAACGTATACTGTCGGAATAATCCACCTTTTTCCGTTCCCACCGCTCCGTGTGATTCCTATAATTCCAGATTCCCATCAGCAGCAGCAGAGAAACCACAATCACCCAAAGCGCCTCCACCCGGTATTCGCTGTAGGATAAGATGATCGCCAGCAGGATGATACAGGGAAGCAGGGCCGCCATGGCGTTTCGGCGTTGCGCAAACCATCCCAGCCAGGCGGCGACGAGCCACAGGATGAAGACCCACACCAGATTCCGTACCAACGGATCATTCACGAAGACGTTTTGACTCTGATGGAAAAGCCATGTCTGCACACGCATGCTCAACGCATTCGAGGCCTGCGTGACAATCATCCAGCGCTCGGCAATGGCAGTCGTGTCAATCGAAGTCTGCGCGCGGATCGCGGGTCTGACCTCGGGGAGGACATCGAGGATCGCCTTCCCCGCCTCTAGCAGAGGCCCGGTCAGTCGCGCCCCCAGAATCCACACGCCGATAAGACCCAGCAGAATCATTCCAACCACCACCTGGATACCGTTTACGTCGCGTTTGCTCAACCCAAAGCCAATCAGGGCCGCGAGCAAGCAAACCCGGAAAAATGCGCTTGTATCCGTGGTCCGCAACGAAGAACCCAGGCCAAACACGAAAGCTTGCAGGGCGACCAAAACAAGAATCAACCCCAGCACATCTGCAGAAAATAATCGACGCAACAGACGGGCTGTCATCACAACCGCCGCCAATCTTCCTGAGCGGCGCGCACGGCGAAGGCCTTGCCTGTACCAGAGATGCGCCATTCCCATTCCCCTTCGTGACCTGGACGGGCTTGCGGCTGATCGAACAATTCGTGCGGGATGACGTGGCACGGAACATTTATGGATTGCATGACATCGGAGATGGGCATTGTGTTCGCGCTCCCACCGAATGTGATGGGATCGAACAGAAACACAGTTGGCATAACTCCGCGCCACATCAGCGGCATCAATGCCTGAGTCCACTCCGCCTGCGTATTGGCGGTGATGATGATCAGGCTGCAATGACTGCTTAGAGATCCGCCTGCACGCAGCAGAAAATCCTTCAGAGACAGCTCAGATGGAGAAGCGACGGCCAGAGCCCTCAGCAAAGAATGCAGCTGATACTCATTGCGGCGCGGTGGGATCCATTCTGGTGCGCTGCCATTAATCGAAAGCCCTACAGGATGATCTTCGTTCAATCCGCGGGCAGCCAGAGAGGAGGCCAGGATGATGGCATGCTCGTCGGTAGCATCCCAGCCCGTTCCAAGTTGTGTGGCCTGATCCAGATCGAGCACAATCCACCAATCGCCGGCCGGCGTGCCCTCGAACTGCCGCACAAAAAAATTGGTGCCTGCCCCGTCTCCATTTTGCGAGATGGAATGCCGCGCGGTCGTTTTCCAATGGATCAGGCGCATTGGGTCATTCGGCTGCATCTCACGCGGATGAGAAGCGTTGAGCGTCTCCTGCAGAGCGTGGCGGCGCGGCTTACCTTCCCCCGCCCAGCCACTGGCAAGAATCTCGAACCGTGGCAAGGGCAGCACCGGCGGCATCACGGCGAGGGTTGAGGAGGTGGGATCTTCGAATGTGATCGTATACATCCCAAACGGATCACCGGTCTCAAGGGTAGTGCCCCCGAGCGTATATACCCCACGCCGCGTACAGCGAGTGGTCACTTTCCATTGCGAAGTGCTGGATCCATCCACCCCGGTTGCCACAGAGGCATAATGATCGGGGAGATCGGAATGATCCTGCAGAGTCACCCAGGTGGCGGGCAGGGGGAATTGGTTAGTGAGCGTAAACCTTTCCTCGAGCCGGTCTCCCACCTGTGCCCAGCCGAAGCGCATCTCACGCTCGAACTGCAGGGAGCGCGCCAGCCCACGCGCCCACCACCAGCAGACCAGCCAGGCGCCGCCAATGCCAATCAACAGGATCACCCAGACACGGGAGGGATCGATGATCTGCATCAGAAACGCAAGCGCGCCAATCAGGGGAAAGATTTTTGCATTCAAATGGAGGGTGGACTTCATGCGTTGATTATAGATTATATGCCTGAAATATACTCCGCCAAAAGTTCGGCCAGGCAGCGCAATTACCATACGACCTCCCCGAAAGGCTAGGACAGGTCCTGCCCATCCTCCTGATGTATTGAAACCTCAGGTGAGATACACTGAGTCATGTATTCTCAAGATATGCTGAGCAAGGAGCATCCGCGATGAGCATGTTTACAAGCAAAGAGCTGGAATACCTCCAACAACAGGGTCTGGGACGTTTAGCCACTGTTGGCACCCAAAGCAATCCGCACATTGTTGCAGTTGGTTTTCGCTATAACTCTGAAAAGGATACGATTGACATCGGTGGACATAACTTTTCCAAGACCAAGAAATGGCGCGATGCCAGGCAACATCCCAGAGTAGCATTCCTGCTGGACGATGTGCTGCCTCCCTGGCAACCTCGCTCCATAGAAATTCGGGCAGATGCGGAGCTGCTGGAGAGCGGCGGGGAGCTGTTTGGTCGGGGCTACTCACCGGAAGTGATGCGTCTGCATCCTGTCAAAATTATCGCCTGGGGGATCGATGAGCAAAGACAGAGTCGTACTGTGAAGAACAATGAAATGAGCCCACCCTAAAACCATGTTATAAAAGGAGACAAATTATGAGCAATGCACTTACAGATTTTTCCCAGGCCCTGACTGCTGCCGTTGAGAAGGCAGGCGCCAGCACCGTCACAGTGGATGCGCGCAAGCGTTATCCCGCCAGCGGCATCGCCTATGCCGAAGACCTGGTGTTGACCGCCGATCACGTGGTGACGCGTGAAGAGAACATGAAGATTCTCCTCCCGGATGGCAGCTCCCTGCCTGCCACAATCGCCGGGCGTGAACCCGGTTCGGATCTCGCGGTGTTGAGGTTGGCTGAAAAGGCTTTATCCCCTGCGAAAACATCTGATGACGTAAAGGTTGGCCAGCTGGTGCTGGCACTGGGACGCCCAGGTGGGGAGGGCATGCAGGCCTCATGGGGAATCGTCACTTCCATCAATGGACCGGCGCGCACATCCCGCGGGGGCATGCTGGATGAGTTTATCCGCAGTGAAACCACACCGTACCCCGGCTTTTCGGGTGGACCGCTCGTCAACACAGAAGGCGAAGTATTGGGGCTGAATACATCTGGATTGACGCGCGGTTCTTCGCTGACCATTCCGAATAAAGTGGCATGGCGCGTCGCCGAGGCGCTCGCAACACATGGCTCTGTCCGGCGCGGGTATCTGGGTGTGCGAACACAGCCGGTTGAAATCCCTGAAGTATCGCGCCAGGAACTGAAGCGCGAACAGGATCATGGATTATTGGTATTATGGCTGGAAGAAGGTGGACCGGCTTCACAAGGTGGACTGCTCGTCGGCGATATCCTGGTCGCGGTGAACGGACAATCCGTTGGCGATCCTGACGATTTATTCTCTGCCCTCAAGAGCGATACGGTTGGCCAGGCGATTTCGGTCGAAGTCTTACGCGGCGGACGTCCCGAAACGGTCAATGTAACGGTAGGTGAGAGGAAGTGATTCGCGTTCTCTTGAACGTCTCTTCGCCCGCTCTGCGCGCCGGATTGCGCGCCCTGCTTGCTTCGGACCAGGCGATCAAGGTGGTAAACGATTCACTCGAAGAAGAATCGGAAGCCGACGTGATGATCACGTCGGCTTCCCACAATTCCTTCTCCAATGATGGGATGGAGACCGCGCCATCCATTCCTACTCTCTTCCTAAGCGATGACCAGCCTAACGTCCGCAGGCTGACGCGTACGTTGCGGGTGTGGGGAATTCTGCCAACCGATGCCTCTGCAGAGGAGTTGGCGGCTGCAGTCCACGCGCTATCGCAGGGATTGATTGTGGGCACATCCACATTACTGTTTGAAACGGAGAGCGAACCGCTTTCCCATGGTCCGCTCACAGATCGTGAGTCGGAAGTGTTAGGCTTGCTCGCCAAGGGCCTCGCGAATAAACAAATCGCGGTGGCATTGAGTATTAGTGAGCACACCGTCAAGTTCCATGTTTCGTCGATTTACGCAAAACTGAATGTCACCAACCGTACCGAAGCCGTGCGCGAGGGCCTGCGCGGCGGCTGGATCGCGTTATAGCAAAGGTCAGCCATATCGTAGCAAGACATTTCCCGATTCAAATTGCCTGGACTCCCTTAGCTGCAGATTCCTTTTCTGAACATCGCCAAACAAGAGTTTTCCCTTCCCCAGGACAACCGGCGTGACTGCAATAAAATATTCATCGATCAAACCGGCATCGGTAAGCTGCTGGACGATCGTGCCGCTGCCAAAGATCAGGATTGGTGTCCCTTCAGCCTGCTTCAGTTTCTCAACTTCCTCAATCAGATTGCCATGGAGGAGCCTGGAATTCTCCCATGGCGCCTCCTTCCTCGTCCGAGAAAAGACAACCTTATTCATACGATTGACCTCATCTGCCATTTTGTGCATTTCTTCCGGCGCGTTTGGATCCCTGGCCATCTGCGGCCATGAGTTTTCGAACATTGTATAGGTAGCATTTCCCAGTAACATCGTGTCGGAGCCACCTGATTTTGCCTGCTCATTGTTCGCACCGGATTCACGGAGCGCCTGGTCAACTTTAGGATCACGCAGGATCCAGTCGATCTCTCCATTGGGGCCGGCAAAGAAACCATCAATCGAAACCCAATTGAACATTACGATTCTTCTCATGTCAGTCTCCTGAGTTAAATTAAAGTGTCGGTACAGTATAAAACTTGACCCCCTCCTGTAATTGTAAAAAACCGACATGTTTTGATAAGAGGGAGTGAATGACTCCCATCATTAGATCTCCAAAGTCTGGAGATTTGGGACTCCCTTTCTTAGTATGAATACCCTGCCTGATTGTGGTAGAAATCATCCACGCTTTGCGAGAGGCTCTTTGGCGTAATGCCGGTAAATGATTTGATCTCACGAATGAAATGAGATTGGTCATGGAAGTTGAGTGCATAAGCGATATCAGTGAGAAGGTTGTATGCTCCGGTTTTCATCAGCCGCATCGCCTCATTGAAGCGTCTCACCCGAATATAAGATAAAGGAGAAAGTCCCACGGTCTGACTGAAGCGCCGTTCAAACTGGCGTTCTGAGAGATCCAGATATTTTGCGAGGGCCCTTACGTTAATCGCGCCCTTGCTTTTATGAATGAGCGAAAGGCTTTCTTCCACCAGATCATCGCGTGTATTTGCCTGTTGTAGTTTGGAAACCAAAAAGCCTGAGAGCAGGCTGACTTGCGTATTCTCATCAGGAGCGTTCAGCAGCTGCTCGTTGAGGTCTTCGGTTGAAAATTCGTTTAGCTCTACTGCCTGATTCTTTAATGCAAGTGCGTTGATCCCCAGGAGTGTTTTTAGGGCATGTGGTTTCAGGATCACCTGTACAACCGTATAGGAACCTTTTTCGAACCTCATGAGGCTTGACTCTGTACCAGACCCGCACACAAATAGGCAAGGCGGTGAGGTCTTGCGGCCGGATTGAGTCTGGATGCTTTCGATCGCAGGATGACCATCCCTATGGTGAAACACGATCCCTGGAATGCCATTTGAAAAGACCTTGATTTCCAGCCTTCGGTTGCCGCTGAACCGGTTGAGAATAAAGCACTCAACGTCTCGCTCAAGTACCTCTGGAGGGGCCAGAACTCGAAATAGATTGGATTCCATCAAACGCTAAAACATGGATAGCTGCGTGTCTACGCGCCTGCCATCCAGCAGAACGAAGGGTGCCACGCGTGTCGTCACAATGCCCAATTTCTTCAACGATGTAAGATCACGTAATTTTCCAAGCCGCCTTGCCCGTAGGATGGCGTCCGCTCCTTTGGGTCCGATCCCGGGGATGCGCAGGAGTTCGCGGCGCTCCGCTCGGTTGACTTCCAGAGGTCTGCCAATCAGGTTTTGTTGCGCCCAGGCAAGCTTTGGGTCGGTTGTAAGGGGGAGGTTTCCATCCTGGAAGAATGGCATTTCCTCGAGATCGAAGCCATAATCGCGCAGCAGGAAAGATGCCTGATATAAACGATGTTCTCGCACTGGATCGACAGCAGCTTTGTTCTCCATGGGAGTATCACGGATGGGATAAAACGCTGAATAATAAGCTCGAGTTAGGCGGACGTTCTTCATCAGCCAATCCGTTGTTGTGAGCAATTCCAGATCGCTTTCATCCGAGCCGCCCGCCACAAATTGCGTGACCGTCGATGGCCAGCGACCATTCCAGCCTTTGTAGGCTGGCTGCGTTTGGCGAATCTCTTCGACCCAGCGTAACGGTCTGAATAGTTCCTCGATGAACGTTTTGTTCGGGGCGAGTTTTGCCAGCCGCTCGGTGTTTGGCGCCTCCAGATTGATCGAGACACGATCGGCCAGCTGCATCAGCCGCAGGACCTGTCCCTTCTCGGCGCCGGGCATGATCTTGAGATGCAAATAGCCCCGGAAGCCAAGCTTGTTGCGCAGGATCTCTGCCGTGTCCAGGATCTTATTCTGTGTATTGGCACCGCCTGCAGCGATGCCTGAGCTGAGAAAGATCCCTTCCGCCAGGTTGGATTGATATAGCTTCATAAACAGCTCCGCGAATTCCTGCGGCTTGAAGGAAGCGCGCCGGAAGTCACGGCCCGCGCGGAAGGGACAGTAATAACAATCTCTTTCACAGGCGGAGGATAGAAGCGTCTTTAGGAGCTTGACCTGTTTTCCGTTGGGGAGCTGGGCAGGATGGACAAACACGGCTCGTTGCTCTTTCGGTGTGAAGCAAGCAGGTTTGGCGGGCTCGTTACGAGATTCTTCCGCGTGTTCAAACTCCATTTGCTCCGAGAGAGACTGGAGGGTTTCAAGCTGGTCCATACATTCATTATAGAACAAGTATTCTAAATGTCAAGTACCGGGAAACTTTCGAGGAGGAGCAAAAGCTCCTCCTCGAAGGTCAGTACGCATAAGTCTTCCACAGCCCGTGGCTGTCCAAATTCCGCTACATGCCGCCTCCACGCGGGGCGTTTGGATCCGGGTCTCCGATGCGATAAGGTCGCATCATTTCATTGTCCTCGTGTTCAACGATGTGACAGTGCCAGACAAAGGTGCCAGCCTTGTCGAACCTGGCCTTGATCCGCGTGACTTCGCCAGGATAGGCGATAACCGTATCTTTAAAACCGTTTTCCCAGGGCTCAGGGGGACGCGGATCACCGAGGAGGGTAGCAGGTGGAAGCGTCTCACCTTCCTCATTCGTGACGAGTGCCTGCCGGTTGACCACTTCAAACGTTACTTCATGCACGTGCATGGGATGGGCATCGGCGGTGAAGTTGTAGAACTCCCAGATCTCTGTGTCGCCCACCATCGGATTTTCGCTGATGGGGTCGGACCACATCTGGTGCATTGGCATGCCCTCTCCATCTACTATGCCCAACATAGCCTCCGCCGGTCCTTCGTGGAATTCTGACATCCTCTCGATCAATCCCAGCGGGCGTGTCACCGTCTCCATGGGAAGCGGCGTGATAGCCGGCAATTGCAGGAATTGTGGTGGGGTGGTGGGATCGGGTGCCACAGCAGGAACAACACGGAACTGCATGATCTGCCCGGTGGTGCCGGGATCGGCCACCGGGAAGTCCACACCAGGGACGCCTCCACCAAAGGGTTCATCGGGCCCGAGATTGGCCAACACATAGTTCCCAACTGGGACATTGGTGAAGTCGAGGATCATATCGGCCCGCTCCGCAAGACCCATGAGAAGCCGATTCCCGTGATTCCCAGTGATGTTGACGGGTGCAGCCAGGAAGCCGCCCTCGTTGCCGATTTGCCAGACTTCCACCCCGGGGATGTTGCTGAAGTCCAGGATCAGGAAGCGAGACTGACAGCCGTTCAGGAAGCGAATGCGGTAGCGGCGCTGCTCGACCGTCTGGAAGGGCCAGGTGTTGCCATTGACCATGATCATGTTGCCAAAGAACTCGGGGTTCCAGATCGGTGAAACATCAGTCTCAGGAAGGAACGGTCCCTCAAATTCGTCAAAGAAAGCACGTGTATCGGGATAGAACAGTGAACCATCGTCATTGAACGAGCGATCTTGAATGGCGATGGGGATTTCGTAATAAGTCTTGTTGGAGGGGAATCGATCGCCGTCCATAGGCGCTGGGCCAGGGAGCACAGCTGCAGTTCCAAAGCGGCTATCGAGCACAGCCCGATCTCCGGAAGGCCCGCCGCGCACAATGTAGAAACCAGCCGGTCCGGCATACACATTGAGGCGGGTCATGCCCAGGGCATGATCGTGGTACCAGATGGTGGAGGCGCGGTTGAGGTTTGGATATTGAAAGGTGGCAGATCCCGGTCCCCATGTAGCCCCGTAACTTGCCGAGGCTTTCCCTGCAAAATAGTCATACCAGGTTCCCTCGGTAGCATAACCCGCCGGGATATTATTGGCAGCCGGCAGATACCACGCTTCCGCATATCCGTCGCTCTCATCCCCGACACCGACCGCGCCATGCAGGTGCGAGACGATCGGTACCGGACCCGTATATGCACCGGGCGTTCCACTGAAAGCTGGACGCCGATCGGGTCCGGCATTGCCCTCCTCGTCCGGGGTTTGCGGCGGATTCGCCCAGTGCAAGGTTGGGTCTACTGGCAAAAGGTGCGGCAGGAAGCTGCCATCAGCGTTCCTGAGATCGTTGATCCATTTGACTCGTACAGGCCTGCCAGCCTGCGCTTCGATGGTCAGAGAGGGCGCGTGGTGGAGTAACAATGGATTCCTGCTGCCTGCACCGTTGATCGCGCCGTAACCCCATACCGTCGTTGCCGGAAATCCTGCCGGCAAGATCTGCTCAGAGATCTGCTTCATTGAGATCTCGTAGTAGTCCACCGGCTTGCCGCCTCTGGATCGAATAGTTCCTGCCTTTGGCATCACCGGTGGAATGAGCAAGGGGGTTTCATATTTAGGAACTTCCAGAGGATCGAATGTCCTGGAAATCGGTATGGCAAAAACACGCCGAGGGAATTTGCCCTGCGAAGCAGCATACAATGACAGTATGCCCGCTCCGCTAAGCTTGAGAAAATCACGTCTGGTGATCATTGTATGCTCCTGTGTAAAACAAACCAGAAAATAGGATCGAATGTGGCAATGAATATTGTATTGGTTTCGTAGCACCTTTCCTGAGGAGGGACGGATTGGCGTCCCTCCTCAGGGTTCCGTGTAAATTGAACTATCTGGCAGTTCTCACATTGAGAACCGTGGACCAGGCACCTACGCCGACGGCGTTGAAGCCTCGGATCCGTACGTAGTAACGGGTGTTCCGGCTAAGACCGCTGATAATCAGCGATGTCAGGTCCGCACCAACATCGGGGAAGGTCTGCACGATGGCAGTGAAACTGCTGTTCGTCGAAACCTGGACTTCGAAGCCATCCGGTTGGGGGAAGTTGTATAGCCAGTTGAGTGTAAATCCACTCCGTGTAATGCTGCTTGCCGAAAGGTTGGCCGGAGCCGGAGGAACAACAACGTCGACACTCACCTCGTTCGAGGGAGCCGAGGATCCCGCACCGTTCGTGGCGAGTACACGATAGCTGTAGCTGTTAGGCACCGCTGCGGTGCCGTCGACATAAGTCACGCTGCCTGCAGGAAGGGTCGTAATTGCAGCAAAGTTCGTGCAGCCTGCGCCGGTGCAGCGCTCGACCGTAAAGCCGGTTTCGTTTGTCGCGTTATCCGTCCAGTTGAGGCTGACCTGGGTCGCGGACAATACCTCGGCTAACAGACCGGATGGTGCTGCCGGCGAGGTGCCCGTCAGATCCACCTGGGCTGTATTCGAGTAGCCCGATGTGCCAGTGGCATTCGTGGCAGCCACCTGATATTCGTAAGTGTTGCCAGAGACCACATTTGTGTCGATGTAACTCACGATGTCAGCACCAGGTAGTGTAGCAATTGCAGAAAATGCTCCGCCATTATCGGACCGCTCGACAATGAAGCCAGTCTCGTCGGTGGCGTTGTCGGTCCAGCTCAGATTTACCTGTGGAGTTACGATATCCAGCGTCGCCGTCAGGTCGCTTGGCGCAGCGGGTGGCAATACCTGGACAACGGTCGTATACGCCGATTTAGTGGTAATGGTTGGGAACCCGCCATTCGCGATCTCGTTGAGGTTCGGGTCGGCATAATCCCATGTGTCGCCAACAGTGTTCTGGGCATAGACACGGTATTGGTCGGTCGCTGCGTGCCCTGTGATGGGGAAGGTAAGCACCTCGCCCTTAGCCGCGGGAGCGGGGTCGAGCAGCACAGCTCTTAGCGGATCTGAGAACAGACGTTGGATCACGTCCACTTCCATCCAGGTTGCACCACCGTCTGCCGATTTTTCGATGACGAAAGCGGTCTCGCTGAGCGATTCGTCAGTCCACGTCAGCGTCCCAGTGCCATCGAGGTTGTCAGTAAATTGGAGATTACTCGGCGCCACAGGCGGGAACGCGTAGAGTACTGCATGCATCATGTCCATTTCTTCGTGAGACAGGATGTGGCAGTGATAGACGTACTCTGCACCAAAGTTAACGTAGTGGTTATAGACATCAATGGGGTCGCCGCTCGGAGCGAACGCTGACAATCCCAGATTGGCTAAGAGCTTCGCCGTCGAGAGATCAATGCCTGTGCCATTGGCCATCATCGGGCTTAGCTTTCGGACGCTGTTGGGGAAGTCAAAGGGCAGATCCGGGATCGCTGGCCGCATGGCGACGATTGTATCCTCGAGTGGGCTGACTCTTACGGTTTCCTTCCAGCCCAGTTCGGTTGGGTCGGGCGGAATGATGATGTTATCCCACGTGACCCGGTTCAAGACCTGGACATCGGTCGCGTGGAAGTGGATTGGGTGAGTATCCACGCCGTTGTGTGTGATCTTCCAGATTTGCGTTCCGTCATCTGCTGTGGCGATCGGCGTCACCCTGACGTTTGCCTTCGGCAGATTGGTCGTGTCGATGAGCTCTGTTGTCGGGAACACGTATGGAGACAGGACGACGTTCTGCAAGCCTGGTGTAGCGGGGACGACCTCGGTTCCCAGGGTTGCCTGCATTCTGCCGAACTCGTCGAAGTTCGTCGAGTTCATCTCGTCGTGGATTGCCTTTGGTTCGAGCGGGATGGAAAGCTTCGACCAGGTTCCGTTCGTCGCTCCTCTCAATGTATCGAAGGTGAACGGGTCGCCGCCCTGCTGGTTGATGCGCGCATACCCATCACATTTGTTGGTCGAATTTGGAGACGAGCACCGGCCGCTGGCAGTGAAGCTTGTTCCGTAGGCGGAGTTATAGCCAGCCTGCCCGACAATAATCGGGTGCTGCCCGGTTTCGAACGCGCCTGTGCCGTTCGCATTATGACGGAATGCAGCATTCAGCCTGGTCATATTGAATGCCGGGGCTGCTGAGCCAGCGATTTTAACTTGCATGACAGTTCGGGTGTTGGGCCCGTAGCCAGGCAGGATGGTTGGAGCGCCAACCGGGCTCAGGTCCGGGGCGCCTGTGTAGTAGTCGTAGCTTGGCACGCGGGCCGGGAATGCGGCGGGCGCGTCATTGTAAAGGATCAGCGTCTGACCGGCGAACCTCGAGAAGTCGACGATCACGTCAGCTCGTTCAGCGGGCGCGAGCAGCAGCGAGTGCTTGTCCACGTTACCCACGTCGAAGCGAGTCGGATCCGTGATCCACGTAGTGGCTTGCTGACCGTCCACGACCACCGGGGCAGGCAGGAAGCCACCCTCAGTGCCGATCTGGATCCAGTCCGGTCCGGCGGGGCTGAGGGCTGTATCGGGCGTCGGGAAGACCACCGGGTCTGTCTGTGCGGCTTCAACCTCGGCTGCCTTCAGCGCGACCTCTGTTCCGCCGATGACCTGACCCAGGCCATTCAATCCCGTGCTCGCCGTGGTGGCATCAGCCACATACCACTGGAAGTTGAAGAAGCGGTCGTTGGCTGCATTAAGCATGCGGAAGCGATAGGACTTGGGCTGCAAAGTGACAGTTGGGTACGCGGTTCCGTTCACGATTGGCGTGTCGTTGAACTGCTCCATCCCGACTGAGATATTCGGCGTGCCAGGCATGAACTCCGGTTCGCAGAACGGATCGGTGTCATACTGCCAGGTGGCTGGGTCGTCCAGGTTGCAGGCCACTGCCAGAGGAGTCGACCAGTCGTCTGCGGTGCCCCTGAGTCCATCCGGCCCCTTGGGGTCCATGTTGTAATACGGATTCGCGATCGGGCCATATTTCGCATCGCCTGCAGGCGGCCAGAACCAGGGTCCATACATCCAGCGTCCATAGGCGCTCATGCCGCTCGGGTCGCCGGGGTTCTGGGCAGGCATATACACGTGGTGATACCACAATTGTCCGTAGCCGCCCCAACGGGCAGCATCCCAGGTGGGGTCCTGACCGTAGCTGATGACGTTCCCATTTGCATCATACTGGTTATATAGTTGTGTATCCTGCGGGACAAAGGTCCGGTCCTGGATGACCAGTGGGATCTGGTCAGCGGGGATCGTCCCGTTGTTGACGAGCGCCTGCTCCGTTGGATCCTGGATCAGGTAGCCGGCGGCCTCGCCAGCATACACATTCAGCCGAGTGATACCCCAGGCGTGGTCATGGTAGAACATGAGGCGCGCGCTCTGCTGGTTGGTGTAATAGAACGTCTGGCAGCCGTCGTCGTTGGGCTCACACAAGTTCATATCGGGAACATTCTGCACACTGACGCCCTCAGGCCAGTCTGTGCCCTCGCCAGCGGGGGTGATCCACTGGTGCGGAGTCCCATCGCTGATCCAGGGAACGTTGCCGCCGTGCAGGTGCAATGTGGCGCGGTTTTCGGTGAAACACATCGCGCGCATATCCGGGTCAGAATACTTTTCGGTGCACATTGGGTTTCGTATGCTGTCTGTGACGGTGCCGCCGGTGGTTGGCTTCGGATCGTACGGCATAGCCATGTTGGCTTCGCCGGAACCCATCAGGGTGGTGTCAACCGGCAGGAACAGATCGCCAGCCGCGCCTGTAGGCAGGTTGTTGGTGAACTTGATGCGTACCGGTCGGTCCCTTTGGGCGACGATCACCGGTCCCAGAAAATGGAACGCAGTTCCGCCCATGTTTGTTTGCCGGTAGCCGCGTAGTGTCGTAGCCGGCAGGTCCGAGTGCATTTTCTCGGTGTACTGTCCGAGCTCGATTTCGTAATAATCTGAGCCAGGAAAAGTCGTCGTGTCAGGTGTAGCGACTGGGATATACTGACCTAGGTTGTTTGCTGCACCAGCACCCAGCCCTGGCAGTGTATCGACGAACTTGCGGATGCCACCCGGGGTGAGGTAGCCTGAGCCGGGCCTGGACACGCTGATGGCTGAGATGATGCCGTTATCGAGCGTGGCTGTTGCCGTCGCCCCCGATCCCGAGCCCGCTGAGTCGCTGATGATCACGTCCGGCACGTTGTTGTAGTCGGCACCGAACGTGTCGAGGACAATCGAGCTGACGGACAAAGTCGTGATCGCCGTGGCAGGTGTTGCGCCGGCGATGGGATCGGCCAGCGTCCCATTGTGAACGGCAACGCCCGGCGCGTTCATGTAGCCGGAGCCGGAGTTGTCCACAACTACGGCTGTAATGGTACCGTTCGCATCCATTACAGCGTGGCCCGTGGCCCGGATTCCATCGGGCGCGTCAGGCAGGTCAAACTCGACCGTCGGGAATGTATAGCCGCCGCCTCCACTGGTCACCGTGACTTGGTCGACGCTACCATAGGCAGTCGCCGCGGCGCCGCCGCCCGGGCCATTACCACTGAAGTCAACAACGGGCGACGTATAGCCTGCTCCTGGTGAGTTCACTGTGACATCGACGACGGCGCCCCTTCTTACGATGGTGACATCAGCCCTTGCGCCTGTCCCGGACCCCGTAATGTCAACCCTGGCGTTGGTATAGTTGTGTCCCGGATTTGTGATCGTGATGGCCGTGATCGCACCATTAGCGCCGACTGCGGCAACGGCCTCAGCTCCGCTGCCGTTGCCTGTGATCGTGACGATGGCATCTGGCAGCGTGAACGGGCTATTGGCCCAATTCGGATTTGGGCCGAAGTAGTGCGGGAACTTCGTCTCATCCGTTGGATCCATCGGCATAGCCGTGGCCTTGATGCTGCCTCCAAAGATCAGAGTGGTCAGCACCATCAACGAGACGAGGATATTTAGAAACTTGCGATTGTTCATTAGGTTCTCCTATGTTCTCTTCGAATTTCTTTCAGCAAGGATTGCTGTGAGACTCAATTTCCAATTATTGACCCTGCTCTATACTCACCTCCTTTTGGACTGGTTGATCTAAAAAATTCCGGTTTTCAATAACAGCTAATAGATCGGACACCTGCTGAACCGTGATGCTGCGTTTGCTATAGACCTGCATCACGTTGTTCTCGAGAGAGACGATAATCATCCTTAGATGGGGTTGCTGCTGGATCAGTTTGCCTAATTCGTTCTCATCATCAACAGGCCCCGCTTGGTAGAGGATCACAAGATCTGGCTTGATCTCCTGGACCTGTTCCACCAGGCCAGAGATACCTTGCTCCGCGGGCAGCTTGATCACTTCCCACGTCTCTGACTCACCGGCTGTCAGGAACATCTCCATTGCTTTTGTGAGAAGATCATTTTGACCCCATAAAAGAACTGTTTTTGGTTTATGCATATCTATATTCCCGGGTCGGATTTCAAGACAATCTGGTGCAACCCACGCGTGCCAAGGTGCCTTATAAATATAAGGAAAATCGAAAACGATTACATCCATCACGGCATAGGCGTAGGGATTAAAAAAAGACCATCCTAAGGATGGTCTTTTGGACTGAAAAATTAAACCTGATTAACCCGGTTTGAGAAGGCGATGCTCCCGAGCATAGATAGCTGCATCCCTCCGATCGGAAAGGTTTAGCTTCTCCAGGATCGAATGGACATGGTATTTGACAGTGTTCTCGGAGATAAAGAGACGTTCAGCGATCTCCTGGTTGCTCCCCCCGGCGGCGAGTTCGCGCAACACCTCAAGCTCCCTGCGAGTCAGCGTTGGATTGCTTTCATCTGACCGTTGAGGTTCCTTTGTGCGAGCCAATTCTTCCATCAGGCGAAGAGTCATCGAGCGTGAGAGGGCGCTTTCACCTTTTTGAACAGATCGCAGGGTCGATACGAGCTTCGCCGGGCGCATGTTTTTCAGGAGGTATCCCTTTGCCCCGCTCCGGATTGCGGCAAACAGGCTTTCGTCCTCTTCAGACATGGTGAGAAAAATGATCTTGCATGCCGGATATTCATTCAGTATTGCCCGGGTGGCCTGGGCACCATTCCCGTCCGGGAGCCCGAAATCCATCAGTACCAGATCCGGTTTCAAGTCCAACACGACTTCAATTGCTTCCTGAACGGTGCCTGCCTGTCCGATGACCTCGATATCCGGCTCTGAGCGTACGATTGCCGCCAGACCCTCCCGAAACAGGACATGATCGTCTACGATGATGATTTTCATGGATTGACCTGCCTAAAGAATAGCTTGAATGCGCCGGATCCACACGGCTCACTCATACGGGACCTGAAGAATGATATTTGTGCCAGAGCCCGCCGCAGAACGGATCGAGAGGGAACCATTCAGCAATTCGACTCTTTCCCTCATGAACTTTAGCCCATAGCGGCGTCCATACTGTACGTTGTCTACATCAAATCCACTGCCGTTATCGCAAACAACGAGGTTCAGAGAGTCCCGGTCCCATACCATTTCTATGGTCACCTGGCTGGCTTGCGCATGTTTCTCGATGTTATTGATGATCTCGCGGAAAACATAGAATAAATGACGCATGCGTTTGGCGGACATAAACTTTGGTTCCCCCTGAGTGGAAAGATCTATTTTGAAGGAAGCGCGTTCCTCAATCTGTTCCGCGTAACGAGTGAACAGGCGGAACAGATCACTGGAATCGGCGGATTGGAGGACAGCCAGCGTTCCACGCATGAGATCATAGGACTCGTTTGCTGCCCGGGCCATGCTCTGGAGTTCCAGCTGCATCTCTGCCTGCTTCCTGATTTTCTTCTCTGTCAAATGGTCAAGTTTCATGCGCAGGAAGCTGATATTTTGTCCGATCGTATCATGCAGGTCACGAGCGATATCCAGTTGCATCGTATGGATCGTTTGTGTAAGTATTTTCTCTTTTTGATTGCGTTCCTCAATCAGGGTCTCCGCCTGTTTTTGTTCTGTGATATCGCGTTTGCTGATGCGACGCCCCAGATACCGGTTGTCTGCCCCGAACAGCGGCCGGCACACATGCTCAATCCAATGTTCCTTCCCATCCCGATCAAGAATGCGATACTCTGTTTTATCTGCCCCGGCTGCCTCATTATGGAGCAACCGCCGATGGTCCTGATAGATATGGCGATCATCCGGATGAATGATGCGTGTGATTAAATCGGGAGACGCTTCAAACTCTCCCGGGCTATAACCGGTGATCCGTTCGCAGGATGGGGAAGTGTAGACGATACTGCCGCAAGGATCCAACCAGATTTCCCAGTCATAGGTCCACTCTACAAGCGTACGGAATTTCTCTTCACTCTCACGCAATGCTTCTTCGGCACGCTTACGTTCCGTAATATCCTGCTTAATCGCAATGAATTGTGTAATTTGACCTTGATCATCCCGAACCGGTGTGATCGTCTGCTCTTCCACATAAAAACTGCCGTCCTTACGTCGATTGGTCGTCTCGCCGCGCCATACGTGTCCAGAGAGGATCGTATCCCACAACAGACCATAATACGCATCATCGTGTCTGCCCGACTTAAAGATGCGCATGTTCTGACTGATGAGATCAGGTTCCTCAAAACCACTCATGTGGACGAGGGCAGGATTAATCCACTGTATGTTCCCCTGTCGATCGGTGATGACAATTCCGTTGGCCGCGGCATCCATAGCAGTAGCCTGCGTCCGTAGTTGTCGCTCGATCTCTCTTCGTTCGGCGATCTCGTTCAACAGGCTCCGATTGGCGATGGCCAATTCTGCGGTTCGCGCCTGGACATGTAATTCCAGCTCATCCCGCGCGAGGCGTAGGGCTTCCTCTGCCGCTTTACGTTCCGTAATGTCATGCACCATTCCCCCGGAGCGGATGATCTGTCCTCTTTCATCTCGAAAGTGCTCACATTTTTCGTAGACAATCCGAACCTCACCGCTGGATTTTCGGATCACCCGATGTTCGATTTCGTAACCATCTTTGCCATCCCGAATCGAGTCTGTGTATGCATTATCCACGGCAGCGCGATCATCAGGGTGGACGACATCGAGGAAAGCTTCGTAGCTTGCGCCAAATTCCTGCAGCTGAAGCCCGAAGATGCGGTAGACCTCATCTGACCAGGTCAGCCGGTTATCCTGCAGGTCCAGTTCCCAACTGCCGAGACGGGCGATCTCTTCTGCCCGATTTAGCCGCATCTCACTCTCCCGGAGTGCCTCTTCCGCGTGCTTGCGCTCGGTGATATCCTCTTCGAGTTCAGCATTTGCGATCGCCAATTCCCTGGTGCGCTCCTGCACTCGCAGCTCCAATTCATCATACGCTTTTCGAAGGCTGTCTTCCGCCCGTTTACGTTCCGTTACTTCCACAAGGCTCAGAACCAGGCCATCTACCGTTCCATCTGAACTCTTGACCGGCTGCAGGCTCCAGTTCCAGTAGGTCACCCCGCGCGCAGGCTGATGGGGATACTCAAATGGTTTCTCATGGACCATAACCGCTTCCCCGGTTTCGGCCACATGTTTGAAGATTTCCTGATTCTCAGCATGTGGATATAACTCAAAATGGTTTTTACCGGTGAAGTACTCTGTTGGATATCCGGATGAGCTGGCATAAGCATTATTGACCCGAACAAAGTTGAAATCGCGATCCATATATGCGATCAATGTATCGATGCTGTCAAAGAACTGATCCTGTAACTCTCTTGCCTGCCGCAATGATTTCTCTGCCTGCCAGCTCTTGTCCATCTGGCGGATCAGAGGGTGAAAAGAAAAAAGATAAAGCACCGGAAAGATTAAGATCGTCATGATCCCGGCGTCCACCAAAGTGATTTGATAATAGGGAAGCCAGTGGAGGTCTGATACCACAATCATGGCCACGATTTCCGCAACAAAGATGGCTGCAATCGTGATGATCAGCAGTCGTAACGGCGAGCGGTGTTTTTCCAGAGTAGCATCGTGCTGTATCCCCCTTTTAAGCGGCGAGTGATCCAGAGGTAGGCGTTCCACCTTTATCGGAGACGTTTGATTTCTTTGATGTTCTTCCATAACCGGTTCCTGGCGATTCGGACTCGCCACCCCTGGGTGTAGGAGATTACGTGGTTCTCAACCTCTATTTTGAGTAATTCTCCCGACGATGTCAACTAACAAATGTCACTTGTGTCCGTCAGATCTTCATGTCGAAGTTACTCCATCGTATTGATGATTCTTTGCTGCCACCCCGGGTTTATCAGCTTCGCCTTATACCTTTTCAACATGCATTTTGGAAGGCCGCTACTGTTTGGCCGCCAACAAATGTCACGGGTTTTGGACCTCCTTCCGATGGACGGCTAGGAGCGTGACATCGTCATATTGCTCGCGGTCTGAGATATGCTGGTCCAGGGCGCTCATGATATTTTGGATGCGCGCCTGGGCGGATGGGGCAGGGGAGGTGGCTGCCTGAACGAGACGCCCTTCGGCAAACTGCCCCTCCATGGGGCTGAGAGCATCTGTGACGCCATCGGTATACAGGAGAAGCGAATCGCCCGGAGCGAATTTAAGCCGTCCGATGCTGAACTCCATGTTCGGCAGCATACCAACCGCCGGACCGGTTGGTTCCAGGCGCTGTTTCAGTTGACCTCCTGAAATCGCGAAGGCTGCTTCATGTCCGGCATTGATGTATAGCAATTCTCCGGTTGTGGGGTCCAGCAATCCAAAGAACACGGTGGCAAACATGTTCGATTTGCTATGATGCGTGGCAATGTAATTATTTGTCAAATCAATAGCATTTTTGAGCGAGGGCGCGCCCGAAGCCAGAATGGCATCCCGCCGGAACATGCCGGTGGGAGTCTCGCCACGATTCTCCTTCGGCGTCCCAGCCCAGCGCATAATGTATTGCTGATCTGAATACGCCCGGAGCAAACTGCGGAAGATCGCCATATACATCGCTGCGCCGACGCCTTTGTCACACACATCCGCCATGACCAGCGCGATCTGTTTGCTGGTGGCGATCGGAAACACGTCATAGAAGTCGCCGCTGACCTGGCGGGCGGGGCGGATATGCGTCGCAATCTCCCAGCCTTCTGGTTGTGGATAATCATCCACAAGAAAACTGAACTGGATCTCCCGTGCGATCTCCAGTTCCCGCTCCGCCTGTTTCTTTGCGCGGATGATCGTCGTCTCTTTCTGTTTCCTCTCCGTAATGTCAAGCAGGATGCTGCGGTAACCAATCGGATTGCCAAACTCATCGCGGATCAGTGCAATCGAGCCTTCGGCTGTGCGCGCCGTCCCGTCCTTGTGGACGAAGCCCATCGGCAGTTTCTTTTCCACCATACCTGTTTTGTAGATCATGGAAAATATTCGGTCTGGTCGATGGAATTGCGGGGTCCTGCGGGGTCACTCATAACAATGAGGTTTATTCAATGCCATTGAGTGAATTATCGGTGAGCTCGAGCGCGAAGAATTCATCCGCTGCAGAGGGGGAGCTCTGCGCCGTGACCAAAACTTTTTCGTGATTTTCTTCTGCCTTGACGAAGACTCTTTGTTCCTTGCCGGCATCCGTCCATTGGATGGGATCGATGCCGAAGCGCTTCAGCAGGGCAGGGGGGATCAGCCCGCGATACACCCGTTGCTTGACGTTTTGCAGCAGATTATTCAATTGTCGAATTGTGAAGGGAAGGGTTCCATCCTGTTCCAGCAGAGAGAAATTGCTCCGAGATCTGGCACCACTTGTTCGGGCTGCTGTTTGACGCGAAAGTATTTTAGCATTCCGTGATCGATAAAAGATGGATAAGAACATACGTAGTATAAAGTATTAAGGTCAGATTATAGAACAATGTCACTAGGAGACTTCAAAGGGGGTGGCTATACTATCTACATTACTCCGCGCAGAGCGGAGTGCCGAATGCAAGTTGAGGCACAAAGTCGAAGCGCCGCTGTAAATTGTCCTTCGACTTCGCTCGACAAACACTCACTCCGCTCAGGACGGAAAGGGAGTTTCGTATGTGTGAATTTTGCACCCAGCATGGAGAGGGGAAGAAGTGGTATCTGGCGATGGAGAATTATTCCATCGAACTGCTTGATCAAAAGGATCGTCGCAAATATGCCGCGGAGTTCCTGAACGGATTCCACAGGCGAGTTCCCGGCAATGTTCAGCAATTAGACAAGATTCGCAGAACGCCCCTGATGAAGCTGGCACAGCCGATTCTGACCCGCGCACAAAAAGCAGACCACTATGGACAAGTCGTGCCAATCGAAGACGTGGAGAAAATTTTCGAGATGGTGAAGGGTGCCGTGAGGCTTCCCTGTGTGTGTCGCCGCGTGACCACAGGAAACATGAACGCCCGCTACTGTTACGGCTTGACGATGGACAAACAGCTAATGGACGCGTTGGACGACTCTTTTAGCCTGGAATTGCTGACAAAAGAAGAAGCGCTGGACTCCATCCGCAAGCTGGATAAGGAAGGGCTCGTCCATTCGGTGTGGACATTCAAGACGCCGTTCATCGGCGGTCTGTGCAACTGTGACCAGGATTGTATGGCGTATCGCATCACACATGCCCGCAGAGATTATCCCGTCATGTTTCGTGCCGAGTGGGTAGCAGCGGTCTCTGTGGAGGCGTGCAATGGATGCCGTCTCTGCATGCGCCAGTGCCAGTACGGCGCGATCCGGTATTCATCCAACAACAAAAAAGTGGTTATAGACCCGACTGCGTGTTATGGTTGCGGCGTCTGCCGGGCAGTGTGCAAGAAAGACGCGATTGCGCTGTCGCCGCGGTGCAGTGTCCCGGAGGCAGCGAATGTCTGGTAATTGGTGATGGGGGAGGGGAGGCGAGACTCAGGATGAAGGCGGAAGGCTGAGATAGGAAATCAGGAGCATATATTTTTTTGCACTCATCGAGAAAGATTCCTTCCGCCTGCCTAATTCACACTTCAGCTTTCCAAGTGGGGGAGGGTTGACATTTAGTCAAATTCCTTTCATGCTAATAATGCTTTCGATAAGTTACATTACCAAAAGCATTGACAAAAGACGGTATTTCGCGTAAGATTTCGCTATGGTACAGGAAAAAAGGTCTATTAGCATCGCCTCTGCTATGGATGAGTTTATTGAGCTTGTGCGATTGGCACGAAGTCAAAATACTGCTTTGACATACGGTAAGGCATTGAAAGAATTCAAGAAAGCTTTGGCAAAGCAAAAAATTGAACCAGCGACGTCCCCTGCTGGCGATCTCACAGAAGACCTGATTTCCAGGTTCGCTATGCATCTGAAATCCTTCTCGCCTGCGACCGAGCAACTGTATATGCGAGCTGCGGCACGTTTCTATCGATTCCTGGCTGCCGAACGATTAGCCGAAATCAATTTGCCACGTATGGATTTACTCATCGAACATCGTACGCGCAAACCCGGGATTCGTCTGCCGCAATTTCCCACAAATGATATCGAACGAGTTCTTGATTTTGTTTCTCAGGCTTGGTCCCTTCCTGCAGAAACAGAGACCGAGCGGTTACGCGCAATGAGAGATCGGGCATTCCTCCTTACCCTGGCGGATACGGGGCTCCGAGTCCATGAAGCCTGTAATCTAAGGCGGGGCGACGTCGACTGGAACGAAGGACGTGCTATTATTATCGGCAAAGGGGATAAGCAAGCCGTGGTGCGATTCACCACCAGATCCATGCGCGCCATCAAGGATTATCTCTCGCTTCGCGCCGAGCTCGACGGCGGCTCGGGAAAACAATTAACCGCCCTGCCCCTCTTTGCCCGCCACGATAAAGGAACCGGAAAGAAAGTCAAGCCGATCACGCCCACAACCGGTCGTAATATTGTTGCAGAGCGTGTTCGACAGGCATTGGGAAATGAGGCAGAGGGACATATCACCCCCCACTCCTTCCGGCACTACTTTGTCTCGACCATCCTGCGCGCATCCGGAAATCTCAAACTGGCTCAGGCGCTTGCAAGACATGAAAATATCCAGATCACACAACGCTATGCTCACATCAACGACGACGAACTCGATAAGGGGTATTACGAAATCTTTGAGAAAAACAGAAGTCCGGACGGCTCTTCATAACTAGAATATTTGTGCTAAAATAGAAATCCGCGATTGAAGAACCACGGCTGCCCGCCTCGATCGCGGGCAGCTTTCACTTTAAAAAGAGAATACCGATATGAAAAGAACAGGTCATTACTGGTTCCTATTCCTCTTTCTTTTAATCCCGAAAGCCTGTCAGACCAGTGATCCCGCCTCCCTGCCCCGCTATCCTGCATCCAATTTGCCGGTAGCAAATGTCTCTAATCCATCTTCTACGACTCTCCAGGTGATCCCTGCGGCGAATCTGACGTCGACTTCGCATCCCCTTCAGATCGATGCGATGCGTGCACGCGACTATCCTGGCAGCGACATTGTGGTCGAACAGGTTCTCGAGCCGGGTGGCAATTACAGCCGTTATTATGTTTCCTATCTTTCCGATGGACTGAAAATTTACGCGCTGATGACCATCCCCGATGGACAGAAACCTGCCTCCGGTTGGCCCGTGGTGATCTTCAACCACGGCTATATCCCACCGGATGTATATCGTACAACAGAACGCTATATTGCCTATGTGGACGAGATCGCCAGCAGCGGCTATATCGTCTTCCGCTCTGATTATCGCGGGCATGACAGGTCGGAGGGACAGGCAGGCGGGATTTATACCCAGCCAAATTACTCGATCGATGTGCTCAATGCCGTTGCCTCAGTGAAACGACATCCGGACGCCGACCCCAATCGCATTGGGATGTGGGGACATTCTATGGGAGGATATATTACGCTGCGGTCAATGGTCGTGACGAAAGATATCAGGGCAGGCGTGATCTGGGCGGGCGTCGTCGCGCGCTACACGGATCTCTTCACGCGCTGGAATTGGGGTGCCATTCCCACGACGGCAGACCCTGGTTCCTGGGTATATTCACTGGAGCAAACTTATGGTTCTACGGAAACCAACCCGGATTTTTGGAGATCCATTTCGGCGAACGGATATCTGGATGACTTGAAGGGACCGATCCAACTTCATCACGGCACAGCGGATGCTGATGTCCCCTGGCAGTTCTCGCAGATGCTGCATGACGAGATGGTGCAGGCGAATCAAGGCGTGGAACTCTATCTATATGAAGGCGACAACCACAATATTTCTAACAACTTCAGCCTGGCGATGCAGCGCACGATCGAATTCTTCGATCGCTATTTGAAGTCGAACTGATCACTGACAGACGAACCCCGGATCCTGAGTCGGGTCATTCCAAAATGCCAACGCCATGGACAATGCACAGCGTGACGAGCGCGTGACCCAATGTCCATGGCCTGGGAATTCATGGAAGTAAGAATGCAGCAGGGTCTGCCCCGCCATCCGTCCCCAGTCCGGCGGCGTGATCGGGTCGTGATTACCTGCCAAAATCAATGCCGGTATATCACTGGATATCGAGAGGTTTTCGTGCGGGTCAGGAATAACCGCTGTCCATTCCTTGCAGGCGGCAAAGAAGGATTGGATACTCGCCAGGTAAAAGGATGCAATTTGTGGCGAGGCATCCTGCGCTGCTGTATACGCCTCTTCCGGGGCGTTGAACGGAATTTCTTCCGCGCACTGCACAGACATCTGCATCCCGAGGGAACTGGATGGATCGAAGTAAAGAGACAATCGTTCCTGCAGAATGCTATAGCGCCCCTGAGAAATGTCGTAGATCATCTGCGGCATCGAGGCGGTCACGGCCGGGTTGTATAAGCCTACAAAGAGAACATCAATCAACAGACTGCCATCTATTCGCACCGCATATTCGCTTCCCCCAGCGGAAAGCGGCAGAGAAATCGGCGCGGCGTTCAGTTGATCCACTAAACGATAGAACGCGCCGCGCAGATCAGGGTACGAAGTATTGCACGAAGCATCAGCGTAACAATCCGCAAAGAAGAGGTTGAAGGCTCTCTCGGCATTGGGTGCCAATGCCGTATAGAGATTGACTTGAGGTGGATAAACCGAGTCCAGCACCGCGCTCCTCACCGCCTCCGGATGGTCACGCATAAGGGTCAGTGCAAGGCGCGTTCCATAGGAAACGGCATACAGATTAAGCTTTTCATACCCCAATGCAAGTCTCAGGTCATTTAAGTCCGCGGCGCTTGCCGCGCTATTATAGGCAGAGAGATCGATCCCCTGCCCCACCAGGCGAGCGCGGCAGCGGCGAAATGCATCCAGGATGATCTCGTTGTTTCCCGGATCAGACAAACCTCTCTCGAGCAGTATTCCCGTGATGGACGTACGCTCTGGACAATCCAGACGCGGCTGCGAGTACCCGGTGCCACGCTGATCGAACAAGATAAAATCGCGTTGATCGAGGATCGCATCCAGTCCCTGCCGGAACATATAACCCGCGACATCCAGTGAGGATGACCCCGGACCACCGGCCAGATGAACGACCGGGTCAACTACCCTCACCCCAGGGCGGTTGCGGAAAATCGCCAGATGCAAACGAATTCGGGGGCTGTCTGCGCGAGCGCGGTTCTCCGGGATGATCAGATAACCACATTCCGGGTTGTATCCGGAGGGCACCGCAAAGGCACACGGGGCCGGTTCGAAGATTGGCTGATAGAAAACCCCCGGGGTTGGAACGACCGCTTCGGGAGTCGAGGAGGCAGGAAAAGCCGGTAGAGTCGGAGGAGCCGATGTTGACAGATTGCAGGCTACGATTGCCAGCGAGAGGACGAGGGAAACGATCAGACGAGGGCTAAGATACATGCTCGGAGTACGAAATTTTATACCCAGTTGTTCCAAATCTGAACTAAATATATGATAAAAATGTAGACAAAACCCTTGATCGGAGTGAGAGAACAGACATGCTTGATGATAAACACGTGGAGCGAGTTGACACCCTGACCGGCTGCGCCAATCTGCTATCCTTTCTCGAAACCTTATCCGTGCGCCTCGCCTCTGCTCCAAGTTCTGGATTCTCTCTTCTGCTCGTGGACTTGAACAATTTTATGGCGTTCAATGCCGCACACGGCCATCTACAGGGGGATTCGGTACTGCATTGGGTCGGGATCGTTCTGAGAGATACGGGCTTGCCGGTCTATCGTATCGGCGGCGATGAATTTCTGGTCCTGCTGGATGGAGAAACAGCCGAGGAGCGTGAACGGATCGCCCGATCTGTGTTCGATCGCCTTAACCGGGAGAGCAGACAGTTCAGCCTGCTTAACCCTGCCTCCGTGATTTTGATCCATTTTCAGAGTGAAAAGCTCGAGATCGCTGATCTTTGGATTGCCATCAGTGATTCGCTGTTTGACGCCAAGGTATATGGGGAGAGAGGCTTCCTCATCACAAGCTATGAGCATGCTTCGGCGATTAACAATTATCAGTTACGGGTCATCAACATGTTGACCGAGCGCCTGCTCTCCTTTGCCGATCGCCTGGATGCGACGCACCAGATTGCCTATCTCGATCCCATCACACAACTACCTAACAGCATTGCCGCGGAACGGGAAATGAAGCGGGTCCTCCTACAATCCCAGCGCAATAATGACGTGTTTTCGATCCTCTTTATCGATGGGGACAATTTGCGCTTCTACAACGATATCAGCTATTCTGCCGGTGATGACATGCTCAGGCAATTGGCTCAACTTCTATCGCAGCACCTACGCCCCGGCGACTTTATTGCGCGCTGGCGCGTGGGAGACGAGTTCTTAGTGCTGCTCCCGGCAACAACGCGCGATGGCGCCTTCATCGTCGCGGAACGGCTGCGCTCGGAAGTGGAAACAGTCTCGAAACTCTGGATGATTCCCATCACAATTTCGATCGGCATTTCGACCTACCCCGCCCATGGATCCACTATCAAAGAGTTACTGCTCTCCGTAGAGAAGGCTGCAAAATACTCAAAAGACCATGGCAAGAATCAGATCACAGCATTCGATGGCACATCCGCGGTTAACGCTGAACTACAAAATTAAGGTACCCGGGCATCTTTAGAGACCTTCCGTTTGGGATTGCGTCACTGCAGTAAACGCTCCGTCGGGAAGGCGACCGCAGCAGTTGGGGTCATCGCGCTCGCACACGCGATCAGTTTACTCGGCATGAACAAAATCACAAGCCAGTATTCCATCAAGTCTCTCCTTCCCCCGTAGACGAAAATCAGAGTATCCCTCTTGCGGCGTTTATAATGAGTCCTCACTGGAGGATGTGTGTCCATTTTTCGCAGAATTGTAGAATTCTATAGGGATCCGGATTATTTTAGTAATGTTCGTAGGATTGCCTTACCGATCATTGCGCAACAAGCGATGTTTTCACTTCTGAATATGCTGGGGATCATCTTCGTGGGGCAAAAGGGCGATGCATCGGTGGCGGCTGTGGGGCTCGCCGGACAGATCGCCTTCTTGTTGAACCTCGTACATTTCGGGATTGTTAGCGGCGCGGCGATGTTCACCGCTCAATTCTGGGGGAAGCAGGATCTTCCAAACCTGCGCCGGGTGTTGGGCTTGTGTCTGATCCTGGCGATTTCTGCCAGCCTGATCTTTTTCGCGCTTGCCCAGTTGTTCCCTTCTCAAGTGCTGCGTATTTATTCGAAAGATGCGGAGGTGATCGCCCTGGGAACGAATTACATCCGCACATTTTCGTGGACCTTTCTCTTCTTCGCCATCACGTTCAGCTATGCTGTCGTCATGCGCTCCACTGGAAATGTCATTACGCCTACGATGGTTGGTGTAGGCGCGCTGTTTATCAGCACGGTCCTTTCGTATTCCCTGATCTTTGGAAAATTCGGACTGCCCGAGCTCGGTATCCAGGGCGCAGCAGTTGCCGCAGTGATTGCCCGGTTCCTTGAGTGTGCGACCTTGCTCACCATTACGTACAGGTCCAGGTCACCGGTGGCTGCATCCCTGGGTGAGTTGCTCGGCTTCGACCGCGTCTTCTTTGGCAGGGTGATCAAACCGATGCTGCCTGTGATCCTGAACGAATTATTCTGGTCCCTGGGCATCACCACCTACAATATCATTTACGGCCGCCTCGGCACACAGTCCTACGCAGCGATCAATATTGTTTCGACCATCGAACAGGTACTCTTCGTGATTTTCATCGGTGTTTCCAATGCGACCTCCGTGCTTGTCGGAAATCGCATCGGCGCGGGAAAGGAGGACGAGGCGTTTGTCTATGCCGGGCGCTCTCTTGGGATCGGCATCGTCGGCGGGCTTTTGCTGGGGCTTGTCCTGCAGTTGGTCAAAGTCCCTGTCCTATCACTTTACAAAGTATCTCCGGAAGTGATCGAGAATGCAGGATATATCATCAACGTAGTTTCATTCTTCCTGTGGATCCGTGTGAATAACATGACTACCGTGGTTGGCATCCTGCGCGCTGGTGGCGACACGCGCTTCTCCCTCTTTCTGGATGGACTCATCATCTGGATTGTCGGTGTGCCTATGGCCTACCTGGGCGCGTTTGTGTGGCATTTCCCCGTGTATCTCGTGTATCTCTGTGCAATGTCGGAGGAAGCGACAAAGTGGGTGCTCGGGGTCCGTCGTTACCTCTCGCGAAAATGGATCAACAATCTGACGGTCCAGCTGGAAGGACTGGGAACCGCAGAAACCGACTGACACTACAGTTTCTCCGCTTTTTCGATCACATAGGACTCATAGGCAGTCATTAATTCTTTGGTGACCGGACCCGGCCTCCCCTGCCCTATCCTGACTTCGTCGATGTTGACAACCGGCACAATCCCGCGAGAGCTGGACGTGATAAATGCTTCGCTTATCTCTTTGAGCTGTTCTTTTTTCAAAGGCTCATACTTAATCTCAAGCCCCCTCCCCCGCGCGATCTCTAAGACAGTCTCACGTGTGACGCCGAGCAGAATGCCGTCGCGAGTAGTGCACAAGATTGCCTCGCGCTTCGACTTCGCTTCGCTCCGCGCAGCGCGGTGCCTGACATAGAAGAAATTACTGGTCATTCCCTCGAGAATTTTCCCTTCTTTGACCAACAGCGCCTCGAACATCCCCTCCTGCGCAATATGCTTACGCTCCGAGTCACTTCTGCCGATAAAACTCGTGGACTTCAGGCGCGGATGTTCGCGCCAGAGTTCTGTTGTTTCCACGCGCACGCCATTGTCGTAGATTTCTGGCGAGAGCGGCGCGAGGGGCGCCACCGCCAGGTAAATCTGTCCCTGCTTCGTCATGATCGCGCGGACGCGCGCCTCGTTGGGACGAATTCGCTCCAACAAAGCGGATAACTGGCTGCGCAGAACGAGTTCGTCTATCTCTGGCGTGCTTACCGGTTTGTACAGACGCTGAAGATGGGCAGTGAGTCCCAGAACCCGCGTTCCTCCGTCAAACGTTCGGAAGGTGCTATAGTAGCCCTCCGGTAGTTGACGGGTGATGGCATCCAGTGTGGAAACATCCTCCAGGTTAACGGCTTGGTTAATATCCCGTGTGATCTGCCAGACGCCGATGTCAGTCACGACTACTCCTGCAAACGTTGTACTGATATGGATTATAAGCGAGGCGGATCCTATGGATAAGCGAAGCAATTCTGCGAATAAGCCTTGACACATTGGGCTGGGTCGGTGTAAACTCGAACAGCTTTACTTAAAATAGGATAAGTAGGCAAATCTAATGAAAGGAGCGCACTGCATGTACATGTCTAGCTTGATCATCTTTACTGTTCCAGATGCTGGAACTTCACCTTCTCGTAGTGCGCCTGTAGACCGTTGTTAGGTCTTCACCCCTTTGTCTTTATAGGCTGTGGCGCACCCGCCACAGCCTTTTTTATTTCGTTCGACCCACACTTTTGGAGAGAGAATGCAAAACTCTGCGCTTGAACCGACCCTGACATTTGATTTCCGCAAAGCCATCGACAAGAATCACCTTCGCGGGATCTGGAAGATGATGGTGGATTATCGCTGGCCGTATCTCGGCGCGACCCTGGCCCTGGCAATCTCTGCGCTGGCACAGACCTTCATGTATCTGCTGTTGCGCTTCTTTGCCGACGACGTCGTGACGCAAGGCAAATACATTGGGAACAGCCTGATACAGACCTTCCTCTGGATTGGGCTGGCGTTCGTGGGTCTCGCCTTGGTCCAGGGCGGATTCTCGTTTCTCTCCGGACGTCTGGCTGCCTACACCGCCGAAGGGATCACGCGCCGCCTGCGCGACTTCCTCTTCGATCACATTCAGCGCCTGAGCTTCTCGTATCACGCCACCACCCCCACCGGGGACCTGATCGAGCGCGTGACCTCCGATGTAGACGCCCTGCGCCGCTTCTTCAGCGAACAAGGCATCGGCATCGGCCGCATCATCCTGCTGTTCGTGATCAACTTCATCGCGATCCTGAACCTGAACGTCAAGCTGGGCTTGCTTTCTGTGATCGCAATCCCCTTCATGCTCCTGGTCTCGATCTGGTTCTTCAAGCGAGTGACGAAAGCCTTCGAAAACTACCAGGCGCAGGAAGCCGTCCTTTCGACGACCCTGCAGGAAAACCTGACCGGTGTGCGCGTGGTCAAGGCATTCGGGCGCCAGGAATATGAAAAAGGCAAGTTCGAGAAGGACAACTGGACCAAGTACGTCAAGGGCAAGCTTCTGCTACTAATGCACTCGCTGTTCTGGCCGCTCTCGGATATCGTGCTGGGACTCCAGATGCTGTTTGGCTTCGTCTATGCCGCGCTCATGGCGATCAATGGTGAGATCACGGTTGGTATGTACATCGCCTATGTAGGTCTGGTCGTCTGGCTCATCTGGCCGATTCGCAACCTGGGACGCATTATTGTCAATGCTTCGTCGGGCATGGTCTCCTACGGTCGCCTGATGGAAGTCGTCAAGCAGGCACGTGAGCCGCTCTTTGACGGCAAGGTCCAGCCTGAAGGCCCGGTAAAAGGCGAGATAATTTTTGAAAACGTCTCGTTTATGTATTCAGATGGCAAGGATGACGTGCTGAAGAATGTCTCGTTCCAGGTCAAGCCGGGACAGGCAGTAGCGCTGTTGGGCTCGACCGGATCCGGCAAGTCATCAATGGTCAATCTGTTACCTCGCTTCCATGAATACACGAGCGGGCGCATCCTGCTGGACGGCGTGGAGCTGAAGGACTACTCACGTGCGTATCTGCGAAAACAGATAGGCATCGTGGAACAGGAACCGTTCCTGTTCAGCCGCTCGATCCGCGA
>Ga0114129_10000850_pt1 | contig 39525 bp, 36 predicted proteins | sample RhiMetdeltSRZDD1_FD_80071 | JGI IMG/M metagenome (GOLD analysis project Ga0114129, IMG submission 80071) | Populus rhizosphere microbial communities from Tennessee, USA - Rhizosphere MetaG P. deltoides SRZDD1 (version 2) (version 2) | ecosystem: Host-associated > Plants > Roots > Rhizosphere >...
CCATGGCCCGCGTCGCCGTGCCGCGGCGGCGCGACGAGAGCGGCGCCTTGCGCGACGTGAAGGTGCCCGATCATGTCGATATCCTGGCGACGCTGGCCGGTGACGCCGTCGCCCACCTGCGCTTCAGCGCGGTCACCGCGCTCGGCCCGGCCAACGAGCTCTGGATCTTCGGCAGCGACGGCACGCTGCGGCTGGAGGCCGACGCCAAGCGGCTGTCGGGCGCTCGGCGCGGCGACAAGGAGCTGCGCGAGATCCCGATTCCACCCGAGCGACGGGTCGGCTGGCGCGTGGAGGAGGAGTTCGTCAACGCCGTCCGCGGCCGGGAGAAGGTCTCGCACACGACGTTCGAGGACGGCGTGCGCTACATGGAGTTCACCGACGCGGTTGCCCGGAGTCTCGCCGAAGGGCGCGTCGTGGAGGTCGCGTCGCTCTAACGTCCATGGCAGTAATCGTGCACTGACGTCGGGGCGGCATGCCCCCGACGTGGCGGACCGCCCGGATCCTGATGCTCCTCTCCGGCGCGACGCTGCTCGCGCTCCTGGTGTGGCGAAACGATCCCGAGGCGATTCTCCAGTCGATTCGGCAGCTTTCCTGGCGGCTGCTGATCGTCATCGCCTTCCCGTTCACGCTGGTTCACATCCTCGACACCCTCGGGTGGCGGTTTGCGTTCCGGACCGACAGAGTGCCGTTCGGCACGCTGTTCTCGGCCAGGCTGGCCGGCGAGGCCTTCAACCTCACGACGCCGACGGCCTCGGTCGGAGGCGAGCCGGTCAAGGCCTGGCTCATCCGCGGCCACGTGCCGCTCGACGCCGCGGTGCCGTCGGTGATCGTGGCCAAGACCACGATCACCGCCGCCCAGGGCCTGCTGCTGATCGTCGGGCTGCCGTGCGCGTGGGTGCTGCTACCGCACGACTCGCCCCTCCTGCGCGTGATGCTCTGGCTCCTTGTTCTCGAGGTGCTGGCGGTGGCCGCGTTCGTCGTGTTCCAGATGGGCGGCCTGCTTCACCACGGCGGCCGGTTGGCGCGCCGCGTCCCGTTGCTCGCGCGGCTCACCAGTCGCCTCAACCGTCTCGACGACTCGCTGGCCGCCTTCTACCGCCGCGAGCCGTTACGACTCGCGCTGTCCACGCTGTTTCACTTCCTCGGCTGGTTGGTGGGCGCCGTCGAGGTCTGGGTCGCCCTGCATCTGCTCGGCATCGAGATCTCACTGGTTGCCGCGCTCCTGGTCGAGGCGTTCAGCACCGCAGTGCGGTTCGCCACGTTCATGGTTCCGGCGAGCATCGGGGCCGTCGAAGGCGGCCACGTCGCGATGTTCGCCGCGCTGGGTCTCGGAGCGACGACGGGCTTGTCCTTCAGCATCGTGCGCCGCATCCGCGAGGCGACGTGGATCTGTGTCGGCTTCCTCGCGCTGGCGGCCTGGCGCGGGTTCAGCCGCGCGCCGGTGACCGCCGGCGAGCATCCTTTATAGTGGGGGCCCCGACATGGCCCCCCACACCCCCAACGCTCAGAGCGCCCCGGGGAGCCCGTGGCGCTCCTCGAAGCCGCTAAAACAGCTCAGGGGCCCCGGGGTAGGTCACGCGGCCGTTCTCCACGCGGGCGAACTCGCGCAGCAGGTGCAGCTCGGCGCGCTCGGGCGTGAGGATGTGCAGCACCGATTCGCCCCGCGCGACGAGCGCGTCGGCGATGAGCGAGCGATGACAGCGCCACCACACCGCCTCGGCGCACATGATGGCCACGCGCTGCCGCGCCGCGCGCGCGAGCAGCCCCTCCAGCTCGCGCGCGAACTCGTCGGTCTGCATGTAATCCGCGTACGCGCGGAACGATGGGTTTCTCCAGCCGCGGTTGATGGAGTCCGGTCGCTCGCGCCGCAAGCCACCGAGCCCGCCGAGGTGCACGTAGCCGAGACCGGCGGCGTCCAGCGATCGCGGCAGCGTCTCGACGTTGAACTGCGGGTGGCGCCGCGAGCGCGGCATCTTGCGCACGTCGGCGATCATCGTCACGCCGTGCGCCGTAACGAGTGCGACGAACGCCTCGAGGGGATGCGTCGAGTGCCCGACCGTCCACACGCCCTTCGCCTCGCCGTCAACCCTTGATCGCGCCCGCGGTCATCCCTTTCACGAACCACTCCGACAGGAACAGATAGAAGATCAGTACGGGCAGGGTGGCGATCATCAGGCCCGTGGCCAGCATCCCGATGTCCTGATACTGGTCGCTCACGAGGAACTGAATGGCCAGCGGCAGCGTGCGAATCTGCTGGCGGGTGATGAAGACGACCGCATAGAGGAACTCGTTCCAGAAGTAGATGAAGTTCAGGATCACGGTGGTGGCCACCGCCGGCAGCGCCATCGGGAACATCACGCGCCAGAACATCGACCAGTCGCCGCAGCCGTCGATGCGCGCGGCCTCTTCCAGCTCGCTGGGGATCTGGGCGAAGAACGCGCGCAGCAGGTAGATCGTGAGGGGCAACTCGGTGGCCACATAGACGAGCACGAGCCCCGTGAGCGAGTTGAACAACCGGTACTGCACGAGGATCTGGAACAGTGAGAGCAGCATGATCTGCGGCGGAAACATGATCGACAGGAAGATCAGCAGGAACAGCGGCTCGCGGAGCGGAAAGGTGTAGCGGCGCCGGGCGAACGCGAAGCCCGCCATGGCGCCCAGTACGGTCACCACGAGCACCGAGGCGACCGACACGACGGCGCTGTTACGGAAATAGGTCGCATAGCCGAATTCGGTCCACGCGCGGTGAAACTTGTCCCAATGGGCAGGAATCGGCAGGCCATAGTGACTGCGGTAGATCTCGTCGGTCGTGCGCAGCGACATCGTCGCCGTCCAGAGATAGGGACCGGCGGAGAAGACCGTGTAGGCGAGCACCGGGAGCAGGAGCGCCAGCCGCGTCGCGCGCGTGCGCACGCTCAGAACTCCAGCGCCTCGCGCCGCTGCAGCACGCGGGTGAGGCCCCACGACAGCCCGAAGATGATGACGAACCACAGGACCGCGATGGCCGACGGGTAGCCGAGGTCGAGCGTCTTCCACTCGAACGCGCGCTTGACGACGTAGGTGGCGACCGTCTCGGTGCCCCACATCGGGCCGCCGCGCGTCATGACCCAGACCAGCGCGAACTGCTTCATCTTCCCGATGAAATCGAGGATCGTGAGGTTGACGAGCGTCGGGCGAATCAGCGGCACGATGACGTGCCACGTCCGCCGCCAGCCCGAGGCGCCGTCGACGCGCGCGGCATCGAGGTAATCGGTGGGAATCGCGTGGATGGCGGCCAGCAGCACGACCATGTTGAAGCCGGCGAACATCCACGTCGTGACGAGGATCAGCGCGGGCAGCGCGGTCGCCGGCGACGCCAGCCACGCCTGCGCGAAATTCCCGAGCCCCACCGCGCGGAGCACGAGATTGGCCATGCCCCAGTCGTAGTTGTAGACCCAGAGCCAGATCACACCGACGACGGGGTACGACATGAGGACCGGCGTGAACCACACAGTGCGAAAGAAGCGCGCGAACGGCACGCGGCGGTAAAGCAGCAGGGCCAGCGCCAGTGCCAGCGGCATGTCGACCAGCGGCGCCGCCACCGCCCACGTGAGCGAGTTCCGCGAGGCCTTCCAGAAGACGTCGTCGGCGCCCACGATCTCGCGAAAGTGCTCGAGACCCACGAACTCGTACTGCATCCCGAGGTCCATGCGCAGCGTGTGGACGCTGTTGTAGAACGTGACGAGCACGGGGTAGATGGCGAAGGCGAAGTACACGAGCAGCGTGGGGCCCAGGAAGACGACGATGGCGCCCCACGGCCTCCGCGCGCGCAGGACTACTTGCCTCGGAGCCGCGCCTCTTCCAGCTTCGCGAGCGCCTCGTCGGGCCCGATCACTTTGTTCGGAAGGCCCTGGTTGACGGTGGCCACGTACGTCTCCCACACGCCGGGTTTCATCAGCAACCGTACCTGCTGCGCGGTGAGGTCCACCCACTTCGTCGCCTTGTTCACGCGTGCGTACTCGTCGAAGTACCATTTGAGTGGGCTGTCGATCTTCCCGGGCTCCGTCTTGATGCCGGTCTGCACGCCCGTTCTCGCCATCCACATGTTGCCGATCTCGACGTCGGCGAAGGCGTCGGCCACCTTGACGGCCAGCGGCAAGTGCGGGCTCTTGGCGGCAACGGCCAGCGAGCCGGCGACGCCCAGGAACTTCTGGCCGTGGCCCTTGCCGTCCTTCATCTGCGGATTGTTCAGCATGCCGAGCTCGAAGTCCTTGGGCTGGCCGCCCTTGTCGGGCGGGACGAACGCTCGGCCCGTGTACCACGAGCCGACGGGGAACATGCACGCCTTCTGCTCGGTGTGGAAGTAGCGGTGCGCTTCGGCCAGCGTCATGCTCGACAGCGTCTTGGCGTAGGCACCGAGATCGATCAGCTCTTTGTAATAACGGAAGACTTCGACGACGCGCGGGTCCTTCCACGACAGCTCGCCGCGAAAGAGCTTGAGCGTCTCGTCGGCGCCGAGCTTGTCGAGCAGCAGCGCGTTCGGGATGTAGTGTGCGGCCCATTCGCGATCGGCCGCCCCCGTGGCGAACGCCGCGTAGCCGGCCTTCGCGCACTTCGCGACGACGTCCTTGAACTGATCCTGCGTGAATGAAAAATTCGCCGGTACCGCGACCCCGAGCTCCTTGAACATCTTGCGGTTGTAGTAGAGCTCGTCGGACGCGGCTTCCACCGGAATCGCCCACGTCCCCGTCTTCCCGCCGGGGCCCGGTCGCGTCCAGAACGCTTTGCCGAACGGCTCGATGTTCTGCCAGCGCACGCCGTTGGACAGATCGGCCAGCCAGCCGGCCGTCATGAACTCCGGCACGTCCATGTCGTAATAGAAGACGTCGGGAAAGCCCGAGCCGGCGGTGAATGCGGCACGCAGCGCCGGCCACATGTTCTTCTTCTCGTAGAAGGTGATGGTGACCGTGTGGCCCGGGTTGGCCGCCTCGAACCGCCGCTTGGCCTCGAACAGCACGGCCTTCTTGCTGTCCTCGATCGCCCAGTGGCTCCACCACTGAAGCTCGGCGGCCTCTGCCTGCGCCGTAGACAACAGGATTACGACCAACACCATCGTCAGCCGTCTGAGCATCATCGCCTCCTGTTCAAACCGCACGAACCATAGTCGCGTGCTCCCGAGCAGTCAAGCGATGGTAAAGACAAATATTCGGAGACTTCGATGATCGAGACCGCTCGACTGCGACTGCGCCGGCTACGTGCCTCCGACGAGGCGGACCTCATCGCGCTGGACGGCGATCCGGACGTGATGCGCTATGTGGGCAGCCCCGCGGGAGTGAAGAGTGCCGACGAAACGATCGAGCGGGTGCGGCAGCGGATCCAGGCCGACCACGGCCCGCTCGGCTTCTGGCGGGTGGAGAGCCGCGCCGACGGCAGGTTCTATGGGCTCGGCGCGCTGATTCGCATGCCCATTGGTGACGACATCGAGCTGGCGTACCGCCTCGACCGGCACGCCTGGGGCCGAGGGATCGCGAGCGAGGCGGGCGCCGCGCTGGTCGACTACGCCTTCGCGACGGTCGGCCTGTCGCGCCTCGTCGCGGTGACCTATCCCGACAACCGCGCGTCGCAGCGCGTGCTGGACAAGCTCGGCTTCACGCGGCACGGCGAGCTCGACTACAAAGGCCAGCGCACCGCGTACTACGTGCTCGCGCGCGAGGCGTCGGGCATGCGCGCCGCCGAGCGAGGCCGAGGCATACGGTAGAATTCGCGCGGTGGAGGGGACTTCCGAGCACTTCAACGTCGCGGCCTTCTTCGTCGATCGTCACATCGCCGAGGGCCGCGGCGCGCGCACGGCGTTTCGGTATGCCGGCCGCGCCATCAGCTACGCCGAGCTGGCGATGTCCGTCGACCGCTGCGCCAACGCGCTGGCCGCGCTGGGCGTCGAGATGGAGCATCGCGTGCTGCTCGTGCTGAACGACTCGCCGGCCTTCGCCGCGGCGTTCTGGGCCGCCACGAAGCTCGGCGCGGTGGCGGTGCCGGTGAACACGGGGATGACGTCGCCGGAGTACGAGTTTTTGATCACCGACAGCCGCGCGCGCGTCGCGATTGTCGAGGCGGCGGTGGCCGGCCGCCTGTTGGCCGTGCGGCATCGCTGCCCGTCGCTGCGCGCGCTGGTGGTCGTCGGCGGGCAGGGGCTGCCGGGCACGCACGATTTCGACGAGCTACTGGTCGCCGCCAAGCCGACGTGCGAGCCGGCGGCCACGTTCGCCGAAGACATCTGCTACTGGGGCTATACGTCGGGCTCCACGGGCACGCCGAAGGCGGCGGTGCACCCGCACGCGCATTTCCTCGCCGCCGCCGACCGCGTCGGCGTCGGGGTCTTCGGGCTCGAGCCGGACGATCTCGTGTTCTCGGCCTCGAAGATGTTCTTCGCGTTCGGACTCGGCAACAGCCTCTACTTCCCCGCGCGCGTCGGCGCCGCCTCCGTGCTCGTGCCCGAGCGCCTCGATGCCGAGCTCGCGTTCGACGTCATCGCGCGCGAGCGGCCGACCGTGTTCTTCACCGTACCGACGCTCTACGCGCGCATGCTCGCGGTCGACGACGCCGAGCGGCGCTGGGATCTGTCGTCGCTTCGGTTTTGCGTCTCGTCGGGTGAGGCGCTGCCGCCGGCCATCTTCGACGCCTGGGCCGAGCGCTTCGGCCTCGAGCTGGTCGAGGTCGTCGGCTCCACCGAGGCGCTGCACGACTTCATCGCCAACACCCCGGGCGCGGCGCGCCGCGGAGTCGCGGGCCGGATCGTCCCCGGCTTCGAGGCGCGACTCGTGGACGACGCCGGTGGGCTGGTGGCCGACGGCGTGCTCGGCCATCTGCTGATCAAGGGCCCGACCACCGCGCCGTACTACTGGAATCGGCTCGAGCGCAGCCGCGCCACGATGCTGGGCGAGTGGCTGCGCACGGGTGACATGTTTTCGCGCGACGCGGACGGTTTCTATACGTTCGCCGGGCGCTCGGACGACATGCTGAAGGTCGGCGGGATGTGGGTGTCGCCGGCGGAGGTCGAGGCGGCGCTCCTCGAGCATCCGAGCGTGCTGGAGGCGGCCGTGGTCGGCGTGCCGAACGCCGACGGCCTCACGAAGACGCACGCGGTCGTCGTCCTGAAGGCAGGCTGGACAGCCTCCGCCGATCACGCCGCGGCGCTGATCGATTTCGTCCGACGCCGGCGCAGCGGCCACCGGGCTCCGACCACGCTCGCGTTCGCGGAGGAGCTGCCGAAGACGGCGACGGGCAAGGTCCAGCGTTTCCGGCTGCGGCAGCCGTAGGCGGTGAAGGGTCTCGGCGATTAGCAGTATCATCGGCGGGATGCGGATCAAGAAGCTGCTCGTCGCCAACCGCGGCGAGATCGCCGTGCGCGTGCTGCGCGCCTGCCGCGAGCTCGGGATCGCGACCGTCGCGGTGTACTCGGAGGCCGACCGCGAGGCGCCGCACGTGCAGATGGCCGACGAGGCCTACGCGATCGGCCCCGCACCGGCGACCGAGAGCTATCTGGTCGTCGATCGCCTCGTGCAGACGGCCCGCCGGGCCGGCGCCGACGCCGTCCATCCCGGTTACGGCTTTCTCTCCGAGAATCCCGCGTTCGCCGAGGCGTGTGCGGCGGCCGGGCTCACGTTCGTCGGACCGCCGGCGGCCGCGATGCGGCGCATGGGCAGCAAGACCGCGGCGCGAGCGCTGGCCCGCGAGCTCGGCGTGCCCATGGTGCCGGGCACGGTGGAGGCCGTCGCCGGCGACGCGGACGCCGCACGCGCGGCGCGCGAGATCGGCTATCCGGTCATGCTGAAGGCCGCGATGGGGGGAGGCGGCAAGGGCATGCGGCTCGTGCGCCGAGCCGAAGACCTGCCTGAGGCGCTGCGCGCCGCACGTGCGGAGGCCGGCGCGGCGTTCGGCGACGCCGCCGTGTACTTCGAGCGCGCGCTCGAGTCTCCGCGCCACATCGAGATCCAGGTGCTCGCCGACACGCACGGCCACGTGATCCATCTGGGCGAGCGCGAGTGCTCGATCCAGCGCCGTCACCAGAAGCTGGTGGAGGAGTGTCCGTCTCCGCTCCTGGACGCCGCCCTCCGCGCGCGCATGGGCGACGCGGCGTGCCGGCTGGCCCGCGCCGCGGGGTACGTCAACGCGGGCACCGTCGAGTTCCTCGTGGACGCGGAGCGCAACTTTTATTTCCTCGAAATGAACACGCGGCTGCAGGTCGAGCACCCGGTGACGGAGCTGGTCACGGGCATCGACCTGGTACGCGAGCAGCTTCGCGTCGCGGCCGGCGAGCCGCTGGGCATCACGCAGCCGGACGTCGCCTGGCGCGGCTGGGCCATCGAGTGCCGGATCAACGCCGAAGACCCGTTTGCGGGCTGGCTGCCATCGCCGGGAACGATCACGGGCCTGCGTGTGCCGAGCGGGCCTTGGGTCCGCGACGACTCCGGCGTGTACGAGGGGTACACGGTGCCTCGCTTCTACGACACGCTGATCAGCAAGCTCATCGTGTGGGGCGCCGACCGTGAGGCGGCGTGCGAGCGGATGGCTCGTGCGCTCGCCGAGTATCGCGTGCTCGGGGTGCGGACGACGATTCCGGCGCTGGCCCGCATCGTGAGCCACCCCGATTTCCGCGCCGGCCGCCTGTCGACGGCGTTCCTGGAGCGCGTCCTGCCGGATCTTCGCGCCAACGACGGCCGCTTCGCGTCGATCGCCGTGATCGCCGCGGTGCTCGCCGAACACGAGCGCGTGCGGCAGGCGGCACCGGCCGTCGACTCCACCGTCGTTCCCGCGTGGCGCGCGGCCGGGACGCGAGGCTGGACGCGGCCGTGAAGTACGTCGCCACGGTGAACGACGAGCCTCGCGTGGTCGACATCACCGGCGGGGACGGCCGCTATCGCGTGAGCGTCGACGACGAGGCCTGGGATCTCGACGCGCGCCGCACGGCGCCTGGCGTCTACTCGCTGCTGATCGACGGTGTCTCGTATATGGCGGGCGTCGTCGACCGCGACGGCGCCTGCATCGTCGAGGTGGGCGGCGAGTCGTACGAGATCACCGTCGAGGAGCAGACGCGCCACATCATCCGCACGCGCGGCGGCGCGGCGGGGGGAACGGGCAGCCGCACCCTGACCGCGCCGCTTCCGGGTAAGATCAGCCGCGTTGCCGTGCGCCCTGGAGATGCCGTCCAGGCCGGCGACACACTGCTCGTGATCGAGGCGATGAAGATGGAGAACGAGTTCAAGGCGACGCGGGCCGGAACGGTCGCCGAGGTGCGCGTCCAGCCGGGGCAGGCCGTCAATGCCGGCGACGTGCTCATCGTGCTCGCGTGAGGCGAGGATGACCACGGACCGGTTCGGCAACGAGCTCGCGGCGGGCCTGCCATATGCGCGGGGATCGATCATCCGGTCAACGGAGGACGATTTCGTCAAGCTCGAGCGCGCCCGCCGCGTGATCGAGCGGCGCATCGCGGCCCGCGGCCGCGATGCGATTTTCAATTTCTCCGGCCTCGAGCGCGCCCTGCCGCTGGACGCCTCGGAGCTTGCCATCGCCGACGACGAGCTGGCGCCCGCGCTGACCGGCGCGCGCGTGCGCGCGCTGGCGCTGGAGCACCTCGGCGGCGACGCGGACCGCCACGACGTCATGCTGTTCAACCGGCTGACGGCGGCGACATTTGCCACTCATCTGGCTCTCGTCGCGCCCGGCGACACGGTGCTCGGACTGTCGCCGACGTACACGCATCCGACGGCGATTCGGTCGGCGCGACAGTGCGGGGCGCGCTTCGTCGAGACCGGCGACGTTGCGGGCCTCGCCGCGGCACTCGAGCGCGAGTCGCGGGTGACGCTCCTGGTGCTCACACGCCTGGCGGTGACGTACGATCTGCTGCCGCTCGAGATCGCGCGCGAGGCGGTCCGACTGGCCCACGCGCAAGGCGTCCGCGTGTACGTGGACGACGCCGGCGGCGCGCGCGTGGGCCCGGCCGTCTTCGGTCAGCCGAAGACGCTCGAGTTGGGCGCCGATCTCGGCGCGACAGGCCTGGATAAGTACGGCACGGTCGGGCCGCGCCTCGGATTGCTCGCCGGCGACGCCGCGCTGGTGGCGACGGTGCGCGCTCGCGCGTTCGAGTTCGGCCTCGAGGCGCGCCCGATGCTCTATCCCGCCGCCGCCCGTTCGCTCGCCGGTTATCGTCCGGAGCGCGTGCGCGCACTGGTCGAGACCACCCGCACGGTCGCCGAGGCGCTGCGCCTCGTCTTCGGGGCGCGCCTGCACGTGACGCCCGTGACGGCGCAGCTGCGCGCGGACGATCTTCTGGACTTGGCAATGGAACGCGCGCGACTCACCACGCCGCCGATCGTGCCGATCGAGGCGACGGCTGCGCTCGCGATGGTGCTGCTCGAGGACTACGGCATTCTCACGGTGCACTTCGCCGGCATGCCGCCCGGAACTTCGAGCTTGCTGCTCAAGTTCATCCCACCGGAGACGCTCGAGCGCTTCGGCGGTCCCGACGCGCTCGCCAAGGCGGTGGACCGTGCGGTGGATCGTCTCGCGGCGCTGCTGCGTGATCGCGCTGCGCTCGCCGCCTTGCTGCTGGGCGCCGCGGCGACCAGCGCCGCCGGCGCCGCGTCGGCGGCGTCGTGATGGCGTCGGCGCCGGCGATCGTCTTCAAAGCCGTCAACAAATGGTTCGGCAAGCTCCACGTGCTGCGTGACATCAATCTGGCCATCGGCGCCGGCGAGGTGGTCGTCGTCTGTGGGCCCTCGGGCTCCGGCAAGTCCACGCTCATCCGCTGCGTCAACGGCCTGGAGCGCGTCCAAGCGGGCGACATCGTCGTGCTGGGCGATGCGATCACCCAGCGCGGGGTGAACCTGCCGGCGCTGCGCACGCGCGTGGGCATGGTGTTTCAGTCCTTCAACCTCTTTCCGCACATGACCGCGCTCGAGAACATCATGCTGGCGCCGAAGAAGGTGCGGAAGCTCTCCGCGGACGCGGCGGAGAAGACCGCGCGGGCGCTCCTGGCGCGGGTCGGCCTCGCCGAGAAGGCCGGCGCCTACCCGGCCAATCTCTCGGGCGGGCAGCAGCAGCGGGTGGCCATCGCGCGCGCGCTGGCCATGCAGCCGAAGATCATGCTGTTCGATGAGCCGACCTCGGCGCTCGATCCCGAGATGATCAACGAGGTGCTCGACGTCATGACCGCGCTGGCCAAAGAGGGCATGACGATGATGTGCGTCACGCACGAGATGGGGTTCGCCCGGCGCGTCGCCCACCGCGTGGTCTTCATGGACGAAGGCCAGGTCGTCGAGGAGGGGACGCCCCAGCAGTTCTTCGCCGCGCCCACATCCGACCGCGGCCGGCAGTTCCTATCCAAGATTCTCACCCATTGAGGGAGGACCCATGAAGAAGACCATCGCCGTTGTGCTTATGCTTGCCGTCGTGCTCGCAGGCGGCGGCCCGGTCCTGGCTCAGCAGGACACGCTGGAGAAGATCAAGTCGACGGGGATGCTGACGATCGGCACGCGGACGGGCTCGCCGCCGTTCGCGTACATCAACAAGAACAACGAATGGGTCGGGTTCACCATCGACCTCGTCGAGATGCTGGTGAAGCCGTCGGTCGAAAAGGCGGTCGGCAAGTCGATCAAGATCGAAAAGAAGGAATCCACGCCGCCCACGCGCATCCCGCTGCTCACCTCGAACGCGGTCGATTTGATCGCGGGCACCATGACCGACACGCCGCAGCGCCGCGAGTCGGTCGATTTCAGCCTGACGTTCTTCTACACGGGCGCGCAGTTCCTCGTGAAGAAGGGCAGTGCCATCAAGTCGATCAACGATATCGGCGGCAAGCGCATCGCCGCGCAGCAGGGCTCGACGAACGCGAAGATCATCCGAGAGAAGTATCCGCAGGCGCAGCTGCGCGAGTTCCCCGACCAGCCGGCCGCGTTCCAGGCGCTCGCGCAGGGGCAGGTGGACGCCTACACGAACGACGGCATCCAGCTCTTCGGCCTGAAGGCGAAGGCGCCGAGCCCGAATGACTGGGACGTCGTCGGCGACTTCTACTCCGAGGAGCCGTACGGCATGGCCATGCGCAAGGGCGACGCCAAGTTCAAGGCGGCCGTTGACGCCGGGCTCAAGAATGGCTTCGAGTCGGGCAAGTACTTCGAGATCTATGACAAGTGGTTCGGAGCGAACGGCGAAGTCCCGTATCCGATGACGCCGCAGGTGAAGGCGTATCTGCTGAAGCAAGTCGGCAAGTAGCAGCTGTAATCCCGAGGCGCGCCCCGGCTCCGCCGGGGCGCGTCCGAACGTTGGGGGTTTGGGGGCCATGTCGGGGCCCCCATCTTCATATGTCCTACTCGTTCAAGTGGAGCGTGCTCTGGAGCGGCCAGTCGGGACACTGGCTGCTCCAGGGCCTGCTTACGACGCTCGAGCTATCGGCGCTCGCGTGGCTGCTCGCCGTGGTGCTCGGCATCCTGTCCGGCGCCCTCCGCACGGTGCACTTTCGGCCCCTGCGCTGGCTGGCCACGTCGTACGTCGAGTTCTTTCGTAACGTGCCGCTGCTCGTGTGGATGTTCTTCTGGTATTTCGGCGTGCCGCCGCTGCTGCCGCGAGGCGTGCAGGACTGGCTGTTCAATCACGGCGCCGAGTTCTGGGCGGGGATGCTCGCGCTCGGCGTGTATCACGGCGCGCGGATGTCCGAGGTGATTCGCTCCGGCATTCAGTCGATCCCGCGCACGCAGTTCGAGGCCTCGCTCGCGATGGGTCTCACGACCTTTCAGGCCTACCGGCTCATCATCCTGCCAGTGGCGCTGCGGCTCATCGTGCCACCGGCAACGAATGAATCGCTGAACCTGCTCAAGAACTCGTCGGTCGCGCTCACGATCAGCGTCGCGGAGCTCACCTTCCAGACGCGCCAGATCGAGACCTACACCGCGAAGGCGATCGAGGCGCTGACGGCGGGAACGCTGATCTACCTCGTGCTCTGCCTGTCGATCGCCACCATCATGGGACGCGTCGAACGTCGTTTTGCCATCCCCGGCCTCATCGCGCGCGTCGGACCCGCCGCCTAATGCGACCCACCGAATTCTGGCCAGCGGCCGGGCACGGCGCGCGGCGGCGCCGCGCGCGCCCGGATGGCTCGCCTGTACGCCCTCGCTCGCTCGGACACCGCTCGCGCTCGGCGGACGGGACGAGCTGATGGACTTCTCGGTTATCGCGAACAACTTCAAGTTTCTGATTCTGCAGGGGCTCGTCGGCGTTGGGCCGTTTATCGGGGGGACGCTGCGGCTGGCGATTCCCGCGATCCTGCTCGGCTTCCTGCTCGGCATCTTCGTCGGACTCGCGCGGCTGTCCGCCACGCGCTGGGTACGCGTGCCCGCGACGGTCTACGTCGAGTTCTTCCGCGGCGTGCCGCTCGTGATGGTGATCTTCTGGATCTGGTTCATCATCCCGCAGCTGCTCCGGCTGCCGATTCCCGAGTACGGCGTGGCGCTTACCGCGTTTGTGATCTTCGAAGCGGCCTACTTCGGCGAGATCGTGCGCGCGGGTGTGCAGTCGGTGCCGCGGGGACAGGTGGAGGCCGCGACGGCGTTGGGCATGACCGGTAGCAAGACGATGATGTACGTCGTCCTGCCGCAGGCGCTCAAGAACATGGTGCCGTCGCTGGTCACGCAGATGATCGTGCTGTTCAAGGACACCTCGCTCGCCTCGATCATCGGCTACGTCGACCTGACCAAGGCCGCCCAGATCGTCAACAACCGCGAGATCAAGCCCTTCGAGATCTATATCTTCATCGCCGTCGTGTACTGGCTCTGCACGTACTCGATGTCGGTCTTCGCGCGGCGGCTCGAGCGTCGCGCGGCGTGAGGCGCCGGTCGTCGCGCAGAGTGGCTTCGCGTAGGGCCAGAGGCTGTCCGGTACCAGAGCGAGCCCGGTGAAGGGCGGCAGGTCGACGGGAGCGTCGCCAGTTGCCGCGACGACAAGCACGTAGCGGCCGGCCTGCAGCTCGAACGCCTCGATGGTCCGCGCATCCGGATCGACCAGCCACAGGCACGCCAGGCTGTCGCGGGCGTAGAGCCGTGTCTTGATCACGCGATCGATGGTGCGCGTGGAGGGCCTTCGAGGCCTCGGCGGCTGGTGACGGACATGCGGCCGGGCGCGATGTAGAGGATGTCGGGCTGGACGATGGTCGTCTCGTCGGGGCGGTCGGCGAGGATGACGTCGAGCGGAGCGAAGAGAAGCAGCCCCGGCGCCACGCTCGGGACGTGGCCCATCAACGCACGCACGAGATTCGAGAGGATGATCTGGTGCTGGAGCGACGGAGCCGGCGTCACGCAGAGCTCGCCATCGTGGATCTCGTAGCGGCGGCCGTCGTTCGGCAGCGCTTCGTAATCCCGATACGTAAACGCGCTCTTCGGGCTCATGCGGATCTACTATTCGACCGCGATCCGAGTGGGTCAATGCCGCGAGTTCGATACCGTGGTTCTCATGCCTGAGCTCGTTCTGCCCAACGGTGTTCGCTTTCATTGGCGCGAGGCCGGGGATCCGGCCAAGCCGCCGGTCGTCTGGATCCATGGCGGATCGATCGAGGATTCGTCGTCGATGGTCGCCGACCTCGAGCCCTTCGCGGCACGCATCCGTGCCCTGTTCCCCGACACCCGCGGCCACGGTCTGTCCGAGCGATTCGAGCGAGTGGACGACTACAGCTACGCGAAGAAGGCGGAGGACGTGCTGCTCTGGCTCGATGCGCTCGGCATCGAGCGCGCAGTCTTCGGCGGCGCCTCGATGGGTGCGGCGCTCTCGTTATGGCTCGCGGTGCACGCGCCCGCGCGCGTGTCCGCCGTCGTCTCGATCAGCGGTCCACCGTATGCGCCGCTGCCGGAGGACGTGGCGTGGTGGAAACGGCACCGGCCGCTCGTCGAGGCCGGGCGCTTCGAGGAGTATTACGACGCCAACGTGCGGCTGCGGGTCGGGGAAGAGGCTCTCGCGCGACTCAAGGCGCGCCCCGACCGTTACGTCGAGGTGCTCGGCACGCTGCGCTTGCACTCCGTGGCGTCGCTCCTGGCGCTGCTGGACGAGACGTATTCGCGCTCCCAGTGGCTCGCCGACTGCGCACGCATCCGGTGTCCGGTGCTGGCGATCGCCGGCTCCGAAGATCACTTCCCGACGGTGGCGATGTCGCGGCGGGTTGCGGAGACGATCCCCGGCGCGCGGCTGCACGTCGTCGCGGGCGGCGGCCACTTTCCCAATCGGTCCCACCGAGCCGAGGTGCAGCGGGTCGTCGGCGCGTTTCTCGCCGCAATCGGTGTATAAGTGGGGGCCATGCGCATCATCGACTTGTCATTCCCGATTCGCCCGCACTTCCGCTGGAAGGTCGACCCCAAGCTCAGCCGCTCCCACGCGGCGGGCGACGTCTTCCAGTCGACCGTGCTGACCATCGCCTGCCACGCGTACACGCACGTCGACGCGCCGATCCACTTCCTGCCGGGCGATCGCGACATCGCATCGATGCCGGTGGACCAGTGGATCGGCGACGCTGCGGTCGTGGATCTCAGCCACCTCGGCGACAACGGCGAGGTGACGGCCGCGGAGCTCGAGGCGCACGCCGGCCACGTGCGCCGCGGCGACATCGCGCTGCTGCGCACCGACTGGCCCAAGAAGGTGAGCGTGGAGAGCGAGAAATTCTGGCGCGACGCGCCGTACACGGGCCGCTCGGCGTGCGATTGGCTCGTGCGCCGCGGCGTGAAGGCGGTCGGCTACGACTACCCGCCGGACTACACCGTGCGCACGTCGATCTTCGAGCCGGGCGTGAAGCTGGCGCCGGAGCAGTGCACGACGCACCACGTGTTCTTCCCGGCCGGCGTCACGGTGATCGAGTACCTGACGAACCTGGATCAGATCGGCGTCCCGCGCTGCCGCTTCGTGGCGCTGCCGCTGCGTATCGAAGGCGCGGACGGCTCTCCGGTGCGGGCGATCGCGCTCGTAGACTGAGCGGCCTCGGAGGAGACTGCGCGCCGCCGAACGGGCACTGTCCCAATTCCGGGGTATTATCTGCTGCCCATGTCCCGATCCTGGTTGGCCCTGCTTGCCGTCGTAGTGGCCGCCGCTGGCTGCTCCGGCCAGCCGGCCGCGTCCGCTTCCGCCTCCGCCTCGACCCCCGCTCCGCCTGCGCCGGCGCCGCGCGCCGTGAAGGTATTCCCGGCCGTCGAAGAGCGTGTGCCGCGCACGGTGGCGTCCACCGGGGCGCTGGCCGCCGACGACACGGTGGTTCTCGGCGTGAAGGTGCCGGGTCGGATCGTCGAGCAAGCGGTGGATCTCGGCACGCGCGTCCGCAAGGGGCAGGTCATCGCACGCATCGACCAGACCGACTACCGGCTGCGCGTCGAGCAGGCGGAGGCGGCACTGCAACAAGCGCGCGCACGGCTCGGTCTGTCGCTCACGGGCAGTGAAGAGCAGGTCGATCCCGAAAAGACGTCGATCGTCCGGCAGGCCCGCGCGGTGCTGGACGAGGCGCGGCTGGCGCGCGAGCGCTCGGCCAAGCTGCTGGAGCAGAACCTCATCGCGCGCGCCCAGGACGACACCGCGCAGGCCAATCTGGGCGTCGCGGAGGGCCGGTATCACGACGCGCTCGAAGAGGTGCGCAATCGGCAGGCGACCCTCACGCAGCGCCGCTCGGAGCTCGAGCTCGCGCGGCAGCAGCTGGCGGACACCGTCCTCGTCTCGCCGTTCGACGGCGCGGTGAGCGCGCGGCAGGCCGCGGTGGGTGAGTATCTCGCGGCGGGCGCGCCTGTGGCCACGCTCGTGCGCACGCATCCGCTGCGGCTACGCCTGCCCGTCCCCGAGCGTGAAGCGGCCGGCGTGCGCGTCGGTCAACCGGTGCGTCTGACGGTCGAGGGCGATGTCACCGTGTATCAAGGGCGCGTCGTGCGGCTGAGCCCCATCGTGCAGGAGCAGAACCGCACGCTGCTGATCGAGGCCGAGGTGCCGAATGTCAGCGCGGTCCTCAAGCCGGGCGCCTTCGCGCGCGCGGAGATCGTGACCGACGCCTCGCAGCCCATCATTCGCGTCCCCGCGGCATCGCTGGTGACGTTCGCCGGTGTCGAGAAGGTCCTGGTCGTCCGCGAGGGAAAGATTGTCGAGGTGCGCGTCCAGACCGGCCGCCGCGCCAACGACCGGATCGAGATCGTGGCCGGTCTCAAGCCCGGTGAGCAGGTGGTGCTGCAGCCCAGCAACCTGGCTCCCGGGCAGGCCGTCACCGCCGAGCGGTAGCGCGTGCAGAAGCTCGCCGAAGTCTGCATCAAGCGTCCCGTCTTCGCGACGATGATCGTGATGGCGCTGGTCGTCGTCGGCGCCGCCTCGTATTTCCGGCTCGGCGTCGACCGCTTCCCCGCCGTGGACCTGCCGACCGTCACCGTGCGGGTGGAGCTGCCCGGCGCCTCCACGGAGGAGATCGAGACCCAGCTCACGCAGAAGCTCGAGGAGCAGATCAACACGATCCAGGGCATCCAGGAGCTGCGGTCGATCTCCACGCCGGGCAACGCGCTGATCATCGTGACGTTCGTGCTGAGCCGCAACATCGACGTGGCCGCGCAAGACGTCCGCGACAAGGTCTCCATCGCGCAGCGCAACCTGCCGCGCGACGTCAAGGCGCCGATCATCTCGAAGTTCGACAACGACCAGGCGCCGGTGCTCACGATCGCGCTCGCCAGCGACCGGCCGCTGCGCGAGCTGACGGAGATCGCCGACAAGATCGCGCGGCCGCCGCTCGAGCGCTCGCCCGGCGTGGGCGAGGTCAAGATCATCGGCGGCCAACAGCGCGCCATCAACATCTGGGTGGACGCCGACCGCCTTGCCGCCTACCAGCTGCCGATCACGAGCGTGCGCGACGCGCTCGTGCGTCAGAATGCCGACTTGCCGGGCGGCAACGTCACGTCGGGCCTCAACGAGGCGTCGCTCCGCACGATGGGGCGCATGGCGGATCCTCGCGCGTTCAACGAGCTGGTCGTTGCCAACCTCGCCGGCTCGGCGGTGCGGATCCGCGATCTGGGGTACGCCGAAGACGGCACCAAAGAGCAGCGCTCGGCGGCACGGCTCAACGGCGTGCCGACGGTGATTCTCGAAGTTCGGCGGCAGTCCGGCGAGAACACCGTGGCTGTGATCGAGGGCGTGAAGAAGAGCCTGGCGCGGCTGGCGGGCCAGGTGCCACCCGACGTCAAGCTGGAGATCATCCGCGACCAGTCGAAGTACATCTACGCCGCACTGCACGAGATCAACCTGCACCTCGTGCTCGGCTCCATCCTCGCCTCGCTCGTCGTGCTGGCGTTCATGCGCTCCTGGCGCTCCACGTTCATCGCCGCCGTGGCGATTCCGACGTCGGTGGTCTCCGCGTTCGGGATGATGTGGATGCTGAACTTCACGCTCAACAGCGTGACGATGCTCGCGCTGGTGCTGATGGTCGGCATCGTCATCGACGACGCCATCGTCGTGCTCGAGAACGTCTTCCGCTTCGTGGAAGAAAAGAAGATGCGGCCCTTCGAGGCGGCGCGCGAGGCCACCGCCGACATCGGCCTGGCTGTCATGGCGACCACGCTGTCGCTCGTCGTCATCTTCGTGCCCGTCTCGTTCATGTCGTCGATCTCCGGCCGCTTCCTCTACCAGTTCGGCCTCACCGCCGCCGTCTCGGTCATGGTGAGCCTGCTGGTCTCGTTCACGCTGACGCCGATGATGTGTGCCCGGATGCTTCGCGCGGAGGACGCCGGCGCCCACGGTGACGGCCACGAGGCGGCGTCTCGGCGTGGGTTCTATCGCTACATCGACACCGCCTACAGTGGGTGCCTGGCCTGGTCCATGCGCCACCGCTGGCTCATCGTCGCGATCAGCGTGGTGGTGCTCGCCTCCACGGTGCCGATCTACCGCTCCCTGAAGCAGGAGTACATTCCGAGCGACGTTGACGAATCCGAGTTCGAGGTCCTCGTCTTCGCCCCCGAGGGCATGAGCCTGGCGGCGATGGACGAGGCGATGCAGGCGCTCGCCGCCGAGGCGCGGCAGGTCCGCGGGGTGGCGCTGACGCTCGCGTCGGGCGGCGGCGGCTTCCTCAACCGCGTGAACCAGGGGAACATCTACATCCGCACCGTGCCGCATACCGAGCGCACCGTCACGCTGCATCGGCTGTGGGACGGCATCAAGCGCGGCGACCCGCTGGCGGCGTTCCGCGACAACTACTCGCAGCGCGACATCATGCAAGCGCTGCGGCAGGGGTATCGTAAGTTCTACGCCGCCGGCTTCCGGCCGCAGGTCAGAAACATCGCCGGCTTCAACATCGGCGGCGGGACGTTCGATATCGATCTGGCGCTCCGCGGACCCGAGCTCGAGAAGCTCGCCGAGTACGGTGACATCCTCAAGGGCAAGGCGCGTCAGCTCACCGGCGTTGTGGACGTCGACACGACGCTGCAGCTCGACAAGCCCGAGCTCCGTGTGGTGATCGATCGCGCGCGCGCGGCGGACCTGCGCGTGGACACCGAGCAGATCGCCACCGCGCTGCGGCTGATGGTGGGCGGCGACGACCAGGTCTCGCGCTTCCACGACAACGAGGTGAACGAAGACTACGACGTGACGATCCGCCTCATCGACGCGCACCGCAGCGATCTGGGCGTGATCTCGCGGCTGTACGTCTCGCGCGACTCGCTCAGCAACAACACGGCGACGGGGGCGGCGCCCCAGGTCGGTCTCGCGCCCGGCGGCGGCCTCGTGCGCCTCGACAACCTCGTGCAGATCGTGCGGGCGCCGACGGCGTCGCGCGTCGACCGAACCGACCGGCAGCGCGAGGTGCGCCTCCGTGCGGGCGTGGGGTTCGGATACGGTCAGGCCGACCGCATCGACGCCCTCAAGCGCCTGGTGGCGGACATGGGCCTCCCGCTGGGCTACACGACCGTCGTAACGGGCAAGGCGAAGGAGATGGAGAAGACCTTCACCGAGTTCCTCTGGGTCTTCGTCCTCTCGTTTGCGTTCATGTACATGATCCTGGCGTCGCAGTTCGAGAGCCTCATCCACCCGCTCACGATCTTGCTGTCCCTGCCGCTGTCGGTGCCGTTCGCAATGCTGTCGCTCTGGTACACGGGGAACACGCTGAACCTCTACTCCGCGCTCGGCATCCTCGTGCTGTTCGGCGTCGTGAAGAAGAACGCCATTCTGCAGATCGACCACATGAACAGCCTGCGCGCGCGCGGTATGGAGCGGGCGGCGGCGATCATGCAGGGCAATCGCGACCGGCTCCGGCCGATCCTCATGACGACGCTGGCGCTGGTGGCCGGCATGCTGCCGCTGTGGGTGGGCACCGGCCCGGGTGCCGAGGAGCGCCGCGCGATCGCCGTCGTGGTCATCGGCGGTCAGACGCTCGCCCTGCTGCTGACCCTGCTGGTCACACCCGTCGCGTACTCGCTGTTCGAGGACGCGGCCGCCGCGCTGAAGCTGGCTCGGCCGTCGCTTGCGCCGTGGCGCAGGCTGCAGCGCCAGCGGGAGCGTCGCGTATGGCGGCTGCGCCTGCGCCGGCGCGCGCGCGCCGCGTCGCCGCCCATTTCGGGCGGGACGGATTCGAACGGATCGGCGTAGGGCGGCGAACGCCGCCTCGCGGCCGCTTCCGCGGGACGCGCGCGGGTCGTGACGCGATGCTCCGCCGCGATTTGCTCGAGCCCACAGGCCGGGGTAGCATCCCGGCCACTCCGAGCGGGAACGGATCGGCCGATGCAAGGGTTGTCTAGTTCGCCGCCTACTGTGCGAGCCGCACGTTGTGACCAACAAGGAGGAGCTATGAGACGGATGGCTGCGATCGCGTTGCTGATCTCCCTGGCATTCCTCACTGCTGTGCCCGCCGGCGCGCAGACGCCGGCGGCGCCGGCGGCGCCGCCGGCGCCGCCGCCGGCGTACGGCACGCCGATCAGCCTCGAGCAGGCCAAGAAAGTCATGGCCGGCGCCGAAGCGGAGGCCAAGAAGAACAACTGGCCGGTGGTCATCGCGATCCTCGATTCCGGCGGGCAGCTCGTCATGCTCCAGCGCCTGGACAACGCCCAGTGGGGCAGCGTAGAGATCGCCAAGGAAAAAGCCCGCTCATCGGTGGCGCTGCGCAGGCCCACCAAGGCGCTGCAAGATCTCATCGCCCAGGGCGGCGCCAACCTCCGCCTGCTGAACATCGGCTACAGCGTGCTCGAGGGCGGGATCCCCATCGTCGTCGACGGCAAGATCGTCGGCTCCGTCGGCGTCTCGGGCGTTACGTCGCAGCAGGACGCGCAGATCGCGCAGGCGGGCATCGACGCGCTGAAGTAGCGATCTCGCGGTCGTGAGACGACGGGACGCGCCGGACTCGAGCCGGCGCGTCCCGCTCGGTCAGCGCGCTACTTGGCCTTGGCGGCCCAGTCCGCGTGGTACTCGATCCCGAGCGACTTCATCTCGGCCAGCTTCTCGCCCCACTGCGCCTTCTGCTTGTCGCGTCCGCGCCGCTCCGTAATCTTTTCCCACTCGGCGGCGGCGGTGTCGAGCGCGTCCTTCGGCGACTTGCGCTTCGCGAGCGCCTCGGTGATCTCGAACGACAGCTTGCGCTGATACTCGTCGGCGGCCGGGATTACCGGATCGGGGACGAGGAACGGGAAGGTCGCCTCGATGGCGTCCAGGTACTTGTCCGCGTCCGGGAATGCCTTGCGGAACACCGGCGATTTGAGATGTGACAGCCGCCACGGATCCATGATCGTCTTGGGATCCATGACGATCTTGAGGCTCTGGTCGGGGAGCGAGATGAACTCGAGCACCTTCATCGTTGCTTCTTTCTTCTTGGAGTAGATCGACACGGCCATGCCGCGCCCAGGCGTGATGGCGGGGCGGTTGACGATCTTGCCGTCGATCTCGGCGCCGGGCACGAGCCCAAAGCCGGCCTTGCCGACGATGACCGACTCGTCGCGGTTGCCGACGCGCTTGCCCGTCGACGTCCACGAATAGAGCATCGGCACCTCGCCCTTCACGAGCAGTGTTTTGGGCTCCTCCGACTCGAAGAGCATCACGCCCGGCGGATAGTACGGCATCGTGCGCACCATCTCCTCGAGCGCGCGCACGCCGGCCGCGGTGTTGACCAGCGGCTTCATGTCCTTGTCGAAGTACTGCCCACCGTACGAGAAGAACCGCGAGCGCCACCAGTGATACGAGTAACCGCTGCCCGAGGGCTTGTACGACGCGCCGGCGCCGAAGAGCTTCTTGTCCGTGCCGTCCCAGCCCCAGCCGCTGAAGAACTCGGCGGCGGTGTCCCACTGCTTCCACGTCTTGGGCGGCTTGAGGTCGTAGCCGTACTTCGCCTTGAACTTCTTCTGGTTGTCCGGCCGCTCGAAGGCCGGGCGGTTCCAGTACATGATGTGGATGTCGCCGTCATACGGCATGCTGACCAGCTTGCCCTGGTAGCGCAGCATGACTTTGGCGAACACCGGCACGATGTCGTCCATCTGAAAGTCGAGCTTCAGCTTCTGGATCCACGGCTCCAGTGGCTCGAAATGCCGTCCGTAGTCGGGCATGTTCGACGGCCCGAACATGATGAGATCCCACGGGCTGCCGCCGCCGTTGAACTCGAGCAGCGTCTTCGACACGAACGCGTCGAGCGGAATGACCTCCGTCTCGAGCTTCACGCCGAGCTTGTCGTAGAGATCCTGCTCGACGAGCGACAAGGAATACTTCACGTACTCTGCGTTGACGACGGCGCGGATGGTGGTGCCCTCGTAGGGCCGGGCGCCGTGGGCGGGCGGCCGCGCGAGCAGCACGGCCGCCGCGACGGCGACGGCCGCGAAAGCAACGGCGACGACGCGTGACCTCATGGAAGTCTCCTTGGGTTCAACCCTTGGTCCCGCCGAGCGCGAGACCCTTCACGAGATACCGCTGCAGCATGAACGCGACCGCGAACGCCGGCAGCACGCCGAGCACCACCGACGCCGAGGCCTCGCCGTAGAACATGTCGGTGCCACCGCTGGTAAACGACGTCACCAGCACCATCATCGTTTTCGTCTCGATCCCGGTCAGGACCACCGCGAACAGGAACTCGTTCCAGGTGGCGATGAACGCGAAGAGCGCGACCACCGCCATCCCCGGCGCGATGATGGGCACGACCACGCGAACGAGCGACCCCAGCCGCGAGCAGCCGTCGATCATCGCGGCCTCCTCGATCTCGATCGGGAAGTCGCGGAGGAATCCGACCAGCAGCCACACGGCGAAGGGGATGTAGACGACGGTGTAGAGCATCACGAGGCCGAGGTAGGAGTTGGTCAGCCCCAGGAGCTTGTACATGATGTAGACGGGAATGATCAGCGCGATCGCCGGCAGCATTCTCAAGACCAGCAGCAGCGTACTCAAGAGCCCGCCGCCGAAGCGCCAGCGCGCGATCGAATAGGCGGTGGGCAGGCTGACCACCAGCGCCGCCAGCATGCTCAGCGACGAGATCACCATGCTGTTGGTGAAGTAGCGGGCGCCGCTGGAGCGGGTGAACAGGCCGACGTAGTGCTTGAGCGACGCGTCGAGCGGAATCCACACCGGCGGGTAGGCGAAGAAGTCCTCGTTGCCCTTGAGGGACGTCGTGACGATCCAGAAAAACGGCGCCAGGAAGAAGACCAGTGCGGCCGCGACGCCGACCCACGTCAGGACGGCGCCCACGCGCCGTCGCAGACGCGAGCGCTTGAGGCGCGCGGCCGCGACGCGCGGGCGCTCCAGCGCGATGGCCATCAGGCCGCCCTCGCCTCGCGCGCGCGCTGGATCCACATGAACAGCAGCGTGAGCACGAGCACGCCGCCCACGATGACGTAGGACAGCGCGGCCGCGTAGCTCATACGGAAGTCCTTGAAGCCGACCAGGTAGGTCGTGAACGCCACCGTCTCGGTGCTGGAGCCCGGTCCGCCGAACGTCAGCACGAAGATCAGGCCGAAGAGCTTGGTGAGGTCGATGAGCCGGATCATCACGCCGACGGCCATCGTGAACTTCAGCAACGGGAGCGTGATCGACCAGAAGCTTTGCCAGGGCGAGGCCCCGTCGACGCGGGCGCTTTCGTAGAGCTCCTGCGGGATCGACTGCAGCCCCGCCAGGAGGACGAGCATCATGAACGGCGTGTTGTGCCACACCTCCACCAGGACCACCGACGCGATGGACAGGGCCGGGGTGGCGAACCAGTCGAAGTACACGTCGAGGATGCCGAGCTGGCGCCCCAGGTTGTTGATCGCGCCGTACTTGACACCGAACATCATGCGCCACGCCATGGCCGCCATGACCGGCGACACCATGGCGGGAATGGCCAGCAGCGCGGTCACGATCGGCCGCCCGCGCGTCATGCGCCCGAGCAAGAGTGCCAAGCCCAGCCCGAGGAGCAGCTCGCACACGAGCGAGGGCGCGATGATCACCGCCGTGTTCCAGATCGAGCCGAGGAAGCGGCCGTCCTTGAACAGAGCCTCCACGTAGTTCTTGGCGCCGACGAAATCGCGCTCGGGGCCGACGGCGAGGTCGAAGTTCTGCAGCGAGAGGTAGAACGAGTACGCAAGCGGGAAGAGGATCACGAGCGCGATGAGGAACAGCGAAGGAGAGGCGAACGCAAACGGCTCCCACTGCTTGCGCTTCAGCGGGAAGGCGGAGACCCGCATGCGTCCCTCCTGATGCTACTTCACGGCGCCCGCGGTGAGTCCTGAGACGTAGTAGTCGAGAAAGAAGACGTACAGGACGACGATCGGCACCGAGCCCAGGATCGCGCCGGCCATGAGCTCGCCCCAGAAATAGATGTCGCCACGGATCAGCTCGCTGGTGACGCCCACGCTCGCCGTGATCTGCTCCGACGACGAGGTGAACGTCAGCGCGTAGATGAACTCATTCCACGACAGAGTGAACGCGAAGAGCACCGCGCACACGAGTCCGGGGATGGCGATGGGCAGCACGATGCGCCACAGCGCCTGGATCCGCGTTGCTCCATCCACCATCGCGCACTCCTCGACCTCCTTCGGCACGGTCCGGAAGTAACCCATCAACAGCCAGGTGGTGAAGGGGACGAGGAAGGTGGGGTACGTCACGACGAGCGCCCATTTCGAGTCGGCGAGGCCGATCCAGTTGATCACCTGCGCCAACGGCAGGAACAGCAGTGACGTCGGCACCAGATAGGTCACGAAGATTCCGGTCCCGAAGCTGTTCACGCCGCGGAACTTCAGCCGCGACAGCGCATAGGCGGCGACGGTCCCGATGATGACGGACCCTGTGGTGGCCAGAACAGTGACGAGCAGGCTGTTCTTCGTCCAGGTGAGGAACTCGGTCTCCCGCAAGAGCTTCGTGTAGTGATCGAGCGTCGGGCCCTGCTTGATGACGAGAGGCACCGCGTGCCGGTCGTACAGCTCGCGGTCCTGTTTCAGCGACGTCAGCAGCATATGGTAGAAGGGAAACAGCGCGAAGATCAGGAACGGCACCAGCAGCACGTGCATCAGCATCTTCGCCCGGAACGCCCGTCCCGGCATCAATAGACCTGCTTTCGCACGAAGCGCAGCTGCGCCCACACCACGAACATCAGCAGCGGGAAGAGATACAGCGAGATGGCGGCGCCCTCACCGATGCGCCCGCTCTCGAGCCCGATCATCCGCGAATAGGTGGCGAACAGGTGCGTGGAATTGATCGGCCCGCCATGGGTGAGGATGTAGACGATGTTGAAGTCGCTGAACGTGAAGATCGTCGAGAACAGCACGACGATGGCGAGCACAGGCTTGAGCATGGGCAGCGTCACGTACCAGAAGCGCGAACCCGGCCCCGCGCCATCGGCCTGCGCCGCTTCGTAGAGCTCTTTCGGGATCGCCACCAGGCCGGCCAGGATGGTGATGGCGAAGAACGGCAGGCCGCGCCACACGTTGACGGTGATCACCGCCGCCATCGCGTAATACTTCTGGCCGAGCCAGTTGGGGCCCGGTGGGTCCATGACGCCCATGGCGATGCCCGTCCAGTTCACCACGCTGTAGAGGGAGTTGAACATCCACCACCAGCCCAGCGTCGAGAGCGCGGTCGGGATGACCCAGGGCAGCAGCACAGCGCCCCGAATGAGACGCTTGAACCAGAGCTGCTGGTTGAGCAGCAATGCCAGCGAGATCCCGAGGACCAGCTTGAAGGCGATCGAGATGCCTGTGAACACGAAGGCGTTCTGGAAGGTCTGCCGAAACGCGTCGGCGTCCCAGAGCCGGATGAAATTCGTAAGGCCGATGAAGTGACTCGGCCGCCCGATGAACGAGTTCGAGACGGAGAAGTAGAGCGCCACGCAGAACGGGTACGCCACCAACAACAGAATCAGGATCAGGGCGGGCGTGATGAAGAGCGGGCCGAGGACCCACTCGCGGTCGAGCACCTCGCGCACGCGCGCGCGCCAGGGCAGGCGCGCGCGCGCGGCGGTGGTGGGAAGGGTGCCGATGGCCATGGCGGAACTAGCCCGCCATGATCTTCTTCATCTCGGTCTCCGCCCACCCGATCGCGTCCTTCGTCGGCGTGCCCGTCACGGCCTTCGCGATCATGTTGGGCAGGATGTAGGCGTTGGTGATGAGCTGCACCTTGTCCGACGGCGGCGCCGGCCAGCCATACGTGTGATACTCCACGCCCTCGCCCTTCAGCGCCGCGTACTTGGGATCGGTCTTGAGCACCGGGTGATCCTGCAGCTTCGCGTAGACAGGCAGATTGAAGGCGTCACCGGACATGATGTACTCGTCGTACCGCTCCTTGTTGCCGAGCAGGTACTTGATCCACTCCTTGGACGCCTCGATGTTCTTGCTGAACTTCCAGATGCCGATGTGCCGCGGCGTGTCCGTCTCGAAGCGGCCCGCCGGCCCGCCGAGGCTGCGATGGTGGTTGATGCCGTCGGCGGTGACGAGCTTGCGCTGCTTGGCGATGATGTACGCGCTCACGGGATTGTGGATCCAGCCCGCTTTGCCCTGCTGGATCGACTCGTTGTTGCTCGCGTCCGACCACGACAGCACCTCGGGCTCCATGCAGTCGCGGAACATCTTCTTGTACCACTCGATCGTCTTCTCGGTGCCCGGTGAGTTGATCTTGACCGTCTTGCCGTCCTTGTCGACTTCCATACCGCCGAACGACCACAGCACCGGCCCCGCGGTGGAGATCGAGTCGTAGTTCTGGCTGATCGGGATGCCGACCGGGTTGCCGATCTTCTTGAGCTCCTTGCCGACGGTGTAGAGGTCCTCCCAGGTCTCGGGCACCTTCAGGCTGTGCTTCTTGAAGAGGTCCTCGCGGTACGTCGCGACGAACATGCCGTGGTACTGCGGCACCGCGCGCCACACACCGTTGACGTGCGCGCCCTCGTACGAGGACGAGATCGCCTTGCCGTACTGCTTCTCGAGGCCCGCGACGACGTCGGAAACGTCGGCGAGCTGAGGCTCGTACAGCCAGGGAAAGTGCATGCGCATCTCGACGAGGTCGTGCCCGGCCTGCGTCTGGACCTCCGAGGCGTACTTCGCCTGCTGCGGGCCCATGTGCGAAATGTGGTCGATCTTGAGCTTGATGCCGGTGTCCTTGGTGAAGCGCTGGCCGATCTCGGCGAGCTTCTTGTCCGAGTTCGGGGCGAAGTTGTTCCAGCAGAGGTAGCTGATTTCACGCGTCTGGCCGACGGCGGGCGCCGTGCGCGTCGCGAGAATGCCCGCCACCCCTGTGGTGCCGCCGATCACGAATTGCCGTCGCGAGAGCCGAGTCATGGAGCCTCCTCTCGGCCGCAGAGGCCGGGAGATTTTTTTCGAGTCGAGTGACGGCGAGGATAGGACCGGTGGACTGACCTGTCAAGGAACGGAGCGCTACGGACGGCGCGCGGTGGCCACCAGCGCGGACAGCGGCGCTCGCAACGGCCGGTCGCCGAGCTCCTGGGCGAGCCGCGTGGCGAGCGCGGCCTTGAGCTCGGCGAGCGCCTCCGGGCGCCGCTGCATGATCTCGCCGTACACCGGGTTGCCTTCCACGAGCCCGGTGGCGGCATCGGCGGCGCTCGGGCTCCCGCCCTGCTTGACGACGCGCTCGCAGCGCACGTCGGCGAACCCCGCGTCGCGCAGCAGCGTTTCGATGGCCGCGGGGTCATGGTAGCTCCACGGGATCGTGTAGAACCGAGGCGGATCGGTCGGGAAGAATTTGAGGATGGTCTCGTGCGTGAGGCGCGCGACGGGATTGCGCTCGAGCGCGTCCCAGACATTCAGCAGATATGTGCCGCCGGACCTCAGCACACGGAATGCCTCACGTGCGCCGGCCGCCTTGTCAGAGAAGAACACGAGGCCGAACTGGCAGACGACAGCGTCGAATGAGCTGGTCTCGAACGGCAGGCTCACGCCGTCGACCGTCCGGTACTGCGCGTCGCCGCGCCCGGGCAGGCGCGTGCGCGCGTGCGCGAACATCGCCTCGTTGAGATCCGTCGCGACGACGGTGCCGCGCCCACCGAGCCGCTCGACGATTCGCCGCGTGACGATACCGGTGCCGCACGCGACTTCGAGAACGTCCATGTCCTCTCGGGCGGGCAGGCGCGCGACCAGGTCGTCGGCGTAGGGGTTGAAGAACAGCGACGCGAGATAGCGCTCGTACTGCTCCGGAATCCTGCCGACGAAGGCGGCGGTGGCGTCGGCCATCGCCTCAGTCTTTCGGCGTCCAGCTCTTGAAGCGCTCGCGCAGCACCTTCTTGTCGAACTTGCCCACGCTCGTCTTCGGTACCGTCTCGATCAGCACCACGTCGTCGGGCAGCTGGAACCTGGCGAGCTTCGGCCGCAAGTAATCCATGATCTCGCGCGGCTCGAGCGTGACGCCCGGCTTGGGCACGACGCACGCGAGCGGCCGCTCCACCCACTTCGGGTGCGGCACCGCGATGACGGCCGCCTCGAGGACCTTGGGGTGGCCCATGATCATCGTCTCGACGTCGATGGAGGAGATCCACTCGCCGCCGGACTTGATGAGGTCCTTCGTGCGGTCGGTGATCTGCACGTAGCCCTCGGGGTCGATCGAGGCCACGTCGCCGGTGCGGAACCAGCCATCCGGCGTGAACCGGTCGGCCGACTCGGGATTGTCGTAGTACGCGCTGATGACCCACGGCCCGCGCACCTGGATCTCGCCCACGCTCTTGCCGTCCCACGGCTGCTCGACGCCGGCGTCGTCGACGATGCGCATGTCGACGCCACCCGCGATATATCCCTGCTTGGCGCGGATCGAATAGCGCTCCTCGTCGGGCAGCGCATCCATATAGGACTTCAGCCGGCAGACGGTGCCGAGCGGCGTCATCTCCGTCATGCCCCAGGCGTGCAGCATCGGCGCGCCGTACTTCTTGTCGAACTTCTCGATGAGCGTGCGGGGGGCCGCGGAGCCGCCGATCGGGATGCAGCGGATCGACGAGATCTCCCAGTGCGGCTCGGCCTCGAGGATCGCGTCGATGGCGATCCACACCGTCGGCACCGCGCCCACGAAGGTCACGCGCTCCTTATGGACGATCTCCACGATGTCGCGCGGCTGCGGATTGGGGCCGCCGAAGATCTGCGTGGCGCCGTTGAGCACGCCCGCGAACGGCACGCACCAGGCGTTGGCATGAAACATCGGCACGATGTGCAGGATGACGTCGCGCTCGTTGATGCCGAGCAGATCGGTCATCGACGACGCCATGCTGTGCAGGAAGATCGCGCGGTGCGTGTAGACGGCGCCCTTGGGGTGGCCGGTCGTGCCCGAGGTGTAGCACATGCCTGCCGCGTCGGTCTCCGCCAGCTTCGGCCACGTCTCCATCGGCCGCGCATCGGCCAGCAGCGCCTCGTAGTCCAGCGTGCCCGGCGGAATCTGCGCGTTTGGCGTGTCCTTCATCACGATGACGTGCTCGACGGTCCGCAGCCGCTTGCGGATCGGCTCCAGCGTGGGCCAGCACGAAGCGTCGACAATCAGCACCTTGTCGCCCGCGTGATTGACGATGTAGCTGATGTCGTCGGCGGAGAGCCGGATGTTGACGGTGTGCAGCACGGCACCCATGCACGGCGCCGCGAAGTAGACTTCGAGATGACGGTGTGAGTTCCAGGCGAACGTGCCGACGCGATCGCCCTTGCCGACACCGAGCGCCTTGAGCGCGCCGGCCAGGCGCTGCGTCCGTTCGGCCCACCGGCCATAGTCCATGCGCTCGAGGCCGACGCCCGGCACGCGCGTGGCCAGCGTCTTTTTCGCAAAGACGCGGCGCGTCCGCTCGAAGAAGTGCGGCAGCGTGAGCGGATAGTTCATGATGAGGTTATCGAGCTGAGCCGTCATCGGCGCCCTCCCGGAGCCACCTCTCCCAGATCGTCCGACGTCGCGCACCGGAAACCGACGAAGTGATGGCCCGCCGCGGCGCCGCGGCGATCGTAGGACCGTCGCTGCGTCACGCTGAGCGCCTCCGGCGGATCGTCGTGGCTCGCGCCGCGGACGACGACGCGGCCGGCGCCGCTATACGGCTCGCGGCCGTCGTCGTGCCGGTAAGGGTACGGCTTGAGCATCGTCGCCGTCCACTCTCTCAGGTTGCCGAGCAGGTCGTGGACGCCGTGGGCGCTCGCGCCGGCGGGCTGGCCGGCGGTCGGCGCCGTCGCGTTGTACGGCCGCCCGAACACGGCGTAGAGCGGCGTGGGGGGCGCGTCGCCCCACGGGTATCGACGCCGATCGTGGCCGCGCGCCGCCTTCTCCCACTCGGCTTCTGTCGGCAGTCGGCGTCCGCGCCAGGCGCAGTAGTCGCGCGCGCCGAACCACGAGACTTCGACCACCGGATGATCGTCGTAGCCGGCGTCGACGGTCCAGCGGTCACCGCGTCGGTGAATGCGCGCGTCGGCATCGTCCCAGTCGAAGCGGCGCTCGCCCGTGGACGCCGACACGCCCTGTGCGTTCAAGAACGCCGCGAACTCCGCGTTGATGACCTTGTGACGCTCGATCCAGAAGTCGCGCACGAACACGCGATGCAGCGGTGCCTCGTCGGGTGAGCCGTCGTCACGGCCCATCCAGAACGGCCCGGCCTGGATCAGCATGATGCCGTCAGCCGCAGCCGGCAAAGCCGCCGCCAGCACCACAACGAGCGTGAATATTCCGGCGCCGAGCGCGTCACGTGCGTGCATGCGGCCATTGTAAGAATGGGCGGCCGACGCCCGAAGAGCCTTTCACAGCCGAATATCGGCATTCCACGTGGCGTCTGATCCGCTGAACGGAGGACACAGCCATGGAGAGGAACTACTGGAAGCTCGCAACGATCGGCATCGCGCTCACGGGTGTCACCGCGTTGAGCACCGGCCTCACCACGGCGTGGATGCTGCGGCCCGCGCCGGAAGCGGAAGCCAACGTCGCATCGCGCTCCCCGTCGCCAGCGCGCCTCGCGCCGGCGGTCGCGCGCCCCGCGGTCACGCCCGCCGTCGCACGTACGGCGACGCCGCCGCGAGTGACCCGCGTGTCGACGGCCGCAGTGCCGGCGGACTGCGACACCGGCGGCGAGCGCGCAGTGCGCATCGCGAAGCCCGGCGTGATCGGTGCGCTGCTCGGCGCCGGCCTCGGCGCGGCGGGCGGCGCGGTGGCCAAGGGCGGCGACGGGGCCGGCAAGGGCGCGCTCATCGGCGGCCTCGCTGGCGCTGCGCTTGGCACGGGCTACGGCGCGTACAAGACGCAGAACGAGTGCGGCACGATCTTCGGCAGCACCAACGGCTTCAGCGCCGCGCCGGCTGCGCAGGCCGATCGCGTTCAGGCGCTGGCACCGGCGGCCAACGTCGGCGGCGACCGCATCCAGGTGTACGGCATCCAGCGTTAATCCCACCGCGGTGGGCGCTCACTCGAGCGCCCACCGCGGTATCGCTCCACCAGCTTCTGCGAACAATCTGGTCCTGAGCCTTCCGCCGAGCGTCGGCGCGTCCGCGCGCTGTGATATCGTGAGCCCGCGATGAAGTCGCGCTGGAACGACGCCGAGGCCGCGACGCTCGACGGCCTCGATCTCCTCGTGTACGTCTCGCGGCTCGTCGGCGCCGAAACCTCGCTGGTCGTCTGGGGCGGCGGCAACACCTCCATCAAGACCGTCGAGCGTGATCACCGCGGCCGCGAGATTCCCGTTCTGCGCGTCAAGGGCAGCGGCTCCGATCTGAAATCCGTCCAGCGGCGCGACTTCCCCGGTGTCCGCATGGATGACATCCGCGCGCTGCTCGAGCGTCAGGATATGGGCGACCAGGAGATGGTCGGCTATCTCGCGCACGCGCTGCAAGATCCGGGCGGTGTACGCCCGTCCATCGAGACGCTGCTGCACGGCTTCGTCGATGCCCACGCCGTCGTGCACACGCACGCCGATGCGATCGTGTCGCTGACCAACAACGACCGGCCGCGCGAGGTGCTGGAGTCGGTGTACGGCAAGGACGTCATCCCCCTCGAGTACCGCCGGCCTGGCTTCAAGATCTCGCGCGAGGTCGCGGACGCCATCGCCGAGCACCCCGAGGCGCGCGCACTGGTGCTCGAGCGCCACGGCACGATCACGTGGGGCGCGACCGTGCGCGACGCCTATGAGGCGACCATCGAGCTGATCACGCGCGCGGAAGAGGCGATCGCCGAGCGCCGGAAGGGCCGGCGCGTCTTCGGTGCGCCGCGCGTGCCCGTGCTCGATACCGCCGCGCGCCGGGCGGCCGCGCTTGCCGTGGCGCCGCGACTGCGCGGCCGGCTGAGCCGCGGGCGGCGCGTGGTCGTGACTTTCGACGACGCGGACAAGGTCACCGAGTTCACCTCATCGGCAGACGCGCCGGCCCTGTCGCAAGTGGGACCCGCGACGCCCGACCACACCATCTACACGAAGCGCCTGCCGTGCTTCGTGCCTCTCGAGGCCGTGCCGGGAAGTCCGGAGGCCTTGTGGAGCGCGACCGATCGCGGCATCGCCGACTTCGTCCGCGACTACACGGCGTACTTCGAGGCCCATCGCGAGCCCGGCGCCGACCTGACGGACCCGATGCCGCGCGTGGTGCTGGTGCCGGGGCTCGGAATGTTCACGGCCGGGCGCGACCGGCGTACGGCCGGCATCGTGAACGACATCTATCACCACACGATCGACGTCATCGGCAACGCGTCGGCGTTCGGCCGTTACGTCTCGCTCAGCGCCAAGGACGCGTACGACGTGGAGTACTGGCCGCTGGAGCTCTACAAGCTCACGCTCGCGCCGCCGGAGAAGGAGCTCGCGCGAAGGATCGCGCTCATCACCGGCGGCGGCTCGGGCATCGGCCGCGCCGTTGCCAAGCGGCTCGCCGCGGAGGGCGCTCACGTCGTCGTCGGCGACCTCGACGAGGCGGGTGCGAAGAAGACCGCCGACGAGGTCACGGCTGCGGTCGGCGGCGGCCGCGCGATCGGCATGCGGATGGACGTGACGAGCGAGGCGTCGGTGCGCGCGGCCTTCGAGGCGACCGTCCTGACCTACGGCGGCCTGGACATCCTCGTCTCCAACGCGGGCGTGGCACACTCGGCGCCCGTCGACCGCATGGCGCTGGCCGACTGGGAGCGCTCGTTCGCGGTCAACGCCACCGGCCATTTCCTCGTCGCGCGCGAGGCGATGCGCATCCTCATCCCGCAGGGGCTGGGCGGCGCGCTCGTCTTCGTCGCGACCAAGAACGTGATGTCCCCGGGCAAGGATTTCGCCGCGTATTCGGCGGCGAAGGCCGCCGAGGCGCAGCTGGCCAAGGTGCTGGCGCTCGAGGGGGCGCCGCACGGCATCCGCTCCAACATCGTCAACCCGGATGCCGTATTCCAGGACAGCAAGCTCTGGTCCGATGACGTGCGCCGCGAGCGTGCCGCCGCGCAGGGGATCGCCGTCGAGCAGCTGGAGGACTTTTACCGCAAGCGCAATCTGCTCGGCGCGCGGATCCTGCCGGAAGACGTGGCCGACGCGGTGCTGTTTCTCGCCTCGGATCGCGCGGCGAAGACGACCGGCTGCACCCTGACCGTGGACGGCGGCGTCAAGGACGCGTTCCCGCGGTGAGCGCGGGCGCGCTGCGCTTCGGCGTTCAGCTCTCGCTCAAGCCGCCGCAGGAGCAGTTCGACCTGGTCCGCCGCATCGAAGCGCTCGGCTTCGACAGCGTGTTCACGGGCGATCACGTGTCGTTCCACAACCCCATGTACGAGTCGCTGACGCTGCTGGCGAGCTATGTGCCAATCACAAGCCGGCTTCGGCTCGGCACCGCCGTGTATCTGTTGGCGTTGCGCCAGCCCGCGATCGCCGCCAAGATCACGGCGACGCTGGACGTGCTGTCCGGCGGCCGGCTGATCTTCGGCGTCGGGGTCGGCGGCGAGAATCCAAAGGAGTTCGAGGTCTCCGGCGTCCCGCACGGCGAGCGCGGCGCGCGGGTGAGCGAGGGGATCGACATCGTCCGCACACTCTGGCGCGACACGCCGGCGAGCTTCAAGGGGCGCTTCACGCAATTCTCGGGCGTGTCGCTCGATCCCAAGCCCGTGCAGGAGCCTGGGCCGCCGATCTGGATCGGCGGCCGCTCCGATGCGGCGTTGGCGCGCGCCGGACGTCAGGGCGACGGCTGGGTCTCGTACGTCGTGCAGCCCGACCGCTACGCGCAGAGTCTCGACAAGATCCGCGCGGCGGCCGCCGGAGCCGGCCGAAAGCTCGAAAACTTCGTCGCCGCGCACCTCGCCTTCGTCACGCTCGGGCGTGACTGGGAGTCGGCTAAAGCGGTCTGGGCCGAGGCGCTGACCAAGCGCTATGCGCAGGACTTCGAGCCACTCGCGCGCAAGTACGGGATCATCGGCACGCCGGAGCAGTGCGCGGTGCAGCTCGAGCGCTTCCGTGCCGCGGGCTGCAACTACGTCATCCTCAACCCGATCGGTCCGGCCGCGCACGAGCGTGAGCAGATCGAGCGCCTCGCGGCCGAGGTGGTGCCGAAGCTCCGTGGCTGATTTCACCGGCGGCCGGCTGGTCGCGCGTGTGCTGAAGCAAGCCGGCGTCGGGCACGTCTTCACGCTCTGCGGCGGACACATCCTGCCGATCTACGACGGCTGCCTCGACGAGGGCATCGTCGTCGTCGACACCCGCCACGAGCAGGCCGCCGCGCACTGCGCGGACGCCTACGCGCGCCTGACGCGCAACGTCGGCGTCGCCATGGTCGCGCCCGGGCCCGGCGTCACCGACGCGGTCACCGGCGTGGCCAACGCCTACGCCGCGCGCAGCCCGCTACTGCTCATCGGCGGCGCGGCGCCGCTGGGCCTGCGTGGCCTCGGCGCGCTGCAGGAGATGGAGCAGGTCGCGCTGCTGCGTCCGATCACGAAGGGCTCGTTCACGGTTCCGGAAACGCGGCAGATTCCCGAAGTGCTCACGACGGCGATCCGCACGGCGCTGTCCGGCCGCCCCGGTCCCGTGTTCGTCGAGATTCCGGTCGATCTGCTCATGACGACGATCGAGGACCGGCTCGCGCCCATCCCGACCGACTACGCGCACCGCCCGCGCGGCGCCGCGGATGAGCGCGCGCTCGCGGCGCTGGAAACACTGCTGGCGCAAGCGCAGCGCCCGGTCATCGTCGCCGGCGGCGGGATCTGGTGGGACGACGCCGCGCAGGCGCTGGCCGCGTTCGCCACGCGTGCCGGCGTCCCGGTCTTCTTGAACGGCGCGGGCCGTGGCGCGCTGCCGGCCGGACATCCCAACGCGTTCGCGCAGGCGCGCTCGATGGCGCTGGCACAGGCCGACCTCGTGCTCGTGCTCGGCACGCCGCTCGACTTTCGCCTCGGCTACGGTCGGCCGCCGACGTTTGCCGAGGACGCCAACGTCGTGATGATCGACATCGACGCCGCGGAGCTCGGCCGCAACCGCCCGCTGGCGCTCGGCCTCACCGGCGATCTGGGCGTCGTCCTGCGACAGGCGCTCGACGTGGTGCCGCGCGCGATGGCCGCGCGTGTCGCGCCCTGGCGCGACGCCGTGCGCGCAAAGGAGGCACAGAGCCGCGCCAAGCTCGCCGCGTTCTGCGCGTCGGAGGACGTGCCGATCTCGCACTACCGGCTGGCGGCAGAGCTCGCGCGGGTGGTCGGGCCCGAGACGATCGTCGTTGGCGATGGCGGCGACGTGGTCGGCTGCGCGTCGAAGATCATCGCGCTGCACCGGCCGGGGCAGTGGCTCGATCCCGGCCCGCTCGGCTGCCTCGGCGTCGGGCCCTCGTTTGCGCTGACGGCGAAGCTGCTGCATCCCGAGCGGCCGGTTATCCTCCTCGCCGGCGACGGCGCGCTCGGGCTCAACGCCATGGAGCTCGAGACGGCCGTGCGCTTTTCGCTGCCGCTCGTGTGCGTGGTCGGCAACGACGGCGGCTGGGGGCAGATCCGCAATCCGCAGCTGTCGTTCTACGGTGAGGCGCGCGCGGTGGCGACGTCGCTGCCGACGACGCGCTTCGATCTCCTCGCCGAGGCGCTCGGCGCGCGCGGCGCGCTCGTGCGCGAGCCGGGCGAGCTCGCGGGCGTGCTCGACAAGGCGCTCGGCAGCGGCGAAGTGTGGTGCGTCAACGTCGTCCTCGATCCGGCCGCCTACCGGAACACGGGGACGGTGTCGATGGCGATCTGAGCTGAGAGTCAGCATCCTCTGCCCGCACGTGCGCATCGCCGGGGGCGTGCGCGCGATCCTGACCTATGCTGATCGGCTCGCCGCGCGCGGCCACGCCGTCACGCTCATCGTGCCGGCGCGTGGACGGCTGCGCGCGCTGTGGCAGCGCCTGAGCGGCGCGGGGCCAGAATGGGTCGCGGGATTTCGGCCGCGCGTGCGATGGGTGGCGCGCTGGGACGGGCAGGACTTGCCCGACGCCGACGTCACGCTCGCGACTGCGTGGCAGTCCGCGCCGGTCGTCGCCACCGCGCCGGCGCGTTGCGGCGCCAAGTTCTATCTCGTCCAGCACTACGAGAGTCTCTATCACGGCGCGCCGGAAATGGTCGACGCGACGTACCAGCTGCCGCTGCGCAAGATCGTGATCTCGACCTGGCTCGCGGACATCATGCGCGACAAGTTCAAGGCTGAGAGCGACCTGCTCGTCACACCGGTCGACACCACGCTGTTCCATCGTGTGGAGGCGCCGGTGACGACGTCTCGGCCGCGCGTGCTGATGCTGCACCACGACTATCGGTGGAAGGGCGTCGCCGACGGGCTCGAGGCCGTTCGGCGCGCGCGGGCGCGCGTGCCCTCGCTGCGGCTCGTCGGCTTCGGCGTGAAGCCGCCGCGCGAGGCGCTGCCCTACGACGAGTTCCACGCCAACCCGCCGCAGGACACGCTGGCCGCGATCTACAGCAGCTGCGAAATGTACCTGTGTCCCTCCTGGGACGAAGGGCTCGGCATGCCGCCGATGGAAGCGATGGCGTGCGGCGCCGCGCTCGTGACCTACGACAACGGCGGCAGCCGCGACTACGCGCACGACGGCAAGACCGCACTGGTGGCGCGCCGGCGCGACGTCGAGGACCTCGCCACGTGCCTGGCGCGACTAGCAACCGACACCGAGCTGCGCGAGCGCCTGGCTGCGGCCGGACAGAAGTTCGTGACGACGGCGTTCGACTGGGACCGCGCCGTCACGCGCCTCGAAGCCGTGTTCGCCGCCGCGCCGAAACACCGCGAATCCGCGTGCTAAAATCACCAAAAAATGCCGATCTACGAGTACGACTGTCACGGCTGTCGGCGCCGCGTGAGCCTGCTCGTGCGCAGCCTCGCCTCGGCGGAGCCGCCCGCGTGTCCGCGCTGCGGGTCCACGTCGCTGACACGGTTGATGTCGCGGTTCGCCACTGTGAAGTCCGAGGACGCGCGGCTCGAGTCCCTGGCGGACAGCGGTGGGCTCGGCGACCTCGACGAGAACGACCCGGCGAGCGTCGCGCGCTTCATGAAGAAGATGGGCAAAGAGTTCGGCGACGAGCTGGGCGACGACTTCGACTCCGCCGTGGACGAGGCGATGAGCGAGGCGGGCGGTGAGGGGGGCGCGGGCGAGGGGGACGCCGAGGCGTCGGGCGAATCCCTGGACGCCGCCAGCCCGTCTGAGGATCTGTGACGCCTTTCAAGGTCGAGTCCGCCGACCGGGTCGATGCTTCGGAGGCCTCCGCCTGGGATGCGGTCGCGGACGCCGCCGGCCGGCGCTCGCCGTTCCTGTCGTGGACCTGGCAGCACCACTGGGCGGCCGTCTTCGCGGAAGGTCGCCGCCTCGACATTCGGCACGTCCGTGACGCGGACGGCCGGCTGGTCGCGATCCTGCCGCTCTATGAGCATGACGCCGGCGCGCTCGAGCTGATTGGCGGCGCTGAGGTTTCCGACTATCTGGACCTGATCGCCGTGGCCGGCTGCGAAGAAGACGCCTGGGCGTCGCTGCTCGCCGCTCGCGCCGGTGAGCGCGCGCGCTGGATCCTGCATGCCGTGCCGGCGGCGTCGCCGACGGTGCGCGCGCTGCCGGGCCTCGCCGCCACAGTGGGGCTCGCGGCGGACGTGACCCTCGAGGAGCGCTGTCCAGTCCGAGAGTTGCCGCCGACATGGGAGACCTACCTCGCTTCGCTCTCCGGAAAACACCGCCACGAGCTGACCCGCAAGATCCGACGCTTCGAGCGTGAAGTCCCCGACGGACGCGCCGTCGTCGTCCGCGGCCCGGATCCGGTGGCCGCTCGACTGGGCGACTTCCTGGCGCTCCACCGCCGTTCGCGCGTCGGCAAGGCGAAGTTCATGGACGAGCGCATGGAGCGGTTCTTTCGAGCGGCGCTGCCGGCGCTGGCGGCGCGCGACGGTGTGGCGCTGTGGTTTCTCGAGGCGGGCGGTGCGCCGGTCGCCTCGTTCGTCTGCCTGGAGTGGGATCACACGGTCGGGCTTTACAACTCCGGCTTTGCGCCGGAGCGCGCCGCGCTGTCGCCGGGACTCGTGTTGCTCTCGCACGTGATCCGTGACGCCATCGCGCGCGAGCGTCTACGCTTCGACTTCCTGCGCGGCGAGGAGCGCTACAAGCTCGAATTCGAGCCGACGCTCGAGGACGTTCATCGCGTCGTCATAGGACCGGCGGCGTGAGCTCGCTTCGGATCGCAATGCTCAGCGTGCACACGTGCCCGCTCGCCGCGCTCGGCGGCAAGGAGACGGGCGGGATGAACGTCTACGTGCGTGAGCTGGCGCGTGAGCTCGCGCGCATGGGCGCCGCGGTGGACGTCTTCACACGCTCGCAGAATCCCGAGATCCCGCGCGTGGTCCGTCTGGGCGACGGCGCGCGGGTCGTCCACCTGCCGGCGGGGCCGCAGACGCCGCTGCCGCGCGAGCGCGTGCACGCGCACCTCGACGAGTTCGTGGACGGCGTCGAGGCGTTTCGACTTGCGAACGGCACCGACTACGACCTGCTGCACGGCAATTACTGGCTGTCGGGCGTTGTCGGCCTGTCTCTGCGCGCGCGGTGGGGTGTCCCGCTGGTGCAGATGTTCCACACGCTCGCGGCGCTGAAGAACGGCGCGGCCGTCGTCGCCGAGCGCGAGCCCGCGCTGAGACTCACCGAGGAGCGGCGCATCATTGCCGCCGCTGACCGCCTCGTCGCCGCCAACATCATCGAGCGC
>Ga0114129_10000851_pt1 | contig 39513 bp, 32 predicted proteins | sample RhiMetdeltSRZDD1_FD_80071 | JGI IMG/M metagenome (GOLD analysis project Ga0114129, IMG submission 80071) | Populus rhizosphere microbial communities from Tennessee, USA - Rhizosphere MetaG P. deltoides SRZDD1 (version 2) (version 2) | ecosystem: Host-associated > Plants > Roots > Rhizosphere >...
AAGGCCGGTATTTACTGTTGCGCTCGCCGGGAAACCCCGTTGTTTCACACGCAATCGATGAAATGCTCTTCGAGGATGTGCGCATGCGTATCGACGAACTGCTGATGAAGGTGCGTGATGGTCGGCTTGGTCCAGATCCGACGGATAAGCAAGCGTGCGGCAACTGCGAATACCGCAGACTTTGCCGCCTATACGGTGGGTAAGCGCGATGCCTCTCGATAAGAATACCGTCATACTGGCAAGCGCTGGCACGGGCAAGACACGCAAACTCGTAGATGTTTACCTGGAGCTGCTCGAGCAAGGTTTGGATCCGCTGCGGATTGCCGCTGTGACGTTTACCGAAAAGGCGGCGGCGGAAATGCGGGACCGAATTCGGAGCGCTTTGTACGCGAAGCCTGGACAATGGATGCGGACGATCGCCCTACTGCCGGCCGCGCCGATCTCCACGATTCACGGTTTCTGCGGCATGCTGCTTAGGGAGCATGGTTTTGAACTGGGCATCGATCCCTCCTTCACGATTCTCGATGAACAGCGAAGTCTGGACCTTGCCCGCGAGTCCGCAACCGAAACGATTCGCCGAGAGATCCGGTCCGGTAATGAACACGCCGAACAACTCTTCGGCGACTTCGGGTTAGAGGCACTGGTTGAAGCCATCGTTTCGACAGGGTATTGGCTCAATAGCCTAGGAGTCGACACCGATTGGCTCGAGGGGCGAATCGACGATCAACGCCGCGCGGCTTCTTTGATCCAGACAAAGTTGGCCGATCAGATCGAAAAGTACGGGGGCGATTATCACAAGATCGGCGAACTTGCTGATGAAATTGAAGCGCGGAAGGCGAAGCATCCTCTTCGAAAGCGGGACGACCAAGACGCGCTGCTTCCTCAGATCGGACAAATCGCGGGAGTCACGGCTGCCGAGAGGCTCGCGCGTTTAGTGAGCATGTCCGCAGAGCGATTTCGTTCGAAGAAGCACTCGATACAGGCAATGGACTTCGACGATCTGCTGCTGGGAGTACGGAATTTGTTAAAGGATCATGACGAAATCCGTCGTCATTATCAAAATCAGTTTCAGGCTTTGCTGATTGATGAGTTTCAAGACACCGATGATGTTCAGGCGGAGATCATATCGCTCCTTGCGGAAGATTCAGACCATCCCGGGCGGTTCGCCCGGCGCAAGCTCCTGATCGTCGGGGATCCTAAACAATCGATTTACCGATTCCGGCGCGCCCGCGTGACGGTCTTTTTCCGGATGCTCGATCGAATCGTCAAAGAAGGCGGTGCCGTCGTGCATTTGCAGGATAACTACAGGTCGGCTGCGCCAATTGCGCAGTTCTCAAATGCCCTCTGCCAGTCCATGATGGATGGAACGGGCAAGCAGGGCTGCTTTGTCGATTCCGGCGTGGACCTTTCTTATCGCGTCCGTTTTTCCGATGCCGACGTGCTCAAGCCGAAATCCGATGCTCCGTTTGGGGGCATCACTTATGTCGCCGCCGAATCCGGTGCGAAAGCCGCACAAGGCAGGGAAATGGAGGCTGAAGCGCTCGCGCGTCTGCTCAGGCAGTGGAAATCATCCGGCCGTATTCAGTCGTGGAAAGAAGTGGCCGTTCTACTGAGAGCCATGACGAATGTCGAAGTATATCTGGGCGCTTTGGAAGCTCACGGCATTCCGGTCTATGTCGTGCAGGGTACTGCCTTCTATCAAAAATCCGAAGTATCGGACCTGATCGCCTTCTTGGAGTTGGTGCTGCACCCTGAAGACGCCTTGCTCCGGGCGATGGTGTTGACGTCGTCGTTATTTGGTGTGCGTTTTTCGGAATTGCTCGCCGAAAGCAATTCTGAGACTGCGGAACTCACAATGCGTTCTGTCCTGGACCAATGGGTTGAGAGGCGCGATTCCGCCACCGCTGCCGAGATTCTGCAGGACGTGATCCGGAAAACCAACTTTGACGTAGTGATGATGGCGCAGAAGAACGGGCCGCAACGCGTCGCCAATATTGGAAAACTCATCGAGATTACCCGCGATCTGGCAAGGCAGGGAACAACGGCACTTGACGACGTAGTGCAGTATCTCAGCGACCGTGCACACGACACGAGTGTGCGAGAGTCGGAGGCGCAAATCGTCTCACAAATCGATGATGTGGTCCGCGTGCTCACGGTGCATCAGGCGAAGGGCCTCGAGTTCGATATCGTCATTCTTCCGGACCTTGCTGCGCGAAGCGGTCGTACGTCGAGTGATCGCCTGTGTTTCAGCGATACTTGGGGTCTTCTGGTTGGTGCTTCCTACGGCCTGCATCGAAAACCGCTACCCCATTCGCTTATCCTTCAAGAAAGGGCTCGAGACGATGATCAGCAGTACGAAGAAGAGAAACGCTTGTTATACGTGGCAATTACGCGAGCCCGCAAAATGCTTGTGCTGGGCGAAGGTTTCTCGAAGCAGGGTGGTCCGTGGCTGCAGTGGGTAGGCCAGCTTTTTGAGAACCTCCAGGCAGGTGCGATCGAGAAGGCTCGGGATGGCAAGTCTCAACGCATCAAGTTCAAGGGATTCTCCATTAACCTGCTGCCGGCATCGCAATTGAATGTTCCGGAACAGTTGGAGTTCAACACTAACGTGCTCGATATGATTTTAGTTGGTGAACCTGACATTCCAAGGCTGGCAAGCCCTCGGATTACACAGGTCCTGGACATGACGCCCTCCGACTTGTCCACATTGAACGGCTGTTTCCGGCTGTTTCATTGGACAAGGGTTATGGGCCGCCCCGAACCGGGCCTGCAATCCACTGGCGACTCGCCGCAGATGCGGCTGGGGTCGGCTGCGCATAAATTGCTGGAGACGGGAGTCGCTGCCAACTCCGAGGACCTGAAAAAAGCAGGCCTGATAGATCTTGAAGCACTCTTTGAATCGCGCGAGTGGCGAACTCTCGCTTCGGCTGCCCCGGAGCGCGAGCTGCCGTTCATCATGTATCTCGATGCGGGTGGAAGAGAGTGCTGGGTTCGTGGCCGGATGGATGCTGCAGTTGCGGGCGAAGTGCCGCGAGTCATTGATTACAAATACGCGGAGTGGCGGCAAGGCGGGGAAACGAGTTACGAAATGCAGATGACCGCGTACGCGCTCGCCTTAATGAAGGCGTTAGGAACATCCAGTGCTGTCGCGGAGATTTGGTATTTGAAGCCGCCGATGAAGATCGTCCGGCACGAATACAAACGCGAAGAGGCCGAGCAGAGGCTGCGGAGCCTGCTTATGCATTACTTCTTGGCTATCGAAAAGGACGAGTGGCCGGCGACGAGTCGTGAATATTGCGACCGTATTGAGTGTGGATTCCGGAACGAATGTTGGGGATGAATGTGGGCGCAGGAGGCATGTCCGAAAAACTCCGACCTCCGGATGCGCCGATTCTAAGGTAGCGTTACATTTCTTGCTCGTCGTGTTCCGCCCCTCCTCGAAGGGGAAACGCCTATTTATCGCGATTCTACACAATGCCGACGTTGGTCTCATCACTAGTGTTCGCCGTGTTGGTCGTAACCATTCCATATACCTTCATCTTTCGCATCCTGCTGCAGCTACCAAAGCCGATCGCACTGTCGCACCGCCGCTGGCCGAGGGCCATTACAATTGCAGTCGTTGCCGGCATCACCGCCTACGTAACGCTCTTTATCCGCAATGTTTATTACTCACGCGGCCATAGTCCCCTCGGGTTACTTATGGAATTCGTAATCGCGGCGCTTGCCTATGCCTTTGGACTAGTCTTAATCCTTAGGCAGTTTGCAGGACTCTATCCGGAGTTCTTCGTCACAACAGGTCGAACCGGTCTGGGGCTGCGCAAAACCGCTTATCGCAATGTTGTCGATATTCAGGAAGTTGGAAGAGGTTACGGTGAGTCCCAGCTCCGGATCAAAACTAATTACGGGCTGATTGTGGCTCTTACTTTGCCGACTCGGCACGTCGCAAGTCTTTACGAGCGCGTGAAGCCACAATTATGATTGAACGTTGATGGAACACGTCATTCGTCAATATTCGTTGGAGTCAGGGGCCCTCGAAGCTCAGTACATCGAGGAGTACTTCACTGAATTCAGGAATAAGAAAACTTCTGATGAAATCATCGCGCGATTGAAAGATCGCGAGCATCTGATCTTGTTATCGATGGCGGAAGACGACGAAGGCATTCTGATGCCGGTCGCATACAAAATCGGACATGAGTTGAGATCGAATGAACAATCCATCAAGTTGTCCGATTTGATAGCAGAGCTCCGCGACGTTGTCGAATTTCCAAATCGCAAGGTTTTCTACAGCTGGATCGGTGGAACGCGGAAAGAATGGCGCGGACAAGGCCGGTATCGCGCGCTGACGGAGCAGCAGGAAGAGTGGGCACACGCGCATGGCTATAACGAGCTAGTCGTGAAGACAAAGAACAGGTTTTACGGCATGCGTGCCACCCTCGATCACCTGAACTTCGACGTGATCAAGTTTCAGCGCCACTTGAAAGACAACAGCGAGTCGAAGGTTTACCTCAGTAAGAAGCTTGCTGCCGAAGTGCTCAATAAGCACCAGACGTCAAGATCCGTGGTTGACGCTGCGTGAGAGCAAAAGGACTGGCCGGAGTACTGCCTGAGCGTCCAATTTCAGATTTCGGATTTCGAATTTGAGATGCAGGATTCGTCCAATTTCAAATTTTCAGATGTAGCGAATGCGAACTCCTTTACAGGATTCCCCTCGATCAGATGCTCCTGAATAATCCTCTCGAGGACCTCCGGAGTGACCGAGTGATACCAAACCCCTTCGGGGTATACCACTGCAATTGGACCTTGATGGCAAATGCGCAGGCAGTTGGCCTTCGTGCGGTACACGCATTCCTCCGCCTTTGTCAGGCCAAGTTCTTCCAAGCGCTTTTTCAAAAAATTCCACGACTGGAGACCTTCTTCCTTGGGCGCGCAAGTCGGTTTGGTCTGGTCGGCACAGAGGAAAATGTGGCGGCGGATATTTCTGATTTTGAGGTCTTCGGCGACGCTGGCAAGCCGATCGGCCGATTCGCGCGTTAAATCCACGCCACTATCTTAGCCGAAGCCCTAAATTTTCGTGAATCGCAGTTATGGAAGAGGTGGCGGGACGCGCTTCTTTGTAGCCTGCTCAAAGGCATATCCGAGTTCGATGAGACGTGGTTCGCTGCAGGCCATGCCAGTGAAGCTGACACCGAACGGCGCGGGTTTGGGGTTGAAGTCCTCCGGAAATGAAGGGGTGGGTGTATTGGGAACCATTCCAAAAGGTACGATGACTGTGGGATAGCCTGGTCGTGCGGCAACTGAGGACCCGGCAGAGCCCGGAAACAACAGAGCGTCTAAGCGATTCGCTTTCATTACCTCGTCAATACCGTGTGTTGCCGTCAATTCAATATCTTTAGCTCGATCGGCTTCGTACCTGGCGCGATCCGCATTGACGTCGATCTCGTCCGATATATCGAGATTGGATTGCCCGTATTTGATGGCGCCGGCTCGTTCATGCTTTAGATTCCATTCTCGGAGCTCGGCGAGTGTTTTAACGGGTGCGGAGGCACCCAGGGTTGCAAGCCATTTGTTGAAATCACGCTTCATGCCGTATTTCAGAACGATGGAGCAATTCGTATCGTTTCCTTTTGAATTTGCGTTTCCCGAGCAGATATTCCATCGGTCGATGTTCCGCTGCGGATCCGGATCCATAGTGCTCGGGATGTTGGCGGGATCGATGATCACTGCTCCTTGCTGTTTAAGCACTTCGATTGCGTCGTTCATGACCTTTGCGCGGTCTTCATTCAGCCCCTCATAAAACGACACTCGCGGAATTCCGATCCGCGCGCCCTTCAGAGCATCTCGTTTTAGGAATTGCGTGTAATCACCTTTGGGCGGAGGCATGCACCGATTTGTTGCGGGATCGTTGGGATCGGGCGACTTGCTTTCCAGCGCGCCGAGCAAGATCGCTGCGTCAGTCACAGTCTTGGTCATTGGGCCCGGTGTATCCTGATCGGCGGTTATCGGAATAACGCCCCAGCGGCTGATACGACCAACCGTCGGCTTAATGCCTACCAACATCGTTGCATTCGAGGGAGTGAGGATTGATCCGGACGTCTCGGTTCCAACATTTGCCGCCCAGAAATTCGCGGCCGTTCCGATGGCGGAGCTCGATCCGCCGGGAAAGAGAGCAGCGCGTCCGTCAGCCATCTCCCGAGGATCGCGTCTGGGGTCATACGGATTCATTCCATATCCTGAGATCGGATTGTAATTCGTAGGCATCGGCGTGGGTGCACCCGCCACCCAGTTTGCCAATTCCGTAAGGCTGGTTTTCGCGATGATGACTGCGCCTGCTTCACGCAAGTTCTTCGTGAGCGTTGCTTCGTATGGGGGTAGAAAACCGTCGAACGCGAGTGCTCCGCCCGTGGTCGGCATATCCGTCGTATGAATGATGTCCTTCAACGCGATGGGAATACCATGCAACGGGCCCCGGACTTTGCCGTTAGCGCGCTCCCGATCCAATTCCTCTGCGTATTTGATGGCATTCGAATTGACAGTTATCGAGGCATGAAGCTTCGAATCGTACATTGCGATGCGCTCGAGATATTGGGCGACCAGTTCTTTCGACGTGGTGCGTTTCTCTTTCATCGCCCGTTGCATCTCTGGAATGCTGACCTCGACGACACTGAAGGGTTTTTTTTGCGCAAAAGCAATCAGCGCAAAGGCAACAGGAGCGATGACGACAAGGGTTGCGAGCTTCTTCATGTATCTGGTGAAGTTTCCGGACCGCTTCATGCGGTATTACGCCGAGCACGAACTCGGACCTGCCTCTTCTTACCCCTGCTCCAGGCCGAGTCGCAATTAGCCTTCTTTCTTTTTGATTTGATCTGCTACCGCCTGGGCGGCTTGTTCGATCGCTGACGCATCTCCGAGATAAAAATGCCGTATCGGAGTTAAGTCATCGTTCAATTCGTAGACCAGCGGAATTCCTGTCGGGATGTTCAGACCTACGATTTCATTATCGGAAATCTTGTCAAGATACTTAACCAAAGCCCGCAGGCTGTTTCCATGCGACGCGATCAGCACCCGCTGCCCTGTTCGAACGGCTGGGGCGATCCTTTCGTTCCAATACGGAAGAACACGGTCGACTGTATCCTTGAGGCATTCAGTCAAAGGAACATCATTAGGTCTCAGTGCGGCATAACGCGCGTCATGCCGCGGCGATCGCGGATCTTCCGGCGAGAGTGCTGGAGGACGCACGTCGTAGCTACGGCGCCAGATTTTTACCTGTTGTTCTCCGTGTTTTTCGACGGTTTCCAGTTTGTTCAATCCTTGCAATGCGCCGTAGTGACGCTCGTTCAGACGCCAGCTTTTCTCAACTGGAATCCACATGTGATCCATTTCATCCAAAGCCAGCCAGAGCGTTCGAATTGCTCGTTTGAGGACGGAAGTGTACGCGATATCGAATAGATATCCATCGCGCAGCATTTGACGGCCTGCCGCACGTGCCTCTTCGATACCTTTCGGACTGAGGTCGACATCAGTCCATCCCGTGAATCGATTCTCTTTATTCCAGGTGCTCTCACCGTGTCGCAGCAGTACAAGTGTCTTCACTTTTACTCCAGCTCTCTAACGTCCGGCGATCATCCAATAACTGATTACAGCAATCACGGCAACCGCGACCAGGCGTAGCGGCCGCCTTCCATAACCGCACGTCAACCACAGCAATGTGTAAGGTGACAGGTAGCGGCGAAACGCATACAGACTATCACGGTCACCACGCGGCTGCGTCCTGCGGACCTCCATTTCACTGTAAAAGAGATCGCCGAGATCGGCAGTAGTGCCAGCATCACTCAAGTTCGAGCGAATGTCGCGATAGAGCTGCGCCAGCTTTTGTGGGTCGGGTCTTTCTTTTTGAATCTCGTCGTACACGACGGCACGTCTGGTGGACTTTAGCCAACCTTTGCGGGGCCATTTCGGATTTTCGAAGTGGATGCCGCGAAGATTCGTCCCCATTAACGTAATCTTTTCGAAGCTGATATTCGAGAACCGGATTTTATCCGGATCTTTGAGGATGACCGATTCGAAACGGATCTCGGGCGCAAGCGCCTGTGATCCGTTGGGTGGCGAGAGAACGAACGGTCCATGGAATTTTGCACTGGAGAAATCGACGAATTGGAGAAATACAACGCGATCGAAATTCGCCACATCGCTAAACGTCGCGCTGCTGAATGTGACGGGATGTGTGAAGCGGCAATCGGTAAAATCCGCTTCCTTTAAGAACTGGGCTTCGCGAAAAATTGTCTTGCACTCGAACTGCGCACCGCTGAAGAGCGCCTTGCCCTGAAATGTTGCACGCGGAAAGTCACCATAAGTGGTGAATCGCGCAGTGCGGAAATCTGCGTCGGTAGCGAAAAAGACGTCTGTGAAATTCGCCGAGCCGCGGAATTCCGCTGCCTCGAACGTCATACCGGTTTTGAAGTGGCTCCTGTTGAACAGCCCCCAGGCATGAAAGATCGCCTTCGAAAAATCAGCATCGCCGGCGAATTCGGTTTCCGAGAAGTGGGCATCGTGATGGAACTGGACGGCGGCGAAGTTCGCCTTTCCCCAGAACTTGATTTTGTCAAAACGAAGCGGTTCCTTGAATGTGGCTCCTGTAAAGTCGAGTTCGCCATTGAACTCGGCCCCGCTGAAGTCGGCCACTCCGTTGAATTTTGCGCCGCGAAAATCCGCGGTGCCGTTGAAACGGGTATTGCGGAACGTGACTTTATCGACGAACTCGGCATCCCTGAAATCTGCAATGTCAAAGGTTCTGCCGTCAAAACTTGTAAAAGGCGCAAAGGCGGCTCTACTCATCGGGGTTGTTTTAGCGAACTCCTGGATTTGTTGTCAACAAGCGGTTGAGACCTGATCTGGCCGAGAACCACTGTACAAAAAACTATGGAGTCACTGCGATTTGTACATGCCGCAGACCTGCATCTCGATAGTCCGTTCCGCGGCGTTGGCGATGCGTCTACGGCGTTGAAGGATCGTTTGCAGGCGGCGACGCTTGGTGCGCTCGGACGTATTGTCGACCACACGATTCACTCAAAAGCAGATTTCCTCGTAATTGCAGGCGATATCTACGATTCCAAGGATCGTAGCCTGCGCGCCCTCGTTTCCTTTCGAAAAGAAATGGAGCGACTGGCGGAACAAAATATTCCCGTTTACATCGTTCATGGAAATCACGATCCGCTCAACGGATGGGGCAGCGGCTTTAAGCTTCCACCAAATGTTGTCACGTTTGGCGGCCGGATCGATTCCGAACCGTTTATTCGCCGCGGCCGGAAGGTCGCCCAAATTACCGGCGTCAGCTATTTGGAGGAACGGGTAACGGACAATCTGGCATGTTCATTCAAGCCTGTCTACGGCGCTCCTTATTCGATTGCTGTTTTGCACGCCAACGTCGGTCACCAAAGCGGGCACGCAGACTACGCGCCAACGACAGTTGGGGAGCTACTTTCCGCAGGATTTCACTACTGGGCGCTCGGTCACGTGCATACACGTTCCATCCTCGCCAGTGAACCGGCAATGGTAGTTTACCCAGGAAATACACAGGGCCGGAATCCTCGCGAGAGTGGGCCACGAGGCTGTTATCAGGTCGATGTGGATTCTTTCGGTCGAGCCCACTTGGAGTTCGTGGATACGAGCATCGCGCGCTGGGCCCACATCGAGTTTTCCATCGCGAGTCTCGGTACCATGGATCAACTGGTCGATGCGATCGCCGAAAGAGCGCGTCAGGAAGCGTCGGGGTTCGAAGGCCCGACAGTGATCCGATGCACGATCCGCGGCAAGGGTCCGCTTCACCGCGATCTTCAGCGAGATGAGATGAACAAAGAGTTGGCGGAAATACTGGGCTCTATAGACCGAACTGTGATTTCCGAGTCTGTCCGTATCGCGACGGGACCTGAGCTCGATTATGAGTCGCTTGTTCGCACCGAGACCATGATCGGAGATCTCCTCAAGCTGAGCGAAATGGCGCTCGAAGACTCGGATATGCGGGAACGTTTGATCGACAGCATTGCACCTTTATTCAAGCGTAAGGATATGCCGGGGTTGGATGAGGCAAAGCTTCGCGAGTGGATTGAACGAGCATCGGCGATGGGCGTCGATCTTTTATTGGAAGCCTGATTGAAGATCGAAAATATTTATATTGACGGTTTCGGCATTTGGAATGACAGAACTTGGAGTTTTCTTGTTCCGGGGCTGAACGTATTCCACGGGCCGAATGAGACCGGGAAGAGCACGTTTATGGCGTTCATCCGGTCAATGCTTTTCGGCTTTGAAAAGCGTGGGAGCGCCAAACGATACGAGCCGCTGAAGGGTGGGTCGCACGGCGGGTGGCTCGATTTAATTGTTGGTGACACGCGTTTGCGGCTGGAGCGAAAGCCGGGTCGGCACGTTCGCGGGACAGTCACAGTGTATGCCGGCGACGCCGTCAGCGATGAAACAGCTTTGGAACGTTTACTGGGCGGAACCACAAAGACGCTTTACCACAACGTCTTTGCCTTTGGTCTTGAGGAACTTGAGCAGTTTCATACCCTGCAGGAAACCGAAATCGCGACTCACATCTCGGGCGCAGGGCTTGGAATTGGCGCTTCCCGGTGGACGTCCGTTCAGAAGGATCTGGAAGAGCGCCAGGGCGCGTTGTTTCTGGCTCGCGGGCAGAACAGCACCATCAATGTTGCTTTCAAAGAACTGGAAGCCATTCGTGACGACCTGGATCGAACGGAACATGAGCCTCAGGATTACCTCGCAGCCCATGAGGTGCGAATGCGTCTCGCTGCCGAGCTTTCCGCTCTGGAAGAAGCCGTTGCCGAAGTAAGCAGGAAAATCGAGCACTACTCGAAGCGCTTGAAGAACCGTCCGCTGGTGGAGCGGCGCAACGCCATCGAGCTTCAGTTGCGCGAGCTTCCGCGCGTCGACTCATTCCCCGATGGCGGGATCGAGCGTCTCGACCTTCTTCTGAAACAACGCCGCTCTTATCTGGAAGAGCGCGCAAGGAATCAAAGCGCCCTCGAGGCAGGCCGTGTACGCCGGCGGCAGCTACGTATGGACCATGAGGACTGTGCCAGGCGCGCTCAAATCATTGAATCCCTCCGCACGCTGGCTCCTCGCGTTGATGCTACGCGGCGTGTGTATAAGGCTGGACTCGAACGACGCGATGCTGTGGCACAGGAAAAGCGCACGCTCCTCACGGGGTTGGAACATGCAGTGCCCCCGTCCTGGCCGGCTTTCGGCATTTTTATCACTCTTCTCTGGATCGGCGTGGCCGGTCTTCTCCTTACACAGCACGAATATCTTGCTGCATCGATCGGCACCGTTTCGGTCGTGGCGATGTTCTGGTACAGAGGCCGACAGGCTCGCACTAGAGCGTTGAATAAACAAATAGTCGAATGTTCTGCTCGTCTGGAGGCGTGCCAGCACGAACTTCGCCGAACTGAGAATGAAGGGCGGGATATCGAAGGCGAGATCCGGCGTCTCACGGGGAAGAACGAAATTTCTCAAGAAGAGATCGAAGAACGCGTTGCGGAACTCAATCGCTTGCTCAAAATTGGCGAGGAAATCCGCAGCCTCGACGAAGCGGCTGTTCGGAGCGAGGCTGACCTTCGCAGGATCGCACAGCAATTGAGGGAGATTGAAACCAGTATCGCAGCATTGTTGTCCGAAGCTGGCGCTAAGAACGACCACGAATTTCGTGAACGTGCTGAAATCTACAAGCAGCGGCAGCAATTGATCAGCGAACTAGAGAAAATTCCACTGGAAGCCTTTGAAGGCGGCATGCTCTTCGATATTTATGGGGACGAGCAGGCAGCCTTCGAAAGTGCGCAAACCGAACTGGCTGAACTCGAAAAGCGCCTCGTCGATGCTCGCCATGAAACCGGTAGGGTTGAAGAGCGCATTGCAATGATGGAAAAGAGTGAAGAGCGGTCTCGAGCGCTGTCTCGTCAGGAAACGATTTTGGCCCGGATTGATGAAGCGGCTGAGCAATGGGCGGTCATTACCTTATGCCGCGCGTTGCTCGATGAAACGCGGAAAATTTATGAGACCGAACGGCAGCCGGAGGTTCTTCGGCAGGCATCATCATTCTTCAAAACTATGACGGAAGACCGTTATGTCCGTGTCATTGCTCCTCTGGACGGTGGCGAGATTCAGGTGGAACGGGCTGATGGTCTTCGGCTCGGCCCTCAGCTTCTCAGTAGGGGTACAGCCGAGCAGTTGTACCTCTCGATGCGACTTGCGCTCGTTCGGGAATATGCGAATCACGTTGATCCCTTGCCGGTCGTTTTTGACGACATTTTTGTCAACTTTGATCCCGTCCGAAGCCGCACATCGTTAAAGGCGTTGCGGGATTTGTGTATGACACACCAAGTGCTTCTTTTCACGTGTCATCCGCATTTGGTGAGACAAGTCGAAGAGACTGTGCCTGAAGCAAGAGTCTTTTCACTTACCTGATTTCTACCTCCCAAATTCTCTCCGCTCAAACAAACGCTTTTCCACTACAATAAGCCGCACCCGGCTATGGAAATTCATAATCTTGAAGAACTGATCCGGTTTTCCGACGACAAAATGCAGAAGTTACCGGTGTTTGAGTCGCCCAAATACTTCTGTGATTTGTATTGTTTAAGGCCGGGTCAGGATCAACGGATTCACAGTCACGCCGAGTCCGATAAGATCTATTTCGTACTACGGGGAAGCGGTTTGTTTCATATCGCGGGTGAAGAGAGGGAACTCGCGGAAGGGGCAGCGGTCATTGCACGGCCCGGACAGGACCACGGCGTGACAAATTCCAGCGCCTCGGATTTAGTATTACTTGTTTTCATGACACCCCGGCCATAGGGGCGATTGAAAAGTGAGGGGAAGATGGGTCGAAACGCGCAGTTGATCCGGCAATGGGCCATGTTAAAGCAGATCGAAACCAATCGATGGACTACGATCTCCGACATGGCCGAGCAGCACTTGGTTTCGACGAAGACCATTCGTCGAGACCTGGCAGCGCTGATGGAGGCCGGTTTCCCGCTTTACGACGAGCGATACGACGGCAAGGTCTACTGGCGGCTTAACGAGGAGTACAAAGGGTTACCGCTTGCGACGCTTTCACTTTCGGAAACGGCCGCACTGTACTTCAGCAAAAAGCTCGTCGTGAATTTAGCAGCTCCCCCGTTTTCGGACGACATTGCGTCCGCATTCAAGAAAATCGAGAGCGCATTGCCCGACCGAAACATCAAATTCCTGGATAGCCTCGATAACATGATCAGTGTTCGTGCCGACGCACCGAAGGATTTGGAACACCGCAAAGTGACTATCCGAATTTTGATGGAAGCGATCGGTGAAGAAGTCAAAGTGAGGATGCAATACTACTCTGTTCATAGCCAGCAGAAGAAGATTTACACGATTCATCCCTATCGACTGATGTATTTTCGCGGTGGGTTGTACTTATTCGCGTTCGTCGAGGAGTACAAGCAGATTCGAACCTTTGCAATCGAGCGTATCGAAAGTATCGAAAAAACGCGGGATGATTTTGAAAAGCCGGCTGATTTCTCGGTCGAAACCTACCTCGAGTCCGCATTCGGTGTAGTAAAGGAAGAGCCGTTCGATGTGGAGATCGTCTTCAACTCCGATATCGCCGAATATGTACGCTCCCGAGTGTGGCACCCTTCGCAGCAGGTTCGTGAAATCGGCGGTGGCCGCATCACGATGAAGATGCACGTGGGAGGAGAGTTCGAGCTCGGGTCCTGGATACTGAGTTTCGGCTCCTCTGCGAGAGTTATTTCGCCCGAGCGATTGCGACGCCGTGTCGAAGCGGAGATGGCCCGCGCGCTTGACAATTACCGCAAGGAAGTGACCGTCGCAGCCCGAAAGGCAAAGAAGCTGGAATCAAAGAAGGCTTTGGCCGCCGCCGGACGGAGAGGCTGAGCTGAGATTTTGAAATTGGACGGATCCTGCACCTCAAATTCGAAATCCGAAATCGAAGATTGGACGGGCGGTCCAATTCCAAAATTTTAACCGTATGTCCCTTCTCAAAGCGCTAAGAGACTCCAAACGATTTCTCCTCAACGTTGAAATGTGCCCGCCACGGATGGATTTGCCTCTCGAGCAGAGCGTCGATGCGTGGATCGATAGCAATCAATTGATGCGAAGGATTACCTCGCTCGGTAGATTCGTTTTCATGACCGATGGTGCAATCGGCCGCCGTGAGGAGCCGAATCTGCGCCACGTGACGATCAATTTGGGCACCGAGGCCGACCGAGGCCGCATTGTTCCGATTCTCACGACCAAGCATTCTTTGGAGTACTGTCTCGAATTCGCAAAACGCTCTTACACACTCGGATTTACTTCGCTCGTCGTTCTCGGAGGAGATAAGAGCGATAACACACCACGCTGCGTCGAGCATGCATATGAACTACGCCGGTTGATCCGCCAGGCCGTGCCGGGAATCACATTGGGAGGCTGGTCGAGTCCTCACGGCGGCCGGCGCCAGGTGGAATTCATGCTCGCGCCCGAGTATTCAGCAGACTTCTACCTGGCTCAAATTGTTTCTCATTATCAAACCCGTGCGATCGACGAATTCTTGAATGAAGCCGGACGATTGGGCGTAAAGATTCCCGGGATTTTCGGTGTGTTCTATTATCGAACCGCCAACGCCAAAACTTTTTCGATGCTTTCGAGATTTCTCCCCGTTCCTGCCGAAGAACTGCAACGTGATTTCGCGGCAAATGTGCATCCCGAAGAAATCTGTGCTCGCAGCATTCATGCGTTACTGCAACGGGGCCTCCGGAATGTGTATGTCAGCAACCTACCGATGCCCACTGCAACTCAGACCTTCACCCGGATCGAGTCGCGAGTAGACGAAATGCTTGTGGTATCGTAGAAACGATGTGGCACAACAACATCCTGGAAGTAATCGGCAACACACCGATGGTGCGGCTGAACCGGATCGCCAAAGGAGTGCGTGCCACGTTGCTTGCCAAGCTCGAGTATTTGAATCCGGGCGGTAGTGTTAAGGATCGGATCGGTATCACCATGCTGGAGGCCGCCGAAGCGGCAGGGAAAATCAGACCTGGCGGCACGGTGATCGAAGGCACTTCAGGCAACACCGGGATGGGACTGGCACTGGCTTCAGCAATTAAGGGATATCAATGTATTTTTACGATGCCCGACAAAATGAGTCAGGAAAAGATCGACGCGTTGCGTGCTCTCGGTGCCGAAGTGATCGTCACGCCGACTCAAGTCGAGCATCATGACCCCCGCAGCTACCATTCAGTCGCTCTGCGGCTGAGCCGTGAGATTCCGAACAGCATATTCCCGAATCAGTACGAAAATCCCGCGAATGCCGAAGCCCACTACAACACTACTGGCCCGGAAATTTGGGAACAAACCGGAGGTCAGCTCACACACGTCGTGATCGGGGTTGGCACCGGCGGCACGATTACGGGAGTGGCGCGGTTCCTGAAGGAGAAAAATCCAGACATTCGAGTTATCGGTGCCGATCCAGCCGGTTCGATCTTTGCAGAGATGTTCAAGACAGGGCGCAAGCCGCAGGTACAGCCTTACAAAATAGAAGGTATCGGTCAGGATGAGTTGCCGGGGAATGTGGATTTCTCTGTTATCGACGATATTTATGCTGTGCACGACAAGGATGCTTTTGTACTCACGAGGCAGTTGGCCCGGAGTGAAGGCATTTTTGCGGGCGGTTCCGCCGGAGCAGCCGTGTACGCCGCCTTGAAAGCTGCGGAAAGACTTAATGAAAACGCGCTCGTGGTGATCATCATTCCGGATTCGGGCACGAGATATCTCAGCAAGATCTATAACGACAACTGGATGCGTGAAAATCAGTTTCTTGAGCCGCGCGTCAAGGTCAGTGCAGCACAAGTCGTTCACGATAAGCAGCGGCGCGTAGAAAAACTCGTATCGATCCCTTTAGGGATTACTGTCGAAGAAGCGGTGAATCTCATGCGTGAGCATGACATTTCACAGGTGCCGGTCATCGAGGGTGGTGAAGTGGTGGGCAGCATCAGCGAAACCCGCATACTCGACATTCTGGTGTCTGATCCTGTGGCTAAGCGGAAGCCCGTGGCCGAATACATGGAGAAGCCGTTTCCGGTGATACCCGAAGAAGCGTCCATCGAAGAGATCGCACATAACATGGATCACCAAACGCCGGCAATTCTGGTGAGGCACGGCGCTGGTATGGACATTATTACGAAATCGGACTTGATCTTCTTCCTTACGAGACAGAAGGGCGAGGCGAAGTAATTCCGCGGAATGCGCGCATCGCAGCAATCCCGCGAAATGCACGCGTCGCAGCAATCACGCCAATCAGCGAGATGCTCAGCAATCCGACGAGCACCCACCAATAAAGATTTACGATAAGCGTGCCTACGTAAGAATAAGCGAGAACCGAAGGGATGATTCCGATAGATGTCGCTACGAGAAAACGCGTGAAGGGGACGCCGACAATCGGAGCACCGTAGCTGACAGCATCGAACGGAACGAGCGGCATCATGCGAACCAAAAAGATAGCCCTCAATCCATATTTGTGGAAAAAATCCTCAATTTTATGGATCGAGTCCCCGGCGAATCGATGCGCAAAGGGTCTTCCGAAAGCCTTCGATAAAAGAAAGCAGAGGCAGGACCCAAGGACCATTGAGAACCACGACAGCACGCTGCCCCACACCGGTCCGAAAACCAACGCATTGGCGATTGTGATCACGTTCCCTGGCAGAGGCGCCACAATAGCCTGTCCGACCATCAATCCGCAGGAAATCACGACAGCCCACGATCCATACTTCAGTAGCACCATGCGCATGTCGTCAACGCTAAGGCGCGATGGGCCGATCATCGCAAGTGCGATGAGAGCTGCGAGAATGATGAGTCCACCTGTGATGCTAATCCATCGGTTCATTGGCGCCTCCTACTGCTGGCAATCTAGATAGAGCACGGATCGTTCCATTTTGATCGGCGGCGCCAATTATGCCGAAAACTCTCTAGACGACGTCTCGCTCGCCGGTACGAATGTTATAACCTTGTTCCACCGGGATTACGAAAATGCGACCATCTCCGATTTCCCCAGTACGGGCCGCCTTCATGGCGGCTTCGAGAACGCTGTCGACCAATTCGTCGGGAATGATGACTTCGATCATGACCTTTGGGAGGAGAGTAACGCTGTACTCCGTACCGCGGTACACGGCCTTGTGACCTTTCTGACGTCCATGTCCTCGTACTTCCGTGACAGTCATACCAGTTACGTGTAGAGCCGTTAGACTTTCCTTCACTTCTTCAAACTTTTCGTTTCGAATAATGATTTTCAGCAGCTTCATGGTTTCGTTATCTCGGAATGTTGTAAAACAAAAAAGTCCTCAACCCACGCAGACGGGTTAAGGACTTCGCTGTCATGCCACAACACTGTGGCGAGTCACGACTATCATCGATTGAATGTTTTGTGTCAATAACATTTTTTTATATCGACGATCTAATGGCGAAAGAACACGAATGTCGTGAGGATGAAGATCGGGATGAGGATTGTGCCGGAATACAGCATGTAACGCCCAAATGACGGCATCTTGATGCCCGAATGCTCAGCAATGCTTTTCACCATGAAATTCGGTCCATTCCCTATATATGTGGTTGCGCCCATAAAAACCGAGCCACACGATATCGCTGCTAGAAGGCTTTCGCCCAGGCTGCTACTCAACAACGTTTCGAGATTTTCCAACCGTCCGCCCACAAGACCCGATGCCATCGCTGTGAATGTTAGATAAGTCGGTGCATTGTCCAGAAAACTGGAGAGGGCCCCGGCCATCCAGAAATACTCCCACGGATGTCTAAGATTCAGCGAAGCTGCACGGGCATTGAGGATCTCGAGAGCCGGGATCATTGTCACGAAGATGCCCAGAAATAACGCTGCAACCTCAGCGATAGGATGAAAGTGAAAATGATTGGCTTTGTGCACCCCCGCCGGAGTCGTGAACCAGGAGAGAAGTGCCATTGCGAGCATGATGCTCTCTTGAAATCCTTTTGGCCAGCCAAAGTAGCCACTGAGCATTGCTGCGCCAATGACGCCTCCGAGGTAAACAAAATTACGACCGCCCTCAACGTGGAGTCGCCGCCTTGGTTGCACCTGCTCGACGAGTGTTCCCGGAGTCTCAACGTCTTCTTTGAGGAACATGTACTGTTCGAAGAAGTTGAACACGATCAACAGCGTTCCAACGACGAGGGCCCACTGCGGAAGAAGGCGAAAAGTCCACTGAAACGGTACCCCGCGTAAGAAACCAAGGAACAGAGGCGGATCCCCTAACGGAGTCAATAACCCTGCAGTATTGCTCACAACGAAGATGAAGAACACGATCAGGTGGGTCTTCTGCCTTCGAACGTGATTCGCCCGAATATAAGGTCTGATAAGCAACATCGAGGCGCCGGTGGTCCCGATCACATTCGACAGAAGCGCTCCGATCGCGAGAAAGACGGTGTTTACCAACGGCGTTCCGGCGAACTCGCCTTTGATGTGAATTCCACCGGAAATAACGAATAACGCTCCCAGCAATACCGAGAACGAGACGTAGTCCAGCAGTGAATGCAGCAGAAGACGAGGATCGCAGGGCAAGATGACGCCGAGTACCGGCAAGGATAGGAGGACGCTGACAAGCGCTTTGTTGCGATTGCTATCCCACCAGTTAGGAAAGACCATCGGAATGATGGCGATAGACAGCAATATGACGAGAAAGGGAGCCATACTCCAGAGCGGAAAACAGCCGGTAATAGGGTCACCAGTCATAAGCCGCCAATGATCGCACGGGCCCCAAGGATTCCTGTGCTAAGATTCCTCAACGAATGAGTGAACGCCCGATTTGTAAATCTACGGACCATCTTTTTGTTCCCATCCTGGAAGTTTCCATACCGCTACTGCGTTGCATCCATTGCGATGTTTTTGCCTATCACGATACCGTGAAACAGCTCGCGAAGAATCGAAGCTATCACTTGGATGGGGAAGAACCGAGAGCGACGTTGCCTGTTCCTTATTGGCGCCGGCTCTGGGTGGGGCTCAGAAGACGCTTCGCTTGATCGGGGCCTGCGCTGCCGGGTTCATAATTTGGAAACGCCGGGTTCGGCAATGCGGCCCATCCCTCTTGAATCCCGGAGATAAACCGCCAAGCCTCCTCAACCTCATCCGATCGTGTGAAAAGTGACGGATCGCCGCGGAGCGCATCTAAGAGCAGCCTTTCATAGGCTTCAGGCGAACGTTGGCCGAAGGTGCCATAAGAGAAATCCATCTTCACGTCCTGAACCATGAAACGCGTACCGGGCATTTTACACACGAACGACAAACTGATCCCTTCGTTAGGTTGTATTCGCATGATCAGTTTGTTTGGATTCGGAGGGCAGTCCGCAAATTCGCGGAATAGGCAAAGCGGCGGCTGGTTGAATTCAATTTCGATTTCGGTCAGTCGCGCCGGTAACTTTTTGCCGGTTTCGATCACTATTGGTATTTCGGACCATCGCCAGTTGTCGATCGTAGTGCGGATTGCAACATATGTTTCGGTTACGGATTCTGGATTCACACCTTCTTCGGAGCGGTAGCCTCTGTACTGGCCGCGAACAGTGTTCTCGGCGACTTGATCCGGCTTCATTGTCGGTAGCGAACGCAGAACCTTTACCTTTTCATCGCGAATGGCTTCGGCGTGGAATGAAGCCGGCGGTTCCATTGCCGTCAAGCAAAGTAACTGCAGCGCGTGGTTCTGGACAATATCGCGCAGGGCCCCTGCCGAATCGTAATATGCCCCTCTCCGGCCTTCCATGCCGATCTCCTCAGCGACCGTAATACGAATGTTATCGATGTGGGTTCGATTGAATATCGGCTCGAAAATCGAATTACCGAATCGAAACGTCAGAATATTCTGAACGGTTTCCTTTCCAAGATAGTGATCGATGCGAAAGATTTGATTTTCGTGAAGAATATTCTTGATGGCGCGGTTGAGCTCGCGTGCACTTTGCAAATCCCGTCCAAATGGCTTTTCAAACACGACACGAATCCAGGTATTTTGGCTTTTCTCTTTAAGCAGCCCCGATTCATCAAGCTTCTTGACGATTCCTAAGACCAGGTCTGGTGAGACGGCCAAATAGAATAAGCGATTGCCTCGCAGTCCCAACTTTTCATCAAGGTCGTCCAGTTTGGCGCGAAGCGCGTTGTAACTTCCTGCGTCTTTCGTATCACCCGCTTGGTAATAGACGTTTGGTACCAGCGCCTCAACGTTTGAAGAGTGTTGAGGGTCATCTTCGCTGCTGTGTTCCTGAATGGCCCGCCGCACGAACTGCCTGAAGTCGTCATCAGTCATCGGACTGCGGGAAGTGCCGACGATTGCGTACCTGTCCGGCATGTATCCGAGATCTGCAAGATGATACAGGGCAGGAATAAGCTTTCGCCGGCTCAGATCGCCGGAGCCTCCGAAGATCACGAATGCGAATGGGTCCTTAAGTTTGTCGGGCATAATTTGATTCCGCCGGCGGTGAGTCAACCTTCATTTGCTATTCTATGCCCTATGAATCCATTTGCGACGATTCCGATAGAGCCGCGGTACGCTGACTTCCATAAACGGTATCCTGCGCTTGATCTCATCGGCAACACACGAATGATCGAAATTCTATGTTTCAGAGAAGAATTTCCTGAGGTCAAGGTTTACGCGAAAGCGGAGTACACCAACCCGGGTGGAAGTTTGAAGGATCGTCCGGTTCGCCGGATGCTGCTCGAGGCACTCATTGCGGGGAAGATCGGCAAGGGGGAAGTTGTGTTGGATTCAAGCTCAGGCAACGCAGGTATCGCGTACGCAATGCTTGGTGCCATGATGAATTTGCCGGTACAGATCGTCGTGCCGGGCAACGCGAGCAAGGAAAGGAAGATGCGCATTCAGGCGCACGGGGCGAGGCTGGTTCAAACTGATCCCTTGGAAGGCTATGATGAAGCGCTTCGGGAAAGCCATCGGATCGTAGAACGCGAACCCGGCAGATATTTTTATTGCGACCAGTATTCCAACGACAATAACTGGCTGTCCCACTACGAAACTACCGCTCCGGAAATCCTCGCCCAGACCGATGGAAAGCTTACGCACTTCGTGGGGGGTATTGGGACTGGAGGTACGATCACTGGTGTCGGCCGACGCCTGAAAAAGGATTTACCTGGGCTCGAAATCGTGCAAATCGTTCCCGAAGATTTTCCCGGGATCGAAGGACTAAAGCCGCTCGAGAATCCCGGCGACATTGTTCCCAAGATCCTGGACACATCCGTTGTCGATTATAAGGTTCGCGTCTCAAGCATGGACGCGGCCCGCATGTGCGCCATCCTTGCTCGCTACGGCATCTTTGCCGGCCAATCTTCCGGCGCGTATCTGCACGGCGTATACGAAACTGCCAAGCGCATAAGAAAAGGTGTGATCGTGACGCTTCTCAATGATATCGGCGAACGGTACATGAGCACTGGTTTGTGGGAAGCCCGATAGGTTCATGAAGGTGCCGTCTTTCCGCTGGTAGACGCGCAGAACACTCATCGGCCGAGCGCACTGGAGTTGCCGGTAACGACGAATCCGGACCAGTAGTAGGGATTCGAACGTTCTGGGAAAGCTTGAAGGAATGTCACTTGCGCCTGCCGCAGGGCTTCCGCGACCGGCATTCCGGAATTTGCAAATGCGCGGTGGAAACGGATCATCAGATCTGCCGTGCTGGTGGCCTCGACGGGCCACAGGGAACCCACCACCGATCCAGCGCCGCCGATCAAGAATGCCGAGGTGAGCCCACGCACACCGACGCCATCTCGAGAATTTCCGACTGATGAATCGCAGGACGAGAGAATGACGACAGCATTGTTGGTCAGTCGCTGCCGGGAAATGTCCACTGCAGTGACGCTGTTGGGTCCTGAGCGGTCACCATCGAGCAGGATGGATGAACGAAGCGGGTCGACGGCGTCAGTGGCAGAGTGGCCCGCGTAATGGAATATCGGCGCCTTCTGCATTGCGCGGAGGAAGGACGGCTTGTCTACTCGTTGGCCTACAAACGTTGTCGCCCTGGGATAAATTTTTTGAAGAGCCGTGAGTTCTTTCAACTCAGCGGAGCCGCCATTTTGAGAAGTAAAACTCACAATCTCGTCACGCCGGGCCGGCATCGGACTAGTTGTGAGGAAATGGGTGAGACTCGGGCTGACGACAATCGGAAACTCCTGAATCAGGTACTGCCCGCTTCCGGGCCGTTTCAGAGCAGCGAATGGAAGGCCATGAAGTACTCGATCGGGAATGATCGCGATGGTGCGATTTGGATCGAGAACATTCGCAATCGGATCTATAAGCAACTTTCCGAGATCCGCCAGAAGAACGTCTGCTTCTCCGCCGACACGCAATTTTTGAAGGACAATTTGAACTTTGTCTTCCAGTGCCGCCCGGCTGATATCCACAGATCGGACTGTAAACAGCTTATCGGTGAGGAGCCAAATCAAGAGGCGGTTCTTCATTAACGCGTATTCGATGATTTGCGTATCTTTCGGAATGCGTTGCTGTACACCGATTCGATCTAATTTGGCACGGGTTTGTTCAATCTTGGGATTGAACTGCGCCAGAAACTCATGAAACAGTTTCGATTGGTATTTTTGAAGATATATCCACGCGGCTTCGATAGAACCGCTATCGAATTCAAAGTTAATCGCCGAGTCATAAAGTTCGCGCCGCTCGTCGTCGAATTTGACTCTGAGTTTTTCGGATTCCAGATATTTGTCGTCGCCTTCGATAATCTCGATAGCCTCATTGAACTTGTTCGCTGCTTTCTTCGTCCGCCCGGTTTCAGAGTAGACCCGCGCCAATAGCATTAGAGATGGAGACAGCAAGGATGTACCCGCTTGAAACGGCTGTTGGGAATAGAGCGTCAGATTTCTTTCAAGGAGAGACTCGGCTTCGTTGTAGCTTTTTTGATTTATCGCAATTCTTGCTTTCACCAACCCGAGCCACAGCTCCAATCGAACGCGATCAAAGCCTTCGGGCGTTTGTTGGAATGCCTCGTCGGCGATTTTCAGGTATTTGTCTGATAATTCGTGTTTCGACTGCGAATCGTAAAGTTGCGCGAGAGTCGCCGCGATGGTTGCCGTCGATCCGGCATTAGGTCCCTTTTTGCTCTGTTCAACAGATTCTTCTTCGAAAAGAGCGGCCCGTTCAGGCATGCCACGGCGATAAAGAATAGAGCCAATCAGCCATTCAAGTGTGGAAATGCGTAAAGGATCGTCTTCATTGGTCAACCGCAGACATTCCAACGCAAGTCTAAGGGCCTGTTCTTGATCTCCTGCTCCATATCGATAGAAAGACAAATAGTAGAGAACACGGATCCGATCTCGTGGCGCATCAATACTCACAAAAGTACGATCCGCTTCCGACAGCAGATTCATCATCTCCCCATAGCTGGCTGTAAGCTTCACCGTATAACCGTAGATCGAGAGGGCTTTCGCATTAAGCCATATGAACCGGTTCTCGCGAGAGACTGTCACGATGTGATTCAGCATTTCGCGCGCGCGATTGAATTGTCCAAGTCGGATCTGGGTATCCACTTCGTTCAATTCAATCCAAAGATCATCGAACAAAGAACGTGTTTGAGAAGCTAGTTTCCTTGCTTCCGCGTATGCTGCGAGACTTTCGGGGAAATTCCCGCGTAGGTAGAGCGCTGCGCCCTGGTTCACGTAATCCCGGGCGGCGACAGTCGCATGCCGCTCAGGCGTCAACATAGGAGCGATCATTTCTTTAATGGTCTTGTCGCCATACCGGCGGTCCATTTCGTCAGCGATGAAATGCAACATTGAAGGAGACGCCTCTTCGTTGCTAAAGCTGTACTGCATCGCAATGCGCCGGCACAATTCGGAGTTCGATTCGAATAGGCGCTGAGCTTCAGCGGAGTTATTCGTTTCGACTGCTTGTTCCAGTCGTTCGACGATGGCGGACTCGTCTATTCGATCAGGGTTCGCAAGTTCGTGATACCACTTGGAACCTGCATCCTTAGCCGCATAACGTTGAAGAGTGTTTTCCGCCAGTCTTGGTAACCGAAGCTTTCGATACGTGATTACCAGGTTGAATAGCGGTTCCGGTGCGTTAGGCGCTTTTCCCGCAGCTTTTTCAAAAGCGTCGAGTGCTTTGAGCAGGAATGTGGGGTCGGTTTCCGAAAGCGCAAGAAAACTAGCGCCGACATTGTTTAGTGTGGTCGCGTCCTGTTCCGTGGAAGGATTCGCCGACTGAACAAACTTCTCCCAGTCACCTGCAGCCAGGTAGATGAGCCCTTGCAGCCGTTGATGGCTGTCCGAGTGTGGTTCACGCAGGAGCAGGATCTGAGCCTTGCCTAGATCGCCCGCTGCGAGGGACTGCTTGACAGGTGTGTACTCGGCATTAGAGAGCCGGCCTCCACCCGGCCTCTGCCGATTGTACGGCTGTTGGATAAACCTGCGAATTCGCTGTTCTGGATAACCGACGTCAGAGAAGAGGTAAAGGCCAACCGAGCTGACACTAACGATGAAGAAAATAGCAACGAACCCAAACGTCCACCCTCGGTTGGCCAAGCCCAATAAATCTCCTCGGCCATAGTACCTATGGCACGGCAACAAGACTACACATCACGAACGCGTCGAGCATCATAAAATGATGTCCAACCTGTGGTGTGGGTACGGTGGAGGCACCCACCCGCCGAGGCACTACATCGAAGTCGAGCGCTGCGGGTCGTTCTATATAAGGAAAGTAGTGATGAAAGTGATCGGCGAACGGGTCACTCGAGGCTACTTTGTCCGCAGTATATTCGACTCTTAATTCACGAGCTGTGTCCAACGGGATATTGATCTTGTCATTATCGAGTTTTAGTGTGGCAGCAGACGGCAAGTCAATCTTCAGCGCGTCCGCAACCTGACGCGGCCGGAAAGTCGTGACTTCCTCACCATTATCCGAACGCATAAAGGTGTAGCGCGCTTGCGTCAGCTCGTTTGCCGTAACGGAGCGGATAGCGTTGCGAGGAATAGTGATCACACCGGGACACTTATCCACGTGAGATTTGACATCATCACCATAGAATTCCTTCATGCGTATTAACTCGGGTACAAGGATTTTGGGATTCGTGGATGAGATACCACTCGCTTCGATTCTGCCGTTTCCCTTGATTGCCAGGAACCGCTTGGTTCCGCTTTGCGGCACGATTGACAGCGTTGCCTTGTGACCTGGAGCTTTCGGAAATCCCAGCCGGATGAAATCTGGATTCCCGAGATCCACCATCACTAGCCCCTTGACGTAAAGAGAGGTTGTGCCCGCGACTCGATCTGCCGAACTGAAAGATACAGCCGGGAACATAGACAGAGCACCAGCGCCACCGAGCACACTGATAAATTCACGTCGATTCATTCGGTTCATCTTTGGACTCCTTCGTTTAGTTGTTCTTGGTTTGAAAAGGCCGATTTGAGGATCAGTTGAGTGACTGAAGCCCCCTTACTTAAAGAAGACGTCAAAACTACCTCCCAACACGCAAAATATTTGCATCTTTGAAAATATTTTGCGTGTTGGGAGGTAGTTTTAACGTCTTCTTTAAGTAGGAGGATAAAAATGTGAGCGGTAGGGATCATGGCCAGTGTTTGAAGGAGGACACCTTAACCGATTACCTCGAAGGGCGCCTCGATCCGGCCGTCAGAGCCGCAAGTGAAGCTCATCTGGTTGTATGCGATAACTGCCGGAGTCATCTGGGCTACTTTATGCGACTGCTTTCAGACGAAGTGCCGGTGGAAGAGTACACTGTCCTTGAAAACCTGACAGATCAGTCGCACAGACAACGAGTTAGCACAACGCTTCGCTCTTCGGCGGCTTTATATAAGTTGCTTATCGCGGTCGCGGCCTCGGTCATTCTTATCGTTTCCGCGCGGTTTGTATTGGAGCGCTCAACGGAGCCCAAGTCCGCTGCCGAAGTCGTGCAGTTGTTATTGGCGCAACATCGTCCTTTCGAGGCGCGTATGTCCGGTGAACCCCATTTAGCGATCGTTCGCACCCGAGGCGCTGACGAGCCCGGTGCGTCGTATAGCTTGCTAGCGGCTGAAATGACGAGGTTGTCGGCGAACAGCCACGAAATGGGGCGGTTTTATCTGCTTCAAAAAGACTTCAAGCGGGCCATTCCTTACTTGGAAATGGCCGAGCGCGAGGTAGGAGCGAGCTCGGCAGTTCATAACGATCTTGGTGTGGCCTACCTTGAGAGTGAAAACGCGACGCAATTGTCGAAAGCCGCCGACGAATTCCGGCATGCGTTGCGAACTGATTCTTCCTTTGCTCCTGCGGCTTTCAACCTCGCGGTGTTCTACGAACGTGCTGGTGCGACGGCGCAGGCCGAAACGCAATGGAAGGTCTATTTGGGATTGGACGCTCAATCCGAATGGGCCATCGAAGCCCAAGCAAGACTTCAAGGATTAAGTCGCTGATATGCAGCAAAACATATGGAGGTTTCGTCGGAAGAATACCAGCGCAACCTCCGGCCCGGACCTGGTTCGCGAGTGCGGTGAGAAGCTCACCGATCCCGCACTATGGGGTCAGTTTCAATTCCGCTTTGAAAGACTGATCTTTCTGTATCTGATTCGCGCATTGCGTTGTCGAAGTTTTCAGGAGGATCTCGAAGGGATTGTTCCGGATCTTGCACAGGAAGTGTACGTCCGGCTCGTGCAACATGATGGCCGGATTCTTCGATCCTTCAGGGGGACGACAGAGTTTTCGGTGATGGCGTTCTTGGCAAGGATTTCATCATCCGTCGTTCACGACCATCTACGTCAGGCCGCCACGCTGAGACGGCGTGCGCAGGTCGTGCCGATCGACGTCGCCAGGGAGTCGGAACAAATCGGTAAACCCCAGGCGGACTCGCCTGAGTTCGATTCAACTCGGCTCAGTGCCATTCTGTCCTGGATTGATGTCGAACGAGTCGTCGAGGGTGACCCGGACCGCAAAAACGCACAAAGAAACGCACTCATATTCAAGCTGCACTACATCGACGGTTTCCAGTCCACCGAAATCGCGAGCTTTCCCGGTTTCGAATTGACGAAATCGGGCGTCGACGCCGTCCTTGCAAGGTTGAGAAAGCGAATTCAGCAATGAATTTTGATTTGAAGTTCACTCTACCGAATACCGGCCGATTCGGCTGCCTAAGCCCTTATCAAGAGATCGCTATTTATGTTCGCGAACTCCTGCAATGCGACTATGCGCTCGTTGCTGTTCCCGACCTCGAGTCCATCCGGATCCGGGCCGTTGCGGGCCCTGAGGCGAAGACTCTGGGATTGGGAACGGCGGATCTCATTAAGAAAGTTCGCGATTGGGGGCCCGTGGTTGTAGACGAATCGCGGCTGATTGCAGTACCCGTTCCATCGGCCGATCGAGTGCTTGGAATACTCATCGGGTATTCGGCTACGCCAGGAGCTTTTACGGCCGCCGATCTTGAGAAGCTCATGACCTACGGCAATGTTGCAGGTGCGATTTTAGCCAACGCCTCAGTTGAATCGCAGAGCCCAAAACGTAGATTCGGCGCTGAGGAACTCGTCCACTTTTCACGCTTGATGACGGTGGGAGAATTGTCGGCGTGTTTCGCACACGATGTCGTCAATCCCTTGACGTTAATACGCACACAGGTTCGGCTTCTTCAGGACGCACTGCCTGCTGATCACCAGTTGCGGATGAATTGCAATGCTATCGATGGGGCTTCTCGCCAAATTCAAGAAATGACGCAGCGATTAGGCGATTTAGCAGACAAGACATCCCATTCGTTGGAGCCTTGTGAAGCCAGGGAACTCATCTCCGATGCGATGCGTTTCGTCCAGCCGTTCCTGCGAAGTCCTTTCATTGCTGTCCAGGTGCAAGTGGGAACTGGCTTGCCGGTGATCACCGTCAATCGAGGGCAGGTAGTTCACGCCATCGTGAATGTGTTTCGCAATTCGGTCGATGCTATGGTCGATTCGCATCACCGCCTTCTATCCGTCAATGCGTCGGTTCTTCGAGAGCACATGCGAATCGTGATTTCCGACACAGGCTGCGGAATTCCGTCGCGGGACCTTCCAAGAGTTTTCGATCCGCTCTTCACTACCAAGGGCCACGATAGTGCAGGCCTTGGCCTTTACATCACGAAACTCGTCATCGAAGAGCATCGTGGAAGCATTGAAATTCATAGCGTCAATGGAGGAACAACTGTAATCATCAGTCTGCCTCTATAATCTTCTACATTTGGCCCGGGTGAACATCTATTAAACTGGCACATGGCTTCACCCGCAACCGCCCTCGCCAACGTCACCGATTCCAGGGCAAAATCTCACCTTTTTCTGCTGCTCGCCTGTGCGTTGGGCGTCTTTGCGTATTTGCCATCCCTCAATAACGGTTTCATTGCAGACGACTATGTAATCCTTTATCGAGTCGAGATGATGAAGACGCAGCCGCTATATTTGCAGCAGGCGGTCCCTGAAAATTTTCGATTCGTAAGCTACATTATTTTCGGAATACTCAAGGCCGGCGTTGGGTATCAGGCCTGGGTGTTTTATGTCGCTAATATCGCGCTACATCTTTTAAACATCGTTCTATTGTCGCGGTTGCTGGACGCGCTCATTGGGGATCGTCTGATCGTGCGGTTGGCCGTCGTGTTCTTTGCGGTATTTCAGGCCGGGCAGGAGGCCGTTATGTGGCTGGCCGCAATGAACGAGACAACGCAGTTTCTCGCTACAGTCGTGACGCTGCTTCTTTGGTGGCGCGGGCGTTATGTGCTTGCGACTACGACGTATGCAGTCGCTCTATTTTGCAAAGAATCCGCCATCATCATTCCGGTACTTGTCATCCTTCTCGATTTTTACAAATACCGGACAATCTTTCGTCGCACACAGCTCCTCCTATTGATTCCGACGATCCTGTTTGCCACCGTGTTCCTCCTTACCGCTTCCCAAAACTTCATGTTCACAAATCGCTCCTACGGATTCGGATTCCGGGCCATTTTCGTTTTGGGGAGGAGCTTGCACCGGCTGTTATGGCCGTGGTTCTACATCGTATTGGTACTCGTTTGGCTCAAGACGCGGCGCCCTCCATCCTGGAGTCAACTGGTTGCATATCTTGCAGTGGTTATTGTCGTCATGCTGCCCTACACGTTCGTTCTCTATCAGTCGAGTTTGACGAGCCGGCAAGTTTACCTGGCGTGTGCTGTACTCATGACTCTGTTCAGTGTCATGCTGAGGCCGATTGCTGGAACGCCGCTGCTGAAACTGTTCGTTACGGTGTTTGTCGCGTTCAACATTGGTTATCTGTGGTTCCGGAAAGATGGGCAATTCGAAGAGCGGGCCGCTCCAACAACCCAACTCGTCAGAAAGTTACGGACGCATTCGCCGCAGAAAACCTTAATAGTGAACTTTGCCTATCCTTACCCCGACATCGCGCATGCCGCAGCACTGGCTGCGCCAGGGTGGACTTCGGACCTCATTGTGGTTAATGATCAACCATGTGATGATTGCTGGCGTTTAACCTGGAATTCGGTGACACACCAGTACGAATGAGGATGGGGAGACGAGCACAAATTGCGGTTCTTTTGCTGACCTGGTGTGTACCTTGTTTTGCCGAAGACTTTCGCATCGAATTTACGGCAGGTTACTGGTCTCTTAATCCTTCAGGGCACATCGATACCAGTAGTACGAGCGTGGACCTGCGATCGGATCTCGGTATTCGAGGCGGACAAGACGAAGGATCCTTCAAAGTCGTGTGGAAGCCCGGAGCAAAACACAGGATCAATTTCGAAGTAATTCCCTTCAGACTGGACGGAGATAACACAATTACCCGCACCATAGAATTTGGCGGCAGGACATACCCGATTGAGGACCACATCACATCCTCGCTGAACATTGATTACGTGTTCGGCGGCTATCAGTACGATATCGTGAACAATGCCCGCGGCCACTTTGGCATCGGCGGTGGCATAGCGTACGTCAACGCGAAAGCCTCAACGACAAGTCAAACACTCGGCTTAACGGGAGCGGAGCAACGACAAGTGCCAGTACCGGCGATCGGCGGTGAGTTTCGTTTTTTCCCGATACCAGGCAAAAACATTTTCAACATTAACGGAGAAGTGAAGGGCATAGCGCAGGGTTCCTACGGTACTTTCATTCAGGCGAGCGCGAATGCCGGGCTTGCGGTCAGTCGATTCCTCCGAGTTCAAGCCGGTTTCAATTTCGCCGATGCGGATGTTCATAAGACCGATGGGAGCAACAGGTTCAGTGTGCGTTTCACTGGTCCCGTCTTTTCGGTTCAACTCCACGACTGACGTTTTGTGCCGATTTCCCCCGTTTGTTTGAATTACAATCCCCGCCATGTTGGGCAGCCGATTGAATTCAAAATCGCTACTGTATGTAGTCTTCTTTTTGTCCGGTGCAACGGGGCTTGTTTATGAAGTGATTTGGGTAAGGCTCACCGGGTTGGTATTTGGTAACACATCGCACGCGATCTCTACAGTGCTCGGCGCATTCATGGCGGGCTTGGCTCTTGGAAGTTGGAAGTTGGGGCAAAAGGCCGACACCATCACAAATCCCTTGCGCATGTATGGTCTCCTCGAAGTGGGCATCGGAATTTCGGCGGCGCTTGTTCCACTGGTGTTTCGCGCTTTGGACCGATTTTATTGGGCCCTTTCGCCCTGGATTTCTTCGATTCCGGCCGCCGGGGTGTTCGTTCGTTTTGGAGCGAGCTTCATCATCTTGCTGGCGCCGACTTTCCTGATGGGTGGCACCCTTCCCGTTCTGACCCGATTCTTCACAGAGAGGCTTGACGAGGTCGAGCGCAAGGTGGGTGTGCTCTACGCGCTGAACACGTTTGGTGCAGCTGCCGGTTCGCTGCTGGCGGCGCTCGTTTTGATTCCTGGCATTGGCAACATTCGGACAACATTGATCATCGCATCGATCAACGTAGCCATTGGCCTGTTTGCAATGCGGATCTCGGCCGGTACTGAATCGCCCTCCAAGGCATTCGAGCCCCGCGTTGAATTGGGCGATTCGCCTTCGGCGAATCCTGCGGATCGACTGATTCTCATGACGCTCGGCGTGTCGGGCTTTGTATCGATGATGTACGAAGTGTCGTGGACTCGGGCTCTGTCGGCGATGATCGGCAGTTCAACGTATGCATTTTCAATCATGCTGGTGACCTTCTTGATCGGTATCGCCGTCGGCAGTTCAATCATCAGCAGGCGTAAGCCACAGGCGACCCTGCGCTTGCTTGGCCGAATGCAACTAGGCATTGCGGCCGGAGGCATGGTGTTTCTGATCGGATATCTTGCGGCGCCATACGTGTTGCTGTCATTAATTCGTGCGTTTTCCTATACGTTCCCCGCCGTTCTGACAATTCAATTCGTTTTGTGCGCGGCCCTCATGATTCTCGCGACACTTTGCATGGGCGCAACATTCCCGATTGCGAGTCAGCTCTATTCCAGCAGGTTCACCATCTTGGGAAGAAGCGTCGGCAACATCTATTCCATAAATACCATTGGCGCAATCCTGGGGTCCTTAATCGCAGGGTTCGTGCTCCTGCCGATCATTGGAACTGAGCGAACCGTTCTGGCAGGCCTCTTTTTTAATTCAGCGATGGCGCTCCTGCTTCTAACAGAGTCCAAGGCGGCCCGACTGTCTCAGATTACGGCTGTTCTACTTCTGTTAGTCGCGACCTTGTCAATGCGTGGCGGCGTGTTTTGGAAAACGGACTCCTTGGATCGGGGCATTCTGGTTTATTCCAAGGCGCTTCAGGCCCGGCCGGAGTTGACGATCAATGAACACTACGAGGACACCGACGTTGTGTATTTCAAGGAAGGAAACAACGCGACTATTTCCGTTCGCAAAGGCGAAAACTACATGGCGTTGCGCACGAACGGGAAAGTTGATGCCTCAAATCGCGACGACATGATCACTCAGCTTACTGTGGGGTGGCTTCCTGCCTTTTATCATCCGAATCCGAAATCTGCGCTCGTCATTGGTTACGGTTCCGGTGTGACCGTAGGTGCGGTATCCGCGATCCAAGACATCGAAGATATCGATTGCATCGAAATCGAGCCCGCCGTTTTTGGTGCCGGAAGGTGGTTTTCAGAGATCAATCGAAAAAGTTACGAAAATCCGAAAGTCCATCTCACGTTTAATGACGCCCGCAACTACATGAACACAACGCGCAAGAAATACGATGTCATTATTTCCGAGCCTTCGAATCCGTGGATTGCCGGAGTGGCCAGCCTCTTCACGGCCGAGTTCTACGATCGAGCGGCAGAGGTTCTAAATTCTGGCGGTATATTCGCGCAGTGGATCCAGCTCTACGAACTCGATCCCGAAGACTTGCGAATGGTTCTCTATGAAGTGCAGCGGAAGTTCCCGGAAGTCTCGGTTTGGGTTACCGATTCCGATCTGATCATTATCGCCAGCCGGGAAAAGCAAAAATTAAATACCGAGCGGATCGCGCGCATCGTGCACTCCGATCCGAGTATCGCACGTGACTTTCGCGATTTTCTACACAGCGAGGCGCCCGAAGGTTTGCTTTCCTACTATGTTATGTCGACGGATGCCGTCACGAAGCTGGCGTCGAAGGCCAGACGAAATACGGACGATCATCCGCTTCTCGAGTTCCATGCGCCGCGTCAGCTTTTTTCGGACACACGTGATCTGAACATTGAATTGCTCTATGAATCGAAAGACGGATTGCTACCACAGGGTGCCGAGGTGACCGACTTGGGTGCGGTATACAACGGAATGATCGAACCGTTCCTCTTTTTCCGAAGAAGTAATCTCGCCAATCAGGCAATGGCGTTGCTCGCGCAGGTGCCCAGGAAAGAGGAAGGTTCGTTGCAAATCGCGATCGCAAAGCTCAACCTGGATTCCGGCAATCTTGGCCGGGCTGAGGAAGCGTTAAAGCAAGCCGACGGACAAATAAAGCCGGGAAGCCCTCTCATGGCCGAAAAGGAAGAGCTTAACGGGCTGCTTCAGGAGTCGTTAGGAAACACCGACGAGGCGAAAATGCACTTCGAACGCGCTGCCCAGTTCGATTCGACTCGGCCGGTTCCGCTTCGCAAACTGGCTGAACTCTTGGCCAAAGAACAATCATGGAACGATGCGGCAAAGTGGATGGAACGATTCCTGGACACACACCCGCAACAGTTGGGTTATTTTTGGGCCGTTCTTGGCGATTATCGCCTGGCGGCTGAGCAACTCGACGCGGGCAGCCAAGCATTGGAAACCGCTCTGAACATAGATCCGTATCTCTATTGGGGTCATTTTCGGATGGCGCGCGTATTCGAAAAGAACAAAGCCAACGCTGACGCCATCAGGCAATACGAGTTCCTGGTTCGGTACGCTTATGATCGCGATCCCGACATTTATGTGAACCTCGCTACGCTGTACAAAGACGCAGGCCGAAAGCGAGATGCGTTGAGGGTCCTGAAAAAAGGCGCAAGAATTCTCTCGACGAACACGAAGATTTACCGTCTATATCGTGAAATGCGCGAGGCGGATTGAAGAAAGGATCGGAGACAACACGGATGCGGAAGGTTCTGCCTATTGTTCTCTGTTTCGCAGCGATTGTGGTTATTCTTCCGCCGTTGCTCCACACTCAGACTCTTAAAGTCGATGTCAATCTGATTAGCGTCTTCGCCACGGTTAAAGATTCGCAAGGAAATTTCGTGACGGACCTCACGAAAGATGACTTCCGGATCTATGAAGACGGTCGGGCGCAAGACATTCAGATATTCGAAAAGCAAGAAGAAGTCGAGTCTTCCATCGCCATTCTGATGGATACGAGTGGCAGCATGGTCGACATCCTGCCGTACATGAAGCGAGGCGTACGCGACTTCACGCGCGTTCTGCCGAAGACGGACGAATTCTTCATTGTGACCTTCGGAACCGCCGTCAAACTGCTCCACACATCGTCGCAGTCGCAGAAGCACCTCGAAGAAAGCATGGCGCCGCTGCGCGCCTTCGGGACTTCATCGATGTACGACGCATTGCTGTTTTCGATGATGAAGGTCGAAAATTCGGAACGCCCGCGAAAAGCCCTGATTGTCTTTACCGACGGCAATGATAATGGCAGCAATTTCGGACATGGCCGAATTCTGGAAGAGGTCCAAAGCTCGGCGGTATTGCTGTACTTCATAGCGATTGGCTCGCCACTGCTTGTTGACTCGCATACTCTGGAATCCCTGTCGGACACTAGCGGCGGTCGCACGTTCTATGTGCGGAAACAGGACTCCGTGTCGCCTGTTCTCGAACAAGTCCGAACGGAACTGGCCAAGCAATACTATCTGGGTTATTACACGTCACCGCGACCCGGCTTTCACCAGTTGCGCGTTGAGGTGCCCGGCCACGACGTGAAAGTGCGCGCTAAGACAGGTTACAGCGGCGGCTAACTCTCGTTATCTGGCATCTTCAAATCGGAACAGTTGCTTCGTTCCTTCTTCGTGATACCCATTCCACTGTGCTTCGAATGTGTCGTCGTCAATCTTGTAAACACGAAATAGCGGGAGGGGATTGCACACCGAGTGTGTGGGACACGGTTCCTTGATCTGCAAGATGGTCTGGGGCGGTTGCGTCTTGAGGTGTCGAATGAGCTTCAACTCGGTATCCGTGAAAGTTGTCATGAGGTAATCTTAATGAATTAGTTGTAGATTTGGACCACATCTGTCCGTTACTCGCGTGATAAACAACACAATCGGTTGTGTCCGAAAACGTCGAGGAGGCTAGAGATGGTCGAGCTAAAATTCCGCATCCGAAACAACGTTTTCAATGTGCAGGAGGTGCCTTCACGCCGGTCAACGATTCGTCCTTTGTCGTTGTGTTTGCCATCGGTGGAGGAGGCGGCGTTGCTTGGTGAAGTGGACGAAGCCGGCCGCGTCGTGCCGCGCCGCGGGGTGTTTTTCATGGCAAATTTGCGAACGGGTCCAGTGATTGAAGGTTTTGAGGACTGCGCCCTTGGTGAATTCGTGAAGGCTCAGCTCGAGGCCCTCTCGCAGAATGGGAAGCCGCCCGCCAAATGCGAAGTTCATGGGTTGGATCCATTTCTCGAATTGGCGGAGCCTGAACAAGCCGATCGCTTGCGCGATCTCATCAGTGTCTGCGAGTTTCGCTCAAACGAATTCACGCCGGAATCGGCCGTGCGCTTCTTGAAGGAAAGTGGTTTTTTTGACGAGTACATCATTGTCGGCGTGAAACGCGGAACTGGATGGCGCCGCTCGCGTTGCATTACGACCTTCGAGGGTCGGCCTGCCGATGCCGCAACGATCCTTGGGCATTTGGCCGAGTATTTCGGCAAGGAGCAGCAGGACGACAAGCCGCATGACGACCGCCACATGTAACTCAACCGACGTTGAAAAGATCGAACGTACCTGCCCGAATTGTGGGGCAGAGCTCCACGAGCAAAAATGTAAGCTCGTTTGCCTCACTTGCTTCTATTACAAATCCTGCAGCGACTTCTAGCATTCGGAAATCGGAATGAACGGATTTCGCGGCTACGCGTGATATATGATTTCACATCATGCGTCTATTTCCCGCCGGTCTCCTTTTGACCATCGCCTTAGGTTGTTCGGTGTCTTCTAGGCCGCCTACCCAGGCATGGGCTCTGGTAATTCATGGGGGAGCAGGAGTTATCGAACGTGCCTCGATGTCGGCGGCAGACGAAAGTGCGTATCGTCAGGCATTGTCGACGGCGCTGGATGCCGGTGCCAAAGTGCTCCGTGAAGGCGGCGCCTCGCTGGATGCCGTCGAAGCGACAATTCGCATCATGGAGGATGATCCGCTTTTCAACGCCGGCCGCGGCGCGGTTTTCAGTGCGGTCGGCCGTAACGAGTTGGATGCGTCGATTATGGACGGCGCGACGCTCAATGCCGGTGCAGTTGCGAGCGTCACGCGTACACGTCATCCGATTGCCCTGGCGAGGGCTGTCATGGAGAAGTCACCTCACGTCATGTTGGTTGGCGAGGGGGCCGATGCATTTGCGGTACAACACGGTTTGGAACAAGTCGACCCATCGTTTTTCTTTGTTGAACGACGATGGCGGGAACTGGAGAAAGCTTTAAAGGAGCGCGGGGAGCCGATTCCAGCAAGGCCTGCAGGTGCGCCCAGCCCTGAGGCGCAGTCGTTTCAAGGATCCGAAAGTCTCCCCGAATTCGGTACCGTGGGTGCCGTTGCGCTGGACCTGCATGGCAACATCGCAGCGGGAACTTCGACCGGGGGGACCACGGCAAAACGATGGGGCCGCGTCGGCGACTCGCCAATCATCGGGGCGGGCACTTACGCCTCTAATAAATCATGCGCTGTATCTGCGACCGGTGCGGGCGAGTTTTTCATTCGCCTTACGATCGCGCGCGAAATCTGCGCGCTGGTTCAGTACGAGGACTATGGCGTCCAGAAAGCCGCCGATGAGATCATTCAAAAACGCCTGACGGACTTCAAGGGAACGGGTGGCGTAATCGTCGTTTCTCCGCGTGGCGAGATCGCTTGGAGCTTCAATTCTCCCGGCATGTACCGGGCAAAAGTCTCATCCGCCACTTCTCCTACGATCGCCATTTTCAAAGATGAACCGTAGTGTTCAAAAATAATTAAACGAAATTCCACGTCCGGCGGTATTTAGGTTGTACAAGGCAACGGATGGAATCGCGTGCCAGTTGCGGTTGTTGGCGAGTCGCCGAAGACGATCCGGTAGTTTCCTATCCGGTTGGATAGAGAATCACGATGCGTCGGTTCCTATTCTTAACAACTTGCGCGGTCTACGTCTTGGCATTAGGCTTGCTAAGTTCCTGGGACGGGAGTTGTGTATGAATCTCTCCATCGAAACTCGGCAGATTGACCAAATTATCGTGATGGATTTGGCTGGACGTGTCTCGCTCTTCGAGCAGACCCTGCGACAACAAGCGCGGGAGATGATCGAAGATGGTTTCGTACACTTCGTCGTTAGCCTTGCCAACGTGTCTTATCTGGACAACTCCGGATTGGGCCAGTTGTGCTGGATCTACACGGTAGCGCATAACCGTGGAGGCGACATGGTCCTGCTCAGACCTACTGAGCGGATCAAGAAACTGCTGAATATCACGAAGCTGGATACCGTGTTCCATTGTTTCGAACACGAGTTCGAGGCGATTGCTTTTCTGCAGAAGTCTCAGACCAAAGACTTAAGCATGAGCGCGAACGGGTATTGAGGCTCTTCCTTCAACAGTTCATCCAGTGCTTGGCCAGCTGCCGCCCTTTTGCCGCTGTCGAGCAGCCTTGCGGCCGCAAGGTATTTTTTGTTCGCCGCGTAAGCACGGGACGAGCGGGCCCAGGGACCGTCTTGTCCCGAGTCTATCGCTGCGCGGTCGGCGTTGTTTGACTGGCGCAAAAAATCTTCCAACATTTTCTTTGTCGATCGAGGCGTTTCCTGGCTATTGATTACCTGCACGACCTTGTCTACGGTTTCCGGATCGCGGGCTTGCTCAAGTAATTCGATTAGCGCGAAGAGATCTTCGCGGTAGTTCGGATCGGCGCCGTGAACGAGAACCTCCTCCAGTATTCGGTCGACTGCAGACGGCTCATCACGATCGATAAGCAATTGAAACCAGCGGAACGGAATGTCCTCGTGACTATGGGGCTTTAGCGAATAGAGAATGTAATGCCGCGGCGCCGGCCACATTGCCTGGACATAGCGGTATGCCTTCGTCTCCATTTCCTCATCGAGCATGGGTTCGGAAATCGCATGGGCAAGTACGCGCGCACTCACCGTCGACGGAATTGAGCCAAGGGTATCCAACGCTGCGTTTACTGTGTGGCGATCCTCGGGCGAGTCGAACAAAGCATCCGCGGCTGCGACGACTCGTTCGTCCGGATCGCGGCTGGCGCATTCTTCGAGCCTCCTGAAGAGGTACGCGGTGTAGTGGTGAATGATCTCGGGGATCTCAGTTAGACGCGCTTCGATGTCCTCGAGAGAATGAAGCAAACGGCCAGACGGTGATTTGCTCGCTCGTAGGCGCCTAGCCATCTCTGCCCGGATGTCGAGTCGGCGCTCGATGTGCTCATGAATGCCGGCTTCGATCAGACGCCCAAATTCTTCGTCTTCAAAAGAGGCCCGGTCTTCTTCAATCAGCCGGCCGAGCTCATACAGAAGGAAATCTTCGCATTCAACACTGTAATCGAAATCTTCAAGCTCGGTATGCTGCATCTTCCTGCTTCATGCCAGGCGCAATCTCACATCCCCTCTGGCGGAATCGACGTTTTCGATCTGGACCTCTATTGTTTCGCCGGGTTCGACCTTCGTAGACCCGGATATTTTGGCCTTTAGATAGTAGTCTTGCAATTCCACATTGCCCTTTTGGTCCAACACCACGGCCTGCAGAGTTACCCCTTTCTTATAGTTCGACAGATATTCCAACAACCAGTAATTAGTCGATCGTTCTTCGATTGTCCGGATTTCCTGCTCTACAGATTCCGCAGTGGCCAGAACTTGGAGCAACTCTTCCCGACTGTGCGGGACGAGGCGACCGCTCAGCATTGCAGTGAACTGCCGCTGTGTGACGAGATCTGCGTATCGCCGGATCGGAGATGAAACTTGGGTGTAGGCGCTCAGACCGAGGCCCGAGTGGAGTGCCGGTGTCAGAGACAGACGCGACCGCTTGAACGTTTTTCGTAGCCTGTCGAATGCTAATGCCTCGACGGGGATCGTTCCGTCGACCGCAACGGCCTCACGCGGTTCCTGGGTTCGGTAGATCACTGGAAGAGAGTTTGCGGAGGCAAAATCTGCAGACAGGCCGTTTGCCAGAATCATCATTTCGCTCACCAAGAATCGCGAGGGTGAGTTTGGATTGATCTTTTTGATCTCGATGTGATCGCCTTCCACTCGGATCTTCAGTTCCGGCCGACGGAACGTGATCGCACCTCGCTGCGCGCGCGCTTCCTGCAAGACTTTTGCAATTTGATGCAGTATTTGAAGGGATCCATCGCCGGTTTCGAGGAGGTGATCGGCATTATCGTACGAAAACCTCTTCTGCACGGTTATCGTACTGAGCGCGATTCTATATCCGATGCGATTGCCGAACTCGTCAAATCGGACTTCCACCGTGAAGGCAGCCCGAGGTACACCCACGTTCAGGCTGGCGAGATCTGTGGACAGCCGTTCAGGAAACATACGGACCGACATGGTTGGGAGATAAATGGTGGACGAGCGACGGGAAGCTTCCGTATCCAACAGATCGCCACGTTCGACGTAGGTGGACACATCAGCGATGTGGATGCCGACTACAGTTTCTGCTCCGGAACGGACGACCGTCAGAGCATCGTCCACCTCCAGAGTGTCCTCGTCATCTATCGTAAACGCTGGGTTGCTCTGGTAATCCACTCGCGATGAAACATGCACGGCCGGGCGTAGAAGCCGAACTGCTTTCTCGACCTGGGGAGGGAAGTCGGGATCAATTCCCGCCGTTATTAAAAACCGATCGATGGCGGGATTGACTTTGCCCGCGCGCATCAAAATCTCGTATGCG